>Ga0179593_1582754_pt1 | contig 10986 bp, 11 predicted proteins | sample CZODoug2_1_08_16_FD_185931 | JGI IMG/M metagenome (GOLD analysis project Ga0179593, IMG submission 185931) | Vadose zone soil fungal communities from Angelo Coast Range Reserve, California, USA - CZODoug2_1_08_16fungal (PacBio error correction) | ecosystem: Environmental > Terrestrial > Soil >...
ATGAGGGAAGCAGCGAAAAGATTCAGACAGTACTTGGGAAAAGGACGAAGCTTCAAGAAGGGAGGAACATGGGCAGTGAAGAATCGGTAATCCGGTTTGTCAGTCCCGACTGCGACCCGGCCGAAAGACTCCCACGTAATCGCAAGAAAAGGTCCATGGCGGGCAATAGAAAAAATAGAAAAAGAGAGGAAAATCCGCGCTAGGAAGCAGAAACGAAACCTGCCATTACCTCATGACGCCAAAACGCGCAAGCCCTTCGAAAAAAACAAGCCCGAAGCCTCGCACCAACTGTCGGAAAAAAAAAAGAAACTGGATTAAATCCCCGCCATCAGAAAATAAAGGCCGCGCTACAAGGAGGGGGGTCAATCAAAGACCAAAAAGGGAGATCCATAAAAGAGAATGCTCAAGTGAAAAGAATCGAAAAAGGACCCCTCTCGACCGAGCGGGCAAACAGAAACGGCTCACCGGATTTCTTGGAGTCCGGCATGGGAACGCGTTCCCAAAGACAGTACCACATAGAAACCACCTCGAAAGGTCGCCCCAATACGAAGGCACCAAAGCCACACGAGAGGCGAAAACGCATAACCAAAATCTCATCGTGTTTTTAAAATCCCGGCCCACGATGAAAGGCTAACGCAACGAAAGATAAGGGAGCGGAGGGGCAAAAGGAAAAGTGGTTCCCTGTCGAGGTAAAAAGGAGTCGTGGCAAAAGCCTGGCGTTTCTTTAGGTATTTTCGTGAGTGACGGCGGGCCTAAAACCCTAACAAAAGAAAAACCCAAAACAAAGAATTCAAAAAACCCGGCCGTCACGCTAGCTGCCAAAAAATCCCCCACTATCAACGGTCTTCATCAATCTCGAAAGCGAAAAAATAAAAAACAAAAAACTGATGCCGGAACATGCTCAATCTCGCTCACCTGGGATAGAGTCGTCTAGGGAAGGACGACTAACACTAGGCACGATCGACCCAACTTTTCCGGAGTACACCAAGTAATGAAAAACACCACGACCAAAATCCTCGACAGTTTTTCAAGACGGAACGACGCGCCGCCCACCAACAAAAAATTCCGCAGCCGAAGCTCGCAGGCAAGAGAAAATGACCGGGAACACCGAAGCAGCAGGAAGTCTCTGTAGAAATGGAGAAAAAAAAACACAAATTCCATCAACAAACGCGGGGAAACCGACGAGCATGCTGTGACACCCCTTGAAAATGCGAAGGACGGGAAAGCGACATGCAAAAGCGCCGAACAAACTGCGAGCGATGAACCTCACCCTTTTGGCCATTAAAAACTAAACCCCGGAAGAAGAGTGGAGACAACCTCAGAGGAGTAAAAAGTTTGGAAAGTTCCCATCTTACCTACCCCAGAGAAAAGAAACCTTCTTCGAAGACAAACGACGAAGAGGGTGAGCAATAACCTCACCATGCGTGCCAGGTGAAAAAGGCCTCCAGGACTTTTAACAGCGAGACAACGGCTCTCTAGCGGGGGGGGACGGGGGCCTTTAGGAAAAAATAGCGATAAACAGGGGAAATAGAAATGAGGGGACTCAATGGCAAAGCTGTAACTAGAACTCCGCGACAACTGAAGGGAATGTCCTTTTCGCAAAGCTTTCAACTGTTGCCACGAGTGCAGAATCTCTCAAAAAAAAAAGGAGTGAAAAGCAGGTCTATCCGCCTGCTCTGCACAGTTGACAGCTCAAACCAAGACTACAGGAGGTCATTCGCGGGGAGGGAGACAGTGTCCCGAAGGATTGGCCGCACCGAATGGAGGAATTTCCGGTTCAAGTTAAAAAAAAGCGCTCCCAAGATAACGAGCGCAAGGGCGGTCCTAACGAAGAGGGTGTTGCAGCGCTCGCGATGGACGGGGAGGGGGGAACCTAATGTGTTGAGGAGAAGGGGCTCTGAGGGGAAGGTCTGTGGCTGGGGAAAATTCCTTCCTTCATGGATCGGTGTATGGGTCAAATAGGCGTGAGAACATCGCAACCAAGCGGGTCATCGACATAGTGCTCCTTCCCCGTTAGTTATGCATTTGTTTGAACTTCAGGGACGGGCTAGGAATGAGAAAAGGGGGGCAAGCCGATGGCGGCGAATTTTTGGGGGGGGTGGGGGGTGGCATGCGTAATTGCACCTGGAGTAATGGGTGGAAACCTTGGGCTAAATCAGAGGTACGATGCGCCCCTGGGGTTTGACGTCGCCAGAAACGCGGGCGGGAAATCAACCTCGGGAGAGGAGCTCATCATATTCCCTTTTGTTGGTATGAAAGAGAGGGGGTAGTATGGACGAGGGGCGCGTCGGGGGGTGGGGCGTGATGGTAGGCAAATCAATACGCAGAAAATAGAAAGCTTATAAGTAAAGAAAAGAATGGGCACGAAGAGTGTGTGCCCCTACGAAAGATCAGCCGAGAGTCGACTTGAAGAATACGGAGGACAGGGTTATACATCGACGAAGGGGGGGATGTCAAGTGAAGACGCGTGACTTCAGTGTCGCCTGATTTTTGATAGACCATTCAGAAATAAGGTCATGTTATGTGATGGCTCGCTCACGGGGGGTTGTCCTCTGAGTGGGTGCAGCTACTTCGTGTGGGGATTCTGCTCCCTCCGTGGAAGGGGGGAGGAGGGAATGGTACCAGGGGAACTGAATGGTGATCGGGAAGCGATTTGGTTTTGCCTTTTTGGTGCGCTTATTGTTAGGGGTTTGGAAAGTTTTCGCGGTTGGCTTATGATGGAGTGCGTTATAACATACGAAGTCTAAAAAAGATGCGGCGTTAGGGGGACAGCGAGGTTAGGGAAAGGGGGGACAAGAGATAAAAACCGGGATGCGCAGAGACAAAGGCACAGAGAAGCACACCTACACCAGGAGGGGAGGGGAGTGCCAAGTTACCAAGGATCTTAGGAGAAACGTGAGCTCCAACGTAGGGTGAGGAAAAGAAGAATATCGAACGACGAAGCCTTCCTGCAAGTGGAAAAGTGGCCGCCCGGAAGTGGTGTGTCCACCGGGGGTCCGACTCCATTGGGGGTGGAAGGGGGTCGACCGGCCCCGAGTACTTGCAAAAACGGGGAACGGTGCAAGAGCAACGGAAATCTTCATAGTCAAGTCACTTCAAAAAACAGGAAACCCAAACGCCGAAACATTCGCCAGGCTCTCAGAGGAAAAACCTCGCCTTATAACGAATCAGTCAGCCGCTCAAAATAGAAAACAAAAGCAAGGAGATATTAAAAGCAAATTCTCAGGAACAACCGGATGCCACAGCCTACTCAGGTCTCAAACGGAAAAGCTCTCAAGCGTTGCTAACAGGAAAAGTCCGTTCGTAGAAGCCGTCAAAGAAACGTTCTACCATCAACCCCACTCTGGGGGAAAGCGGAGGACTCAACACCGACAAGGGGAGACAAACCTAGAACTCGGCTCTTCTAAACGAAGACAACAGCCCGCCTGGGGGGGTCCCCATAAAATCTCGAAGGTCGGAATCCAGAGTAAAATCCTAGACGGCCTCCGGACGCGGGAGGGGGGGCCCGCACTTGCCCTAGGGTCGGACCTGCAAAAGAAGGCAATGTCTTGGAGGGCTGGTAGAAATGTTCGTCCATAGCAACAAACCGGAGCTACCGCGCTACCAATAGTAAACAACTACCAAATCTCTATCTCTCCCCTCACCACCACTTCCTAAGTTCCACCTGGACGGGAATCTTATCCTGGATAATCGGGGGAGTCGTCCGATCCACCCTCGCTCTAAAGAGATTCCGGGTACCAGGGACTAAACCCCTGGTTAAAAAAAGAATGATAAAGCGCCCAAAAGCTAACAAAAGACCTCTACCCTGCCAAGCGAGGCCAAAGTCAAGGGGGGCTTGAATTCAGCAAAAAACCAAATGGCAGGCTTGAAAAACTTTGGACCCTGTTGGGGGGGGGGGGCTCCTCATAAAAAATGCTTGAAAACGCTTCCTAAAAGGATTGTGGGGGAACTCCCACCGTCCTGACTTCACGCCTTCGTAAAAGGGGGGAGACCTCTGGATCAAAACGGAGCGCCAGAGCTGGTTCCGCCGGGTCTGGGCCACACGATCTTCCCGAACCCCAATGTCGCGTCTTTCCACCGCAAAACGTCCTTCACACCAACGGAGAACGGAAAGAGATGAAAAAGAGCAGCCAGGGGACCACAAAGCGCTCTCCAGAGAAGTAGTTGGCATCTCAGCCCCTTTGCCGTCGCCCTGGAGATTTAAAAAAAAACTGAGCCATAGAGAGTCACAAGCGTCTTGTAAACGCGCACACTTGATGTCGCGGGATATAAAAGGAGGCAAGGAGGTATGATTTGAGCGCCTTGAGTGCATGCCAAGATCAAAAAGGTCGTGGGAAAGAGGGGGGCGCGCGGGGCGACGGAGGGGAAAGCCGCAGCAGACTGTTATTCGAGGCAACGAGAGGGTGAGGGAACAGTATAAGGGATGAGCGGCGTTGTAAAAATTGACCACGAAGTCAGGCGGTGGAGGGTGGGGGGGGGGGGGGGCAAACATCCCCATGTTCGATACGAGCCTACGCACTGAGAAAGGGGATCTGCTCACGACGAAGAAAAAAAACAAGAGGATGAGGGTGGTTGAGAATGAGAGGCGAGAGGGGTCGTGCGGGGAATTTAAAAACAATGGAGGCTCGATTTGTGGGCCGCGTTTTGAACGGCTGCCTGGGTTAATGGGATCAAATGCTTTCGAGAGATCTGGGGGGGAAGGGAAGAACTCAGGGCAGGAAGTAATTCGAAAAGTCAGTTGAGGGCAGTTGCAGTACTGTGTAGGGGGGGTCTCGAGGCGGGGGTTATAGGGGGGGAAACTGCGGGAAAAGCGCAGGGGTTTGGTTGAGGTATGCAGAAATCAATCCCACGAAAAAAAATCCGAGGTCAATAGTTCCACCCGCAGTGGCTTACCCTAGATACGGCCCAACGTTATGGAGGGGATGGGAAGGGAGTAAAAAGGGTCGGGGGCGCTCGCCGTTAATTGGATGTAACTTGGGCAGCCTGTAAAAATCGGGCGCATGATGGTTAAGCATGCATCGCCAAGAAGGGGCTTGAAAAAGGCTCGGAAGGGGGGAAAGTGGGGGAATGCTGAGATGCGGTGCTACTTTATGTGGTGAGGAGCGGGAGCTCGCCAGCGGGGACTTGCTGATGGGATCATCCAGGAGGGTTTAATTACAATTTGGGGTGGGCGATGGTGGGGGAATGTTTGGGGGGGCGTAGGTAGGGGTTCGTTAAAGAAAAAATAGCCGCGAGTTGCTCCAAGAAATGCCGTAACGCGATATGCAGCCGAAAGAAAATGTTGACTAAGGGGGGAATAGGAGGGGGCGGCCGGGAGTTCGTCGGGAAACGGAATTACGAAAACACTGCGTGGACAGCGATTGGCGGGCGTGCAAGGCCAGAGCAAAAGAGGGAGTATCGGCATTACGAAGATCTCTCAACTGAGGAGAAGATAAGAAAAAAGAGTTCAAAGGCTTCCTTTTGACCTGGCCAGAAAGAGGGTCCAAGGCAGCAAAAACGGAGGGAAGGCGCTTTTTCCGAACGGAAAAAAAGAAACAAGCGGGCCCACGTATGGGCCTCCGCCTAGAAGAAACGGGCGTACAGCTAATGGGGAAACGCAGGGGAGGCTCTTTCAACCGCACGGGCCGAGGCCCCTAACCTCCCTTCAGCCTACCTCGGTCCGCTACAAACGATACCGACCCCGTAACGCTTCACTTTGCATTACAAACATAAATAGCTGTCCAATGCGCGGGGGAGGGAGCCCGTTCCCTCCCTCCCCCGCTCTCTTGGCATTCCGAGGGTCTACAAAGGGGCTCAGAGGGTCCCTCGAGATAAAACAGAAACCGGGCAGGGGCAAATATCCCTAAAACACGCCCGGAGAAAGGGGTGGTAAGATTCGGTCTAATCCAAGATAAAATGACGAAAAAGGATCGTCTCTCGGAGACCGCCCAAACTAGAAAAAGGCCAACTCACAAAGGACTAAGGGGGAAAACCAACCTCGAATCTCGAACGGAGTCATATCATCATTGGGAAAAACAAAAAAGTCCAAAAAATAATCTACGCCGAATCCTAGGTATGGGAGATGCTGGTGAATGGCGAGAAGAAAAATGAAAAGCGTGTTCGGGTCTTTGAAAGAGTAGGGAAAAAAAAAAAAGGTAAAAACCCAACTCACCAGAAACCGTCTCGAGGATCGAACAACTCCAAAGAAATCGAAATCCGCTAGATCCCTCTCTTCCGTAGAAAATAAGAAACGCGACCGGCCTTCAGGGAGTTCAGTAGGGAAAAAAGGGGGGAGTCACACTAAGGCTGAGCGGTCTAGAGAAGGTTAGGCGAACTCTGCTCTCGGCAAAGGGCCCCCCCACTCCCATTCTGCGGAAACAAACGCCCTTATTGTAAATCCGGCTTCCCACCTTTACCGCCCCAGAGGAACTAGCTAACGCCTTTTCCAAAGTGCACTGCACGCAAAAACGCGTTTCAGGGATGGCAAACCAGAGGCTCCCGCCCCAATGATTAAGACGGGCTGGACCTCTGGCGGAACATGGGCCCAGCACCGTGGTCGTCTGCCATCACCTTCAAACAACGCGAAGAACACTCGCTACGAATCCCTATAAAAGAAGGACAAGTTGCCTCCACTCAAAAACATTTTCTCAAACGTGGAAAGTAGCTACTGGATCGTTGGTACTCCCTTCGATGCTCCCGTTTCAAAATCTCGCCAAGGGCTCGCATGCGCCTTCCCTTTGCGACCTGAGGGTCTAGCGCACAGCCGGTCAGTTAGGCAGGGGGCCTGGTCCGCTCACGTTTGGGTGCGAGAGCATCGTTAACGACTAGTAGACAAAGTGGGGGGTCGCCGTTTCGCATCAGAAATAGCCCACTCTCCAGGAGACTACAGGTAGAAGGGAGTAATTTCAAGCTCCACTGAGGGGCAACATAGAGCCAACTAGTTAAAACTGCTTTAACTTGGCGCTTAACAGGAAAGGGAACTGCTTTCTCGAGACCAAGATCAGGAGGGACATAAGTGGGATCTCACGCGCGAATGGCAAGTTTGAATCGCAAAGGGAAGGGCACGTAGGAGAAATTAGAAAAAATCTCAAACAACAAAGGATGAGGAGTGGGGTATTGTCCTAAAAGCGCGGGAGTTGAAAATTCGTCAAAGAGGGAAAACTTCTGCATACGTGGGGTAAAATGTCTGCCCATGTCAAGCCTACACTTCATTGGGTTCAGACGCTCAAACAAAACCCCCCAAAACACGCAGTGGGAAAGGTATATTACGCGCTGTAAAGAACAAGGGAGGAGTAAGACAGTTGGGGGGAGCGCTTTGCAGTGGCTCCTGGGGACATCAGCCCGTGTTGGCAATTCAGAAGCGAGATAAGAACGTGTGGAGGAAGCGGTAAAAGGTAGTAGGAAGGCGCATGAGGCGTAGGGAGTTAATTCCCTTATGCATAGATAGGTTCCAAGGGTGGAAAGAAGTCTTGAAAGGAAAACCGTGCCAAGAGTCACGCACGGGAGGGCCCACGACTCATGCTGGCGTGGAATTAACTGGGGGGGGGTTAGAATGAAAAAGCCTGGCAAAAGGCGGACGATTCTTTAACAGGGGACCATGGCCGGACCGGGTAGGCTTCGATTTGGTGTTGTGTGTAGGGATAGGGAGGAGGAATTCTTTGATCGAGGGGGAGAGGGGGTTAGCCCCCCTTGGTGAAGCAACGCTTGGAGTATGCGAACGTGTGGGGGGGGGGGGGGGGGGGTGTTTGGGGGGGACTCGTCCCTGCAAAAGCATGTCGGGCACAGGGCAAAGAGGGAGGGCGCGGGAGCATGGTCAGGGCATACAGGCTGTGGGGGGGGGGTCTTTGCGCGATCGCTGGGGGAGGTCCTGGCCGGTGAACTGGTTTTGGGGGGGGAGAGGAGGGGTGTCGGAAAATTTGGCGTGGAGGGGGGAGTGGACAGTGAAAAAAAAAAAGACAGAACAAAAAAAAAAAAGAAAAGCTGCCAAAAACAGTGGGTTGAACTCAAGGCACCGAATGCTTACCCTAAGAGACCGCTGGCGAAAAAAGCAAGGGGAGGATGAGCGGGAACTTTATTGAAACGGAGAAAGGGACCAGGGGTATGCTATCGGTACAGTTTGGTTGGGAAATTTGTTTGCCGTACGGGGAGAAGATTAGTCAGAAATATTGGGAAATCCGACGATGCATTAACCAACCTGTCAAAGCGTGGAGGAGATTCTATGCTCCGGGTCAAGCTTAGCGGAAAAAGCGGTTTTAAGTGTCATTTTGATGGGAGCGCAAGGTCTAGGAGTAAGAGTTGGTCCTTTGCTGATTGACTGGGGCATAGAGTTGGACGGAACTAGGTGGTGCAGCTATGGGGGCGTGGGGCTATTCTTCATTGTGGGGAGTATGCAGTGGCGTTAAAAAAAGGGTCATAGGTCACATAGCGCGAAAGAGTCGGAGAAACACAAGGTCAGGGAAAGGTATGGATTCAAATAGCGTAAAGGGGAAGGCCAGCGTTGGAAGTAGATGGGGACGTGAAGGGGGGGAGTGAGCCAAAAAAACTGAAAAAACAAAAAGAGTTACCGACCAAGGGCGGGGTCCATTGAAAGGGCCATCAAGGCTTTAGCAAAATAATTTCAACAAAAAAGCCTCAACTAGGGGAGAGGGTCGAGAAAAGAGATCAACAAAACAACGTGATAAAAGGAAGATATAGCGAAGCGAGAATCAAAAAAAAAAGCAGAGGCTTCAAAAGAACCAAGGGGAAAGCCGCTGTCAAATCAGGATTTCCCCCTGGCAGGGGTCAAAAAATGCCGGAAGGTCAGGAGGAAGGGGTTGGTCGTTCCCTGCGAAATCCCACGAAAATCTCGGGGGTCCAAACTCCAATAAAGGACAGAGTAAAAATAAAGGATAAAGAAAATCCTCACGCGTCTCAGTAGGGGAGAAAAAAGTAGCTGCGGGGATTGGACTGCTACGACAAAGACCAAGTCAAGACTAAAACCCAAACGGACTCAAAAGGTATACCACCAAGAAAATACTGATCCACCATCGAAATCAAAAAGATCCTTCCCACTCAAAAAAGTCAACTTCTAGGCGTCAGGAGATCGGCCCTTCGTTCTCCCCGTCCCCTAAAGGAGTCCTGCTCAGTCGGGATCGCCACTATAAAGTGCTCAGGAAGGGAAAAGAGGAGCCATGCCGTCGACGAATGATGCGCAAAAACTCCATTCTTTGGGCTCAAAGCACCGAAACCTCGGGTCTACAAAGGTAACCATACGTCAAAAAGAAAAAGACAAGGATTCTGACCGGAATCAAGAAGGGGGACCTCCGATATGAGTCCATCGCACAGGGAGGGGGGGCAACGGACGAGGGAGAAGGGGAGGAGGCCACCCTTGACAGTATCAGGCGGGGAAGTGGGAGAAGAGCAGCAAGGCGACCAAGGGGGGTGAGAGGAGAAGAGGGGGGGGGGTGACGAGGGCTAAAAAGGTAAGGGGGGGGATAGGGGAGTGGAAGGGCAGGGGGAGATAGGGACACCGTCTAGGCGAAGGGGGCGGACAGGGGAAAGGAAGGGAAGAGGAGAGGTTGGCGTGCAGGAGGAGGGAGGGAGGGGAGGGGGCGGTTGACAGTAAGCGAACGAGACAGGGGGAGGGTAAGTGGTGTGGGGTGAGCAGGGGGAGGTTCCGGGCGGGAGAGGGGGGAGGGGGGGAGAGGGGAAGAGAGAATAGAGAGGGGAAGGGATGAACGTGGTACGGTGACTAAGGTAGGGGTGAGGAAGCGGCGGAAGAGGTGTTGAGAGTGGTTGGAGTGCGTGCGAGGAAAGAGAGAGAGGCGAATAAAAAAAGGAGGGAGGGGGGTGGAGGGGTGGGGACGGAGGGAGGGCCGGGGGCATGGAATGGAAAACAAGGATAGGGGGTGAGAAACGGAAGGCGGGGAGGGGTGGAGCAGCGGGGTGGGTTGCGAAGCGGGGGAAAGTGGAGCAGGTAGGTAGATAGAAAAAGTCGACATGGCGAAAGGGAAGAGGGTAGGGGTAGGGATGCAAGTTGACGGAAGTGCAAATATGGAAAGTGAGGGAGAAGAGAAAGGAGAGAAGGGAGGGGGGAGCAGGATGGGAGGGATGGGGTCAAGAGGGTCGGCGGGAGTGGGAACGCAGGGGTAGCGGAGGGAAGAGAAAAAAGTGACTGAGACGTGGGGGGTCCGGTGAGGGTCGAGGGAGGAAGAAAAGTTGGAGGAAAGAAAGGAGTGGAGGAGGGCGGGGGAAGAGTGGGAGGAAGAGTGGGAGAGGCAATACATGAGTAGAGGGCGAAGGGAGGGGAAGGAGGGTGTAGGGGAGGGGGGAGCGTGGGTAAGAGGAGGAACAAAGCGAGCGAGTACAAGGACGGAGGAAGAGAAAGAAGGGGGTGGAAAATCACGGACCGCGAAACAGACCGAAATGAGTCCGGCAACTTCCGAATCCGTATAGGTAGGGCACAACAGCAAAGACGACTTGAAAAGATGAGAGATTAAGCATGCGTAGTGGAAAAGCTGGCGTGGAGGGAGGTTCAAGGGTTCGTTGAAGGGGAAGGTCGGACGTGGAAGGGTCGCCATCTCACCAGCCCAACCGAAAACAACTTGGAAAGGACCGAAAGAGCCCTAACGACAGGAACAAACCACCAAGCCCTTCATATGAAAGAAGGCGCGCAAAGACACCACAAGGGGGTGATGGACAATTACAGAGAAAATCGCGAGGGAACTGGGGGCGCGCTCGCGTCGAGGTCCGGTCCAACCATTCGGCAAGGAGAGAACCCAGCCTGGGACACGGAGTACCAACGGGGAAGAACAAACCCTAGGCAAAAACTTGGGGCCTAAAAAGGCGACGCAAAGCTCTGGCCACCGGTCACACCCATTCCAATAAGACAGGCACTAGGGAAAGGGCTCAAGGCGTAAGCCAGATCATCAGCCGAGAGCAAATTCGAAATTTCAACCAACACCTGTCCATAAACAGTCAAAGAACCTGGTCCGGGAAGGTACTAAGAAAGCTGGGAACGAGGTAAAC
>Ga0179593_1515725_pt1 | contig 10985 bp, 9 predicted proteins | sample CZODoug2_1_08_16_FD_185931 | JGI IMG/M metagenome (GOLD analysis project Ga0179593, IMG submission 185931) | Vadose zone soil fungal communities from Angelo Coast Range Reserve, California, USA - CZODoug2_1_08_16fungal (PacBio error correction) | ecosystem: Environmental > Terrestrial > Soil >...
CCTGTGACATCACGGAGAATGTCGTTACGGAAAAGAGTGAGATCATCATTAATGCAGGGAGTACAAAAGGGACTAGAACGCACTACTTGGGGGAATAAGGCCCCACAGATAAGGATAAGGAATTTCGGAACATAAAGAGGGGCGAAGGGGACTGGAGTGTCAACTTATGATCAAAAAAAAAGGTGTTCCTGCCAATATTAACTTCCCTTTTTTACGGACATCAGGCTACAATGACCCGGCCTATTGAAGCGCTTCGAAAGGTGGCAGGGGAAACCAGACCGAATAACTTGCATAGGGGAAGGGAGGTAAGGAGGAATCGGCCGATTACACAAACGCAAAATCTCCGGGGGATGATGCGTGCCCAAGCATGTAAGGCGCAACGAGAGAGCACAAAGGAGGACCGGCGCGGGGGGGAGAAGCGACCCTGGCAGCCACCCAAAAAGGTCGGCCGGGCCAAAGCGGGGGGGGAATAGAAAAGAGGCGTTACAGGAGAAGGCTCGGATGTAGACGGGGCAGGGGGGCGCTTGGTGCAAGCGGGAAAAAAAGGAAAACATGCGGGAGGGGCCATGGAAGCGGGGAGGATCTTTTTCTCTGTCTAAAAGAACTTCTTCCCCAGGCGAATACTACGTGGAAAAGAGTTCCTCGGGGTTTTGGGAAGATGAAATTGACAAAGGAGGATATAGAGGGGTTTAAAGGTGGGATATTTGTGAGGCTCAACCTGGGAGTCTCGTAGCCCGGACAGGAAGAAAAACGAGGAAGGGGGCGTAGATGCTCTAGAGGGACGTCTGATTTTGGACTCGGGGACAGGGGTTGCCGGGAGAGAACGAAACTCTAGGATGTGAGAATGGATTTGCAAAGGGCCAAGTCATTCCTCCGGTGCTCCAAGAAAGAGCGGAAACGGGGAAGAAAGGGGAGAAGGTCGACAGGTATACAGGGAGGAGGGACACACTATTACGGTGAAAAAGTTAAGAATCCAATCGGTGCTGCCAAAGAGAAGAGGTCTGGGCGATGGAATTGGGATAAAAGGACCGATGATCACTAAGGGGATCCATCTCCAGGAGGAATCAACTGCCGTGGCGAATAGGGGGGAAAAGAAGGATCGAGAAGATAGAGTAGCTTTATTGCGAGGACGATAATTATTATGGGGAGAACTCAGGGTTCGAAAGTCGGGCTGCGGGGGAACGAGTCTTCTATAGGGTTACCTCGCAGTCCAGGAAGAACGGCTCTTAATGACGACTCGAAAATATGTCAGGGGTGGGCGTCCTAAGACACGCATAGCAACTTTTATCTGATCAAACAGGGCGGAGGGGGAAAAAATTACCTCCCGGACCTTTCAAAAGGGACAGTAATCCTGCCGAGCTGGAAAGGAAGCATTAACTTTGCTCGGGGGGGGGGTCCAGGGAGAAATCCTTGCTCGTCTCTCGAGAGGGGGGGAATGGGAGCAAAAAGACATCCGATTCCTTTTATAGTGTCCAGAAGAGATCGCATGAAACGAGGAAGGCCATATCTAATCTTCGCGGCAGAAAGAAACGCTGGCCAAGGAGATGTTGAGGGAAAAGCGTAGGAAACGGTGTCACGAGGGGAGGGAGCTGACGAACCGGACGGGTCAAAAAATCAAAAAATTACCGAAACTGAAAAAAAGAAGGAACGTCCATACCGGAGAGGACTTGGAGGAAAGAGGGTACGCTCCAAACGTAGAAGCAGCGGAGGGGTCCACGCAAAACAAAGGAAAACAAGAGGGCGGAAGTCCTACCGCTATGCAGGTCGGGCTCCAAGAAGGCCCACGCCCAGCGAAATTTGAGGAAAGGGCAAGACAAAAAGAAGAAATAAACTCAGATTCTGACGCGACAGGGGGAAGTCAAGAAACCGGCAATAACGTTGAAGAAGCGTAGGAAGAAAAAGGGATGAAAAGGACTCTAGATCAGAGTAGAACCCTGTCCGTAGGACGAGCTGCGCGACCATTTGCAGAACTAAACTCCTAAAAGGAGGGGAAATGGTCCAGAACTTATAAGTGGAACGTCCAGTGATGTTCTAACGCGGAAGCCGCGGAAAGGAGGTATGAGCGGAAAAGTCGGAAACGCCTCAAAAAAAAAGACTGCAAAAACAGGGTGTGTCGGCCGCGAAAAAAGATCCCCGTTGGCTCATGCACGGCATTGCGAAGCTCACGAGGAACCTGAAAAGGTAACCGTTTGGGGGGGGAGGGGGGGGGGAAACCGGGGAAGGGGATCTTGCCCTCGAGGGAGTGGGGAGTTCACCGTAAAAGTGTCCTCGGAAGGGGGAAAAGTAGTAACCAGTCTGCCAGAGCGGGTTGAAAAGGAAAGAAAAAAGACTGGAAAAAAAACGCCGAGAACGGGACACTTCGAACGGGTAGAGGGGGGAAGCTCGAACGGGAAATAGCTGGGAGATTGGTTATGGAAATCTAAGTAAGCAGACCTGGTTCATTCCCGATTAAGCAGAGGTGTTGGGGGGATGGAAATCAGGACAGGACCGTGGGGGTTTGAGGTCTCTCCTCGCTGAGAAGATGAGGGGTCAGTCTGAGGACAACAGGTAAGGCCTGGCCATGGAGAACGTGATGGGAGAATGTGGGCTAACGCTGGATTGGGATTCAAGGGGGGATCCTGCAGCGAGAACGCTCGTAGAGCGGTCGGAGTTGGTTTTGAGAGCCAAGGGAACTCTCGACTTAAACGAGAACAAAACCAAGGAGAAAGCGAGCTTGGTCGAGGCAAACTGTCTTCGAGCAGAAAAACCCCGAAAAACCGTCAAAAGCAACCAGAACTGTTGAAGAAACCGAGGAGAGGGGAGCAAATCGATCGTTCTTGCCCGAGGGGGAAAAAAACGACATTCCAGCCTCGACAGAAGGCCTAGAAAGGCGCTCCACTGGTTGAATGGGAATAGCGGATCGTGCTAAAGCAAAACCCAGGGCTCGTCAGGGAGAAGGACCCAGGTCTCCGGATCGAGAAGAGGAAAAGAGAGTAGGCGGAGAGGGTTTGGATTCAGCTGAAAGTTGGGCTAAAAGTCCTCTAATGAAGGGTAACCAAAGAGGGGATCCAAAAGGAGTGGAAAAAAGGGCTTCCGTCGTGTACCAAGGGGTCTCGAACTGGCCAGCACGATCTAGTGATCGATAAAAGCTACGGGCGCAAAAGAAGGGAGATGCAGGAAGGCCCGTGGGCGCTAGATAAAAAGGCCTAAAAGAAACACTGCGCAAAATTCTTGGGGGGGGTCGGGTCCGAGAGGTGGTCGAGCGTATAGGGAAAGGGATCGAACACCTCACGACGGAATATAGGCGGTGTCGGGAAGAGGATTAGCGAAAGGGGCTCTCAAAGAGAGGAAGTCGTCGCAGAGAGGGGAAGGTCAAAAGCATTATATAAGATGCCGGGAGTGCAAGCGGGACAGTATAATCCGGGCAAGATCTATGACTCTACAAAGGGGTCCGTAATATCCCTCACGACGAGGGAGGGAATTCGGAAAAAACGACCGGAAGAAAAAGGGAAGTACCGGCTCTTACTCCATCCTAAAAGCTCAGGAAGTTCAGAGTCAAAGAGAACGTTCAAAACAATTGCAAAAAAGGTGGGGGGGGTCGGGAAAAAACTGTCGGCAGGAGTGCAAAAGAGAGGGGTGGCTCCATACGGGGGGTAGAGCTGACCGTCTTCCTCGGCCACGAGTGAAAGTAATACGTCACGAGGGAAAGCGCAAAGTTAGGAAAGTCTTAACCGACTAACCCCACCGGGGAACTTTCAGGAGTGAGCGGAAGGGGGGAAAAAGTCTTGCAATAAGGAGACTAGCGAAGGGCCCTAACGAAAAGAAATAGAGTGGTGTTCGGAAGGGAAAGAGGCGGAGATGCCACTAAGACGCACTCGGGAACCAAAAGCGCACCAAGCACGGACCCCTTGTCGGCCGGGCGCAGGGGACATCCATCAAAAGGGACTCGATCTTCTATGAGGAGGGATTGGGGGTCAAAGGGAAAGGAAAGGGCTGGACGCGGAGAAAAAGCGGAAAAGGGGGGTCACCAAAATTCACGCGTCAACAGGGGGTGACGAAAACAGAGCATTCAACAAAAACCGGCACAGAGAGGGGGGGCGAATAGGGAGGGAGGTATAGCGGGCCGTGCAGCATGAAGAAAAAAAAGGGTCCGCAAGGGGGGAGATTTCTGCCAGAGAAAGCCCTGCGAGCTCGGAGTACATGACGCAGGGGTAAGGACAGCTCGCGACGTTTAAAGCAAGAGGGCTCTTAGGGATTTGGCATCGGGCAAAAAGCATGAACCGCAAGAACGGAGCTGGTCAAACCGTCTCGGGGGGGGGGAGAAATGGGGGGGGGGGAGTTTAGGGGGGGGGGAAAAAGAAAAGACATGTGACGATCGACTCTTGGTGCGGCTGTGGACAAATCAAACACGAACAAGAATGCACCCTGATCAGAACGCCAAGACTACCTTTCTGGGAGGTAGTATTCGAGGCGAAGGGGAGAAAAACAAGAAAGAAAACATAGAATCTGGGGACAATCATCCGGGCGGAAACGGCAACAAAGGCATTCGACGAAAGGAAAAGGGATGGGCGGAAACACATACCAAGAGGCCTGGAGGAAAGAACGAAGTGGAGCGAGGAACACTTTCAAATTGAGTACGTCATTTCTCAGAAAAAAAGGCTTGATATCAAAGAAATATAGGCAAGCGTCTCAGCACAACGACTGTCAAGGGGAGAGAGGAAGTCCTCATGCCAATCTCAGGCCGAAATGATCGAGTCCTCAGGCGAAACCCACAGCTGGAGATCATAAGCGGAATCTTAACTGACTCGAGCAAACGATCAAAAATCATGAAGGGCTCCTCAGACTGGGAGGGGGGGGAAAGGATGCGAACAAAAAAAGTGCTTAACATAGAGGGCAGGTAGACATTCTACGCAGGGAGATAGCTTGGCGTTATTGAAAAGTTCGATCGACAAGAACCGTGAAAGAAGTGGAATAGGTCCGTGGTGGTACACCCGTGGCCAGTGACTCGGAGTAAAAGAATGAAGAAAGTGGGTGGGGTCGGCAGAACGAGAGGGCGGAAGGGGAAAGGGCCTTGGGCCCCCGGGGGAAGGCGTCTTTCATGGCAAGCTATTCTCAGTAGGTAGGATAGCTTCGAGGGGCGTCTCAAAAAGGGAAAAAAACAATGAAAATCAAGAGCGATAATGAGAGTCATTAAAAAGGGATTTTCTGCCGCAAAGGGGGGGGGCATACCAGAAAGTTCATCCTCCTCTACCAAACTCGAACAAATCCACAAAGCACATCGGCGTCTCAACTAGGTAAGCAGGCCGAGAGAAGGAAGCTCCTCGCTGCGGAAAAAAACCGGGGGGATAGTAGCATTGCGGAGAGCCAACACTAGAGGAAACGACTGAGCTGGAAAAAAATCACGCTCGACAAAAAACCAAGAACTGACCCCTAAAAAAGACTATCAGAAAGGAAAAACTTTTTCAAGGGCGGTAGGGATAGCGCTTTGTAACAAGGGGGTCAGAATGGTTGGCCAGGGGTCACGAAAGTGACTACAACTCTCGAGGGGACTTGCCTTTCCGTGGGATGGGGATCTGGGGGTCTTACAGGGAAAGCATCACATGCCTAAGGTCGAGCGATGAGGGCGCCGTGGCTAAAAAATTACAACAACCATAAAAAGGCAGAACCGGACCTAAACTCAGACAGGAAAACGTATGAAGAGGGAGTTCTTGGTGAGCTCCCAGCTAGGGCGAGCGCAATGGACGGGGGCCTCTCTTGGGGGCGGCGGTCTCTGGGAAAAAGGGAAAACAGTTACTCTAAAGCACGTATGATGCCGGCAAACTTGTGGGGTGGAGAATTTACAAAGGGTAACCCGGAAGCAAGCGCGGGGTAAGCCGGAAAAGGAAATGAGGAGCCAAAGTCGAGTTATCAAGGAAAAGCGGCTCTCAGGGAAAGGTAGGCATTAAGGATTCGGGAAAGCATCCAATCTAAACAGTGGGAGAAAGACGACTGGCGAAAAGGGGGAAGGGAGTCATTGGACCTGAATGGAAAAAGGCCGTGGGGGCCAAAAAGTATCCTTCAAAAGACGGCCACGTGGGTGAAGGGCCGGGCTCTCCCAAAACAGGGGGGTAAAAGAATAGAGGCGAAGTCAAGGGACAGCCCCACGCCTCAGGGAGGGGGGCGACGCGACAAACTTGCTGGGGGAAAGAGAATGCAAACTTCAATCCAAGGTGCAGGGGGAAAAACGAGCCTTGGCGAAAAGAAAATGTTACGGAACTCGGTGAAAATCATAAAGGGAAACAACCCAGAAGAAACCGCAAGAAAAAAAAAAAAACCCTGATATATTCGGAGGAGGAAAACGAGGGTGGTGCGTACCATGAGGCGCTAAAGAGGAGGAGGTGACCTGCGGTGAAATGCGAAAAAAACCCCCCATCTTGGAGGGCAAAAGAGCGGGGGTTCTGAAAGATAACAGCGGGGGGACCATACCCCTCCAGGGAAAAACCGCAAAAAAAAAGGTAAGTCTTTGAGCAGGCAATCCCTCCGAGCGTTGGAGGGAGTGGAAGAAACACAACTGATGCCGTGTGAATTGGGGGCAATCCGCCAAAAAAAAAAAGTCTCCGCTGGCGCTGCGCTTATGAGACGGAAAGAAGACTGCGCCGACAAAAGGCAGTTCCGCTGTCAACGATGGCCAATAAAAGCGGCCTATGAAAAAAAAAGACGGCCTCATCGGAAAAAAGATTGGTTACAGAGGTGAGGGGGAGCATGCGGCGGGATGGTAAGGGGGCAGGGAGGAGATGAAGTGTGCCGCGTAGCAGAGCTGCAAATCCAGCGCAGGAGAGGGACGCTTTGAAAATTGAAGCGCTCGAAAAGCCCCGAGGGGGAGCTCGCCCGGGGAACAAAGGTGGCCTGCCTTACAAAACTAGGTGAAAAGGACCGAGAGGTGCGGTGGGGGGGAGGGGTTTGTCGTCAAAGAAAAACGTAGGAATCGATCCTCTGGGGAAAAAACCGATTTCTGGGGGGGAGGAGTTGACTCGAAATGGCGGGAATCGGGTAGTTAGGTACTTGACAGGAGCTCCTAAGAAAGGGCCTTGTTCTCCTCTGTGGGGCCATTAACGGCACCGTATTAAAGGCCCATTTTCATTCAAAAAAAGCATCTCTCCCCGTGATAACAAACCTTCTAGTCGAGGGATACTTAGAAAGAGCGGTCGCGATTGGGCCACACCAGGGACACCCACCTGAAGAAACAAATCAAAAAGGCGAAAAAGTCTCGGGGAAAAGGTCAACTATCACTCACGCCAAGACTATTGAAAAGAAGGGGCATCGGAAAGAGTGGATCAATCGCGGGGCGCATCGAGAACCGCAGAGAGACGTACTCGATTCAGGATGGGGAGCGGGGGAGGAGATATGAGTCGGGGAGATGCATGATGTGTGCGAAAAGGGAAGGCGGAACAAGATCGATCGTGGAAGGCAGGCGGCAATGGTAGGCAAAGGAAACATAAGACTCGGCAGACTTGTTGAAGGGCTTGGGGTCAGGGGGGCGACGCTCGAATAACGTGCTATTGATGAAGAAACGCCGCCGGGGGTGCTTACCTGCGTACAGAACAGGGAACAGGGTCCGAATACGTCCGTAGGCAAAGCTGGTCGCCAAGGGGAAATAGGCTTTGGTTGCAAGAGAAGCTGGATCGGACAGCGAAGGGTTGAATCATTAGCCCAAAAGGAGAAAATCCTCTAAAAAAAAAAGGGGAGTTAGCTCACTCACCTACGCCACCCTCAGCAGGGATCTATCATCAGCTGCAGGAATCGAGAATCTGTCCCTCTTGGGAATGGTCTTCCAAAGCAACGGGTGGCAAACTTGTCAGCGCGAAGAATAAGGACATCGTCATCGTAGGAAGACGATCCAAACGTACCGCAATACAAAGTTGAAACAGGAAAAAGACGGCTTGCGTACTGCATGAAGGGCCGCTGACAAGAACCCGCGGAGGAAGTCTGCATGGTCATGCATAGGTGAGGGGGAAAACGCCTAAGAGGTCATGGCGGAGCCGGACACTATCAGAACCGAGATACTAACTTTGGTGAGGATTATTCACTAGACCCCACAAAAAAAACAAAAGAAAAAAAATAGGCGCTCGTAGGAAAGGGAAATCTCTTGACACGGCAACGTTGAAGCGGAACTTCCACCAGATGTGGGCTACTCTCCTCGGAAAAGGTCCTTAAGAAAAATCGAAAATCTAGGGCGGACTAGGATCAGCCAGGAATTCCGCGACCGGCAAAAAGACATGCAGAGCACGTAAGGAAGGAAATTTGGAGATCTTAAAAATATTGGAAGATGCTCCCGGGCAATCCGAGGACGCCTGACGAGAAACGACCGTGGGGGCGAACTAGCGAAGGAAAACTGCTACTACTCCTTGGAGCGCTCAAGAAAAACACCTTTTAACTGTGGGGGGGAACGCTGGCAAAGGTGCCGCTGGGAACCTCGAATGTGAGTGTAAAAACGGGGAGGAAGGGAAAAAAATAACACAGTCGTGCCCTCGATCGGGGTGAGGGAAAATGCATCACGGAAAGCACCAATCCGCGAGGGCCCAGAGAGATGAGCGTAAAAGGGAAGTGTCTTGTTCGTGTGTCTGGTCCAGCACAGTTCGATCCCTATGAATAGTTACTTGGGGGGGGGGAAAGGAAGATCAGGCCAAAAGCCGTCTGTGAGGGGGCCAAAACACGGGAAAAAGTCGCGCATAAGAGCGCACGATGAATCAGGATGAAAAAGCCTGTCATAGCAAAATTGAGGAAGTTTGCCGATGTGAGAACATTCAGATTTCTAGGAGTACCGGCGATCTTCAGAGAACCTCGAGTTCATGTAGGTGGAGTATCGAGCATGACCAAAGTCCCTCGAAAACTACGATAAACCCCTGACAGATTCCTTGGGTCAGATTCAATCTAAGGACCCACCCCCTTCCGCAGCAAGCCGAGCTGATTAGCCCCCCCAAAGTCTTGGATTGTAGAGAAAAAGAATCTTATGGCTAATGCAGGGGAAAAAAAAACAACACCGAAAACATGCCTAAAAAACTGGGAAGGCCACTCCGGTTCCCTTTCCATAGCGGGGATGGCAAGAAATGGCCAATCTCGGGAACACCAAAAGACCTGGAATCTCTTCAAAAAAAAGATATATAGATTCAGTCTATGTTGGGAGGGATCGAAGGCGCGGAGCAAACGTAAGAAAGTTACCCAGTGGAGCCGGAATTAGGCCCGGGGCTGGCTTTAACCATGAGGTAGAAAAAAGAGCGCAGCCAGAGAGGAGGAAAAGAATTACCGCAATGCGGGGGAGCGAACGTGGACATCGGGAGCCGGGGGACTCGAAAGGGATCCTAAGAAACTAAAGACAGGGGTGATCGTAGGGGAGGCAGAGAGTTTAAGCGGACGGGACAGAAGCGAACACCTCACTCCGGAAAAGAACGAAGGACGAGCAAGGAAGCGCGGGAAGAATCAAATGTGTCGCCAGCGGAGGAAAGTCCTCATCAAGGTAGAGGAAACTATTGAAAAAGTTTGTAGCAATAGAGGAGGCAACATTCTATGAAAGACAAGGGGGGATTAGCTCCAGAACTCACAAACGATGAGGCGGGCCATGATCTTCAACTCAACCGAACAGGAAAAAGATGTACAACATCTGGGGGACTCGGAAAGGGAGGCGCCGACCATCAGGAGCAGACGGCTGTACGTTTAAGCTTCAAAAGCTAAGGGGGATGCCGGGATCCGGGGGGTATCCAATTTCGGCATGTCACGGTGGGAAAAAAAATCGGGGGCTACGAAACGGGGGTCACCTCTCCTCGGCACAAAGGAATACTCAAAAAGGGGCACCGGGAACCGGCCGGTGCGTGCAAAAAACCAAACATAAACAGAAGGAACGGGGCTGAAAAAAGGGCATATCCCTTGCTGGAGCGCTCAAAACAAAACACCGGTTACAGATAGTGGGGGTTTTTTGGCAGTCATTAAACCCGGGCGCCGATTGAAACGAGAATCTATCCGTCTGCGTACAATACTCTTAAAAAAAAGAAATTCCAGGCTCTCCCGGGAAGCCATTTCCACTCATCGGCTGAGAACCGGTAGGAAACTCGCACCGGACGATCCGAGGGGGGGGGGAAAAGTACCTTTCAGACGGCAAAGCTTCCGGAACATCCTTGGGGGGAAATTCTCCCAGACGCTCAACTTTGGACCGTGGGGGTGGGGTCGAATGAAAGAGACGGGAGTTGGAGTGGGAGGTGGGGTCAGGAGCAGCTCGCAAAAGGGACGACGTCGGGTGCGAGAGTGTAGGAAGAACGAAAACTTAGAGCTCAGGCTTCCGGCCGCCTGTTGGAGCCTTCCGAAAATCGTTACGAGAAAGGGGGCATGATAATTTTGGGAAAACTCAACTAAGCGCGGCAACCGACTACTTAGCGGGGTCACGTCAAGTGTTGGGGAGGTAATGGGGTAATCGGTTCGTGGGGAACGAAAAGATTGGAGGGGAAGGCTCTCTTACAGTTCAAGGCCAAACGTGGGAGGGAAGTAAATAAAAACAGGAAAGATTAACCTCTATCCTTGGAAAAGCGAAGATTACATAACCGGAGGGTCGATTTTAATGAACTATGCAGCTGGAGAACCATGCCAAAAAAGGATTGTCAGGCATCCGGTGAGCCGGAAAAATCCTAGGGGGGAAGCAACGGCTGATGCCGGCCAAGAGCCAACGGCAAAACTGGCCGGGGAAAGGGAGGTAAAAAGACACTGGTCCGCTGGAATCTCAAAAACTTTGCTTGATAGATCAAGAGAAAGAAGGGTATACGTCGCTCGGGGCCAAAACGAATTCGAGGCGAGCAGTGGCACGTACCGGTACGAACCCATGCATCGAGTTAAGAAAAAACTTCGCAGACAACCAAAATGGATCAGACTACTAATTGGGAAGAAAAGCTACAAAAGGACGGAGTAAAAACGATCTAAAGGAGGTAGCTCTCTTGGGAAAAAATCGCCATGATGATCCAGCCGCGATTAAAGCACTTGGGGGG
>Ga0179593_1516123_pt1 | contig 10985 bp, 14 predicted proteins | sample CZODoug2_1_08_16_FD_185931 | JGI IMG/M metagenome (GOLD analysis project Ga0179593, IMG submission 185931) | Vadose zone soil fungal communities from Angelo Coast Range Reserve, California, USA - CZODoug2_1_08_16fungal (PacBio error correction) | ecosystem: Environmental > Terrestrial > Soil >...
GTTTCATCTATCTTTCCGAGCCGACCCCTCAGCACCGAGGCTCTGGGAAGAAAACTCGCAAGGAGGGACGAAAAAAGTCCGGACGTACGGGCAATTGAACGCGGGAACTTGGAAGGCCGCACCGAGGCCACAAAAAAGATCGCATAAAAATCCTATTGCAGATGGTCGATAAAAGAACGCGAGGGGCACGTCTCTGACAAAAAAAGCACGCCTGGATGGGATTCCCGCCGCAGCCGCCAAGTGATAAAGGGCAGGTGTCGGACCGGACAAGGGAGAAAGCGGTCTGGAATACCCACATGTCCAGGGATTCCTCGGAAAAAACCTGCGCAGAGGAACGAGGATGTCGCCGCGAGTCTCCGAAAATCATCTTTATTTTGAGGGAGCAAATGGGAGAGCACAACAGGGATGGCCACAGCCCCGATTTCGTTACAGCCTCCAAGGAGGCGGCGCGACAAATAATCTGGCGGGCCTGACGGCCTTGGGGGGGGCAGAACTCTGTTCGCAGCGCGAGCCGTTCGGAGTTAAAAGCACTGCGAAACAACGACCCCCCGTGAGAACAAGATTGATGCGATTCTGCTGGATGCGCCGGACCGGGCCTCCTGACTTCGTTGGCCGAGGCGAGTGTGCCTGAAAAGAGCGGAGTGCGGAAGCTGGGGTTCCGATCGGGACGATATCGGGCGACAGGGCCGAGGGGTCTGCCAACGGAGCACACTGGCACGAGCGTGGAAGTAGCCCTCTGACACATCTTCCCTGGCCTTCCTGCATCCTAATTGAGGGGGTAGGATTATGAGCAACAATCACCCCGGTCCGATCTGAAGCGTGGTTGCCTATGATTAACGTGTGCACTAGGGGCACCATCGTCTACAATCACGCGCCAGAGAAACACAGAGGGAATGGCTGTTCTCGACCCACCAGGAGCCGTGGTTGCCGGGAAGAATTATTGCTTTGTGCACCTTAGGAGAAATTTCCTGGGCTGCTCGACGTTGGGGAAATGTGGCGGAGCCGGCCCATAAAATGGTCGTCCCCAATCCTTCGCAAACCGCGATGAGAGGTGGCTGGTTGCCTTAATTTGGTTCTTTTGGGCTTTATACATCCTTCTTCCGGGTCAGCGGAAATGTCTCCGGGAGGCATTCTGGGGGGGGGGGGGGGGGGGGGGGGGGGGGGGTGCTCCCCTCTTCCTCCATGAAGTAAGGGTCCCTGCTGACCTCTCATAATAAGGAAAATTGTACTAGAACGAAAAATAACTTCTTCATATGTGAGGGCGGCTGCTCTCTCGCAATCAAAAAAGGTGGCTGGGTCTGGTGACAGCGGATCTGGAAATACACACAAAACACGGATCACTTAAAAGAAGGGCACCTAAGAGGGACGACTGACAAATGTATCTCATGAAAAATGAGGGGGAACTATGATTGACGGAAAAATTACAAAAAAGGAATTATTTATAAGGTATATATATGGTTTCTAATCCGCGCTCTTATAATCCCGGGGGGAGGGGAGGAAAGGTGATGGTAGGGGAGTGTACAGTGAATGGATAGCGTTTAGGGAGGGGAAGTGACGAAGCGGGGAGGGGGTGGAGGGTCGAAGGGGGTTTGAGAGGGAGGGGGTACGGAAGAGGGGAGGAGAAAAGAAAGGTATGGGCGGGAATTGAGGAGGGTACAAGAGTAGCAAGGGAGGGTGAGGAGGGAAGGGGGAGGAGAGAAGTATGGAGACGGGGTGCGGAAAGTGGGGGGATAAGAGGGGCAAGGAGAAAGAGAGGCGGGTTAAAGGGAAGGTGGGGGGGAAGGGAAAGTAGGATGGAAAAGGAAGGAAGGGGGAAGTGAGGAGAAGTGTGGTAAGAGGGGGAGGAGCTAAGGAAGGATAGAGGGGGAAGTGAGGTTTGGGAGGGGCGAGTAGGTAAAGAAAAAAGTCGAGAACTGGAGCATGGGTGGGTACCCCTGTCCTGGCGAGATTCGTTTTGTTTGAGCACCAGATCCGGGGAGAACTGCGCTGCGCGCTAAGGGGAAAAAAGCGGGACCGCCGCAGCAGAAGGCCAAAAAAAATGGCGTGCAGACGCAGGGGTATCGTAAAACGCTTGGGTGCGATTTACAACAGGAGCTTCGGGAGGAAATGCGATATAGAAACTCCGCGGCGCCAAACAGGCGCAAAGCACAGGGGGAAACCAAACGCACGAGGCAGGCTACCAGAAAAATCAGCAATCAGCTGGGTGTTGCTAAGGAGGGTAAGGCAGCGCGATGAGGGCGGAGGGGGGGGCAAAAACAAAAAAATGCCCAGACAACAGGCGGGGACTCGCACGGTGGCAAATTTCTCCCTCATGCCCGGAGGGGGGGGAGCAATAATGCGTGGCAAAAAGAAAGGGCTCGTGGTTTCTATAAGCCTAGTCCGAGGCTTTTGGGGTACCTGGGCAGATGGAGGGGAGGAGATGAGCCACGCGGTGCCACTTGGGGACATCGGCCCAAGTTCCAACGAAAAAGCGGTTATAAAATAAATAAAGGTCAAAAGGCGGCGACGAATTGCTGGGGGGGGCTCTGAAATGGAATTTTAAGCTTCATGACCCCCCCTCGGGGAGATTGTTGTGCGACCTACTAAAACCTGCACCATCGAAAAAAAGGGGAGCGAGAGAAGACATTAGGCCAGCATGGTGCGGCGAATTCTCTGATGAGAGGCTCCAGTAAGTCAAATTCATTAAAAGGTCGTTCGAAAAAAGCGGGGACTTAAGGCAATTCGTTAATCTGAAGCTCCTGAAAGTAGCAATAAGGAGTTAAATTCGGGCCTTCGACATCTTTGTCTATCACGTTGGAAGGAAGAGAGTCGTTTCATTGCAAGGCTTGCATGAAACGTCAAAAATGAGGAAGCCAGTACTTCGAGGTCTTGTCCGGGAGAATTTTGCGATCATTGTCTCATACTCAGAAAAAAAAGAGCTTAACAAAAGGTGCTATGCTTGAACTTGGGAGGCAAGGTACAAAGAGGGCGAACTTTCAAATCAGACATACGGTGTGCGTCGCACTTTCAACATTGGTCCTGAAAACGAAAGACAAGATTAATGAAAAGCGCGCCGTGCGCTGAGGGCAGTCAGCGCGACTTAAGGCAGGGGAGCCGTAAAGCCAGGGCTTGTTGTCCAATGCTTTCGCCGACCCGCGCGGGCGCAGACCATGCAATGCGCAGGGGGGGTCAGGGGGGGGGGGGGATGAAGGATGGAAGTGGGCCCCATTGCTAACTCCATGCGAAGGGCTATGAGCGCTGTAAGTCGGCCTATATTCGGCTATATGGCGGATTGCAGGCGATCTCCTTTCATTCTTCGAAAAGGGGGCGCATCGTGTGGAGAAAAAAAGGGGATGCAGGACTTGAAGCCGGATCATGCAAGTTCTCGGAATTGTTTTCCCATCTCTGCGCGAGCCGAAAAAGTGGAAAAAGGGGGATGGAAGTCCCCAATATCTTATCAGGTTCTGTTAAAATTACGAGGTGATGAAGCCCCTAAAACAGGCTGAAGAGTTGTTAAGGGCGAGCATTAGCTCTTGGCTTTTCAGGATCGTCCGAAAGGAGAATCATGGGGCCGCGTCGTGTGTTCCAAATTGGCGGGCCCCTTATCTGAAACTGTCGAAATACGCAAAGTAAGGACGAGAAGTCGTCGAACGGCCCGTGCCATGACGGCTGCACACGCTAGCCGCTTGAGACTGGGGGGGGGCTCCGAGCTTCATTAAGGGGAGTCCGGTCTAGTTCATCTCCGACTCACTTTGATCTCGCTTGGGTATCTGAAAAGCTCTTTTGGTTAAGGAAAAATTGACGCAAAAAATCCGGCCTCCGGTTCCAGGGGTACGACGTTGCCGATTTATCAGAAAGAGCAGGTTCGATGACTCGTCGAGGCAGCGATGGGCGCTTCTCTGAACAGAGTTTTGCTTGGAGGACACGTGAACGTCTGGGCAGGGGGGCTGGCAAGACGGCGGCCGTAAGAATGGCTCGCTCAAATCTCCAGACAGCGCGACTGGGGGGATGAGGGGGCCTAGTTTGATCTCTTAGACTAAGTCACAACTGCGAGAATATCCCGGGCTGTCGTAAAGTGAAGGTAAAGAAAATCGGTTTCCTTTTGCCTCTTGATCGCCTCGGAGGAAAAAAAGCAATTGAGGAATAGAAGACGGCTGAAACGGGGAATTAGTCTATTCGAGCGTTATAAATCAGAGGGGTTCATGGGAAAAAACAAGCCAAGGGGGGGATTGGCGAGGCGGCTAAACCGATCAAAAAAAAAGCTCTGGGAAGGTAAGAGTAAATCCTGCCAGTAAGATTTTTGGCTCAGATCTGGGAAAAACGTGGATCGAAAAATGACGGCGTAGATCTCTGGGCTTCTGGGATTGGGCTGAGAAAGGACATTAAATGCTCTTTATGGTGGACAAAAAAATTCAGCCTTATGTTCTGAACTGTTCGATCATTCGATAGACTGCCCTCTTTTATCATACTTCGCTTTCCTCTCTGGATGGGTCCTCCTAGAAACGGTTGCTCGGGACCTCTCACGATCGGGGGACCTGAATATCGGAGGGGGAAGGTCTAGGAATGAACAGACTATGCCCATGAATGTGGTTTGCGGATGAAGCAAAGACGTCTAAGTAGTCGTTCAAATAATGTCGCGGTTTAAATAAATAGGGAAATAAAGTGGGATTTTCATGGGGATGAAAGAATCACGATTGTGCGACCGTTTCCCCTCCCTGTAAAGGGGTGGGCTAGTAACCCAGCAGTAAGAAATTCAACCCGGCTAATGCTTGCGTAGCCTAAATTTTTTAAGGGGGGCCATAACTCAGGGGTATAAATGGAAATTAGTAAAACGAATACTGGACAAGCCAAACGGGGTATCACGCAAGCCACAAATCTGTAGTAACCGAAAAAAACAGTCCCCCAGCACCACCAGCCCTCCCAGAGACAAAAGTCCGAAAACATTCGAAACTCAGAAATACACTTCATCTCTTTACTTTGCTTCGGATTCTTTCTGTACATAGACTCAAAAAAAAAGGGGGGGAGAAGGCAAAAAAGATTCTCGACCGTCAGAAAAAAAATCGGAGGCCTTGTTTTGGTGTGCGTTTCTGCCTGGTGGAGTAGTGAAAGGGGGGTCGGGGGGGGGGCTTTGTTTTTTTTTGCTCCATTGTTTGGTTCGTGAGCTGGGGGGGGGGGAGAAGAACTTGAAACTGTGGGAAAAGGTGCGGGGGGTTCGAAACAGACCGACAAGGGGTACAACGGAGTTGGCGAGTTGGCTTCGCAACGATTGGGGCTATACGATTTGAGGGGAAAGGTAAGGAGGGGGGGGTCAAAACGTAAAAAAAATAAGGGGGTGCGCCGCCAATTCTTGAAGGTCTCAAGAAAAGCCGATAATGGGGATCTGCAACTACTTAATGGGGTTTGCACATACGTGAGGTGGTAAGGCAAATAACATTGCATCCTAAGGGCATTACAGGACTCGGGCGGGCGGGAGGGTGCTATCCGGTGTTCTGACGGTGTCTGAGAACAAAAAGGGACCGTGTTCTTGGCTTCCCTCAGGCAGGCAAGGGCAGGGGGATGAAGCACCGGGGGGGGCGAAGGGACGATCTCTACTCCTTCTTCTTAAAGGACATACTAGCTAGAACAGCCCTTGATCCTATCTTCACGGCGGGAAGATGAATAAAGATTCGGGGTGGCCCTGAGCGGCAAAGAACAAGGTGTAAACATAATAACGCTGGCGGCGGAATCTGAAAAAGGGCCAGGACAAATCACAATTATATTTCCATCCATTCTCGGCGGCCGAGTGCTGTGAGAAAAGCAGGCCGGGCAGGGGACAGTTAGCAGTCAAACTAGGGGGCCCATAGTGCGCGGTGGTTGGGGGGTACCTGAGGATCAACCGCGCCCATGTGGGAAAGAAAGCGCACCTCATAGGAGGATGGGGTCGATGGAGGGTAGTACCACCCGACGTCGGAGTCCAGTCTTCAGTTCGGAGAGTACGTTCGTCCTATAGGCTCTCGCACTAAATCCGCTGGAACATTAAGGCAAATAGAGTCAGAAAAGCAGGCGAAGATTTCTGAGAAATCGTAAGGTCAGGGAGAAAACGCCGGACTCGAGAAAGTGCTCTTTCGCGGGCACGCGATACTGTTGCGAAGACAAAGGGGGGGAAAGAAAGAGGCAGGGCCAGTGCGGTTTAGGGGGGATCCTTTGCCGCGGTCTCTCGGGAGATAGAAAAGGGGGGCAAATTGAAAGGGATGGCGGTTGTCTCGGGGGGGGAAAGGGGAGGAAAAAGGGATATGGCGGTCGCACGCGGTCCTTCCGGAGAAGAAGAGAAAGAATGGGAGGATGATGGATGGGTAAACGCGCAGCCCTGGGGATAAGAAGCGGGGGAAAATTCCAAGAGGTTCGGTGACGTCTTCGCCTTTCTCTATTTGATGCTTTTCTGGGTAAATCGATAGATGAAAAAAAAAAAAGTGCTCTGTAATAAATTATCCTAGTCATAAAAAAAAGCCTCGGCATGAAAAAGTGACCATTCTCGTTGGGGCTACGCGCCCGACAAAAGTCTCGGGAAAACGTAAATAAGGCCGAAGACGCGATCGTTTTCATTGCAACCGCGGGTAAAAAGAAAAAAAGGACAGAAGCGATGACGCGGGCAATGCTACTGCCATCTGCTGAAGACGACTCGTGCAGCGGGAGAGTATTTCGCGCCTTTTTCGGGGGCCGCCTTCCAACACGTGGGAAAAGAAAGTTGAGTCGGTTACAAATTTAGGAGGCGCGGTTCTCCTGAGAAAGCTTCGGGGGCATAATGGTGACTAAGGGGAGAAGGGGCGCAAGACGCGTCGTTGGTTGGCTCCTATCCAGGAAAGAGGCGGATTAAAATTCAGGGTTTGTAGTGAAAAGAGGATCTGGGTCTGCGCTCCAACCCTATGGTGTGGCAAGTATCCATAGGGCTTTCAGCGAGCATGACTCACAGACCCCTCCTTGCTGGGGCCCTTATCTTGAAACTTACGCACTAAAAGGAAGGTTACTCAAAAGAGGGAGGTAGGGGGTCCCACCCGGTGCTGAACAGACATCTAGGCCGTCTATATTGGTATCGGCTGCAATGCGTATGCGGGACCATAGAAGACAGGGTTTGAGCCGAATTCCTTGACTTTTTCAGGGGGGGGTCTTCTCTTCCCCGAAATCTCAAGTGGGGAAGTGACTTTGGGCAGAGCTAAGAAATCGGAGACTCATTCTTAGGGGGACTCTGGATGAATCCCCGGAGAAAAAAGTGGAAGGGGGGGGGGGGGCAAGTTCACTTCAGCGCTGGATCGGAAGGAATGTGTCAAGTGAAAGGCCTGTGTCGAAGAAATGCTTCATGGAAAAAGGGGGGGGCGTTGTAAATAAACATGTCTTGGCGGGGCAGGAAGATGTGCTAGGTTCGGATTTCTAATCTAGGGGTAGCTGCGTTACATATAGAAAGATCAGGACGAGCCATACCAACCTACATCAGCGTTAGGGGGGGGGAGAAACTACAAAAGAAAGACTTTCGGGTCTTCCTCCCGGAATTAATCTGTAAAAGCATACTGATTATTATTTTTGATACGTTCGATAGAAACAACTCTTCTGCCCATAGCCATCTTTTGTTTTTTTCCAGTTTTGGGCGGGAAAAGGAATTCTATGGAGGGACCGGTACCGCCCCTAGTCCCGGAAAAGTTAGGAAACTGGGTGCTTGAAAATGATTTTTCTTTTTCATCTCCCTTTCTTCTTTCCACAATGGGTTTTCGGAGGTCTGGACCTGGAACGTCGTTTCTTTCGTGCGCATTTGCGAAAGGTCGGCGTCGTAGGCGGCTGGGTGTCGAAAAGATAGAACAACGAGGGAGTCCATCAGGGAGGAAAAAGATGGGAGGCGTCCTCGAGGGTGCCAGCTCTCATAATCAAGGGGAGAGGAAAACGGGGGATTTTTCTGTAAAATCAAAAAAAAAACGGGGCCCTTCTCGCAGTCAAATGGCCACTCCGGCGGAGGCGGGGTTAAGAAAGTGTTGAGCGCTTGGATAACCCTATCTTACAAAAAAAACAAAAGGGGGGAGGGAGAGGGATTCCATTTTGGGAGCGAATAGAGCGTCAGCGAACTACAGTCAGTTAGTTTGCCTGCTGTCACTCGATGGGTGGAAGAGGAAAGAGGTACCGCCGGAAGTGATTATGGGCTTCGGAGTAAGAGAGAGGCAGGAACGAGGGTAAAGATGGGGGATCTCCTGTGCAAAGGTAGACAACATGCCGGATCAGGACGGAAATGGAAAGGACGCGGAGGAAAATGCTGGTAAACAAAAAAAGTCCAAACTATTAACGAATGTGACCCGCCCCATCGGAAAAGCAATCAAAAGAAATAGGAATGGGTCAGGGAAGTCATGCGAGTTCACCACCTTCACGAAAACAACACGACGCGATTGAGTATATACTAGAATCCTCGACCGTGAATGAAACCTCCCTTCTGGAGGCAAGGAAAGGGGGTGGGTGGGGGGGAGAGAAAACCTCATTTCTATTTTGTTCTGTCGGACGCTGATATGGATATCTTGTGTACCACAGGTAACGTAAGATGAAAACTTAGAAGGAGAGGGGGACAGGGCGGGGAGAACGACCCAAGCTTCCTTCTGCGGAAACGAATACATTGTTCTGTAAAAGGGAGATAATTTCCAGTGTCGCGGAGGAAAAATGCAAGAACAGGAAAGGGGCCGGCCTGGGGCTTACATTAGCGGCGCTTTATCATGTGGGACTATGAGGGGGCTGGAAGGGGGCCCAGGAAAGGACTTGGCCAGAAAAGGGAACACGGGTGGTTGGGACCTTGGGGAACTAATTAGCATATCTCAAAACTTGGAAGAGCAGGCCAACCATCTAAAAGCAAGTGTCGAAAACTGGAGGGGAGGGTTCGGGGGCCAAATACGTTGGAAAGGATGAGCCCTCGTACGGGCGGACCAAATTTGCTCATGCGGTCACTAAGGATAAGATTAGTCTCGACGTCCAACTTTTATGCGTAATCCATCGAGTGCGAAGGGTCGATTCCCCAAGAGGTTGTTTGACTGCATTTTTCATTCCCTTCCCCTGATAAATAGAATCCCGGTCCGCTCTCCAGCGTGGAGAAAAATAGAGAGGGCCCACTATCGCCGCTGAGCAAAGCTGGCGGTAGTGGGAAAATAGAGGGAGCGGCAGACAATGCGGGCGAGGGGACCATGCTTAGGCTTCCTTTATGCACGTTTGCTGGTCGATTGAGTGGCTCCATAAAATGCTGCTTGAGAGACCGACTGATAGGACTGGGGGCGGTCTACTGCCCATCGAAAAAAGAGTCGGATGTCAATGCGAAGGGCTTAAAAAAGAAGTGGTTTGCCATGCAAGAGAGAAAGGGGATGGGAAGGGGGCCAGGTAAAAAGTCCTGATTGGGGTGCGTGCCCTCGTGACGGAAAAACGAATAACAGAGATCTGTAGTGAAGTATCGGAGCAATATCTGGCCCTTCCACCGAATTTTTAGGCGAAAGGAGGAATCAAGAAAGAACAGGGGAAATAAAACGCGAGCATTTGACGATTGGCTGGTAAAAGGGAATTTTCAGAAGGCGTCAGCAGGATTTTAACCGGCCAGGGGGGGCCCTTAAAACGGAACGCAAAAAAGGATAACCAAAATGGATATCCCACCATACGGATACTGCTTTCTACCGTCCACGCCGGCATAAAAAGGGGGGGGGGGCTAGAAGTAACTGACGTACAGGGGCGGGATGTCCATCTACTATTCAGGAAGGGGGGGTTCCTAAGAGATGCAAGTCTAGGGCAATGGGTAAAAGTAGACTATAGGTAATAAGAACGTCGGTCTGGGGATCTTTCTCTCTGGATGATTCCGTTTCAAACTGGAGTGGGGGGACAGTTTATAGGAAGATAACTTGCCTTAGTCACGTTTTCTGACGCGGAGGGTTCGTCTTGGCAAGCTGCCCTAGGCAAAAAACTGGGTGTGGGCTCATGTGTCATGGCATTTCGTGTGTGGGCGGAAAGACGCCAGTAAACGGGGCACCGATGATATGTAAGACAATTGCAAAGCATTGCTACTAAGTGCAGCTAGCTAAAGGGGGGAAGAAATGATAGAAAGGGTAAGAGGATTGAAGGGAGATCGCTGGCTTCGAGGAGCGTTCTAACCAAGTTCAACACAGCTGGATTGGCGCGGCAGAAAAAATCGAGCAGAAGCTCGCAGGGTCCACGGAGGATCAAAAAAAACCAACGGGGGGTCTAAAGCCCCTTGCCCATCCTGAAACGGACGTCCGAGGATGGAGGAAGTAGTGCGGAGGAAAATCGGCTCTACCTGGCTCTTAGAGCGGCACTGATAGCGTGCTGTTGATATAAAGACCAGGAAAGCATCAGTTCCTCAAAATTGACCTCTCAAGGGGACCTTCTGGGTTCTTTCACAAAGACTACTTGGGCTGTTGATTGTCGACAGTAGTTTCAGATGGGGGTTATGTGAGATGTATACTGAAGGTGCCAAAGCTGGCCGGATTGCTCAACTCGTGGAAACTGCACCTCTGACAGTATTCATTGGTTCTGGAGGACTCCATCTAGAGTGCTTTAGAGGGAGGCGATCTAGCCCAGTTTGTCACGGGGACGTTAATGGCGCGCGTGAGGGATAGGTTTTACATTGAGGGGGATGGAGGAAGAAGAAGGATGGAGTGACAGGAGGATGAGGGGAGAGCAGTCTGGCAGGACGAAGGAAAATGTGTCCGTTTAAGGAGTTTTCAGGGGGGAAACCGGGAGAAATCAGAAGAGGCGTGCAAAATCGAAGCGGTTTTAAAAAGAGGGGCGAGGAAATAAAGAGGTTAAAACTGGGGGGGTAAATCGGGGGGGAAAGCTTGAAGCAAGGGGAGCAACTTATCCTAGAAAAGACCACCGATACAGAAGAAAGACCATCTAAAAAGGGGAAAGAAAAAGGCGTAAGAACAAACACACAAAAACGCAACACAGATACAAAGGGGGTGCAAATAAAAGACTGCAAAACGAAAAATTAATGGGGAACTGGGGCT
>Ga0179593_1530067_pt1 | contig 10985 bp, 8 predicted proteins | sample CZODoug2_1_08_16_FD_185931 | JGI IMG/M metagenome (GOLD analysis project Ga0179593, IMG submission 185931) | Vadose zone soil fungal communities from Angelo Coast Range Reserve, California, USA - CZODoug2_1_08_16fungal (PacBio error correction) | ecosystem: Environmental > Terrestrial > Soil >...
CCGGCGGTGCAGCCACTAAAGAGCACCATGCTCTGTTAGTGTGGGGTGGTTATGAGGTGTAATTCAAAGAAGAAAGATAGGCAAGTGGGGGGGTCTTCTGCAAAAGGGTCAGGAAGGTAAATGAGGAGAAAGGGACGATTAGGGTCCAGCCAGGTCGAGGCCCAGTACCCATGACAAGCTTACTGAGAACATGGGGAGGAGAATCGTAGCTCAATTTGTTCGTTCTACGGACAGGATAACGGTACAGAGGGGGGTCAGCGACGAGAAGGTTTTACAACATAGTGCAGTCCTAAGCATGCGGCAGACAACCTAACCAGGATCAAACGACGCAAGATGACACTGGCCGCTACATAATGGACGCCGGACAACGCAGGATGCCGGCAGCAAAAAGAGGGGATCGAGGCTACAGAAACAGGAATCGACTCGCACTCAAATGCGAATCGAACCAGCTGCAGCCTCGCTTGAACCTCAAAAGTCCGTTTAGGCTCCGAAAAAAAGTCAGAATAGGGCAGGCCAGACCCTGCTGAAGGTCAAGAGAGAAACCTCGTCGGAGTAAGAGGCTCGACAAGGTGTCGCGCGCCGAGAGCAATCCGCATGAGGTCTGAGCTTTGTTCGGAAGCCTAGCAGGAAAGGAGGTTCTTGGCTACGGTCGTCTAATAAAAAAGTAGCTTTGGGAACCGCTCGAAAAGTTGACGATGACCCACTTCCTGCCTCGTGAGGGACGCTTGCGAAACACGGGGGAATGTGGCAACGTAGGTTGGGGAGGATTGAAAGCACTACTCTGACAGTGTGGCGAAAAATGGGCCCGAGAAATAACGGTAAGATCTGAGGCAATTCCGATCCTTTACCGAGTAGACGCGGCAATCAGAAATGGACTAGCAAGGGCAAGGTTTGTGATCGGTCAGCCGGTCAATGGGGTGGCGGAGGAGGGAGAAGGGCCGAAGAACTAGTGATTGAAACGAACCGCAATGTCCATGACACGGGGGGCAGTCTCGGGGACTAAATTGTCACGGAGGTCACAGTCATGGGAGAGAACTATTGGGGGGGAATCAAGCTTCAATAACTGGGGATACTGTGGGGAAACGACAAGGATACTGAAAGATTTGTGGCAGGCGCTGGCGAGTGCGGGGGGCCGGTGATCGGAAGCATTTTGGGGAAAAGAGATTGAGCCTCGCTGAAATGGAAAAATGCTCAAACAAAAAGGTTCATGTGCACGGGACGTCTGATGGACCGTAACAGAATCGGGGGCAACCATAGGGAAGTCGCGGTTGAGCATGGAACGAGCATAAGGGGACCGGGGGACAAACGGGCTGTGTCACGTCTCATATGTACACTAAGAAAAAGGGTCTGATTCACGGTCGGTAGGTAGGACGACTGAAAGGGTCATGTAAACGTTGCGAATCGACCATTCAATATTAAAGTTCAATGGCTAAAAAATGATAGTGTGTGCGGAAAAAGGTATACGGGGAAAGGCACAAAATCGGTAAAAACATGCACAAGTTCTACTCATGGATGGAGAGCAGTCGCCCGTTGGCCCGGGAAACGCGGGAAAAATCGCTGAAACTCGTGAAAAGATGAGACAACAGAACGGCGGCCAAGGGGCCCTCTTTTTGGGTGTCGCAATCGCACGAACCGTACGCGAAACGGGACGGCTGCAAGGCGACTAGTGCACGCAAAGTTAAGGCTACAATTGGTCGCTGTGCCCTCACGGAATAAAAGGTGGGAACTAAATAGTAACAAATTGGGTGGTAACATCCCGGGGTGGGCCAATCGGTCATAGTCTGGGGAAAGGCCATGATGCGGCCGGTCAATATACAGGAATAAGGGATGGAGTACAAAAATGCAAGGCATGCTGCACGTCCACTGTCAGAGAGAGAGACATACGATTCCGCGGGAGTGGAATGAAGCGCCCGGCGAAAAGGGCTCAAAAGGATGAGAGCGACGTTCAATGGTCCGCGCACGGAATAGGTGAAAAAAAGACTAAACGGTGGTAGTGACGATCTATGGGGGGGTGCTGGAAGAGGACCAGAGGGTGAAAGGGGCGGGAGTGGGGGGTAAACATAACAAGACCCAGAATCACTCACAAGCAAGCACCGGAGATCGACAGGGATAATCGAACAGGGAAGACAACGATGTCTTTCCCATAAACGAGAACCAGGGAACAAACGTAAGCTAACAGTCAACAAAAATTGCACAGACAACGCGATAATCCCAATGCACCAGCGATAGAAAATATTTTTCAGCCTCATAACACTTATCGGCGGTGCAAAAGGGGACGAGAGAAAAAGTTATGACTTGTAACCCTAAGGTCCGAACATAAAATAGCCTATCAAGACGTCAAAATAAAGCCGCGAGTCAGAGCTCGGGACGAACGTTGGAGAGACGTAGCGATGTAGAAGGGGAACATAAAAAAAGGAGGGCAATAATTCAGTTGAATGTGGGCAGAATACACACAAAAATGTGCGGCTTGGCCCAGAAACGGTCCGGGTGCACGAGGCTAGAAAATGGTCGTTCGCATCCCCCCGGGGCTTGTGAAAAGTAATTGCGGTGCACAGGCCGCTGGACTAATGCGAATAAGGAACTTCTCTTTAAACCAAGGGATTTGTGAGATCAATGATCAAGCAATCCACAAAAGCCGCTTTTGCACGGGCGTCGTGGACCACAGGACGAAACCAAGCCGCAGACGTGGAGGTGTAAGGGCACAGTGGGGTTTATCGTAATGGAGTCCAGAGGTGTCAGACAGAAAAAAAAAATGCCCGAGTGACGCAAGGGCAAGAAGTGCGATGGGGGCTAAATAGTACCACGAGATGCCGGGTTTGACCTTCCCCCGTTCCACTAATACACTATTGAGGCTCCAAAAAATCCATAGTGGTCAGTGAATAAATGGGGGGTCGGGGAAACGGGGTGCACATGCATCACACGAGAACATAAAAAAGTTAAAAAAAAAACTGGTTAAGCATGACAGGGAATGATGGAATACATGACCGGAAAATTATTCAATGGGGGCCACCGTAAGCAGAACAATGCTTCAGTGGCCGGAAGAGAGACACATGGGGGAGTATAATTAGAATAAAAAAAAACCTACGTGTAGTCTGACTCTCTGCGGCGATACCATGTAAATTCGGCCCAAAGACCAGAAGCCGCACCTTAGGTGGGAACAAATAATGAAGGGGTTCGAATGATGCGGGTAGAGAACAAAAATCAACAACAAACAAGCTAGGGGGGGCGAGAGCACGGTCGAACCTGGGTAAAAAGTGAGTGTTCGGCTATACGAGTGCGGATCAGCACGACAAGCGGACGGCATCGCAGGCAGGGAAAAGCACAGGGGCAGAAGGGGGGGGGATTGGCAAAACACCGCCGGTCTTGGAGAATGCCACGGGGGGTGAGGCGGGCACAGACCGGCGGAGGAGAAAAAAAATTTGGGGTCACAGACTACCACGTGAAAAAATCGACAAACTGCATCTCGTGAGGGTTGGTCGTGGACGGCAATTGCCATGGCGCCCCGTGGGGTCGGTGTATGGAAAAAGAGGTCCAAGATGAAATGGGGCAGGCCAATAAGGTGGCCGGGGCGTGGCGCGAAATTTGTCTGTTCCAACGGGGTCCTAAAAAACACAAGGGTGGCGACGGTAGAAAAGCGGACAGGTTCAAAAGATCCGCAAGTGTGCGATCTCAGCGTGGAGCACGAGGGAACCATAGCATATGACGATAATACATTACTGGTTGGGGTCCCACCGGGCGTTTGGACAGTGGTTAAGGCCTTCCACGATCGAAACAAGTTCCTGGACTACAAGGTAAACAACGGGTAACCCAGTTGTGTGGGACTCTACATAAAAACCAACGATAAGGGGCAAAATGTCAATGGAAAAAGGAAAAGGGGATGGCAAAAAAACCCACATCGCTCTATACTGAAGTTCATTGAACTGAACCGCAACTGAGCGCCGATTAGGACCGTATTTCGAGCTGCGAACCGAGATCGAGAGCGATGTAATCGGAAACTATCTAAAAATAGACGCTATACTCATACCGGGAACGTTTGAGGCGTGAGGCGTTGGAGCACATGTTACCGGGGGGTTATATGCTGGGGAGGTCAATGGGATATACGAAAGAGTTCTAAGATGTTTCCAAAGGTGCCTACGTACTGCAGGTCGCGTTAAATCACGAATCAATCAAGGTTTCGGAGGGGCAGGAGAGTCTGCATAAGTCACCGGGTAGAGAATGGGACTGGGGTGCAGGTCGCGAGTGAAAAAAAGATTTGGCTCGGACTAAAAATATTGAGAATTGCGGAGGGCGCTTCATCGTAAAGTCATAGAGGACCGCTGCTCTACCCTTATTTCAGAAATGATGCGTATCGAGTGTACGTCCGAAAAGAGCCAAGGTGTCACTCGATCGCGGACCCTCATTCTAGGGTTCGGAGAAGGAGGGGGTAGGCCTTTCCACAAAGGGTGCATGCAAGAAATGTCGTGACAGGAGGAAAAGAACTACTGGGAAAAATAATGGAACAAGAAGGCGAGCCGACAACCATTTTACCAACTGAAAGGATCAGAGAGATGCCACGACCAGGACTCGTGAGCAATTGAGGAGTAATGTATGGAACGCGCGCAATAAGCCGAAATGTCATAAAAAGGAACGATGCGAGTATCGCGGTTAGACAGTTCATGAATACGGTTATAGGATGCGACTCTAATCCGTAGGTACGCATCGACGCGGAGTACAAACAGAAGGGAACTATGGCGACGAGAAGGCATGAACGAAAGGTTGAAGGTACATAGTTGTCAGCAGAGGAGTCCGGGGAGCAAATCGGACGGAAAAGGCGCTGACGCCCCCATCTGCGTACCACTTAAATTCCTCGGACTCTCAATACAACTGCTGTACCAGGCTATTGAAGAAGCCAGTAAAGACAGTGGTCTCGCCAATCGCCCTTGGGAACAAAGTGCAACCCTGAGTGAAGGGACGTCCATTGGTACAATAGATTTGTAAAAAGAGTGCACATAAAATAGCCACGGGGACAATAGTGGCACCAGGGGCCAGGGTGAAAAGCGGGGACGGACGGGAGCATTCGGGCCAAAGCTAATCCACGTAAACTACATTGAATGAAGCGAGGAACAGCAAGAAAGGGACACGGACACAGAGTAAGAGAAGGCAATGCATGGTATACATGGTGCGCACTCATAACAGAACCGAACCACATGGGGTATCCAGGCGAAGAAGCGGGGATTCCTAAGGAAAAAGAAACTTCTATCAAACGGACATAGAGGAAGAAGAGAGATTAGTTATACACGGCTCCGAAAAAAGCTGTACCAATACGGACCACCGCACAGAAAAAGGTTGCAAGGCGACCGTGGTGGATGGTATCTCACTTTACCTGCTCGCGCGGACCCACAGGATTACCAGCAAATACTGGATGTAGGTCGTATCACACTGTTTACGAGAGAAAAAAACTAGGATGTTCGCTGGTTCGGTTAGGTCACTAGTAGGCCGACGGGGCTTCATGCACTCACTGCCAATTGACTTAGTAACAGAATTAGTCTAGGCGGGGTGAAACTGTAGGCAGAAGGGAGAACCTACTTGGAGCCACCCGCGTACGCACTGAGAGATCAATCTGGGACGGGCGTGAGGGTGGAGCAAGATCTGGGGAAAATAGCCCAATCAAGTAGGAGCGAAGGCAGTTCAAGTACAGGTGAGTGGGGGTCAACTTCGGACAAGAAAGGGCTCGAGGGGGCGAGCACCAGAATGGAAACGCAAGCAGCTAACGAGTCGCATGGCAAAGGCGGTTTGAGAAGTTTAAGGCCTGTCATCGATCTGAGTTATCTTGGGGCATCACCGCGATAGCGGGTGGCCTGTTGGCGGCGAGGCAGCCCACACTCGGTGGCAACAGCACTGTAGCCGAGGGGGAAAAGAAAGATACGAAATGTAAGTATCTGTAAGGAGTATTGGGGGACGGGATAAGAATCTTAGGGTGAGCTAGATGCAGTCGAAAGAGGGAGTGCCGTGATCGTAAGGAAGTGGGTGCATCGACTAGGTATGTGTCGATACTGGAGGTGGCTTCATGGCGAGGTGTCTCCCTAAAGTTGCATTAGCGGTGCGAGCGCGAAGGACGTCGAACGGCAGCGAGGGGGAGCTGATCCTGAACCATAATGGGGGGCCATCAGTAAAACTACTAGGCGTAACCCATTAGTTACAGGCACGACGCAATAAGAAAGCTATGTAACGGCCAGACCATCGACCATTTCGGCACGGGCAACACCAGATAATGAGGGTTCCGGGTATGCGCACGCGGTAGAAGGGCAAGGCAGAAGCAAGGGCGCTCCTTACGTTACCACTCCTCGGACTACTACCCCTGCACAGTTGGATATGTCAAGACGACTACTAGGGACAAGCCGAGGAACGGTAATAGGGAGGGTAATGAGGAAAACAGTATGAGTGACCAAGGCCCCAAAGAACCCATGAACCTGGGACTCCAACAAGACACAAAAAAATCGAGGAAATGCACTGGAGGCTTCGGGAAAGAAAAGGGTATGCCTAGGACAGTAAGATGGCGTCGTAGGGGGTTCTTAGGGATCGGGTGCGGACAAGGACAGTGTGAGAAGGGGACTTTCTTATCCGTAAAGGCAGAGATCTGGGATCCGGTCCACCCAATGTGCAATCAATTCCAGTTGTCATGCACGGATCCAATCCACCATGAGTCCGCGAGTAAGGGGAGGTTGAGTGCTTGCCGGCGCTCGCGGTTGAGCAGGTGGTATGCCAAGCTAACAGTACAATAAAGACAATGGATCTCCTCAAAGGGGGGCACGGGAACATATCTATTTCTTTTTCCTGGGAGCAAGGCGCCCAATGTCAAGTCGAAAATGGTTCTTGCCGGTTTACAAGTTTGGTGTATAACGGAAGACAGTAACGGCGAATAATCCCTTTGGGGCTGGAAGCGTAACCCACATTAAGTTGTGGGGAAAGCGTGGAAGGTTGTCAACCCCAACCCAAAAAATTTTCTACTAGGCCATGAGGGCCTAAGAAGGCATGGAAATGTCTGACGAAACGACAACTTCTCAAACATTTAAAACGACATAGTCTCAAAGGGAAAAGTCAAGTGCCGGGGTCTCGACTGAAGCAGTCGCGAACGGATCCGAGCCTTAAGACATCATCAGAAGTTAGCGCGTAAATTTTGGGGGGGGAACGCCCTAACATAGGGAGGGGGGCTCGGAATGCGAAACAAACAACGGGGAGGTCAAGGGGGCTTGACGGGAGTCATACGAAATCTTCAGGGCACCTCGACAAACGCCTACGGGACCCTGAGAAACCGAAAATCATGGGCGTAATCAAATCGCTCATCGAACAGCGCTCACCCAGGAGAAGCTGCGGGGGGTATTCCATTCAAGTTGACACTGACTCGAGAAGGCAACATGCGATTTCGAATATGTTTAATGCCAGCTGTGAGAAACTACGATTCCTTGTAAATGTCAGCAGCTCAGGTCTAGCAGGCGAAAGGGTGGGGGATCGGAGGAAGGATGCTCAGTGGATCTTCTCGTGAAGCGTGGGGGCTGAAAAGTTTGGGGCGGGAACATTAGGGTCTGTTTTTGTAGAGTAGTTGCGTAAATTTAAGTTAGAAATCAGGGAAGCTACATAATGAGGGGGCATCGGCATCTCGAAGCGGTAATAACCCAAAAAAGGGGCCGCCCAGCTGGGGTGGCCGAAAACGCTTTACTATTTCATCGTGCGAAAAAAAGGGAGTTTGCGATTGTTGTAGGGTGGGTCGAGGGCAGCCGAACGCTTGGCGGGACCAGCTCGTTACGTTCTAAGTAATTCAAAGAGAGGGGAGGGGACGAGGATGCGCAAGAATGCGTCTCAACTAACGGGGCCCTTTAACGGTCAGAGGAACGCTATAGAGGGGTGTTAAACAGGAAAGGAAGGAAAAAGCACAGCTTTAGGACAGGTGACTGTTCAATATGCGAAAAGTCCCTGGGGGAATGAAGTTCAGAGAAGGGAACCTGGGGGGGATCGCCAAGGGCTTCGGGACGAAATGTGTAAGTTATCCATGGGAAAAGGTTCCTAAAAAATGGCGGAAGTCGGATGGGGAGGCCAACATCGACTCCGCTAGCATAGTACGAGGGAAATTATCAAGCAAAGGCAAGGGGCTTGCGTCAGTACACTCAAAGAAGAAAGCTCTGGTTGGCCAGTGCCACCCGAAAACTTGCCCGCACTTTGGGGGGGAACTTACATTTCCTCTAAAGGAAGATTCGATGAATCCTTGAGTACCATATGCTCGACAAAGGGAAGATACGGAGCGTATTTTCTCCGAAACATCGGGCCTCAATCACTCTTATTGGGAACCATTAATGACTATCAAGAAAAGAATGACTAGATCTGAAGTCCTAAAAAGGCAGGCGGTCAGTATTTTTTACAACGGAAAATGGGGGGAAGTGTTAGGGGGGGTGTAAGGTGGCAAAGGTCTGGTAAACGCGGGTGAAATCCGTTTTTTGAAACAGGAATCTGTTGGGTGTCGGCAATATCAACAGCCGGCACAAACGACGTGGAGGCCAACAGGCAAAAAATTGAGGGTTGGGGCTTGGCATTGAAGGGAAAAGCCGGGTGTGGACCGTGCAAAAGGGCCAATTGCATTTCTAAGTAAAAAAGAACTGGAAGGGATAGGGGCAACCGGCCGCAGCACCGGAAAACAAAGAGGTCGAATTTTCATGGAACAAGAGAGCGGACTCCTCGGCAACTGAGGCATTCGCAAGGAAAGCAAGATGATCATGCCGGACGGCGGAGAAAGACCGATACTTGGGAAGACGCCGCTGAAGATTATGGCACCGCGAATCACCGTGGTGTCCGGGAGAAGGTGGGCATCGTAAGTCAAAAAGGGAGAGGATAAGACGCATTATTTGAACCACGGGGGAAAAGGGTTCTTCTGCGCGCTTTGGGTGGGGACGGAGTACAATGGATCTTGCGGACTACCACGAAATCCGCCTTATTCATATGACCTTCATGAAAATCTAAGGGCTTTGGGGGGGGGGCGACGGAAGTGTTAATTAAAGGAAAGATTCTAGACAAGTGTGGTTCCTTACCTGAAGTGACAGGTAGTAAATGTCTAAATATTAGAATATCGTGAGGGGAATTTGGAAACTGGTACTGAAGTATTGGAAATGTAACAAAAAAAAAAAAATTTTTATGGCCGTTTTTAGAGGGAAATCACATCGGAGTTAGAATGGAGTTGGGGGCTGGATTCCAGACCTCTTAGAAAAGGTTCGGTACACCCTCGTTTGGAACAAAAAACTCGTGATACCGACTACCTGGAAAGAATAAAAAACCTACATGGACATGAGTACTATAAAAAGATTAAAGGATGGTTGCCGGGCGATTTATCAGGCGAGGCTCTGAGAAGAAGGAGCTGACGGAGTTAGAAAACTGACCGGGTCGGGGAGTGATAGTCAAAAAGCGCCTGGTGCCATTTAAGAACGTCTTACAAGTGCAATGAATGATGAAGGTTGGGGTGACCTGAAGCTACGACTTTAGAAACGTCGGAAGGGTTCCTGGAAAAGAGCTCCTCGGATGGGGGTTAAAGGGGGGGGTGAGGGATGCCAGCTGCTGAGGTGCGGCTTCGATGCGCCGATGAATGTGCGTTCCAGTACGCGACTCAGTTTATAAGTGGGGGCTCAACAGACGATACAAAATTTACGCACCATGAGAATCTTCGCAAGGTGTAGGACTATAAAATATCCAGGGGGGGGGGGATCGCCTAGGGTTGGGCGAGTCAACGGTCCTAACGCGGGGTATTTGTGTGATTGGACATGTCCAGCTCTTAAACGAGACTTAAAGGCCGCGAAAGTGAGGGAGGGCCAAGGAGGTAGAAGGGAGCAGAATCACTGCAGCTAGACCCTTTCCCGAGGGGGAAACGCTCAAGACCTGAATTCGCGGGCCGCAGGGCGCAAAAAAGATGATGTCGTCTGAAATCTTTCAATCGTGGGTGGCGGGGGCAACAGGAGAAATCTCATAAAAAACCAAGATGGGTGAAGGAAATGGGACAATAAAGAGGGCTGTTGCGCAACTAAATTAAGGCAGGCAAGGGGGGGGCCGCCGGAGACGTTGGAGCCGCCTGAAGAGCTCTACCAAGGTTCTTAGGCCCGTCGTCAAGTGACCAACGTCCATGTCAGATATACTGGCACTACAAGGTCGTGACAAAGGCCAAATAACGCAAGACCTAAAGAGGGAAGAAAGAAGGCTTATCGAGCACTCTTACACACTTCCGTATCTCAGAGCGGGTACTCAGCCGAGAACGCGGGACTTTAAAGGCAAGAGTAGACAATACGGGAAAAATCATAGACTCTACAGGCGCATTGGTTCTAGTTTAGGGTCCTTCGCTACTCAGACGAACGGGACGCTCTGCAAAATGGGGGGGAAGCCTCAGCTGAGCTAATCAGCGGGTAGGGACATAATTAGGAGCCATCAAAAGATATTCTAGGCGAAAGTGGGGAGAAGGACTGTGGGCCGTACTCACTAAAGCGCGGGTCACGCTACTGCTTCAGTTCTCCATAGAGGGGGGGGGTCAGTACGGGACACCAAACATGGACGAGCTTCAAAGAAAGAAAATTCTGATGGGTAAAAGCTCGAAAGTGTCGACGCAGTAGATGGTATGCACAGAGGCCGTCTTGGGAAAACTACATTGTTTGGATCGCGCATCTATCCTTTATTAGATGGAGCTCGGGCCTCTGTGGTCGTCAACATTCGGGCTCCGAAAGGAAAGTACCTTGACTTCCCGAGGGTATCAAAGGAAAAAAGGTATAGACGCATTTACGCTGGACGTCCGCGCAGCACATTGAGCAGGGAAACCTGAAGCTTTGCAAGGAGAATACTACCGAAGTGACGGGCCTTACCTCTAGCCTAATGCCGCGCCCGGCAATAGAGGACAGTGAGTGGGGAAGGGTGTAACAGAATAACCGGGGAAGGTCCGAGAATTAGGAAGGAAGCGAAGGACGTCCTCATTCACCTAGGAGGGT
>Ga0179593_1612736_pt1 | contig 10985 bp, 11 predicted proteins | sample CZODoug2_1_08_16_FD_185931 | JGI IMG/M metagenome (GOLD analysis project Ga0179593, IMG submission 185931) | Vadose zone soil fungal communities from Angelo Coast Range Reserve, California, USA - CZODoug2_1_08_16fungal (PacBio error correction) | ecosystem: Environmental > Terrestrial > Soil >...
GCCATCTTAGCGCCGTGCCCAAAAGAGGATTACGCCTCGACAAAAAAAAAAAGCGCTCTTACGTCCGATGGAAAAATTAATTCGGGCAAAAACCCATAGCGCGATCCCAGAAAACCACAGACAGAGAGAATCCAATGGAGTAATTTCCTCTGCTATTTGAATTTCAACAGACATCAAGGAGAAGAGGGGAGAGAGACAACATCGTGAGTTCCGATTCCAATTCCAAGGGGAAGGGAAGGAAAGGGGGGGATCAACTTTCCAAAACTCAGAGGGACGATATGGAGAAAAAGAGGACGTAAAACTGTAAAACGGCGTAAAACGAGTCAAGCGATGTAAGCGGGGGGGTATCAAGGGCTTGGGGAAACCGTTCATACGTTCCAAGAAATGACGGAAAAAGGAAAAAAGTGGGACGCGAGGGAAATGGGGGAAACTTCAAAAGAAGGAAAAAAATCCACGCTTACATCTGTTTCGAATAAGAAAAATATGAAGGAAGACAGCGAAGGGGGAAGCTAGGGAAAAATCCGCACGCCTCCGTGGGAGAGACAGACGCCCCGAGTCTTGCCATAAAGGAGGAAATCACAAGGGCAAAGAAAAGACCTTCTGCAGGCAAAGAAAGGTCCACATCCACTAGACCGTAGGACACAGTTCACCTCTCGCTTCACCTGCAGCCCTCACTGAAGAAGAGGCTGTCCTCTGAAAGGAAAGCGAATCCTTTCTCTACCACTTACTGAGGACATCTATTTTTATGGCGAAAACGACTCCCCATATCGTTCTCTGAAAGAAGGTAGGAGCAAAGCGAAAGGGAAAGAATTAACGGGAAGAAAAAGGGGAAAGCCTCGTCCTCCCTTGAAAGGGGATGCAGGCAGAGAGGAAGAGTGCACTAATTAACAGCACAAATTAAAGTATACACAAGGAAAAGAAGGAGACTACTCTCTTACGGAGCGGAGTCTGCCAATTTGGAAGAAAAATAAACGGTGCACTCTAATAGATAGGCGGAAAAGAAGCGAAAAAAAAAAGGCGAAATCGTCATAAGGAAGGGCTAGGTTCCCATTCCACGACGCGAAAAATCAAGGGGGGAAACCTACACGTTACAAAAGACGACGACTGACAAACAGAATAGAAGAGCGCCTAAAAAGATTTCGGGGGGAAAAAAAAAGGCCGGGCCGGGGAGAAGGGAACACTTCCCTTGCTGAAGAAGACTGTTTGCGGTTCCGGAAAAGCTGAGACCCTCGAAAGGCGGACGGTGGAAGGGGGGGGACGCTTCCTCAGTGAGATCGGTGGAGGTGCACCCAAAGAAGAGGAGAAGAGGGAGAAAAGGGAGAGAAGGACGGTGTAACAGGGAACTCACCAGAAGTCGCACCGGAACGGGGGAAAACTTTCAGAAAGAGGCCTAGCAGAGGGAAAGATAGGGGACGGAACCCGAAGAGGCGGGGGCAAGGAAGGGGGGGGAAGAGACGTCTCGGCAAAAGGAGCTTGAACGGGGGGGGACGTCTTTCGTAGTCCTGGGAATGGAGTCACTTCTGGTACCGTGCAAGGGAGCGTCGGATCGGATCGGTCCAGGGAACGCTTGCATCGGATCCTTGAGGAAGGGCCCCATCCTCGACTATTAGGGGGGGCGGTTGACGGAGGAAAAAAGCATTAGATTTCAGTGAAAAGTTGTGGGGACGTTCCAAATGGGGAACTGCTTGCTACAAGAGAAAGACTGACCCGGCCTATCCAGAGGAAAATATTTGGCAGAGACACAGGAAGGGAGGTCCCTTGCACTCTGCCCGAGGAGCCTGCCTGCCTCCTATCTTCGAAGCTGCTGTCGGCCAAGGAAGGAACAACAGGAAAGCGTCTCGCTGGAGGGCGAACTACGCGGGCGAGATGTTAGCATTTTGGGGGAAAAAGCGCGGAGAAGCCGAAGATCGATAGAGAGGACATGCAGTAGAGAAGAGTAAAAAAAAAAACGAGCGGAGCCAAAACCCTTCAGGGAAGAGCTTAAAGAGACGCGAGAAGGGGGTTGGGGCATGGATTTTTAGGGAAAGAGGTGAAGCCTGCCGCCTGGAGATGGGCGGAGGAGTGCACTTCGTGGCGAAGATACCTGTCCTTCTGGAGGGGAAACAATTTGAGTGTGGGATAGATATCAGAAACGCCCAGAATTGTGAGGGGACCGGCCCTTGGAAGGTTAGCTATTCAGACATCACGTAAAAACGCCCGCTGAGCTGGGCAATCCTCTCTGAGGGGGGTCACCATGCGATAGAAGGGTTAGCCTCGCCCTGATGGAGGGGACCGTCATTGCCTTCAGTAAAAGTACTTAGGCATCGGGTTCGATCGGCACCAAGAGGGGAAAGGTCCCACATGATAGGCTTCAAGAAGGGGGGGTTTGCGGTACCGGAGTCAAGCTCGGATCTGCAGGATTCCCTACATCCGGCAAGGAAGGGGGGGGGGAATTAGATGGGGAGGCACGTAGGGAAAAACTTACAATGGAACCGTTTTTCTATGCGAAAATGCGACCCTCCCTTGTGGGGGGACATGGTGATGTCTTGAAAAACTTCGCAACACTCGGGAAGGGACAACCAATTTTGGAGGGGGTGTATTTAGAATAGCAGGCTTTGGTTGTTGGAGGGGGGAAAGCGGTGTATTTTACCCGAAGAAGCGAACTAGGAGCTTTCAGAGATTTGAGGCTAAGCGAGAGAGAGCGATTCGAAAACATTTAGACCTACAAGTCTCTACGCTGGCTTCGAAAAAAAGAATTGATATTAACAGGGGGGGAGCCACTATAAGCGCAAAAGAATGGGATCTTGCGAGAAAAACAACAGGAGGACGGAGACGCACCGAGGGGTTAATAGGGATGTGGACTGGCAGAAAGTGGTGTCTCCCTTCCGGCGCACCGATGTTTCAAAAGAAATCGGGATAGAAGCAGATCATTCCTTTGAGAGTCGAAAGGGAAAGACGCAGTGTTCACAAAGGGTAAGCGTACAAATTTCGGGCATAGGAACCGCCACGCCGAGCAGCAGGGAAAAGAAAGAAGTCGTCCTAAAGGAAGGGAGTCTCCAAAGCGTACTCGTGTTGATGGCCGGTCGTGTAAGGGGGGTTGAGTTGGAAAGGGGGGGACTTCTTCCCCAGCGCTCCTGTTAAAAAGAAAAGGTGTTATCTCTCACCAAAAAGGGTGCGTCGAATCTCTAGAAGAGGTCGTACAATAGAGAGATGAATCGCATTTGATATATAAAAAAAAAAGGCTCTCTGGGGGAAGCGAGAATTGGAGGGGAACCCACATGTGTAATTCAATACCAAAGCTTACCATTTTCTCCGCTTGGCAGGCGACAGAACGGATTCTTGGAGTCATCTCTATGTCTTCTGCGGATAGTAAGACAGGCTGAAAGAACGTGGAGGAAATGTGTGGGAAGCCTCGGTTGAGACAAGAAAAAGGCCTGAAAAAGAGATCCCTTAGAGAAGAGAGGTCAAATGACGTGAAATCTTGAGAGCTTGCATTGCTAAAAAATGAGAGAGGTATAAGAAAGAGTGCTATTCACCCAAAATAGGGAGGGGAGGCTCCGACTCAAGGGGTAGTAGGAAAGATCCCACTGGTAGGATAGTGGCCGCCAGGAGAGGGTGATATCAATCTAGGAAAAAAACTCGTAGAAAAAAAGCCATAGAGGTAGCTCAGACCCCGCCTTTACATCGAGCAGGAAACCGGTTAACCGAAAATCTCTGGGAAAACGGATTTCGGTCCATCGCGCGAGAGAGGGCCCCAGTCAAAAGATTCTCCATCCACCTTAGGGGGGGGGGGCAGATGCCGAGGGGGGAAGTGGGCGACTTAAAAAAAAGTATTGCGAATCCGCGGTGTCGCTAAGCGTGGAGAAAAAAGAGGGCGAGGGAAAGGGAGTTTCCTAACGAAAGAGGGGAAGGAAATGCGTCCTGAGAAGCCAAAGAGGCCTTCGAGGTAAGGAAAGGAAAGGTCCAAACTCCCTCCATCCGAAAAGGACAGGGAGGAGTGTCTAGAAGGATTTTCGCCACAAACGAGGGGGAAGGGTGACGGCCACAGAAAAATTGTCTCGGGCGAAAGAAAGAGTGTGAACACTTAGTTTACGCAGAGGACAGATTGTGCAAGGATTATACGAAAAGAGGAGTACCTCACAACCAGCCTTATGTAAAATGGGGCTTTCTTCATTATCGAGATACCACTGTCCTCACGAGGGTGTGCGGTCCTAAAAAGGGAAGCTTGTCCGCGAACGTCCTTTGGAGGGGGCGCGCCAGAAGGGGGCAAGGCGGCAGAAGGCCGTTCGTCCGAAAGAAAACTCGTCCACAGGAAAACCAGACCAATGTCCCAATCAAGCGGACAGGAAGGAATTCAAGGAGGAAAGACACTGACGGGGGAAAAAATGTGGGGAAAAAAAAAGAGAAGGGGGCCTCATCAAGAATCTTTCCTGGACCGAAGATACCTGTCTTCTAAGACAACTTCCTATTCTTCTAAGGGGGAGGAGAAGTACAAAAAAAAGAGGGGCGTCAGATGCACGCCCTCGTGAAAGAGAAAGCGGCCGCGAAAGAGAAAATCTTGTTTGCCAGCCCGGCCAAATCTATTCTTATGTAGAGGGAGAGGGGGGAAAAGACTTGCAGAAAAGGGGGGGGGAGCAGGGCACTCCTCCGTTGGAGGGGCAAAGAATTTAGACAAGCATAAGCGGCAGAGACTACAGGTATCATCAGTCTCAAGAAAAAGGTGGAAATTCCAAAAAACGACATATTCTCGGAAGAATGAAGGGCTGGAGCCCATACAAGAAAAACTCGAGCGTCATCGTATAAAGGGAAAAAGGGGGATCCAGTCCTCAAGGAGGGAAGAAGGGGCGACGGCGCGGAAAAGAAGAAAAAAAGTACCCCGAGAAAGACGTCCACTACGAACACCACCAAAGAGAGCGCTGGGAAGGAAGAGCCCTATTTCACGCTTTGGAAAGAAGGAAGGGGGAGCCGATCACGGGGAAAAAAGGAAAAAAAGGAGGCAAACGACTCGAAGGACTGTTGCGGAAAGAGAGGAAAGATGTCCCTAATGGGACATGTGGTAGACCGAAAGAACGGTAAGGAAAAAAGTGATACGTCGGTGAGTGTGAAGGAGGGGGTCACCGAAAGGAGAAAACACCAACTTAATTAGGATTAAAAATAGAGGAAAGTGGGGGGGGGTGTGGTGAAAAAGCCTGGCTGGCAAAAAAACCGACTCTCAAGGGAAAAACGTCACCTTCCACGTTCGGAAGGGGGAAGGAAAGATTTTCGAGAGAAAAAAAAAAACCGTCCTTTCTCGTCTGTTTTCCGGGGGGGGGGGAGCTTCGGCCCGGAGTGAGATAATATTGGAGGGCGCGCAGGAGAAAGATCATTTTGCGTGTCGGGAGAAATGGTTCCGTAGGGAAGGAAAGGGGGACTGCGTCGGATGGAGGATCTACGGCGGCTTCGGATAGGACTTTTATCAAAAAACAAGGAGATGACTATTTTCGCGTTTTGCAAGAAAAAAAGGAAGGAGCGCCGAAAAGAAGAGAAAGGGGGGGGGGGGGACTTTCCAGGGGAAGGCGTGCTACACGCAACGAATATAAAGCCGGAGAATATCACCTTCTGGTTCAGAGGAGGACAAAACCGGAGGGAAGGGGTAATATTTCACTCAGAAAAGCCTGCCTCCGCCTAGCGAGAAAGGGCGGCTCACAAAATCGAGCAGTGAGGGAGTTAAGAAAGAGTTGTCTAACTACTCGAATCCTCTATTTTTTATTCATTTCTTGGCAAGCACGCGCGGAGAAGCCTCGGACCGGGGGAAGAAACATAGTCACTTGTACGAGAAAGGAAAGGCGGGCATCGGAAAAAGAGAGGAAAAAAACACCGTCAGTTTCAGTAGGAAACGCGTTGATCTACTTGCCGGAGTTTTTCTTTATGGGGGGGGGACGAAGGTTAAGAAAAAAGAAGAATGGGCGTCTGCTCGTGCAGGGGAGCCCAGCATGGAAGACTATGTCCAGCCTCGGGAGGAAAAAAGGGGCGATTTGAGGGAACGTAGGAAAGAAAGGACGGTCATACCGGGAAGAGGTATCGAGGGGGTGTGGGACATCATCACCGCAAAGAGGAGGGTAAAATCCGCTCGATTGGGAAAAGAAATCAGAGGGGGAGGAGGAAAAGGAGCCCCTGATGTTCAGCAAGAAAGGGAAGGACGTCCCCTCGCCGGGGACGTCGGCAGAGGGGCATCGGCAACAAGAAGGGGCCCGCAGAAAGAGGAATTCGTGCGGGGGAGGAAAGTGACGTCATCTCGGATCGAGAGAAGAAAATAGCCGCCGAGGTTGGGGGGGGAGGTACAATCAAGAGGAACGGCGGTGGAGAAGAACAATTTAACCTCCTCAAAGAAAAGTAGCTACAAGAGAGGGGGATGAAAGCAATGTACGCCGAAGGAAAAACACTGTGATGAAATAGGGGGGGGAGAATCGGAGGGGGTTATGGTGCATGGCTGGGACTCGGGGGAGGAGAAAAAAAAGGAGACTTCCACCTTGCGCGTTCAGAGAAAAGAAGAGAATCGCTGAGGAGGGAGAAAAAAGGAGGGACAGGGCCTATCTTACCTCACGATATGCGCTACGAGGGCCGCTATCGAAAGATTGCTATGACAGGGGGGAAGGAGGCCATAAAGCGCCACAAGAGAGGGAGAAGATCCAACCATGTTTAGCGCAAAGGCGTTAGAATTGTTGGGGCACAAGTGAGATTGCTCTTCTAAAGAAACAGGAAAAAAGGCTTCTGGCACCTCAAGAGAAAAAAGTGCTCTCCGAGAGGAGAGAAGGAGCCTTTTTATGATTAAAAAAAGCCCACACATGAAACTGCAAGCGGGGAAAATTGGAAAAAAGGGGTATGACTACCGTCACGAAGGGAAAAGAAGGCTGCCTACAAGCTATCCGTGCTGTCGCACGAAAAGGGGGATACGCTTGGTGGGGAGGGAGGAGGGTTTTTTATTGTCACAGGAGGGGGAAAGGGGCCACGCTCCGTTTCTATCGTCCCGGTGTTTATTCAGACAGCTAGAGGTGACGTCGATCTCTCTCAACAAACAAAGAGTTCGACGCAATCTCGCATATTTGGAAACCGAAAAGAGGAAAGGGCGCTGGGAAGCCGTCCAAAGGGAAAAAACCCCTTGTAATTCAAGGAAAAGGAACGACAACAAGTATCTTGACCATTTCTCGAGGGGGGGAAAGGAGGTGAGGCAGACGGTGGCTTCAAAAAGAAAAACGGCGTTGACGGGAGAAGAAGGGCCCGCCCTTTGTTCCCGCTGAGGGGGGGGTGACAAGGCTCCCTGTGACTCATCACCGCCTTGCGAAAGGGAAAAAAGGAGAGCCGCCTCCTTCCTAAAAAGGTGACCAGAGGAAGAAGGGGGACGAACCACACTGATCGTTAGCCTCCGAAGGAAGAAACCAAAATCTACCAGCAGAGTGCACTCAAAAAAATGTTGTTATATGGAAAAAAGGGGGAAAAAGGGAGGGTGGCTCTTATATTGCCGAAAGCTGGCGGGGAGAAGAGGAAAGCGTAGCTCCTGTGCCGGAGCTCGGCCTGCCAGCGGGCAGGAAGACAGCGTAGTCCGGAGTATCCGAAATAAGAGCCGCTTATTGCGTGTACGAGAGAGAAGAAAAAGGGGAAACAAAACAGCTATCTTCTCTCCACCTGGTGGGAAAGGGCGGCTAGTGGTTGGGGGGACGAGGGAGGGGGAGTTAATTGGGCCCAGACACACGACAGAAGAAAACGCTAATCTTGTTCGGCTAAGAAAAGAGGGGAGGGGTCCATTGTCAGGGAGGATTCAACCGCCGTTGCCTGCACTGAAGGGAAAAAAACTCTCAAGCCGGGGAACAGTTGAAGGTGTTTTAGGGGAAAAGAAAAAAAAAACTGTAGAACCGCCAACACGAAAAAAAAGCAGAAGAGAGAGGACCTCCTGCGGTATAGGGGGGGAATCGCCACAAATACGTCCCTTCTATGTGAAAGAAGAGGCCACATAGGAAAAGGGAGCGTCGAAGCAAGAAGGGGCATTGTGAACTTCAAAAAAAAGCAGCTGATTAACAGCCACTCGTTAAAGGGGGATGATGACTCACCATAGGAAAGAAAGAAAAGGCCGGTAGAAGACATGATGGTGTCGTTCAGGAAGAAACCTCCGCACGCAGCAAGGGGGTGGTATCAAACCGAGCTGTGCCAGAAAAGCTGTCTGCGTCCACTAAGTTCAAGAGAGAACTACAGAGGAAGAAAGGGAACCACATACACCTCCGAAAAAAAAAAAATCGGCCAGAAGCGAGATTCACGCGAAACGCAGGATGAACTGACGGTTTGTTGTGCTCCCAAAGAAAGCTCTCTTACTTCTTTCCAGAAAGAGGGAATCCGGAGAGAAAGGGGGGAAATCTTCTCCGCTCTTGTGGGAGGAAAAAAAAAGAGCGTAGTCCCGAGCAGAGGAACACTCGGAATCGCACCGCGCAAAAAAGAAAGGATAGCGCAGCTTTGTTAGCAACGGGGAAAGGTTATAACATAGAGGAAGGGGCAGGCCTCCGATCGCATCGGGGATCCTCCTCAGGTGGGCACGAAGGATCCTTTATAGCTGTGGAAGGAGGGCGTGTAAAAGAAAGCTCAGGATGGGGGGGGAACGTAAACCCCCAGAAACTGTGCAAATCGTCTCTAGAAGGAGGGGCCATCAAGAAAAAAGCGAAATCGGAAGATTGCCCGCGGCTGGGGAAGCCTCAAGGAGGAAAGGGTCCTTCTAAGGGAAAAAAAAAAGGAAAGGACCCAAAAACCAAACGACTTCATCAACCGACCACGAGAAGGGACGCTCCAAAGAAGAAAAATGTCACGATGTGAAAAGAAGAACGGTCCCGAGCAGATGGAACTTTTCCAATTGCGTCGGCACGGAGCGAAGAACGGGTTTGAAAGGAAAAAAGCTCCTCTCCCTAGAAAGGTATGCCCTAAGGGACATCAGTTCCCGAACGATGAAGAAGAAAAAAACGTCGTGTATATGTGGGGGAAGGCGTTTTAAAAGGAAGGAGACTCCTCAACAACAAGAAGATCCGGAAGGGAACCTGGGTGCAAACACTAAAGAGAAGAGGAGGAAGCGTTCGTGGACCGGGAAAAGGAAAAAGCATGTCCCAGAGGGAGGAGGCGCCTTTCCAAGGGAAAAAAGAGGTCCGAGAACGTAACGAGGGTTCGAAACGGAGAGAGAACTTCTTGGGGGGTCGTGAAATCGGCGCGGCGCTTTCTTATCCGAGAGATCGGTCATACTGTAAAGGAAGTCTGTACCGTTAGAAAACAGGAGGATGGGGAAAGGGGGAGGCAGTCTACGTCGGACCCTAAGTATCGACCCCCATCGCGGCAAAGTTGAGAGGGAAAAGGGAGGGATTTTATCTTCTTAGGAAAAAAAAAAATCTCTAAAGAGAAAGAAAAGAGGGGGAACCTTCTTTTTGGAGGGGGAAAGAGGGGAAGACTGCTTGAGAAAAGCCACGGTAGTCTCCTGCCAGGAAAAGGTCTAATGGGAAAGAGCCAAAAAGAGCCTGGGAACTGCCCGGATAGGCGAGCCTGCCCTCCCGCAGAAGAAGCCGGTCTTCGGGGAGAAAACGAGTGAAGAAAGGTACTGTAAGGAAGCCTACTTGCGAGAAAGACTCGGGAGGGGAAGCGCAAAAGGAGAAGGGTGATTGAAACAAGCAAAGAAGAACCTCTTCCTGTGAAAGGCACGGGTGTCTCAGAGTTCACTGGGGGAAGATAAAGAGAGTAGGGAAAGCATGAACGGCTCACAAAACCCTCAGGGGAGAGAGTTGATCTCGCCTGTCCGGGTGGGGAAAATTGTAGGGGTGGAAGGAGGTTGTATGTGGACTAGTTAAGAAAAACGGCCGGAAATGGGCGAAGGCTCGTGAGAAAGGCCCCCATAAGAAAAAGACTTTTCATGGAAAAGCCAAAGGGCGTTCACCACGCTTAGGAAGGAGCGATAGCCGTAAGCCCGTCCAAGGGAAGACCTTGAAAAGGGGTAAGCGAGGGTTAGAGAAATCGCACAGGACGCGTGGCTGGGGGGAAAATCCGAAGATGTTGAAGTTCAAATGAAAAACGCTTCGCCTCGCCCCAGGGGGACTCTATAATGAAGGAAAATCCCTTTTACGGAGGGGGATCGTCACCAAGCCTTGATCGAAAGAAGTTCGAGGGCTACATCGGATGGGGGAAGGGGGGGGGTACGTTTGGACGGAAGGGAAAAAGAGGAGTCCTTTCTGACAAGCCTGCGGTTTGGGGAAAAGAAAGAACATGCCGGCACGGAGGGGGAATGACATGGAACCAAAGAGCACGATGTGGGAGTGGACTAGCACCTCAGGATGCTTTCTGGCGAAGGAAATGGCTCAAAAACTCGCACACTCGAAAGAGGGAAGGCTTACCTATAAAGGGGAAGGGGGTTGATGGGGAATAGCGGGAGAGACGCTATGGGACCCTCAATCCGCAAAAAGGGAAAAAAAAAAGAGATGGAGGGCTCCCCCATTCTCAGATAAGTCTTTTCTAACGGAGGGGGGAGAATTACCTCCACGCTGGGAACGCTACTCTGGGACGCGATAAAGCAATTCTATGAACATTGAAAAGGAAAAGATAAGCTCCACCCTAAGGTCATTGCGATCACTACAGATCAAAAAAGGTGTCTGATCCTCAAAAGGGGGGGATCTGCAAAGTGGGGAAGAATAGGGCGGCCCACTATCAAGGTGAGAAGGCTCGATGGGCACCGCAACATGTAAAAAAGGGACGGGCTGCCTCGAAAGGGAGAGAGAAGGGGCCCATGGCGCAGGCCGGTTGATGAAAACCCCCCCCATGGAAAAGAAAGTTGGCAGCTACAAAACCACGCCTAGCTGCTCAGAGATTAAAAACCGATGCCTACAATATATCCGTGCGGAACCCCGTGAGAGATAACTGTTCACGATCTTACGCGGGAAAAAAATGGGTTGTGAGGAAAAAAGCTGGACGGCTTCCCAGCGAAAAGGTCTCTCCAATCGAGACTGAAGGAGGGA
>Ga0179593_1705407_pt1 | contig 10985 bp, 14 predicted proteins | sample CZODoug2_1_08_16_FD_185931 | JGI IMG/M metagenome (GOLD analysis project Ga0179593, IMG submission 185931) | Vadose zone soil fungal communities from Angelo Coast Range Reserve, California, USA - CZODoug2_1_08_16fungal (PacBio error correction) | ecosystem: Environmental > Terrestrial > Soil >...
GAGAGTCGAGCAATGAACCGCATCAGCGGCCGAAGAAATCTGGCTTTAGAAACGGCAGAAATGAAAAAACCTAGGAAAAAAGGGAAGATCATCCCATGCAAAAAGGAAGGACCAGCAAGCAAGCATACAAGAGCGTCAAGGACGTTAAAAAAAGGTGTGCCGTCTTAAACCGAAATGAAAAAACTACACGAGGTCGGCGATAAGAAGATTGAAAGGAGATTCCGTCGGGTTTCAGGAAAAGGCCTGTCCAGAAACTATTTGATATGACGGCGTGGGAAAGACCCAACGCTCGAAGGTAAAACGCCGAGATCTCTCAGAGGAGTACTCCTATGACGTCCAAGGGAAAGGTACCCCAGTCACGGAGAAAAGGGAAAAAGGGGGGAACTCACTCTCCTCGAAGATGGGAGTGTGAAGAGAAAAAAACAATCGACCTTGACGATGAGAGGATGACAACAAAAAAAAAAGAGGATCTGAGGAAAAGAAGGGGAAAAAAAAACGTTTCTCCAAAGAGCAGAAAGGGAAAAGGATACCAGCATTGTCGCCCAAGGGCATAGAAAAGGGGAACAGGCAACGACAAAGATTATGACTACGGATGAAAGAAGGGTCCCGAGAGCGCTCATTGCGTGATATCAAAAGTCCGTGTTGCCGACCCCAAAGGCAAACATAGTCAGAAATCAAGGAGGATCAGGGCGTGCCTGCTCTCGGAGAAGAGAGGGGGGAACCAAAGACCATTTTCCCCAACCGGATCGCAAAAGAGAGATGTCGTTGTCCACGAAACAAAAGAAACCCCGTGAGATGACGATTTGGGGGAGGGGGGGGGGGGGGAAGGGAAACGAAGAAACCTGCGGATCACGCAATGAGCAGCAAAAGACTGCTTTCATACTCGTCTAGAAACAAGTCCCCAGAAGAGGGACGACATGAGGGGAGTCGGCCTTGAGAAAAAAGAAAGGAAAAAAGGGTCTCTCACTTCGGCGAATCCTCAGGGAAAAGGCTGTCGCTGATCTGCTGTGATGAACGGTCAGGAAAAGGGGGGGACGAGTCCAACGATCGGCCCAAAAAGAAAGGAGAGAAGAGGAAAAATGAATGGCCATGCCGATACCGCCCGAACCCTTGACGTCATAGGAAGGTAAGAACGGGAAAAATAACCGGGGGGGACACATTAGCCGCACTCCGTACTGGGAAAGAAAGAGGGAGGCCGGCGACTGGCAAAAAAAAACGGAATCAGCACGGAAAATAAAGCAGACAGCGGTTACGTGACCGGGAGAAGGGACAAATGGCGAAATACGGCAAAAGCCTTGACGCTCGGGACATGAAGAAGGGGGAAATGGGATAGAGCAGAAAAAGGGGAGGGAGGTTCTTCATCACCGAGGGAGAAAGGGCCTCATCCGATGCCCCGATCCCGAAGAACATGAAGGAAAGAGACAATCAGCTTCAGAGAAGAAGAAAGGTAAAAAAGAGGGGGTGAAAATGAGAACGACCGCACGTCGTCCGGAAGAAAGGCGACCACGGGTTCAGGTCATCAACTCAGGCCGGGGAACACGCTGCGATCATCGTACCGAGGAAAACCAAAGAGAACCCTCACGCCGCGCAGAAGGGAAAGTCCCACATTCGAAAGCGCATGAAGGGCAAGGAAAAATCCGAAACGTTATTTCCTTAAAACACGGAAAAGAAAGAAAAAGCATTCCGACGCGACTTGCCGAAGGCCGGGAAAAGACTTCATAGGAAGAGGTGGGGATATTCACGAAAGAGGGGGGGAGGGGGTAGTAATTGCGCGCGTTTACGGTCGTCGAAAACACCTGCGCAACAGGCCAGCAAAAAAAGAAAAGGAGTCTTGTACAGGATCTGCGGAGAGAAGAGAGAAAAGGGGGGGGAAACCATTCGTTGGAGGAGAAAAAACAGGTTTTGGCGACTCCTTCCCGGAGCCGGCTTAGAAGAGATGTCAAGCGCGGTCAGCAGAAGAGAGAAGGGGGGGAAGGGGTTCTATAATCCGCGAACAGCAGGAAAGGGGATCCCTATTATCAAATACTTGGAAAACCAGGAATTTAAGGAAAAAGCACAACACCCATCGGTATGCCTAGAAAAGAAAGAAGGAAAATCCTGTGATCTGTCGCTAAGGGATTTGCCGACGGTCAGGGGTGCACCGAAGGAAACTCGACATGGGAGGGGGGGAACCCATCGAAGGCTCCGGGGAAAAAAGGAGCGAGATTATCTTACCGCACGGAATGAAAAGAGCACCAGGGGAGCGAACTTCTTATGGGGGAAGAAGGGGGAGCCGATCTCCTCTAAAATACCTGAATGAAGGCGCTCTGCAAGCGGGAGTAGCTGAAAGAAGGAAATGCGGTTGCATATAAGAAAACGGCAAGGCGGCAATTAATTACAGGTAGGCGGGAAAAAAGGTTCACTTGACGATCGGAAAGACATAAAAAGAAGGGACGCGTCAAAAAGGAGAGAAAAGAGGTGCGTATATTCCTGCATGACGAAAAAAGACTGTGATCGCTCAACGGGAAGCAAACCTGAAAGGAGGGCACAGCTGCCGGTCGAGTGGAGGGGGAAAAAAAAGGGACAAATTCAAGGTGCAGGCCGGGCCGAGAAACCGGTGACTATAGGGGGACCATACGGGAGGAAACGGCACAGGGGAACGTAGACCTTTCACAGAAGAGGGAAAAAAGAAAGAAGTGGGGAAAGAGGCCACGATCATTGCGGGTTGGAAGGAAAGACGTCGAGCGCCCGGAGGCAAAATTGAAAAGCTGGTCCAGATAAAGGAGGGGGATCGAGTGTGACCTAACGCTTGGGGGGGGGGAAGAGACTCAACAACACACGGAGGGAAAGATGATGCTGAACCACAACAGAGAAGAAAAAGGGGCCCCTCCGGCAAGTAATCCTGGAAAGGAAATAAAAAGGAAGGGGGGGAGCACCTACGCTCGATCGGAATGGTGTAAAAGAAAGAAACCCTAAAATTATCGTGTGCCAGGAAACACCAGAAAAAGAACGAGAAAACGTCGCTCCAATGGAAGGAGGGAAAGTCTACTACCGGATTTGACGATGGTCAAGAAAAAAGGGCGCAAATTCGTGCTACAAAGACTGTTTAGGCAGGCACAGGACAACGCACTCGCAGAAGAGGGAGAAGGGAGATGCAGGACGAGTGTGGAAAGGAAGGGGGAAGCTATCAACTCGCGAACCGATAGAGGGGAAAAAGAAATCAACGTCGAGGGGAGGGGTAGGTTTCCCCCGTGCGTGGGAAAAAGGGGAGTGGACATCCTGGCTCGATCGTCAAGGGGACATCCAAAAGGGGAGATTAATTGCGCAATAAGCGGAATTAGATCGCACGTCCAAGGGGGAAGCAATCCTGACTACGCCACGCCAGTGAAGAAAAAAAAAAGAAGGTCTTTAGGAAAGAAATGGCCCATGACCAGACGAGGAGGGTTGAACAGCATGACATTCCGTCGAAAAAACGGGACAGCGGGCAAAAAAAAGGGGAGGACAACAGGCAAACATCGTCGAGGGGGAGAGAAAGGGGGGAAAAAGAGCAAAATCCGATCAAGATCATATCAACGGAGGTGACTTGCGGAGGGGGGTGGGGGCTTATCTAGCGAAAAAGGGGAGGGAAGAGGGAAGCTTCATTGCGAAGAAAGGATTGGAAAAGGAAGAACACTGACAAGAATGCTGGTCGCAAACAGGCCAAAGGTTCGGCAAATGAAGGGGAAAAGGCAGCCCTGAAGAGAGGGAGGGAAAGAAAAAAAGGAAGAAACTACCCATTGAAGGTCGTCGCCAAAAGAAAGGGTGGACTCTGGCCACCATCCTTTGTGGAGAAAAGAAAAAACGTCTCACGAAAAAAAGGACCAGCGTTTGGGGGAGAAGGAGAGAAAGAAGTTTTTTGCGCGGGGTTTTCGAAAAAGCGCTCAATACGAAAAGGGCGGAAAAAAAAAAGGAAAGCGGGCGGTCATGAAGGCCAGAAGAGGAAAAGAAAAACATGCCTTCGGCAAGCTCGGAAGAGGGGGTAGTGAGTCGAGGGGGAAAAAAAAGGGAAGGAGAAAAAAAAAGAGATGCGCTTTCGATGGTTGAAAAAAAGAAGGAAAGATCCTGCGCGCTGGATCGAGGAATGGGAAGGAGCGCGGGAGGGGAAAGGGGGAAAAGTAAATCTCGAGCTCAAGGAAATCCGAGATGGTTCGACGCGGGGGCGGCGAAAGGGGATCATTTAAAAAACCCTCCGCCGGAGAAAAAATGCGGAATCCGAGGAAAGAAATTAACCGCAGAGAAAAAAGAGTAGGCATCGGCTGAGAAAGGAAAGAAAGAGGGGTTAAGAAACCTCATCAACTGCGGCGAAGGGAGATACCATCACCAAAAAGAAAGGCAAAGAAAAGCATACAAGATCGGTCAAGGAAGGTAGCAGGGGGGAGGGGGGGGGAAAGTATTCGCCATTCCGAAAAAAAAAAGCACAAGAAGTTCTCCGGAAGAGGCAGTCCGGTCGGGTTTCGACACAGGAGACGAAAAAAGAAGGAAGAAAATTTATCTAGCTCGGCCGAAAGACATGGACCCCAACATCTACGGTTCCTACAGAAAACACGGTGTAAGAAGAAAGGCAAGGCCGCCCTGGATAAAAAAGAGAAGAAGGGGGGGGATTCTCCCGCTCCGCGAAGAGGGGCCGGGAAGAAAAAAATCGGACATTGACGAGATGAAAAAGTGCGCAGGGAAAAAAAGGAGAAGAAACTGGCGAGGATCTGAAGGGGGGACGGGAAGATCGGGAAGAATTTGCGAAACGGGCCTCCAAAAAGGGCTCAAGCCGGACGAGACAAACAGCGGAGAAGAGAGGGGGGTCCTTGGAAAAAAGGAGGAGCTATGACGACGTCTTCAAGCAGTCAGGTGGGAAGGGAAATGTGTGAATCAAAGGGGGGGGGAGAGGGGGATTCCGGTTTGCCGAAACCAAAAAAAAAGGAGGGAAAGGGGGGAGGGGATCGGGCGTGCGCTCTCGGAGGCATGCGAAAAAAAAAAAAGGAGGATGATTAAAACGCGAGAGATGTTCGGGGGTCGAAGCACGCCAAAAAAAAGGGAACTGACGCAGTTGTTGCCCTTTGGGGGAGGCCAAAAAAAGAGAGGGATAATCACTCAATGAAGAAGGAATGCTGAATACGTAAAGTCAAAAGGATGTCGAGCTCGCGGGCGCGAGAAAGAAGTGCCTTGAGCACTCACGACAGCTTCTTGGAGAAAGTCGGCAATCCGCGGCCGTCCTTCAAAGATGAGCAGGGTGGTAAAAAAAAGGAAAGAGGAATAAGAGTCAATGTCCGATGGGGGGAAGGGAGAAAAAAAAAGAGGAGCGAGAGCGTGAGAAGCCAGATGGGAAAGAACAGTGCGGCTTGCCCTTGAAGACAGAGCGTCAGGGGAAAGAGAGGGGGGGGTCCCAGGAGACACGAGCACCTTACTTGCGGAGAGAGAGAGAAGAGACGTTGCCCGTCTCGGCGGAAAAAGCGCCGGGAATCTCTCTGAAAAGGAATGGACGAAGGGGGGGAAAGGGGCGATACGGCCACATCGTAGAAAAAGAGAGGGAGGGGGGAAAAAGGAGGTGCCGAGGATGCTCATCGGCAATGGGAGAGACGCCCTGGTAGCCGCGGTGGTAAACGGGTGCCGATCAGGGGAAAAGCGATGCCCCAGAAGAACGGAAAGGAAATCTTCTCGACGATCCCTGGGAAAAAAAAAGTGCGCACGCGGCGGGGGGAAAAGAGAACAAAGTAGCCGCGGAGGAAAAAAAAAAAAAAAGGGGGGGGGGGGGCATTTCGTACTCGGAGATTTCCGAAAAAAACTCGTATCGTACGAGTGCCTCGCGAGAACAAGAGCAGAAATGATAGGAAGGAAAAGGGGGAAGGAAAACAGAGAAGCTCAATCGTAAGGGGGGGAAGAAAAGGGAAAAAGGTTAGGTCTTAGAACGCCACCCATTCAAGGTGCAGGAAAAGAGGGACCGCCCCGAGGGAGAAAAGAAAGATGTTGTATCTGCACATTCCGGGTCGTAAGGCGGTTGGTCGAAGGAGCGGAAAAAACTTGCGCAACCTAGAGTCCCGCCGGAGCACAAACCCTCGTAATCGGGAAGATGTACAGGACACAGAAAGGGGATGGTGGCAGCTTCACAATCCTCGCAGGCACCTGGGGGAAAGAGGCTTCGCAAAGGAAAAGGGAAAGGAGTGTCAGCGCCTCGCGGCAAAAGGTCGAGAATCCACGTGGAAAGGCGGTAAAGAGGAAAAAAATAACTTTCTCGCCCGAGAAGAAAGAAAAAAGGGGAGGGGAAGGCCTCCACCCCAGAAGAAAGCAAAGCTAACTCTTCACCTCCTTGAGGGACTGGATCAGGGAAAGGGGAGGGGGCCAGATACTTGCCCCTCTTCAGGGAAAAGGGAGAAAAAGCAAGGCTCCGCGGCCAGCTCCCTTCATCGAAAAGAATGTCATGCTTGAAAGACGAAGAGAGGGGCCATTGCTCGATAGAAAGAGGGGGGAGAGGCAATCGGGCATTCGGCGGAAGATCCATCCTCCTTGCCCGGACTGAAAGAAAGGAGAAAGGAAGTACAGGTATGAGTGGGGAGGAAAAGGGAAAACTTTACGGATCGAGCCCGCGGAAGAAAAACCGCACTGTCACCGCGGAAGTTCTATTGAGGGACGGACAGACCGGGCGGAGAAAAGGGGAGAAAACTTGACGCGACACAAAAAAAAAAAAAAGGCATCTGCAAGGGTCTGCAACGAGAAAGAGGTGGAGTTGGGACATGCGCCGCAAGAGGCAGGAAAGGTTGCTCTTCTAGACGAGAGGAAGAAGGGGACCCATCGCAATCCGGTCAAAAGCAAGACAAAAGCGAAAGAGAAAAGGGAAGACAGGTCCGGTTAAACGGTGAAAGGGGAAAGGAAGACCACGATCCTTTCCTGGGTTTAGGCGCCAAAGGAAGAAAGGAAGATCGAGCGCTCCGGGAGCACAAGGAAAAATGGGTTCAGAGAGGGGCCACTTGGGTAATCGAGTGTGATCGAACAGAGTGGGGTAAACAAAGGAAAAACACTTAGGAGGAGGAAAGAAGAGAGGTGCGATCACACTGTGATACCAAGAGAAAAAAACGAGCTGTGACGGGGGGGAAAATTGTGCGACAAGGGGGGGAAGGCGCTCAGAAAGAGGGGTGAAAGGAAAACAGCGCTAAGAAAGAAGGGGCCCCTGATCAAGGGAGAGGGGTAGGGAGAAAGAAAATCTCTCAGGTGAGGGAGGAATCGACGACCGGATTTGACATGAAAAGGGCCTCAAATCGGCTACAGCAAAACGTTTGAATAGGAATGGGGAACCAACTCAACTCGACCGGCACGGGCAAGAAAAGAGGGGAAGGACTGAGTGTTGAAAAAGTTGTCGCGATAACATCGTCGCGGGAAAAAGGGCGGGAAAAGAGACAGCAATATCCCTAACGGCGAGGGAGGGAAAACCTTGCGGGAAAGAGGACAGCCCTGGCTCGATCGTCAAGGGACAATAAAAAACAAAAAAGAGGAGCGAGAAAAGGGAAGAAAGATCTTTCACGTCATCAGAGCATCCAAAAGAAGAATGGAAGCATTGCCTATACTCAAGAGGGAAAGATCGTCACTTGACCATGACCAAGACAGAGGTCTGTTTACCAATCATGACAGGAAATGACCGAGATTAAAGCGGAGCCTTCGCTGCGGGGCAAAGAAAAAAGGGATCATCCTAAGCGGGGGGGAAAGAAAGTCTGCAATCTATCAAGAAGAGGGGACGTGAGGGGGAGGAAAATACCGATTATGTGTTGGGAGGAGCTCGGAGGAAAAGGCAGGCTTCAGGGCGAAGGAAACATACATGATCATGACAAACGTGTCTCAAGGACGTCCGCGAGAGATGAAAATGAAACTCGCTAATCGCGAAAGAAAGGAAAGGCGTCGCCAAAAAAGCTGGGGACGGAAAAGAAGGGGGTTGTCCCGGTGGAAGGAGGCTCGCCTCAATATCCGAAAAAGGGACTCGTTTCGTTAAGTCCGCGAAGCGAATGAAAAGAGGACGAAGTAAGACCAGAAAAAGAAAAGGAGAGAAAAGACCACTGCTCTCATCGGGGGCATCACAAACGACCCGGCGCTTCGGCAAGCTCGTAGCGGAAAAAGGGAGAGAGAGGAATGCCAAACGTTTTCGGCTGGCGGAAAAGGGACTATGTTGGACGGAATCCAGGCTGAGAGGGGGCAAAGTAAACTAGGGGGACGGACTATTCTAGCGCGTGTCGGAAAAGGGGGGGGAAAAGAAATCTCCTAGCTCGGACCTGAACCAAAAAAGCGAACCGCTTCCTCCTTGCGCTTCGGGAAAAACAGGGTCGCGAAGAGGGGGGGAAGGAAAGCTGATCGTCCGAGCAGATGAAAAATAAGAAAGGACAAAGGATCGTGGCCATCGGCTGAGAGAAACAACTCTCGGGGAGACACAAAGAAGAAATTCAACCCAGTGGCAGAAAAAAAAAAAATATCGTCAGGACGCAGCGGGTGAATAAAAGAGGAAGTGCTGAAATTCGGAAAGCACTAGAAAGAGGGGGGAAGTACGCCGGTTTCGCCGAGACGGAAAGGGGAAAGAAAGGTGTATCGAGATCGGCCGGAAGGCGGCTCATGGGGAAAATGGAAAAACTCCGAGACTGAGCATTCTTTACCTCATAGAAGAGGGGGGAAAGAATCCCAGTCGGCGGTAATCAAAAAGGACTCAACGCTCCGCGAAGATGGCGTGGACGAAAACCTCTAGCAGAAAAAGAGAACGCTTCGAGCATTAGGAAAAAAAGAAAAGGCGAGTATCTGAAGGAAAAGGTACCGCCGAAGTTTCGAAACAGAAATAAAAGGTGCGAAAAAGGGGCGCCCGCGCACGCGAGCTCGAAAGAAAAAACACAGAGTCTATGAACGACGTATGAAAAGGGGACCGCGCGCTCATTGAGTGGGGGGGCCGGGGAAAAAAAAAGGGAAACAAACGAGGAAAAAGAAGAAGAGGGAGGCTCTGCGTGAAGGGGGGATGTACAACGAACCATCTCGAAAGTGGGATAAGGGAGGAAAAAAGGAAATCCGAGAGTCACACGAACGATGAAAAAAAAAGGGAGGAAGGACGCTTGTTGAAAGAGAAAAACCGGAATCCCACTAAATCAGTAAGACTCGAAAAGGATGGGGTTGAAGAGAGAAGAGGGTCGTAAAATGCCCCCTTAATCTCGGTCTTCAAGGAAGAAGTTAATCACCACTAAAGGATGGGAGAGAGATTTTCCTCAACTTTCTTCAAAAGAGGAAAAAAATCTCGCAGTTCTGCGCAAATTATCGAGGGGTCAAAGTTAAGAAAGGAAAAGTCCCGATTTTTTGGACGGGAGTAAAGAAAACAAGGGCGCTGATCTGAGAAGAGGCCGATACCGCCCGACTGGAGGAACAGATCAAAAAGGAGGGGGGGAAGCGGAATTCTTCGCGTGTAGAAGAAAAAAAAAAAAAAAACCGCCGTACTTTCGGCCGATCGAAAAAAAAAACCGGCGACGTTTTTTGCCGTCCGGCGAAAACACGGAGCAGAGTGCTCCGCGCTCTCGGTGAGTGCCGGGAGAGAAAAGGGAAAAAAAAAAGGATCTCCCCCGCTACGTCCTGACAGGGCCTAGGATGCCTCTCGGCACTGGGGGGTATCGAAGGGATGAGGTTTCTTCATCACAAGAAGGGAGAGGAATTCTCACCGATCCCCAGAGGAGGCATGATGCGGTTCATCTGCTCGAAAAAGACGTAGCGGGGGGACGAACGCAGCACCGGCCGAGGGTAAAAAAAAAGCAGGTCGATCTCGGAGATTTCCGTGAAACAAGACTCGAAGGGGGAGGCAGAGGATCCAGCGGTCTGCAGACAAAAAAGAGTAGAGAAGAAAGCCTTATCCGTCCAACTCGAAAGCGCATCAGAAGAGTTTATTTCCTTCACCACTTCGACTAGAAACGACTGAAAGAAGAAAAAAGATAATGACGTCATGACCCGACAAAGAGGAGAAATCCCAGATTTAGGGAAAGAGCGTTTCGAAGCGGAGAACAACTTCGAAAAAGGCCGAGAGCACAACAAAAGCGCCGGTAAGGATGCTGGCGAGACTATCTGCTTCAGAAATGTTGGCCCAGCGACCTTGGTGCGAAGGGGATGGGTGATTCATAGGCTTCGCAGATTCAGAGCGAGGGGCTTCGCGGTCAAAAAGGCAAGCCTTGGCCTTGGAAGCAGAAGAAAGGCTAAGGTAGGTCTCAGAAAAGGAAAAGAGGAGGAAAAACGGAATCCTGCGATGTCCAAAAAAAAACTCCCCAACACCTCATCTTAGGAGGCTAACGGAAGAAGGAAACCGACGTGATCGGATTTCAGAAGTAAGAAAGAACTGGAAAGGAGGGAAGATCCACCTCAAGAAAAAGTGCCCGCATCGAAGAAGAAACAAATCGAGAGGGAAAGAATGTCATCTGGTGAACAAGCAAAAAGGAGAGGCTTTTTCATGGTCCATTGGCGAAAGAAGACCTGCTGAGTCTCGAGCGTCCAGGGGGAAAAATCCTCTTGCCGAGGACGTGAAGAAAGACCTTCTCAATGAATTACAGGTGGTCAAAAACCTTTGCACTTGACTCGAGCAAAGAGAAGTCCAAAGGAACGCAGTAAACAAAAAGAGCCGTTCGGAGAGGAGGAAAAGCGCCTTTTCGGGCGAGACGAGGGAAAACAATTCAACACTCCGTGTGAAGGCAAGAATCTGAAGTGCAGAAGGGGCAGGTGGTAAAAAGAGACGAAAAAAAGAGGCATGCCGTGCCGCTGTCGCGGGAGAAACTTCCCATCGTCAAAGAATCGGGGGAAGAAAAAGGAAAGAAGTGACGTATACCTTGAATAAAAGTCCTAATCCCTTGATCGAGGAGAAAAGGGAGCGCCTGGATACGTCCCAGGGAAAACCTCCGGGAGAAGGAACATCGTTGAAAAAAGTTATTTGAAAGGAGAGTAAAGGGGGGGGAGGGGTATCTCATTGTGATCGGGAACTAGAAAAG
>Ga0179593_1279384_pt1 | contig 10984 bp, 9 predicted proteins | sample CZODoug2_1_08_16_FD_185931 | JGI IMG/M metagenome (GOLD analysis project Ga0179593, IMG submission 185931) | Vadose zone soil fungal communities from Angelo Coast Range Reserve, California, USA - CZODoug2_1_08_16fungal (PacBio error correction) | ecosystem: Environmental > Terrestrial > Soil >...
CGTAGACATCAAAAGTGGAAAAGTGTAGAAGGATTAAAGGCTTTTTGACAGGCTTCGGGGACTGAAAAATGGGGGTCAAACCAAAGGTGGGGATTCATGTGACCCGCCAAAATGGGATTTGCCGGGGGATCAGCACTTAAGGGCATCGCCGGGGTAGACTCACGGGATAAAAAATCCAGAGTAACAAGTGTCAGGGTTGGGGTGGAATCCGGAAAAATGGAAGAGAGACCGGAATCACCGGACCCAACGGGGTGAAACACCACACCGTCTTCAGAGTGAAATGTGGAACAAGGAAAAGGAGGTGGGCTAGGAAGAGAAAAAACCGCCCGGGGGGACGGGCGAGGGGAGATTACCTCAAAACTGGCTTCCACCGTTATTGGAACGGGGCGATTAGGTTAGCTGAAAACAGGAGGATCGGAAGAGGGAGCAGTAAACGAACGGAACCTGTAATAAATTAGCATCAGAACAAGCTTAAAAAGACTCACATCTGGGTGGGGGGTCAGGGGCAAAAAAACGTTAAGAGTAGTGGGCAACAGAAAAAGGGATCAAGGGCTTTTTCCGACTTGGTTAGATGGAGAAAGGTGGTCGGCTCTTCCAAAAAAGATTGGTTTTGCCCAAAACTGTCCTTGCGGCCGAACGGGAGCCCATCCCACGCTTGAATCCCAACGTTACGGGTGACAAAAGGGGGGTGGGAAAAACTGTCACCTGACCAACAGATCCTGACCGGGTGTGAAGAAAAGCATTCTGAAATAAAAAAAACTCCAGTCAAACAAAGAGGGAAAAAATCAGAAAGGCAACACACTCGGGGGCAATTGGGGTTACTGCGAAAGTTATCCCCTGGAGTCAAAGAAAGGGGTAGGCATTCAGGGGAGTTTGAGGGGGGGGGAGCTAAAAAGAAACCGTACGGAACAACGGTCAGAAGTGGGGACGGAAGGTTCTGGGATCCGGGGTCAATTCAAAACTGATGGAGAGGGGACCCAGGTCTCATTTTTTGGGATACAGGTCTTTTAACCCCTAAAGGCACCAAAGGAACTGGAAAAAAGGACATTAAGTCAAAGAGGGAAAAAAGAAATCTCCACAGAATAACGACCCAAGTTTGGGAAAGAAAGACCTTTCTCAAACGAAAAAAACCCTTGAAAAGGTGGGGGGATTACTGGGTCGGGGGAAAAGGACAGGGTTGGGGGACAGGGCACTGCTTTGAAACTGGAAAGATGACGGGAAAAGTTGGGGGAAGAAGGCCAAAAAAAAGGGACCAAAACAAAAGTTGGGAACTTCGGTACTCAAAAAAAAAGTTCACGAGGTCTGCAAAGGGGGAGGTGAAGATGGGGGGGAAAAATCTCAATAAAGAACCTGACGCTTCACAGCTCACACCGACGCTTCATAAACAAAAATACCCCGTGATGGGCCTTAGAGAGCGTAAGAGAGCGTGGAAGGAAGGGGGTAGGTGATTATTGTATCAGGGGGGGGGTTTCTAGGGTTGTGGTGCCCCAGGCATCTTGACAGAGGCAACAGGTTCCAGAAAAAAAGAGGAAACGAGTCAAAAAAGGGTGGGGGATATTTGTGAAGAGAAGAAAGCCAGAAAAAACAAGAGGACACTACTAGGAGCGAAAGGAAAATATGAGAACCACACTGAAAACGGATGGACCAAAGTTGGCATCAGGGGGATAGGAGGAAGTGAGGAGGGGACGAAGAAAAAAGTGTGGTGGGAATCAGATTCCTCGCACGAACGACGAGAGCAAATGGTGCATCGAGGTGCCGTTCTGTAAAAAACGGTGGGTGGAAATAAAAAACGCAGGGGGGGAAGGACGTCGAATCAAAGTTCCAACGGGCAAAACGCGGACGAAAAAGGTAAAAATAGAAGCTTACGTTTTCACAAAGTCAAGACAAAACCGAGCCCAAGACAACCGAACGCGACGGCTGAAAAGACAACCGGGGGACAATAAGCCAAAATTCCTCAATACAGCTGGGACATCGAATCCTGGAAGACATTCAGAAAGATCCAAACTCGGTCGACTTGAAGATAGGTTGCCTAGGCGGATAGATGTATTAAACTAAGAGCCCGGGATCACGGACCTCGCCCAGGGGAAGCAATGTCCGAAAAAACGGCGTGAGAGTAGGAGAACGGAAGGTCGGGAACGCGTAAAAAAAACCGAGAGTAATCACCGACTCGAGGGACGCACACGGAAACTGTTGAGGGGGGGAAAGGGTGGCGGGGGGGGGGGGGGGTTGGAAACAACAGGGCCAAAATGGGTTACTCCGAACCGGCCCGGGGAAGGATACTATAGTTTTTCCTTTGTGAACAAAAAAGAAATACAAAACTGAGGGGGGAGCGCAAAAACGTTGGATCATGTGCAACGAAACAAAATGAACAGAAAGGAGGAACTGCCAACGACGAGAGTCACCTGGTCTGCCAAAAACCAGGGAGAGCCCGAAAATGTGGGGGAAAGGACAGACCGAAAGGACCTTGGGACCCAAATACTTCAAAAAAAAAACCGCATGTTCCCAAGAAAAAATAAAGGGGTTCGAAAACGTACCGGAGGAAACGCACAATGGGTTCAAAAACAATTCGAAAGAACGCAACGAAGGGCTAAAGGGAAAACGGGGGAGGAAAAAAATAAAACATACGGGTTTGCCCCAAGAATAAACTAAAACCAACAACAAAAAAAAACAAAGGAGGGGGGAAAGGGGGGGGAAAAGGGGAAGAGGAGGGGGGTGAAAAGGGGGGGGGAACCAGGGAGTTTCTGTGTGGGGGAGAAGGCCGTGGGTTGAGGGCGTTCCTTGGATAATGTGAAATGAAAAGGTCCAACGAGCAAAGGGCCAAGGGAAAAGGAATCTGTAAAGAAAGGGGCGGGGTGTGAAAGTTCATGGGGGGGAGAAACCAACAACAGTGAGGCCAATCCGGGTCTGTAAAGGGAAGAGGGGGGGGGGAAACATGATGTGAGGGGATCGGTATGGGGATAACTCTTCAGGGGAGAAGAGGGGGTGGGAAAAAGGGGTAGAAAAGAAGTTCATGTTTCCCCCATGCTGTGCTATGGAGGGTCCCAACTTGGGTGTCCCTCGTCCCGGAAAATAAGGGAATTGGGAGAACGCAGCTAATTGGTGCTGATGTAGGGGAAAGGAAAGAAATCGTCTCCGAAGGCAGGTTTTCAAGGAAAGAACCATTACACATTAACAAATGGAGGCAAGGGAAAGTCGGGGACACCTACCTACCCAAAAGCAAAACTCAAAAAACCGCCTGAAACGGACGCTGTAGGTCTGGAGTCAACACGGGGGGGGGGAAAAAGCAGGTGAGGGCGAGGTAAACGTTTAGATGAAAAAACTCTCACCGATGGCGACGTCCCCTCGACAAAAATGTGGAAAAAGAGAAAAGACATGGTAAAGAGGTACCCTGTCTCCCAGACGACAACGAAGTTAAGGGATACAGTGACGTCCTAGTGTCAGCACTAAAAAGGAGGAAATGGGATTCAGGGAAAACAGTCGGGCTACAGGGGCAGGGGGCCCGTGGGGGGTTCGCATCTGGAAGTCAGGGGTGCAAGGGGGATGGCGGGTAACAAATGGACGGTTGGGGAAACACATCTGGGAAAAGCCCCGTTATTCTGCCTGGGAGGGGACCGTGTCTAAACTGGAAAACTAAAGAAACGCGAGTTTTCCTGAAACCAAACGTACGACCCCTCCGAAAACCCACTACGGCTGGAAAAGAAAAGAACACGAAAGGGAATAGAGAAGGGCCTCGACCGGGGGCATCTCAGGTCCGAGCATCGAAGAAAAATTCGAGGCAATAAGGACTGAAAGAGTCAATAGATTCCCAGGTGGTACCAAGCCTGGGAGAAAAAAGGTGGGGGAGTCATTCCCTCTTCAAAGGATGTTTCTTAGGAAAAAAGAAGCGCGGTACGGGTCGTGAAAGCCTCGGGGGTGGGTAAGCGTGTGAAGGAAAGAAAGCGGCAAACAAAGGGGAAGAAAAAGACAACAGGGAGGAAAAGACTTATGGAAAGTTCCTGCTATTCGCAAACACTGAATCTTGTAACGTTCACCAAGCCCAAAAAAAACGTCGAAATTGTGGACGAACCCCAATAATCAGACCAGACTTAACACAAAAAGACGTCAACTCAAAAAAGAAACCAGAAAAAAATATCCTCTATAGCGGGAAAAAAAATCCACACACCTTCAAAAGACTTTAGGGCTCAGAAGAGGTGGGGAATGGCGCCGGTAAAGTATCCTGGGGAGTGGAAAAAAAGGGCAGCAAAGAACACATCGCCGCGTCACGAGGGAAGTGTGGGGGGGTTCGGGAAGGAAACATGCCACGGGTCGCACCTGCCAAAGGTAGCGGACAAAATGGGTCAAGCCGAACCACCAGGGAGACCGTCCCCCCGGGTACGAGAAGGTGCCAAGGGGGGGTACTGGCCGTGGGTGGGGGGGGGAAGAGGGGGGTCGCGGGTCCCGATAGTCCCTATGCAACAGAAAATGGGTGGGATGGGTAGCGTGAGGAAAAAAAAAAAAAATCGTTGACCGGGGGGGTGAGCGGACTCACCCCCTGCAGGGTTCACTGGGCCTAGCAAGGACGTTGGGAGGAACCGTAGAGCAAACGGCGGCAGGGATTGACTCAATGGTCCTCCGAGGGAGGGGGGAAAAGAAGAACGGAAATATAAGGAATAGAATACTACGGTTCCCCGTCCCAATCAGAAAAACTAAAAACAAGTGGGGGACAGTTCCCTACTCAGGTTGAGGGTGGAAGACTAGTTGGGGTGGATTTTTTTGATCGCGAGTTTCGGTACACCAGGGGGGACTTTTGTAAAAAGGTGACAGAAACATGGGGTACATTTTGGGGGGCAAGTGAGAGAAAGGGGATAAACTTTTCGGGGGACGAAGGAACCAGTCCTCAAACCAAGGGGGTTTGAGCCGGTCCACCAACGGGAGACAGTCTCCCAGCCCAAAACAGGCATGGGGGGCCCGAACTTCTCTTTAAGGTAAAGGGGAATGGGACCCGGGGGTGTGGGCCCAACTTCAACCACGGGAAATCTCGACGAAGGGGATGAGGAGAGACTCGGGAAACCAAACCTGGAAAAGAATTGGACGAATGAAAAAACCTAGGGAACTCCGTGAAAAAAAAAAAGTCGATCGATCTCAAGAACCCGCAGACAGTCTACCTTTGAAGGCATAGTCTCCTGGGGAAAAACTTCGAAAAGGGTACAAGTGCATGTCTCTGCCGTTCAGCTTGGGGGGGAAAACATCGTACAACGGGTTTCAAGATAAAACATAAAGAAACGGGCCAAAGCGGGTCACGCGGGGGCAGGTGAAAGGAAATCACGAGAATTGGGCAAAAAAAAAATGCTAGGAGCAAAAAACCCAAGGCAAAAGGCCGGGGTCTCGGACTTTCGCGGAAAAGAAAAACGCAGAAACGAAAAACTGAGATATTTCAAAAAATACCAAAAAAACTGGGGGTTGGGGGGGGGGTGTCAAGAATGAGACCACTGAAGGTCCCTCCAAATAAAGACCAGAAAACAGGGACACAAAGTCACTAATCGAGTGTACAGAAAAGGAAAAACTGTCCGACCCGTCCAGGAAAATAAGGTAGAGATAAAACAAAACAAAAAAAAACGAACTTGGGCGGAAGGAATATTAATAGAAGAAGATAGAAGGCAGTCGAAGTGTGAAGTGTAAATAGATGAAGCTGAACTTTGAACGGGCATTCGTGGTGGGCACCTCAGGTTGTTATTCAATCCAAAGTTGAAAGGGGTGCACAGAGACTCTTGATGGTTCGCAGGGAAGGGGGTATAGCAAGCCCGTGGGAGAAAAAGAAAAGAAGTTCGTGTGGGAAGGGGGGTTTTTGGGAAGAGAAGGGGCCCATTTCAGACGGAAATAATTCAACCCGGGGGGGGTTGAACCAAACGGGGGAAGTTCGTAAAGCTGACGTACGGGTAAACTGAAGGTTGGGTGCGATGGCCCGCAGTCTTGTCAGGTCCGTGGCTGGTAAGAAAGAGTGGCCGGCTAAAAAGCATTCTACACCTTGGAAAAAAAAGGCGAGGGGAGGAACTACTCACCTTAGGATAGGGAAAGAGGGGGGGTAACTCGTTAATTCCCCGGGGGGGGGAGGGATAGAAAGACCAGGGAGAGGGGGGAGCAAGTTTAACCTACAGCCTGACCAACTAGTTTTGGGGCTCAGACATAAGACTTGACCGAATGGAACTGAGGGGGGGGAGGGGGGGGGGAGCAGGGGCCTCCCAACCCCTTGGGTGGAGCACGTCCGTCGGCATCACGAACTTGTCACTACCATCAAGAAGGGGGAGAAAAAATCGGTTTTACCCCCTGTTTTGTCTGGTCCACTGACCAACAACCGAACCCGGTGCCGAAAGTAGAGCGATAAAAAAACCACCGAAACATATGTCGGAATACAAATCACACCTAAGGGTGTTCCCACAGAGAAAAGAAAGGAAAGAAAGTGGTGCTTGAGTTATAGCTGGAGCAAAAGGACGTAAAGTGTGAAAGTCAACGTACACAGCTTTGATCAGGTGTGAGGGGAGAGAAAAGCAAGAGAAATAAACACTTCACTTTCCTAACCCGTGAGGATCAGGAAGGGAAACGCAAAGTCAAGGTATTGCCAAGGGGGGATTATTCATAGTTGGTTTTCTCGCTTAACCCAGCTACAAACTAACCAGTCCGAAGCAAGAACTCACAGCTGTCATATACTATCGCCAAGCAACGAAACAAAACGTGAATTCCTCTGGCTCACAAAGACCGGAAAAAGTATAAAGGGGGCTGACTGGCCTGGGGCGTTCATGATTAGGTGTCAGCAATCAAACGGTGGGTAAACGTGTTTCGCAATCTTTCCAGCCAAGACCTTACCCAATACTGAAAACGGAAGATGGGGATTCTTCACATGGGATGGAAAAGAGATGGCACCCCGTCTACCGGACCCACCCTGACGAACTCCGCACTGGGAGACCCCTCCATACCTCCCCGGAAGGTACGTGTCTCGCCGAAAGGAATCTGCGTTATTGATTTCAAAAAATTTTTGGGAAAGTCGTTACGGGGGGAGGGGTGGGGGACCCAATTTCTACTTCCATAGGCAGGTTCCTAGAAATCAGCAAGAGTTAAGGTTGGGATGTGGAGACTGGCCCTCAAAGGGAAAAGTGAAGAAACACCATCTTCAATAAGGGACAGACGCGAAGAAGAATGAAGAAAAAAAAAAACATTATCAGAAAGATGCCTTTTTCAATGTCGTCGATGAAGTCGCAGGCAAATACGAAAGTTTCAAGTCAAATATCAGAGAATTCGACCCTTAGCGGGGGAGATATGGAACTTGGTGTCTCTTCTTTGTCCGAAGCGGCCGGGGGGAGGAAAAAAGGCATTGGGGGAAGCCCGGAACCAAACGAGCAGGACGACTAGGGTCCGGACTGTTCCACCGGGACAACGGAGAAGGGACGAAACACAAGAGCACTCCTTTGCATAACACAAAAGGGTAACCGCCAGGGGTGCATGTAGAAAACCTAAACATAAAAAAAGAATGCGCGAAGGGACCCGATAATCAATCCGGGTGACGCGGAACTCAGGGGAGCATGGATCGATAAAGTAAAACTACCCTTTCTAGACTTCCCAGCACCGGCCCCGAATTCTCCATCTCGAAACTTTGAGAAGCAGTAAGCGAACGTTCCAAGTCGCGGAGGGATTCCGTACCAACTCGATCAGACTCGGTTCCGCACAACGCGACAGGGGGAGACAACGGGGCTCTTTTAGGCTTGGTCTCCCCACGGGAACGCCAAAAAATGGGTATCGGGGAAAAGCCGTCGGGGAAAGAGGGAAGGGTTTTTTTCCTTCCGATACATCCAGGTCACAAAACCTTAGAAAAGGAATCCGTTAATTGTGCTTAAAAACAGAAAAATGAAAAAAAAGTGGTGATACGTGCCAAGAAGTAAGCTAGGGGTCGAACCGACAGCTCCAGCCAGAAAAATGGGGGGCCGGCACCTTACCCTCTGGGTCCTAGAAAACGAAGAAAGTACAACAACGACAAAAAAGACAGTCAAAAACCCCGCAAAGGGGAAAAAAAAAACGGTTCAAAAAAAAGCTCACAACACAAAAAACAAACCCACAGATCGAATGCACTTCGTAACGGGAAGCCTCACCGGCCAAAGGGGAAACCAGGAACCCTGTGGACCCTGAAACAAGAACTCTCAAAAAAAACAAAACGTAGTATTAGTAATACTAATTGTACAGGAACTGTCCGGGTGTGAGGGAGGAAATGTCCGGTAAGGACTTGGGCTTTCGGCGAATTGAACAGGGAAAAGAATCAATAAACGAGAGGCAACTTGGGTACCCATCGGACAGGGGGGAGGGGTGTGTGACGGCAACATTTTGCGACCTTATGCAAAGAGGTTGTGAAGCCAGGGGTAAAGCGGGGGGGCAAACAACAGTTGTTGATCTCTTTTCAGAAAAGCTTCTTGATCGGAGTTTCGGGCCCACAGGGGGGAAAGGACCAACCACAAAAAAAACATTTTTGTTCTTTTCAACCCCAAGCACGTCAAGAGCGAATTGCGGGAGGGAAGACGAACAATTGTTGACTGAGTGACGGGAAAGGAAAAACGCAAATAAACGGCTCCGACAGGGCCTGTGGAGAGTAACAAGCATGAGAGACGGTAGACGGGGCAGGGCGTCAAAGAAACTCACTAAAAATATCCGCTAAGGAGCGGAAGGGGAAAGATCTTGAAACTTTGTTCCGCGAGGGAAGCCCGACAGGAAAAAAACGTGAGATTACTTTTCCAAAAAGTTTAGGAACATTTCCCAGACACGGGGAATCGGACGGGGGAGAAATCCGGTTAGCTGTGAACTCAGGTGCCTATAAGCCCTCGCCAGGAGTGTCATCGAAGAGGGACGAGAACCCTTCCTCGTTGAACCAGGCAGGATGTCTTCCGGCACGTCCCTAATGCTACTTAGAAGTAGCCCGGTGTTGGGGGGAGAAAGCACGCTCTGGGGTTCCAATGGCCTCCAATTTGCACAAATAACGAAAGGGAATTTGGAAAATTTCGTCAAAGGTCGAGTGCGGGTACACAGGGGGGGGGGGGAGGGTCCTTTTTGACAACCCTAAGATTTGGGACGGCCGGAAGCCTTTTCTACCCCTACTCGAAAAGAAAACCACAAAGACGTCCCGGTAAAGGCCCAGTGCACCCATGCTCTCCATGAAAGTGCTCGGACGAAGGAGACTAAAAGACTCACCTAAAAAACGAACTTACTTTTGTCATAAAAGCTGACCGTGATGTGCAAACGGGGGTTCAACCCTTTCTTCATTGGTGGGGTCTCCTTCATTGAACGGCGGCCGACATATGCCGTGAGTGACCCCTGGTTGTCCCCACAGGGGAGACGGAGACCGGTAATTGACCCACACACAAAGGAAAGGGAGGAGGTCAAAAATGACCTGCAAAAAATCTGGCAAGAAAAAGCCCTGGGGGGCGCCAACACAGCACCTTAACTAAGAAAGAGAAAAACACCCACTCACTCTAAAAAGCAAAAGGGATACTCAACTAAAAAGCTTAGCCTCAAGGACCCAATAAGGAAGTTGCCCGGCGAAAGGTCTAGATTGGTTCCCGAGTACGGAGCATTTCCTGTAACCAAGGGGGGACAATTAGAAGACACATTTGAAGAAACTAAACGGGAAACGTACCCGAGGGGGGATTTGGGGTAGGTCCTTGTCCATGCAAAGATGAACAAGCACAGGTACACCTGGGTAAATCGGTATCCCCTAAGGGGGCAGTCAGAACAGCCAGCCCCAACAAAGTGAACTCGTAACTGGACACGGGAGACCGGGAACTGGCGCCAAAGAAATGGTACATTGAAATCTTTGCGTTCGGCAATAATATCTCTCGTGGGAACGACAATGGTACTTGTAAGACGGTTTCGTTTCGACGGGTTTGTGTCTGTCTTTCGTACTTGGTGCTGTACTTTTGGATCTCCCCCCCCCAGAAAAAATCTGGAACGAAGAAAACTGTTCCATTCCAAATTGATTGTGCCCAAGTGAGATCAGCTGGCGACAGGTCATGACTGTTGACACAGGTCAAAACGAGGGCAGGATTAGATCAGGGCCCTATAAAGGAAAATTTTTGAAGGCCGCGAACAAAGTTCCACCTCCAAATAAAAAGAATCAAGACAAACGCACAAGTTTTCAAAAAACATCGGACTCGGTGTGGGGTTGAGTCGCAGGTATTTGCAAGGGGGGGTTTGTTTTGGGGGCCTAGAGAATGGCCGGAAACAACGAGGAATCAAAGGTTGGGGGCAAACACCGGGGTGGGAAAGCCAATGGGTAGCGCCAGGGGTGGGGCGTCAGAGGGGACCCGTTATCCTTTTGAAGGAGAAGAAAAGGACCAGGACGAGAACAACCAGGTTTGTCACCGCATGGAAAAAATGCTCAGCGGGCCAGCAAAGCGAAGGTGTCCAACCTTCGGGAATTTACTTGATGCCAACATACATAATGAACGGCGTTGGGGACACCAAAAAAAACCGGGGTCCACAAAGTCCATCGACGAGCAACAACTGTACTGGCAAAAGGACTAATCCAACTGTCCTACACAGCCTGGGACAGAATCGGCGGTCCCAGATGGAAATTCACTCATCCCGGTGCAAAGGAATACGAGAGTCTCACCTCCCCCACAGGTACGGTGGAATCGAGCTGACGCCGGTCGTCACTCGAACCTTCCCACAGGAAGAGGATACGGATCCAAGAGAATAGGGTGTCGCTGTTCAAAGGGAAAATAGAACGCCTTTTTACATAAGGTTGAATTACCCGGAAAAATGATTCAATCTAGGAAAAAAGTCCCAAGTAGGAACAGGGAATTTGTCTACTTGAAGCTGATAAACGAAAAAACTCCAAGCTTAATTTGCCCATACAACTTTTGGAGGTCCATTAAGAAACCAAAATGAAAGGGGACAAAGCAGTAATAACTTGCTAAAGTCAAGCTGATCGAGGTGGAAAAAATTGCACAAAATCGAGTCACGTACTCGA
>Ga0179593_1283377_pt1 | contig 10984 bp, 13 predicted proteins | sample CZODoug2_1_08_16_FD_185931 | JGI IMG/M metagenome (GOLD analysis project Ga0179593, IMG submission 185931) | Vadose zone soil fungal communities from Angelo Coast Range Reserve, California, USA - CZODoug2_1_08_16fungal (PacBio error correction) | ecosystem: Environmental > Terrestrial > Soil >...
CTCTTGGAGTCATAGTGCGATACACTCGACGTCTCCACTTTCGTCAGAGCACCATCAGGGCTTCAGGCATTGCGCACCAGGGGAATGGGGGATACCCCAAGAAACGGTTATGGAAGAGAACTAAGAAGCCAATCTTCTCATCGCTGCGCGTTAAAAGCAGTGGTAGTGGTTAAGGAAATCGACGAGGTGGCTTCCTTCTAGGAAGTAAAAAGCGTCTTCGCTGGAATCCGGATACCGTCGGACTTAGACGGATTGTAAGCACAGGAACGGTGTTCCTGTCTTGCTTGCCGTAGCCTTAAGCCTGGAAACGCACGGATGGGGAAGTCTCGGTGCCTCTGGGAGCTTGACAATCTTCTTGGAAAACGGAAATGCCTAATGCACAAAGAAATAATAGCCGCAGAAGCCCCGACCAAGGGGGAGTGGTGGGGGGAAAATGTGGTTGGGGGAGAAGGGGGGACAATTGCGCATCTTCGCAACGGTGTCGTGAAGGACCCCGTTAAGCAGGCGTCCAGGCTGGGTCGGCCTGGTTGGGGGGTAGCAAGGGGGGGGCAGACCCAAAGCACGGTGCCGCCTCGACTTGGTCATGGGAAGTTTCACGTATCGGGAGACGTGAGACGCTCCAGAAGGCATCCACGAAGAGATAAACGTCAGGGGGGGGAAGGACCTAGATCGGAAACGCTCGGAGCTGAGGGGGAATTTGCGGAAACCGTTCGAGACGCTTGCGCATATGCCTTAACCCAACAGCAGTTCAAAGGGCAAAAAAGTACATATCGTGCAGGAAATAAAGCCGGATACATGTGTCCTTTGCGCAAGAGGACCTAAGGGTCCTTGTTCAGTCTAATGGAGGCAATCCTTCCCGTGGCTGCACGACTTGAAGGTCCAGGAGCCTGGAGTTAGTTTATTTCAGAAGGTCCATGTGGGTCTGAAACGAGCGTTTGGAGGGTCGCGAGGATCAGGTACTAATGGGACACTGCTAATGAACTCACATCATCAAACGGGGTCGACCAGTGGCGGGAAGACTGGGGGCCAGGAAAGGATTCACAGGACTTGACGGAGGGTGTCACGGAGAAAAAAACATGTTCCGAAAGATCCGGGTACACCAAGAAAAAAAGAAGCCGGATAACTAAAGATTCCATTACTCGACTAGGTAGAGGAAAATAGAGGGGGTGGCAGCAGGGGGGGAGTTTTGTCGGAGTTGATACCGACAATTCCCACACTGGAAAATAAAAAATGACACCATAAGAGAGAGTGGGCTTAGTAAGACTTTCTTGTCCTCGATGAGGACTAGCGCAGGAAGGGGGGAGGGATTGGTTCCTAGGACACAACACTCTGGTCAGTGGCAGCTTCCGCAACTGCAATAAGCGCAGGAACACAAAAAGAACGTGGGGGGGTTGGTTTCCCAATTCAACCAGAACAGGGGCGGGGAGCCACTAAGGGTGACTTGGCGCTTCAAAGCCTGGTCGCAGTCGCAAAAATAGTTACAAGGCAGATCCGGCAGGAACCAATAACTTATTAAGGGAGGGACTCTCCCTATTGACGGAATAGGCCTCGCGCTTTCGGGACGGGAGGAGAACTTTGCCTCTCCATCCGAAAAGAGAATAGGACCTGCTACTTAGTAACAACTAAGAGCAACCCTGAGGTAACAGGGGGCGTAGCGGGAATCTCCTAATAAAGCTCGCGCATGAACGCTAATTGGATTGGCATGCAAAAGTTGAAATAGATGGACAATTTTAGAAAGTCTCGGGAGGGGGAAAAGCAGTAGTGATAAAGGTGTCTGCTGGGGGGGGCAAAGGGAAGGAACTTGGAAAAAAAAACTCGCGATGAAAAGTCTGAACCGCAGTTTACATGTAACTGAAAAAAAAAATGCAAGTTGGAGGGGGATATTTTTTGGACAAAGAAAGGCGCATTTACGGGCGAGGGAGGTTGGGTCCTACTGGAGCTACAAGTGCAGTTGTTTATGGAGGTCGGTTGAAGTTACAACGACTAACCGCAGTACATGACGGAGAGTTGAAGGGGCGAAGGGCCTCGGAAGCCGCGGGCAAAAGAGTCACAACAGGGAAAAGAGTATAGGGCCTCTAGTACTGACCTCGTTCTTACGACTTGGAAAAAGGAACGAAGGGAAGAGTTCCCCGAAAGCTAAGCAAGAAAACAAATGACGGGGGACGGTTAAAGGAGAACAATCACAACTGCGCTACCAGAATTTCCCAAGAGCCTTACAAACACAAGCCGGAACTAGGTCGATTAGAAAGGGAAAGATAAGGCTCGAGAGAAAGAAGAGTGAACTTTCCTTTTCCCCAATAACATTCTAATCATCGGGCCGGTGACTCAGTACGACAATAGAAGGGACTCACCTACAGACGAGAGGTGACAGATTGGGGAGGGAAAAAAGCTTTTCCTGCGCGATGCTGGAACCTTAATTAAAGGGGTCACTAGCGTTTCTCAAGGAGATGAAGACTGGGGGCCTAATCATTAGACTAGCAAAGGGGAGGGGATAACGAGTAAAGGGCGGGGCTGAGAAAAACAGGTCAGGAAGAGAACATGGGATAAGCGCAGCGCGAGGAGCAAAAATGCGTTTGCCTATTCTGTTCCACTGTCATAAAGATGAGGGGGGACGAACTGGCCGTGTGGAGCTCGAGGGGGGACTCCGACACGCGCAGAGACAGGAGATCACCGTGGCCTGAACTTGGTAGAGGTAACGATTGGGCACCCGACCAAACGCGGAGCAGTGATATGCTCGAAGAGAGTGAGAGGAGATAGAAGGAAAGCAGTCAGGATTGGGTTGGTCATGGAGAAGTCAGCGTTCTTTCCGGGACATCTGAGGTATACCATGAGAGTGAGACGAAGGAACAAAAAAAAACAAAAAAATGAAGATCTTAACAGTCGGGGGAGTTCATTGGAATTGATGGCTCCAACAATAAAGTATCCCCCAGCGGGGGAGGAGATCGAGGTAGAGGTTCCTCAGGCAATGGATGGCAGGAGCAGCGAAGAAATTACCAAGGGAGAGCGCGAAGACGGGGGATCAGAATAGGGGGAAAAGCTCTCATCAAGGGGAAAATCGATGGATCCAGGGGAATGCCAAATCGCCGGAGGAACTAGGTTGATGAGCTGAGTTAGGAATCGCATATAAAGGGGAAAACGGAGAAAACTACCACGAGATCGAGCAAACAGGGGATGGGAGAAGTACACAAGGAAATAAAATGCAAGAAAGTTTCGCTGAAATAATAAGGGTAGTGGTCGAACGTAGGAGAACTCAAAAACCAGTCAAGGAGGAGACTGCGCTGAAACTGACACGGTTAGACCGGCATCGGTGACATTTGAAGCGGGGGTGTATGAAGGCTATTCGCAAAGGATAGAAACGGTTGTAAAGAATAAGAAAGGCCAGAAGGGATCCGATAGTGGTCCGAGGCAAAACCAAAGACGGGGAAAAAATGTAGATCAGCCGAGGAAGGAGAAATGTTGGAACGCAAGGTAGGAAAGGAAAGGAACAAGATGGGGGACCCTAAGTCGGGAGTAAACCTGGAAAGTGCCCCAGAAAGAAAAATGACAAAATGCACGAGACGCCAGCACGGAAGGAAAGGGTTCAAGACATCGACAATGAGGGGAGGGGCGGGGGTCGGAATGCGAATTATCGCAGGTAGGACATCAAGTTGCGCACGACGGATCCGTTGAAAGCAAGCCGGGGACGGGCTTCTCACGTTCGGCTTGTTTGCGCCGAGGTGGGGAGCACGTTTCATTATCCAACGAGTCCCTGTGAACGGAGAAGAGAGGAAAGAATTAAACAGAACACGGGAAAAAATTCAGGCTAAGGGGTAGGCATGAAAGAAGGAGACCCGGATTTTCTTACAATCCAAGAAAGGTAACGAGAGAGAGGATCTCTGAGATATTGGTTGGGGCAGAAATGGGCTACGTAAACGTGTTAGAGTGGTTTGAGAAAATTGGGGGGGGCAATGATCCAAACACAATAACTGAGGAAGTCAGGGGGTGAGCATGCTGAGGTGAAAGAAAAGTTGACATTGTTGGGGAGGAGGAATGGGTGTAAGTGGGCAGGGGTCCACGCGTAATGACGAATCAATGCAAGTTGTAGTTATATGTTGGATAGTGAAGGGGTGATGAATGAAAATCTAACTCACAACAACAACGGAGAGGGAAAGTCCGTCCTAATTGGGACTCATATTGAATAGTAAAAAGTCATCAGAAAAAGGGGAGGTCGAGCCTCATGCTTCTTAAGGGCGACGCAGGGCAAGGGTAATGGTCTAACTGAAAAGGGGCTTTTTCAGACCGCGGCACTACGCCACTGTGGGGAAGAACTTGAAACATTGGTGAGTGGGAGTTAGAAACAAGAAAGCCGGTAGCTAACCTTTCGAGGGAGCAAAAATCGTCTTCAAGCCAAGCGGCTTCGACATGAGGATGCTACTAATGTGTTCAACTGCACTTGAGATGCAGAAAGACTGAATATTACAGGTCGCTAGAGAGGGGGGGGTTCGGCTTGTGAACTGGCTGCAGTGAGACTGGTCAGGAAAAGGAGCTTGAAGAAATCCAAAGAGGAAGAAAGTCTATCGCAGCAAAAAGTGTAAATCGTTGGGCACTTGATGTGACGTGGATTGGGGGGGCTAATGTGAAGTTGCGGGCGCACAATCCTAACCCGAGGGGACTTGAAAAACAAACACGGGTAGAATAAAGAATGACGAACATTCTTGTGTGGGGAAATGTGCAAAGTTGCTTGGCGAAAAACGAACAAGGGAAGCACACTTCGAAGGGGGGGGAGGGGAGTATGGGGGTCAGAAAAAGGAGGACAGCATATTAGGAAGAAACGATGAGTCAACGCATCCAATTGGGGAAACGTCATTAAGGAGACATTTGATCTCCAACGGGGGTCGAGAATCAGAGGGGGCATACCACTTCCGAACCGGGAAGTAAACTTTCAACATCGCATAGGACAGCAAAAGTGAAAGTGTCCCATGTTAGGTCAACTGGACCGTTGTTTTTTAGGGAGGCAAAATCGACAGGGAAATCTGCACGGGGGGGATTTTAATTGAAAGCAAAAGTGACGGAGGGTTCACAGGGGATCGAAGGAGGGTGAAAAGAAACAGCGTTGATTTCGGCGGGCTGAGAAGGGAGGGAGAGGGACAAATCAACTGGAATACCGGAACATTCATCAGCACATAATCTGCGCGGATTTTTGGGGACCGGAGAAGGGGACTGGGAAAAAAGGATTGGACTGCGGGACAGTGAGAAACGATTACAAACAAAAATACTCAGGGAAAGAGGAGCAGGATAGGGGGAACGATATTCCGAGGAGGAACGACTGAGGAGAGAGGATGGGAGATTTAAGAAGATTCATGTCGTTTAACTTTTAGGAGGTCTCTGTCCCGAACCGGAAGGGTATAACAGGAGGGAGGGGGAGGAGTTGGGGGGAGGGTTCCAATGAAATGTCTTGAGAGAGGGAGGCAAAAGTAGAGCACGCGAAAGGCAATTCTTAAGAGAAGACAACAGAGAACTTGGAAGTCAAGGCGAGATCCTGGAAAGACAAGAGCGTCAGTTCGAGTATGCCAGGAATTCGTTGGTGTGTGGTGAAATTCGAAAAAAGGGAGGCTTGCTAATAAAGAGAGAGTGGATTGTCAGATGATGACTGCCTTTCTGAGTAGCGAGGGAAGGCAAGGAGAGCGTCCAAAGCAGAGATTAGGAAGGAAGTTGAAATTTCGGGCACGAATGCTCTGATAGCCTCAGGAAAGCTGATCCAATACCGGAGCTAGGTTGAAGGATCCATCCTCGTTATAAAAAAGGGGACCTAGCGATACAGGGGAATAACGGACGAGCAGAGTGAGTATCGGAAAATGAAAGAAGAATTGAAAAAAAAAGACGAACATGCCTTGTAACAAGTCGAAAAGTTTGGAAGTGGAGAGAAGAAGTGATGAACTGCCAAGATGAACAGGGCAGGGGGAATCTGGGTATAAAGGAAAGGAAGGGGGGTGAAGAAATGTCGACGGAAACGGTTTGCAGAAAACTGCGCCGCATTGCGTCTGTAGGGTTGAAAAGGGGCGCCTTTACGGGGAGGAGAAAAAAGGGGGAAACGGAAAGGAAACCTAAAGGCACTTTGGTGTATGTTGGGTCCCCCCCGGAAAATGAGAAGGGAAAAACGCTCAGAGTGAAAGCGGGAGGTAGGAAAAAAAAGAGCGATATTGAGTACAAAAAGGAGGATAGAAGATAATAAAGAGAGGACGAGGTGCAAAATTAGCACTCTCCGAACTGTGAACTCTCAGTAAGGAGGGGTTGGGGAAGATGAAGCCATAATTAACAGTCGCAAAATTAATAAAAAAGAGTCTCACAGTTCGTAAAATCGAAAAAAGATCGAGCCCGAGAAGCAAAAGCGCAGGGGAGAAGGATCAATACGTCTACGTAAACCAAAGTCGGTCGATGGGAGGGGGACCTTCGTAGATGAAAAAAGGGAGTAAATAATGGGAATCACAGTCGCTGTTAATCGGCACTTATAGCTTTTACTTTAAAAACTGAAAGTCCAGGAAGAACAACGCTTGGGGGGTTGTTTTCAACGTGGAGAGTGTATAAGATAGGACGAAGAAGTAAGAGGGTAAAGGAGAAAAGTCAAACGAACTAGCGCCCCGAGCTTGGGACTGTAAGGTTAAGCGCGAGCCAAATAGTCCTTCAGGTGAAGTGTACAAATGTCAAAGAATAAGGAGGGGGAGCGCGATAGACTTGTGAACTTAGGAAGAAGAAAGGGACTGGAAACGCATGCGAAACTTAGAAAGTGGAGAGGAAAAGACGAAATTGGACTCAGAATTGGGGAACAAACACAAAGACAAGTCGCAGTGACATCACCTCATGGAGAGGGGAAATGGTCAAGAGTATCGCCCTGGTGGAAACATTTGTCGATAAGGGAGAAAGGTAACCAACATCCAGGCGGAAGGGAGAAAAATGAAGGGAGCAAGGGCCGGCAGCACGAATATGGTCCTCTCTTACCAGAAAAAAGAAAGTGGAATTTTGACAATGGTCGATGGAGGAGAAAAGACACACAAACTTTACAGGCTACCAAAAGGGAAGGTATCGACAGTCGGAACGTAGGAAGAAGAGATGGACATCTTCATAACAAGGGGGGTGGTGAATTGAATATGAGCTGGAAAGGACGTAATGCGCTGTTAAGGGCGAATCAGGTTAAAAGAAAGATCCATGAGGGACTGATAGAGAACATCTGCAAGGGGAGGAAAGGTGAGGCAGAGGGAAGGGGAGTGGGGAGGTAGGACGTAAGGGGTAGAAAACTACGCGAAGCTCATAAGAAAAAACCGCTGTCTTGCACGGAAAAAAGGACGGAGAAAAAAATCCGGAAGGACAAGGAGGAAAAAATAGAGTGTCGTTCAGAATCAGTAAAGAGGCTCAAAAGAAAAAACTGATGTCAATTCTACAATGCAGGGGCAAGGAATTATCGGAGGCAGTGACGAGTACAGTGAAAATGGGGTCGGAGTAAAACGCTATAAAACTGGGGGAATAGCAAGGAAAGCTCTAGATAAACCAACTGGGGGAAAGGGGGTTACAGCAAGAGGAGGGAAGCGGAGAGGCAGAATTTTGCAGATAGTAAGGGAAGATACGAATTCCCTTAACCGGGAAGGTGGTCAAGGGGAAAAAACTAAACATGGAGCGATGCAGGGGGAATGTACTGGTCACGGACTACAAAAGGCTGAAAGGGGGGAGAAAAAAGGAAAGGCCAATGTCTCCACGGGATTTGCAGTCAAGTGCCGCAAAGCAAACGGCTTTACAAGGAAGGATGACTAGAAAGAGCCTGGAGGGAGGGGGGAAACTCAGTGAGAAGAGCCGTTTCTGTATCAAGGATCCTGGGAAAAGAAATAGGAAAAATGGTTCGAACGGCCGACCTTTAACCGGGGTCCGCGAAGGGTGGAAGGTTGTAGCAAGAGGGGCAATAGAGTGAGGAAAAAGGAGAATTACAGGGGAATCCGAGACATGCCACTGGGAAACGGGGTTGGGCCTGCGAGATACATTTTTAGGAAAGGATGTTGGGGGAGACAAAAAAGGATTGTTTGAGTCGCTACGAAAGAATGACAAACAAAAACTGAGGGAATCATGCAGAGCCGGGGAAGGAAATTTTTACAGTTACAGTTTTGTTAGAGGGTCAGGGGGGGAAACACAGGAAATACGCGGGAGGAATTTGTTGGAGGGAAAAGTGGAGACGAGGGGGGATGACTTAAAAGGAAGGCGGAGATCAGGAGAAAAAAAACTTAGCGTAGAATCCAACGAGGTCTACAGGAAGAGCACCGAGAAGGTCACGTGTCTTAAAAAGAAAACTTCGTTCATTGCCGACGCGGTTCAAAGGAAGGAATCAAAGTAAAAAATTGGCAAGAGGGGGGGGAAATTACGTTCACAGTGAAAGAAGTCGAGAAGGGAGGCGTATCGAAAGTGAAATCCTTTGGGTTGAGGTCTTTCTCAATCGAGAACGGAGTGTGGGGGGAAATTAAGATAAAGAACCGGGGCGGTGAGGAAAAGTTAATGAATAGCGCGGGGATGAGCCTGGTAAGGGACTGGGGGGGAGCACACGGGGGGGGGAAAGGGGGAGTCCTGAATGCTATTCAGTAAAAAGTAGAAGGATTAACGAGATGTGGGGGGATGGGGAAGCTTGCCAATTGTCGGATTAAAAGAGGGGAAAGAGGGGATGGAGCAAAAGAAGAATGGGAAACTAATCAAGAGATGACAAAAATCCAGAGACGATTGCACACGCAACAGAGGTGGGTACGAGGGGGCGAACTAAATACCGTGGAGCTTGAGGGAAGCGGGGGAGGGGAAATCTCATCCAACCTGGTGGGGGAGGGGGGGGACCCCAACAAGGGGAAGGGAGATCATTGGGACGGTCCTGTTGTGACTGGTTGGTTCGAAACTGGGAAAAAAAAGGGACTGAGACTTAGAGAGTAAAATTTGTGAGGGGGGCGGTTTACTTCGTGGAAAAAAAGGCTGACGTAGATCATGGACAGAGGGCCGTGAGGAGGCAAAAGGACGTTGTTTCGCCGCGATAACGAGTCGTGGTAATTTGATGAAGTGCCACAGTCAGTAGAGTGCAAGGAAGGTAAAAAGGGGAACCCAACGGGCCAAAGTTCACAGGCCATTGTTCCATGCCGAGAAAGGTCACAGGTCAAAAAGGACGGGAAGTGAAAGATAGGAACTGAAAGGGAAGGAAGTCGACAACTACGGTATGGAAGGGAAGCACGCCTGAAAGTTGAAACTTTTAGGTCAAGGGAGGGCTGTCAGTGGGTACGGAGGAGGGAGGAGACGGGGATGGAGAGTTCCTCACCGTACACTTCAGAAACAAGGAAGGACGGAATCAGAAAAATTTACAAAAGGGCGGGCCTTGGGAAGAAAGGCGTCTAGGGAAGGATTAATGAACGGACTGAACAAATTGATAAAAAATTTAAAAAACTCTTAAAGGGAGGGGGAGAGCTCAGAAGAGAGAAAGAAGAGATTCACTCGATGCCGACTAGCTTGCTCTATAAAAGAAAAGACTGGAAGGGAGGTTTTTTAGGGATGAAACCGATAAGAAAAGTTGTTTTTACAGAAAAAGGACAAAGGAGTAAAGAGGGAGTTCCGGAGGTGGGGAAAACGGGAGATCATTTAGCGTTCTATGAGCCAGGGACCGGGGGAAGAGAAAGTTAAAGATAGGTAAAACTCTGGATGAAGGGGAAGTTCGAGAGCTGAGGAGAAAGGGGAGTGGCGAAGGACAGGGGGGTGTGCCAGCCAATTGGGTCATTCGATTAACGGGAAGGGAGTGCTGGGGACGAAGGCCTCCAAAGAAGTAGAAGCCGTCGAGAAGGAAGAGAGAGCCCAAGCAAGTGGAGGGTGAGAATGCGCTCAAAGGCAGTAATAAAAAGAGGGCCTCTCAGTCGAGCAAAGCTAAGGCACACCACTCGAAAGTGAATTGGAAACGACGTAGACGGCTACAGAGGGAGATAGAAGACAAGAAGGTTGCGGGGCGCAGATAAGAAACGCGAATCGATTTCAATAATTCCAGAAGGGGGAAACTTAGGGAAGGACAGCTCTCCGGCAGATGAAAGGAGAACGGGGAACGGTTTCTACTGGTTTTAAGGAAGGGGAAAAGGGGGGACCCAACGAGCTCTGACGACGTCAGAAGGGGGAAGCTGAACTGCAACGCTTAGTCTGTGGACGTGGGGGGGGGGGGGGGGGGGGGGGGGGGGGTGGAAAACGGCCGCAAAAACTTTCACGGTAAGAGGGGTCAGCTAAGACTCATAGGTTGTATTGGTGGAAAAAGGGACTTAAGAAAGTTATTACATGACGTTAGAACGACGAGGACACGCGGAGATGATTCATTGGGATCAAGGGGGAAAGAAAAAGAGATAGCAGAAAGACAGTAAAATGAAAGAGTTCTAACTCGAGGCTGTAAGCCCCCAGGAGCTTTGGGCCAGAAAGAGAAAAGGATAAAGAAAAAAGGTCCACTCAATCAGGTGAGCTAACCGTCCGTAAGGAGCATTAAGGGAACAAAAAGTACGAAAGAAAGCTTAAAGCAGTTCGGGGGGGAAACTTGAGTGGCAGGCTAGATAAGTAACGAGCTATTAAAATTCTCTCCCCAGGAAAAAGGAAATCGATCATCACTCAAGAAGGGGAGAAAATGTATGAGCAACCTGCCGGAGAAACTGAACGAGATAGATTCCCTAGAACGTCGGTCGAGGGGCCTACTTGGACGAAGCGGGGTCATGTTCCCGATACGCAAAAACAGTTAGAGGAGAGGGTCTATGTCCTGCCAGGAAATAAGAGGGAAGGGGGGGGGATAACGTAAAACGTTCAGGGAAACTCGACCGGAGGTATAGCGGCAGCGACGAGGCCGATTCAAAAACCGTCTGGGGGGTGGTTTTACAAACTTCGTCTAAGAATCGGAGTAAAAAAAATTGGATAACGAAGGGGGGAAAGGACGGAATCTTAAGAACCTTCTCTCGGTTATACCGAATGGAAGTGGAAG
>Ga0179593_1284719_pt1 | contig 10984 bp, 15 predicted proteins | sample CZODoug2_1_08_16_FD_185931 | JGI IMG/M metagenome (GOLD analysis project Ga0179593, IMG submission 185931) | Vadose zone soil fungal communities from Angelo Coast Range Reserve, California, USA - CZODoug2_1_08_16fungal (PacBio error correction) | ecosystem: Environmental > Terrestrial > Soil >...
TGGGGGGGGGGGGGTCTCTAATGATGGCAGATCGAGTGCGCTTACAAGATAAGAGGGGGCGAGGGGTTTGGGGCGTTCGGAAAAGTTTATCTCGGGGGGGGGGGGGGAAAGTAAAGCCAAATTGAAACAGGAGGGGGGTGCGAAGACACATGAAACACATTTTGATTCGGGGGGAAGTTGCGACGAACTAGTCGTGAGGAACGGTGGGGCTACAGGCAGGAGCGCGGTGCGATAAAAAAAGGCGCAATTTGTGCAATCTAGAGCGAAATAGTGGTTATCCCAAAAAATGACTGCATAATGCGCAGGATCACCGCGAGGGAGCGTGTACGACATCCGAGAACGGTTCTAAGGGTAGCATCTAAGACTGGGGACGTAACGTGACATGATTCGAAAAACTTGTCGCCGTAATGGGGGGGTTACTTCGGAAAATTACTACGGGAGTAGCTCGCTTCTAAGGGACCTGAAAGGATTGTTCTTGAGGTTCGGTCCAAGGCTTGGCAGGCTCCTCCGAAAGCGTTAGTGTTCGGGGTCTGGTTCCGTATAGGTCCCGCAGTAGGAACCGTCCTGTTTCGTCACCTCTACGTTCTGCAACGACCAGATCCTCAGGGAGACCAGACTTTCTGTTGTGGTACCCCTCAGTAATATGCAATGGCGGTCAAAGAAGGAGCTTAACGAGTCATAAGAGTGGGACGCGGGCAAATGTCCGAGGCTTTAAGCCGGGGGGGTTGATACGACTCCTTCTGGGGGGACTTTTGGCGGAGAAGCCGCTTAAAACCTTTGGGACAATGTTGTGAAGTAGTGGTTCTCCCTCCTCCTAATCTGGGCTAAAGAAAACTTTAATTTCCTAGGTCCTCAACCCCAACAGGCACCGTGTTCCACAACTGAGTTCTGTTCAGAGCCATCGGGTTTTGAAGATTTAATCCCTTGGGCCTGCAGAACTCCCCGTGTCGTGCCTGGATCGTACACGAACGACTCCCGAATCGACACGGGGGCTGTCTGAAGAAGTGCACAACTCGACTGCGTTGGCCGAGAGTAAGATTTGTGAATCCCCAGAAAGGGGACGGAAAAATTACCCAATCCGCGCGGCGGGGAATCCGGGGGTGGTCTCATGAATCAATACCAGAAGGGAGAGAAACATTCTACTAGGACCTTGGCAGAGGGACGGGGGGCCGGGTGGAGGAAGACACAAATGAGGCCATCCCCACCAAAAACGAATCCTCTTGTCAGGAGCGACTTTGGATCTATTCCGATCAGGCCCTTCCTTAAAAAAACTGGAATGAGACCAGCATTCTGGCTCGGAAGGGAGGGGCCGGAAAGGGGCCCCGCACTGAGCATGGGACGAAGGGCGGGGCACGGAAACAAGTCAAAACAAAAGAGTATCGATCGTTGAGAGGGAAGACGGGTCCGAAAATGCAGCGCAAATCTTGAAGTGGATGAAAGATTGGGGCGTGAGCGGGGGCGCGGTTATGGCCGGGGAGTTGCAGGCGGGGACATGGACAGAGCTGAGATTTTCATGTTAGGGAAGAATTCGGGGGAGCGGGGGGGTCAGGGGCCGACCATAAAACTGAAAACGTCTAGGTAAAAGGAAGAAGGGGAGGGAAAGGGGTGGAGATATAATAACAAGATGTGGCAGGCAGCGTCAAATAAGAATAAGCACAACAACACGGATAAAGATATCAGAGGGAGGGGGAACGCAATGAGCCGACCGATGTTGGGGGGGGTGTTCCGATCAACAGGAAAACCGAAGGGTGACAGAATATAAATAACGCATGGGATGAAAAGGCAGTTCTAAAAGGACTCTAAACGAGCGAAGGAATCGGACCTTAAGAAAAGACCTAAAAACTGGAAGAAAAAAAAATAAATGACGGAATTTCATAGGAATAGGACGGAATGAGAAAATACCTTACAGGGGTCTATCTTCGCTAATCGAAACCAGAGTGGTCATCTCAAGAAGCATAAGAGCAGCAGGACGGCCGTTCGGGGGGGGGGGTTGACAATCGCCACGCAGAAAATGGTGTAAGATGGATCACCGTCAGATTAGGAAGCCTTAGATCTCCACAGAGATGAGGGGTTTATAAGGCTACTCAAAGATGGAAGGGGCGTTGATTGTCATCCCTCGGGAAAGAGAGGGTAAGAGAGAGACAGGAGAGAGGGAGTCCTGCCAAAGGGGGTAATCCATTCGCAGTTACTTCTAGGGGACAAAAGAAAAGCTTCCTCCTGCGTCTGTTTTAAAAGGGGAAACGGACGGGGGTGCGCAAGGTGCCCGCGGAGAAACGCATTTGAGTGTAAAATCAGAAAACCAAATCGGTTCAGGCTGTCAGAGTCATGACCAGAAAAAGATGGAGGACTGAAGGGGGGAACTGGGGGTTGCAATGGCAAGACTAGGGGGGAATGTCAATCCTCGATTTCCGGACTTCCGTTGAAAAAAAAAGCACGACACGAAGAAAACAGTGGGAAGAAAAGATGGGAGAGGGAGAGAAAACTCCGAACGGAGGGAAAACAAGGGGAGAAAATAAAAACAGGGCCCTGAAAGCGAAAAGAAAACAGGGCGAAGCAGAGGACAGCGACTTTGTTAGGGGAAATGTGCGTAGAGAAAGAATGTTCTCAAAAAAAGCACCAGGACTAAAAACGTGGGCAAATCTGGGGGGGGGTTGCGGGGGAAAAAAACCGTGACCTGCTGGAACCGCAGGTAAAACCGCATAGATGGGGAAACAAAGGAGAGCCTAGAAAGCCGAAAAGGCCAGAAGGGGATAGAACGCCAACATTGCGAGGACCCTCGGCAAAGACTGTCGCTTCCAAAAAAAGGGGGAAGGCACCGGAGTCGCCGTCGAAACCAAAAAAAAATACGGTCGAAAGCCTGGATCCATCAGGAGGAGGGGTTCGATCAGAAACATTACATGATTCAGGAAAACGGGCCATCCGGCCAGCAAGTAGGTTATACTCTTCTGCACCGGGAAGCGCCGGTGACGTTCGAAAAATGGGTGGACATGGGTCCACACATTATCACACCGGGGCTTCCGCTCCTCTCATGCAGGCAAGCAAAACAACGCGCCACAAAGCAGTTGGGTTTCGAGCAATCGGAACAACAGTTTGGAAACGAAACTGGGGTGAAGGGGGAAGAACGATAAGGCGGGATTCGCGGATATCACAAACCAGCCGCTCCAGCAAAGAACGAAAAAAACAAGACCCAGCGAGGGGGATGATTTCACGCTAAACACTCAAGGGGGGACAAGGGGGCTATCGAGATAAGCAAGTGGCGTCAAAAAAGAATGACAAAAGGGGGGACAAGAAAAGGGGTGCGGGGAACGGGTGTTATTAAAATTTCCTCTAATCTTCGACTCGGGAGGGGGCTGTATTCCTTGGACGAAACGGAAGAAAGCCAAAAAAAGCGCCACGGCAAAGACCTTGGAAAGCTAGGGAAGTTCGTCGGTCTCAAAAAACAAATGGTCGGGGGGAAAAAAAAAGAAGTTGATTAAAATATATATGAGGATAAACTGGGGAAGAGGGGGAGCGCTGACCAAAAAACAGTTCCTTTAAAAGGGGAAAAATCGGAAGAGGTTCTAATCAAAAAGCGAACCGGAATAAGAAGATATCGTGGAAAGTTCCTCATACAGGAATAACACAGGGGGGAAACGCGCTACCTCGCGATTAAAAAAGCTGGCAACTTCGACGAAAAGCCGTTCTCATGTATAAGGAATCACCTGATGGGAACTAAGAATACTACATAAGGTGCGCGGTGTGTTGAGGGTCGCTGCGGGAGCGTCTGTTTTGAATAATAAGGCAAAAATGAAATAATTGTCAGGACTAAAAACATTGTCCGGAAAGAGGGTGCTGAATGTCTCGAAAAAAAGTGAAGTTGAAGTGGGGTGCAGTCGAATCGAGGGAGACAAACAACACCAAAAAAAAAAACGCGCGGAAAGCAGAAGATTCAAAGAACTGGGGGGGTAACTAGCGCGACGATCGGTTAAAAAGGGGAAAGGGCACCTGGTAGTAACCGCGGAGGAGGAGCCTAACTAGCGTCTGGGGAGATAAAGACCGGCAAGGTCCGGGTTTCCTGGAAACCTGCCTGGAGAATACGATTGCCGCTACGACAGGTGGGACATTTATTCAAGGACGTGATTGAAAGAAAAGTGGGGAAAGTGAAAGGGTCCAATGGTCAGGCAGGCGGTTATATGTGCCCGATGTGGGAGAAGTGTAAGCCGAAACGTTCGTAAACGGTGGGGGCTACGAGGCTTTAATCCCGGTAGGAAAGTACTTATGCGGAGTGGGGGCCAATGTCGAAACTGCGGGAAAGGTGCCGCAGGACGTCATTCAAGGCGCGAAAGGGTGGGGGTTCCCCGGGTTTGTTGACGACTAGAGAGGCGTGCCGATAGAACACCTCATCAAATGAGGAGGGCAGTGCTTTGTAGACCCCGGGTTGACTGGAATAAATCGAGTCAAATTTTTCGTCAAAGGATATTCCTGTTAGAAGACGAGGGTGGGACTGAGCAGAATCACAAATGACTCCGAAGTTTCGATTAAAGCCGGTTGACCAAAAAGGAAGGGGGATCTCGGGGATGTTGACATCCTCTCTCGAGCTTTGGGGAAGGGGATGCGAAACCTCCAGGACGCATACTCAACGTAAAAGCGCGCAGCCCCTCGAAACGGGAGAGGGGGGAGCTTGGTCAAAATGGCCTTATATGTTTTCGGGAAGGGCTCACACAGCCTTTCCAAAACGCGTCAACGCGTTGAGGGTGTCAATTACGCGAAAGGGGGAAACCGCGCCATCTACACCGGGCGTGGGTCCTTATGAGCAGGAGAGATGCTACCCGAGCAGGTTGGCAAAAAGGATGCCTAAAAAAACGAGCATAACCGGCGACCTGACATAAAAAAAAGAGGAGAGAACGAGCTCATCCGCGTGAAGCATAAATGCGAACTGGCGGCCAGCCTTCTTAATCAAAAAACTCTCTTGTTGGAACGGGACATAAAGGAGGTAGAGGGGCAGCCTGCTTCTCGATAAGGAAAAGAAACACTAAAAACACACAAAACCACAAAAACAAGCGCCCCACAAAATCAGATATTGGTTCTAGCCTGAATAAGAAATATCTGCGCAAGCTAGAAATCAAAAAGGTCATTGTAGATTTCATGCGTTGGCGTGCAGGCGTCGTCGCAAACTGGAAAAAAGAGGTTATCGGTAGCTCGGACGATACCAAACAACACACAGCAAAAACTCTCGTTGAAAAAACCAGGACTCAAGAGAAGATAAGGTCCCCGTGCTCGATCGACCCAAAGAGATGCAATCATAAGAAAAGAAGAGATAAATAGAGAACACACGAACTAGGGACAATCTATATATTCATGGAACAGAAGAGAAACCGATCCCATTGTGTGGGGGGTTTGAATGCTACCTGACTGTGAACCGGAGCAGTATCACGAATTGTTTGTCGCAGGGCCGGTGAAAGAATCTGCGCGCGAGACAGCAAAGAGAGCGGTAACGGGTCTTCAAGGAGGCCAAAAAGGCAGGGAAAAAACAAGTTAATGGAATAAAGATTGAAAGGATAGAGGCCGGGGGGGGATTGCAACAAACAAAAACCCAACCAAAAACACTACACCACATCAAAACAGACTGCAAGGGTCTGGGGGTCAAATTAAAACCAGTCTGTCGCGCACTACAGGCGTGCCCAGAGGCCCCTTGACCTTTCTGTTGAGTACAGGAGCGCATTCATGACAATTGGAAGGGGGGTGGCCGCCAGTAGTCAATATACGGACAACGGGATGAATAATCACGTATTAGACTCGCTCTTCATTAGCTTGGTCTTGTGCATAATTTTGACAAAGGGGACATCAGGTGACCACCTCGGGAGGGGGGATCTCAAATTCTCGTATACCTACAGCGGGCACCAAAACGGGCTAGTAGGACCGAGAGACACGAGGGCAGTAGGGGGGAGGTGTAAAAACGGAAGAAATTCTGGCCTCCCTCAGAATTGTGAAAAGAGCACCGCTAAGTGTTTAGGCAGGGAGAGCGGAGTCATCGGGGCATGAAATTTACACTTTGCCTTAATGAAAAGAAAATTCGCGCTCCAGAGCTCCTATTTTACTAAAAGTGGTGGGGGGCAAAAGGCGGTTGAAGATGGGGGCGAAGAACTGATGAAACACTCAAATGTAGAGGAAAAATAGAAAAAAAAATGTGGATCTCCACACAATAAAATGCAGGAAAAAGACAATTCAAAACATACATGTAACAGGGAAGGGGACTGCTATAATTGGGGATACAAAGTCCTAAAAGCGGTTTACCACCAAGATGGGGGGGGCGGGGGTCAAGAAAACGGAGGAAAAGAAGGGTAACCGAAATAAAGTGCGGATAGCATATGGAAGCAGATGAAACCTTTGCCCGGGCCGGGATAGGGAAACAATCACCAACGCGAGTTGCACGTCAAAGGAAAGCTCCAAAGAAGGGGCCATCAACCGTCGACGGGGCCGTTGACAGCGAGTGAACGTGCGATAACAGGCAAGGGAGGTGGGGTCGGGGGTCAGAAAAAACGTGGGATGGGCGCTACATCCGCAGGAAAAGATCGGAGGAGAATGCAATCGGGGGCGAAGAACAGGGTAATCAGTAAGCCTCTAGGGGGGGGGGTCAACAAAGGCGCAGCTGAGGGCCGTTACGGAGACAGGCGTCATGTAACGACTGGAAACACGCGACAAAACGACGACAAGATTGTGAAAGGAAAAACGCGAATACAGTTTGGGCAAGGTGATAGAACAGAAAAACTTCGGTCAGCATTTACTTCGGAAAAAACACAAGACTCGATCAGGAAAACCGGATGCAACGCCCGCTCCAACGAGGGAGTTATTCAGGTCATTGGAAGGGGGGGGGGGACCACAGGGCTCTCCGGAGATTAGGAAGCCACTGGCTCGAACGTGCATAACTGCGCGGCGGTGATGAGCCGCACGGGGTCGGGCAGTGGGGTCAAGGAATGCAAGAAATGACTATCTGATCTTTTCGTAGTCACGGGCATCGCGTGGAGCCAGACCCTAGAAAACGGAGTTCGTAAATTAAACACCTTGTGTCCATCTATCATCCAGGGGGGGCATGCCCTGTGCGATCTAGAAAGAGAAAGCCAGATGGCATCTCCGGGGGATGTTCTCTGGGGGAGTGGCGGAGTAGGGATGAACGGGGTACGTAGGAGGGAGAGGGTTGGAGATGAAAAGGTGAGTGTGGGAGGTCAAATAGAGTCTGGGGAAGGGGTGGGCGAAAAGTGTCAGGGGGGGCGGGATGAGGGTAAAAAGGTGGGCAAGAGGAATTGAGGGGGGGAGGGGGGAAGAGAAAGCGGAGGGGTAAGAGGAAAGGCGCGCACGGTACAGGGGCGGGGGGAGGGGTGATCAGGGGCCAAAGAGGAGGTGGAAGTGGGGAAGGAGGAGGTTGCGGGAGGGGGGGGTAGTAGTAGAGGGTTAGGGGGGGTGGGTAAGACGTAGTATGTGAGGAAAGAGTGGGTAAGGGGGATGCAACAGAGTGGACTGGGGGGGGGGGGAGGAGTCAAGGAAGGGGTGGAGGAGTCAAAAGAAGGAGAAGGGAAGAGGGGGGGGCGGGGGGGGTAGTGGAAAGAGGACTGAGATGGGGGGTGTGGGGGGTCGACAAATGTGGGGAGTGGTGGGGGAGGGGGGGATTCGGGGAGGTTGTAAGGGGGGGCGGTCAAAGGGGGGGGAGGAGATGGGGGGAAGGGGAGGGGGGGTGAGGGGGGGTGGTTACGGGGAGGGTGCAAGAGGGGGAAGGGGCTAGGGATGGCAGCGTGTGTGTGTGTGGGGGCGATCTGGGTGGTATAAGGGGGGTATGCGATGAGGGACGGTACGCAGGATGTGAAGCGGGAACGGGGGTGGGGGGTGTGTCGGGAGTTGCGAGGGAGCGGGGGGGGGAGTGCTTTTAGGTCTAGGAGAAGTGGTAATGTAGTTTAGGCAAGAGTGTCTGGGGAGTGGGCGAGGGGATACATTGTAGGTGGGGGGTGCTGTGATGGGGATTACTTAGGGGGGTGAGTTTGTGAGGTTGGAGTTTATAGGTGTGGTGGGGGGGAGAGGAGTGGTGAAAAGAAAGAGTCGTACGGGTGGTGATGTATAGGTTGGCGGAAGTCTTAGAGTTGGGTGAGGGGTGGAACGGGGGTCTCATTAGGGGGATGTGATTGGGGAGGGTGTGGGAGTGGGGGGAGAGATGGGGGAGGCGGTCTGATGCTGGGGTGGGGGGGTTTGGGGGGTGACGGTCAGTTGAGGTGGGGAAAGAGGGGTGGGTTTGCGCAATGGGGTGGGTGACGGGGGGGGGATAGGAGGGGATTAAGGGGGGAAATGGGGGAGGTGTGGAATAGGAAGGGGATGCGTTTCGAGGGAGGGGCGGGGGTGGGGGGAGTAGGGGGGGTGGGGCGGGGGTTGTAGGGGTTGGGGGGGGGGGTCGGTGGTAGGGGTGCAGGGTGGGAGGGGGGGTGGCGGGGACGATGAGAGTGATGTGGTTGTCGAGGAGTGAGGTGGTTGGGGGGGATGGAGATTTAATGAGGGTTGAAGGGTCGAGGGAGGTGGGGGGGGCGGAGAAGCGGAAAAAGGAGGGAGGGAAGTGGGAGGTGGGGGGGAGGGGGGGTTTTGGAGGGGCGTGGGGAGGGGTGGGTGAGGGATATTGTGTGGGAATGTTGGTGATAAGTCGGCGTTGTGGAATTAATGTTGGAAGGGGAGGGGGGGGGGTGGGTTCGGGGGGGGGGTAAGGGGAGAGTGGGAGTCAAGTGGGGCTGTGGTGGTAGGGTGAGGAATTGTTTAGGGTCGGGGGAAGGGGGGGAGCGAAGACGGCGTGTGTGTGTCTATTGAACGGGGGAGTGAGGATCGGGGACGGTAGTGTGGGGGATGGTGGGAAGGGTTGGGTCTGGGGTGATTGTTGCTGGGGAAGGGGGGGGGGGGAGCTCCGGTTAGGGAATGGCGGGGCAGGTTAGTCGACGAGGAGTCGGAAGAATTGAGGGGTAGGGTCTAAATGAGACCTGGGGTGGGGAGTCGCTGAGCGGTGCAGGTAGTAGGGGGTGGTGTTGAATGGTTAGGGAGGGGTGGTAAACTGGGGGGTTTGGGGGCGGAGGGTTGGGGGGAAGGGAGGAGGGAGTCGGGGGGGATGGGGGTGGTGGGAGAGGGGGGGACTGGGGGGGTGTGGGTTTTCGGGGTTAAGAAGAGGGGGTCTCGGAGGAGGGGACTAATGAGTCAGGGAAGCGAAGTGGAAGGGTCAGGCCGGTCGTACCGTTAGAGTCGGAGAAATGAAATCAAATCTACAAATCAGCCTCGGAGAGGTCTGACAGGGCACCTCAAGCGAGAGCAAGCACAAGCCCGCGAATTGATGCGCGCTCTAGGAGACGAAAAACTTGGGCGAAAAAAGATTCTAGGAGCGGAAAGGGGGGAGGAAGATCACACATGATAAGGCCTCTGGGTTTGGGACGGGCTGCATGGAGGCCGGCTGGGGCTGAGGGGTGAAAGAGGTGAATGACAGAGGTCTGGGTTCTACTCAAAAACCGGAAAGGGAGAAGTGATGAGCTGGGGGGGACTCATGCTAGGAAATAGCGAAGGGGAGGGAGAGGGGGGCAGTCGAATCCGGAAGGGCACGGCGGGACGAAGAGGGGGGGAAGCGCAAGGGTGAAATAATGGACGTTTTTTCCGACGGACACCTTGAGCACGGCTAGAAAGCGCAAGATCGTCGCGTGGAAAGGGGGCAATAAAACGGGAAAAGGGGCGGAAAAGGGTGGGAAATGAGCTTACTTGGGATGAAGCAGGATAAGAAGGAGGGGGTCTGGGAAAAGTCTCCGAAAAACTGGGAAAGCGCAACGGTTGGCAGAAAGGCAGGAACATATGGGGGTCAAAGGAGCGGGGGTAGGTTGACGCTTGTTCCTTAATTCCGAAGAAGCGGGAGGTTAAGCGGGGGGCTAATGAGATATGATAATCGTACAGGGGGTTGTCTCACTGCAGGCTTTGAAAACAAGTAACGGTCTTTACAAGGTGGTGGACAATAAAAAGAGGAGACGGAGAAAAATTTCGGAGAAACAAACACCTAAGCGTAAAAGGGAGGAAATGGCATGGTAGGAAGGGCCGAACCAAGGGGGGGGGCGTTCTGGGAGGGTCGGTCACAGGAGTCCGATCCTCTGGCAGGTAAGGCGCGGAAGTGGTTATAGCGGATCAAAGACAAAAGTTTTTATAATTTGAAGTACCGCCGGTGAAAAAAAAACAAACAGCAAAGCGAGATCTGGTGAATAAGGTAGGGAAAGGATGGACACCGACAGGGGAGGGGAACCTGCAAACGCAAAGAGTGAAAAGTGAGCGGAACAGGACTCGGGAACAAGCGACAGGGGAAGAGGTTGGGGCAGGAACCTGAATTCGGTCGGGAGGACGGCATTGGCACATAAAATAATAATTTGCCAACCGCAGGGCGGAAGAAAATGACGTGCGGGGGGTCAATGAAGAGAAAGGGGGGAGAAGTTATTCCCCGGCGGGGAAGGAAGACCTGAGCATAGGGACGGATAGTGAGAGCACGTTCCGGAAGGAAGGTGCCAACCTAAATCGACTAGAAAGGGAGGGAGGGAAGGAAAAAGTACTTGAAACCTCAGGGTCGGGGGATAAGCCGGGGCACGCTAATCTAAACTCGAACGGGTCACACAGCCACGTCCTCAGGGATCAACGCAGGGAGCGGAAGGGAAAAGAAGCGCCGGGAGCAGGTTCGCGTAAATCCAGGCAGCGCCAGGCACATATCGATCTTGGGAGGTGAAAATGCGGGTTTTATCCGCCAAAAAGGAAGGCCTGAAATGAGGGGAGGAGGATGAGATGCCTGGCGAGGGGCTCAGTTACAGGCGAGCGTGGGGGTCGCGGTAACGACGGGACGAATGCGAGGGGGGGCTCAGACCGCGGGGCCGAAAAACCATTGTCCGTGACAGGAGGGTCAACCGGCAGAGGGCGGGACGGGGGACAAAAGAGTTGACGAAGGGCGGACACTCCGAATAGGGCGGCA
>Ga0179593_1341110_pt1 | contig 10984 bp, 14 predicted proteins | sample CZODoug2_1_08_16_FD_185931 | JGI IMG/M metagenome (GOLD analysis project Ga0179593, IMG submission 185931) | Vadose zone soil fungal communities from Angelo Coast Range Reserve, California, USA - CZODoug2_1_08_16fungal (PacBio error correction) | ecosystem: Environmental > Terrestrial > Soil >...
GGGGACCGAACGGCGGTGAAACGTCAACATGTAGCGGGGTTCGATTGGGTTTCTCAAGGAATAAGGTAGGCGCTGAGACATTACCATGGGAGCAAACGAGAACCCGGAAAGCTCCGAAGAGGGGGACCACCCATCATTGGGGGGGGGGGGGGGGGGGGGGGGGGGGTTGTGGGTTTTTTTTTTGTTTTTAGTTTTTTTTTTTGGTTTTTTGGGTTTGTGGTTTTTTTGTTTTCGTGGTTTTTATTGTTGGTTTTGGGGTCGGGGCATGGTTGTTTTTTTGGGTTTCGGGTGTTCTGGGGTTGGGGGGTGGGGGGGGGTTTTTGGCGTTGGTGCGGTTTGGGGGGGTTTTTTTGTTTTGGGGGGGGCGTGCCGAGTCGGGGTGTGGGGGGGTGAGGGGTTGGGGGTGGGTTCTGTTTTTTGGGGGGTATGGTGTTGGCTTGTTTCGGGTGCTCTATTTTTCATTTTTTGGGTCGGGTTGGGGTTGGGTTTTCGTGGCGTTCTTTTTGCGTGTGGTTGGGGGGTGTTTAGGGTTTGCTTCTTTTTTTTGTGTTTTTGGGAGTTCGTGTCTTCCCCGGGGGTGTGTGTTTGGGGGTGGTGGGGGGGGGGCGGTCTTTGGTTTTGTGGTTTTTTTTTTGGGGGTGTTTTTCGGGTGTGCTCTGTGTTTTTGGTTTTGGTGTTTTTTGGGGGGGTGGGGGGGTATGTTTTTTGTTTTTGTATTTGGTTTTATATATTCTTTTTATTTGGATTTTCTTTTTTTGTGTTTTGTTTTTGTTGTTGTTTTTTCTGTTGCGTCAGTTGTTCTCCCTGTGTTGATAAAATAGCGGCTGTTTTTTGTTTATTTTTTTTTAGGATCTTGTCCTTTATAGATTATTTTGTGTTTGTTATTGTGTGTACGTTTTTTCATTCAAAAAGAAAAAACGACCGGGAAAAACGGCAAAAAAAGTCAAAAGGGGTCGGGCCTGATCAACATAGTCAGCAAACCCTGAAAAAAAAAGCAAAGAAGAAAAAAGGGGAAAACACAATGAAAAAGAGAGAACGAGCACGTCGCGATACGGAGGAGTTCATCTCGGTCAAAAAAGGTAGGGAAACAGCCTTCAAGGGGGGAGGGGAAAATCAGGTAGACCGGGTGGAGACAGCAGGGGGGGGGAAAGACATGGACGAAACAAGGGCAAGGTGAGTGGACACGTCACGGGCCGGATCGATGTCCAAACTCTGTCGGTTCACACCAGGGAAGGAAAAAAAAAAAGCATCAACGCATGATGTGTGTGGGAAGATAAAAAGTGAGGGCGGCCGTCGGGATGCAAGGAAACAAGAAACCACAGACAAAATGCACGTAGCAAGACTCAGGTGGGAAACGGGATTCCGCAACTCGGGGGAAGTGAAACCGACGAAATAAATCGGGGAAAAGTGGGGGAAGAGGAAGGACGGGAAAAAACGGGGGTCACTAATCAAAAGAAAATCGTCGGGAAAAAAAAAAGATGGATCACAACACACGTCCGGCAAACTGGCGATTGAAACTGGAAGACTCAGGTTGTTTGGTTGGGGGGAAAAAAACGACGAAGTGCGGCTAAATTGCAAGTAGGGTCATGTCTAAAGAAGGTAAGGAAGCGGTTACCCGACAAACAGGAGGTGGGGGTCAAAGGTTACGCCGGGAAGAGGGGAAGACTAGGGGGGGGGGGGAGGGCCAGTCACAGGTAGGTTGCCTCAAAAAGGGTTAAGAAAAACTTGTGGAAATCAGGGTTTCCAGATACGACATTTTAAGCCTAATCTGGCGCAGGCACTTCAGAGATCGGGGGGGGGGGGACACAGCGAGAAGACAGAAAAAGGTAACCTAGGCTCTCCATACAAGATAAAAGCAGTTGTCGGGGAGGAGGAAAGATAAACTTAAAGATGGGTGTGGTCATTTGGGGGAAGAGAGGTCCAGGGGTGAGCATGGACTGGGGAAAAGCCCGTGGAGTTCCCATTTAAGGTCCAGGCTTAAGGCAGGGGGAGCAAAATTGTCAAAAAAGTCACAAGGGAAAACGAGAGGTGTTCCGGGTTGAGGGTCCATACAAAAAAAAAAAAAAAGCGCGCGGGACAGAGGGAAAGAGGGAAGGCGCGCAGTGGGAGGGGGAAATGCAGGGACGGGGTTCGCAAGCAGTAGGGTAGAAAAGAAGAGAAAGGCAGAGACGATCATAGACTTTCTCGAAAAAAGAAAAAAAAAGTCAAATTCGCGATCAAGAAAACTGGGGTAACGGGTGGGAAACGCAGGAGAGTACTTCTCAAAACCTAGGATGTAGCCTGGCATTTCGGGGGAGGGTCCGCCCACTGGGATTCGTTGAGACAAGGGAGGTCGATCAGCACGGAAAAAGGGAAAAAGATGCACAAAAAAAAAGATAAAACATGGAAAACAGAAAAGGGTATCGCATGTGCTGAACAGAAATTGGCTGGGTGTAAGGAGTTCCAGAAGAGGGAAGGCTTAGCGGAGACAACGTGACGCCCAAAACGCGAGAAATACACAACTCGACGAACCTAAAAAAGTCAAAAACCTGGGGGCGGGAGAAAAGGAGGGACGAACGCCCGGGAGGCTGCGGAATGAATTCCAGAAACAACAAAATGGTGTGAAAACAAAGGGGGGCGGTATGTCGAAATGGTGGGGTTGCCTTGATGGACCTGGCCAGGAACGGCAGGCAACCAGCCAAGTGCGCAGAAAGACAGAAAAAAGAATGTCGTGTACAAAAAAACAGGACTTGAAGGCCATAAGGGGAGCAGAAGACACGACAGCGGGGTGGGGAAACCAACTCGGGAAAAAAAAAAACGAACACAACAGAAGGTAAGTTTTATACGTGTTCCGAAAAGGGGAAAGGCTGAAGTAATCACGCTTGGCAAGGACAATAATTCCAGGCTTTACGCAATAACTTCCGCCGCAAAAGCAACACGAAAGGGGGAGGGGTTGCACTGACGGCCAGATCGACAGGAGTCTTTTTGGGGAACCGGGGATAAGGGGGGGGGGAAGGGAGCAAATCGTTCCGCATCAGACAACGGCAGCTCGGTTGAGGGGAGGTAGGACAACAAAAAAAAAAAACCTAATCTAAGGGGTTGACAAAAACGGAAAATATTGGGGGATGCCTCATCAAAATGGGGGGGGGGAAAAAGGTGGTTTAACTTGAAAAAAACAGAAAGGAATGAGGGTCGAAAACGAAAGAGCACACTAAAAAAAAACGGAGGAATTAGGTGAAGAGATCCGCGTTGAAGGGGCAGTGAGGTGTTCTGGCAAAAGGGTAAAAGACCCAGGCGGACCATAGTGAGGGGGGGCAAGCAACTAGGGTTGGGGTAACCCCGCTCAGTGGGTCGGGAAAATGGGCGGGGGGTAGACCGCGACAAATGGAGGGTAGCCAAAAGAAAAAAAAAAATCTGGGGACAATTCGAAGCGGGGGGAGGCACACCGGAAGGAAAAAAAAAAAGACATAGTGGGTCAGGGAGCTTTCCTTCTCAGGGGCGGACGAGGAAAAAAGTTTGAAAACCGCAGCGAGGGTAGGCTGTCCGATTCGGAGCTGAATGGAATAAAGAGCGCCGATCAGGGTTGAAAAAAAGGGGTGGGAAAATCACAATACTGTGGATTATTTGGGGGGAAAAGCGGAAAAAATGCGTTCACTCGTACCCGAAAAGCGCAGGGAAGGGGAAGGCGCGTAGGACTCAGAAAAAAAAAAAAGGGGGAACATCTGTGGCACAGAAGCTACTTCATAAACCGGGATTCCGGGGAAACAAAAAACAATGGGGGGTGACGGGAATTAAAAAAAAAACGGGAAAACGTCAAAAAAAAAATCAAAAGTCAAAACCGAGGCGGAACAGGAGAAAGGGGTATTGAAGAAGGTGCGGCGAGCCTGTATGAGGAAAAGGCAAAGAGTGGACTGGGCGCAAAAACGAGAATGGAAAAAAAGAATGAAAAGGGCAAACCGCTGTTTTAAACTGAATTCATTGGGGGGGGTTGGGACAATGGAAGGTGGGGCGAGATCAAAAGCCTGGCGAAGAAAGGCTCAAAGGGGGGACCACAAGTCTGCTCAGCAGGGACGAGGGGGGCTCCCGAGGAACCAGTCTTAGCCAATAAGGGGGGGGCTGGGGGGGGTATCGCGGACGGGCCTGAAGCGTCGCGCTGCGGAAACCGGACCGTCACCGCGAAAACCCTAATCCACCGGAGACGACAGTCACTAGAAGTTGGTAAAAGGGGGGTAGGCCGACTAAAAAAAACGGGGACACTACGTGCTCTCTTTACCCGCTTGGGAACGGGGGGAATGGGACCTGGTAGGGCAAGGGGCCCAAGAGTCGTGGGGGTGCGCAAAAGAAATCGTAAAACACACATGTCAAGCCGTGGCCACTGGGTACTGCCCGTTAGCAGGGGGCAAGTTCGCTTGTAAAAACGGAGGTGAGGGGGGGAGGGGGTGAAAAAAGCTCGTTCGGGGGAAAGGAAGAAGTGTTGGGGGGCTGTCAAACTAGAAACGGGGACCGAATAGAAGGCCTAAAGACGTGACGCAGGCGCCACGCAGTAAAAGGATAAGCCTCAGTGCCAGGAGATAAGCACGTTAACGGCGTCCCTTTCTACAGGAAACGAGATCAGACGGGGAAGTCAGACGGAGTCCGGTGGGCGCAGAGATTCGCTGCAAGCAGGGAGGTCAAGGGACGGGGCGGGAACAAGGCAGAAGGAAAACCACGGGGGGGAGAGGATGGACGAGACCGGCATGAAACCATTCTCGGCACAACAAAAAGAGGTTGGGGCATGGTCGGCGGGCAGGTGATTCGACCGACTGGGAAGCAACTTCGGCAGAAAAAGGTGACGAGATTGCTAGGGGGAGGGGGTTGCGCCGTTGGAGCGCTGCACCTGAAAACTCAAGGCGGTCATGCTAGCAAGGGGGAAAGGCAAAAGTGCAAAAGCGCCCATTGGAAACATTGTTGAAAACACAAGGGAGGGGGGGAAAAAAGCCCCGAGCGGGGTGAACACCGCAAAGGGTCCCGAAGGCGATTTGGGAACTCAAAGGAGGAAAAAAGGACGGTTTCTCGCACCAGGCAAGGTTCAAAACTGCGCCGAGCAAGTCACGGCTGGGACTGGAAGAAGAAGGGAAACGATGTAGGGGGGAGCAGGTTGGGATCTAAATGGCGTGGGTGGGGAAGGAAAGCACAGTTGTTTAAGAGTGCCGACGCACGCAAATGGCGGAATGGTAGGGCGAACTGAATTACACCAAAGGAAGAATCCCAAGGGGAAAAGGGGGGGGAGCTCCGCTCGTGAAGGCATAATTTCACTTGCGGAATGTCGCATCAAGAAGGGAAATCAGAAAAACCTGCCAGGGGGTGGGAAGTCGAAAAAAGGACCGCCGGGAGGAGGGGTGCGGAAAAAAATCTCTGTACAAAAATCGGGGACCAGAGGGGGGGGGGGACGGGGGCAACAAAGGACTAACCAAAAAGACTACCGGACAGAATGAGGGGAGAAGGGAAAAGGAATTCAGGGAAAACGGGGAACCAAAATAGTCAATTTTACCATCCCTCAAGGGGGTCAAAATTTCAGGAAAAGACCAGGGCACAACTAAAGAGGGAACGCGGACCGGCAAGTCGAGGGAAGAAAAGGCGCGGGCAAAAAATTAGGCGCCGGGGGAAGTGAAATTCTCGGTTCGGCAAAAAGGCAAAATGATGTGCCCGAGAGCCAGGATGTTAGGGGTCTAAGGAAAAAAAAGGAGGTCGGGGACAAAAAAGGTTCCAAAACGCGGGCGGGAAATGGAGCTGCTCAAAGGGGGGGAGCGATGGGGCCGTTGGAAAGGGGTGCCGAGGGGGGGGAAAGAGGGCGAAGGGGAACAACGAAGGAGGGGGAAGCAAACGGAAAACGCTTCGCGAACGGGGAGGAAAGGGGAATCCAAACACATCTCGGGGGAGGGAAAAGTTGGGGAAAAAAACCTTAAACGAATTAGAAACCCCGGGATCTGGCCAAAACCCCGAAACTTCAAAAAAAAAAAACTCCGAGACCACGCCTCCGGAAGCAAAACTGGTAGGAGGCAACGGGGGGTAAACGCAAACGCCGTCTCCGATACAACGTTTATGGAAAGGAGAGGGAAATAACGCGGGACAGTTGGGGGAACAGGGCGCTTGTGAAAGTAGGCGGAGCTTTGGGTTGGTGGGCTTGGCCAGATATCGGCGGCCTAAGGGGGGGAAAAGGGGGAGGGCTGGACAAAGACTCAGAAAATAAAATTGGGTGGCTGAAAAAATCCGGCCTTGTCGCTGCAGTTCGTCATAGGGGGCAAATGGCACCACCGGTAGTGATCGACACCTGAGGACAAACCGCAGTGGGTGAAAAAAGGAAACAATCGAGGAAAGGGAAACACAAAACACAAAAACGCAGCGGGAAAGTTCAACACGAGTTGTGAATCGAAACCTGACGTGGGAAACGCAATACAAAGGGGGGAAAAAAGCGACAGACATCGGCTTGAACGAAAGGAAAAAAAGTCAAAAAACATGACGGTGCAGGGACTCCGCAAGGAACTCCCAACCCCCGGAAAAAGTCGGCATCAAGACAGCGACCGGGGGGCGCAGGGGTTTATCAAAAACGCAGTGTTAACCGAACGATCTCTTTGTTTCCCAGGGTTTCGAGGGCACCCGCGCTTGCAAGAAAAAAAGGACAGTCCGTAAGGTTAGATTGGGGGGGGGGGGGGGGGGGAGATTCGACGTGGCGCCTGGGGAACAATCAGGGGAGCTGGGGTGCCCTCTCCTACAGGGCACTCAGATGCCCCGGTGGGGGGGGGGGGGGGGAGGGGGCCAGAGCTAAATTCGGTCACAAAAACTAGTCGGTCAAACGGGCGTAGAGTTGGGAGTCCCGCGCGTATGACTTGGCCCAAAAACGGGGGGAAACGTCCTCTCGCAAAAAAAAGAAGCCTTGAACACGGTTTCGCGAGGGGAGGGTGGTTACGGGAAGTGGGGGGGACATAAAGAAAAGAAACAGCGCAATCAAAGATGTCTTCAGGTCAACAACGTTCAATGGGGGGCATTAAATACCGTGAACATTGTCAAAAAGCGGCCAAGATAAAAAACTTGGAACTCGTGCAAAGAACGCCGAGTCCAGGCCTGCTAAGGGCGCTTAATGCACAGGGGGGGCGGGCAAAAAAACTGTAGATGGAAGAGGCCGCCTGATCACAGTAATTTGAGCAAAAAGAGGGGATCCGGTAGTCTCAGAAGTAACCACAAGCAAAAAAAAAAGAAAAGTTGGCCGGGGGGGTGACCACGGAAGGCTGTGTTCCATGATGGACCTGCTGCACGGGTGCAGCCAACTCAAAGGGGGCAAAAGAATAAGAAAAAGGGGTTGGGGAAGGGAAAGGACCGCTGAGAGGGCTAGAAGAAAGGAAATCGCTCACTCTAAAAACACGAGGCACGTTATAGCGAGACCATGTTAAACAGAGGGCGAAGAGTGACGGAGAACAAGGGCTCGGTAAAAAAAAAGGGGTGGCATGCAGGGGATATGCATTGTATTAAGCAAAAAAAAGGGGTGGGGAAGCGCCTCTCTCGCTGCGAAACCACACGGACTCGGGGCTGAGGAAGCAAGCAAAAGCTGGGGGCCGATTCTCCTGGGGGAAGGGACTGGCAGCGACTATGGCGGGTTTTCAACAGGGACTCAGTGACGAAGATGAGTCAAACGGGGGAAAAAAGAGGGGCATGGGCATGGCTCCAGATAAAAATGGGAGTACATCGTACCCGGCGATCCAAAAACTTGCCTACCCCGCGCGAGAATAGGGGGGATTCGAGCGTAATCCGGGGAAATAAGAGTAGGGTGGGGGTGAAGGGGAGGGATGACTGGCCCCAGGGGGGCCTCGGTTGGCGAACATACAGTACTGCGCTTTGTCCCAAACGGGGAAGGTGTCAACAGCTCACGCGACAAAGGCAATCCGAAAAAGAAGGGGAAGACAGAGGGGTCGGGTCACGCAAAACAAACACGGGGAGGGGCATGTGCGGCCGGTGTTCTGGGGGGGGGGGGGCCACAGACTTGCCACGGGCGGTTTGCCATGGAAAAAGGTCTTGCAGGGGGGGCCATCACACGTTCAAGAAGCCCGGAGAGTTAACCTAAGGTGACAACGAGGGGACTAACCGGAGGACAGACGATGCTCAGCTGGGAGGGCGGGTTGTCTTCTAGGGACTTCAAGGTCAAAATCCGGGCGACACTCGTATCAGGGGGAAGGGGTCTATTCGAAAAAAACCTTTTCGCAACAAATTCCAAGACGTTAACGGGTGGAATATACAGCCTCGTTTACGAACTCAAAGACCATCACTGCTTTTAGGCAAGTCAAGACGCAACTTGGTCGTTTGCAAGTCTGGGGATGAAACGGGTTGCAGGTGACTCAACGGGGGGGGCTGGGCGCAAGCACCGTTTCGCAAGCGCACAGACAAGGGGAAAAAAGGGGCCAAACAAAAAGTCTGTGTGTGGCTCTATTACGTGGTCTTGTGGATCGCTTCGCCATTCTGGGTGGGAACTCAGTGAAAAAAAAGCGGCATAAGATGTAAGGGGGGGAGGCACGCCGCCAAACTCGTGAAAAAGAAAACAATTGAACAGACATCTGGAAACAAAGAGCAGGTTGTCCTCCTAAACGCGCGAAGAACAAAGGGGAAATGTAAGACAAACCAAGCGGTCGGTAATTTCCAGGGGCTACGAACGCATTGGTGTGACGGGGGCCTACCAAATGCTCCCTGTGGAGTTGAAAAGGGGGGCGGGTGCAAGCAGGCCGCGCCTTGCACACGCTCAAATTTTTGTCGCTCGGACCATTGTCGGGGACTCCCGCTCGGAAAAGTATCAAAGACCAACATAGGCCCTCCAGCAGCTGGGTTACACTTGAAACTGGTCGTCTTCAAATTTGTGAGTGCAAAGCGTGGGACTCAAAAGTCGGGAAGATCTACTTCACTAAACCGGTTACATTAAGGCAGAAAGTCTGCGGGGGCGGTTAAAGCTGCAACCTCAAAAAATTGAATTGTTATGGTCAGAATCCAACGATATTGTGGAGCTTTTGTTTCGGTAAACGTTGGCTCCTCTAGTTCAAAGAGGTAGCTAAAAAAATACCAAGACGGTGAACTGTCCTGTTAAAAGAAAAGGATGAGGCACGACACCTGATCGGGAGAGAAGCGACCTTCGATTGAGGCTCGGGGGGGGATGAAGGTAAAACCATCAACTGCGTTGTAGGCTCAACTCGCAACAACAAACAACAGCGGGGGGGAGGAGATCCTCGAACGTAAAAATTTGTAGGGGGGGAAGGGTAAAAAAATGAGTCACGAAGACTGCGAAGACACCGAGGATCGGGGGGGGTAAGCCCGCGCTGGTTGAGGGTTCCGGCGTACCAGAACGCCAATTCAAGTGGGGGAATCCAGAAAAAAAAACGAGCATACTAATCGGGGATTGAACCTTCGCGTCAGCGAAACCTAGTAGAAGTCCCACCTCGGCGCAAAGTTAGGGGGGAGGGGGGGAAAGGGGGGCTTCAGTGGGGTTGGGGGGGAAAACCGAAAAGCGGGCAAAGAAAGGGTGGGATTGCTGCACTACATCTTGAAAGGGAGAACAAGAGCTGTAAACGGAAAACGGAGGGGGTGTACAAAAAAGACAAATGTTGGGGGGAAAAAGAGGTCGGTAACGGACATGTTGACAGCTAGGCCAATTCTGGGTGTCATTCCTTATGAAAGAGAAAGAAAAGTGAACATGTCACGCATGCAAAGGGGGGGGAGTAACACACAAATGGGCGGGATTAAAGGGCAAGAAAAAGGGCCGACGGGGACAGCATGTTTGAAAAAAGGCAGAACTACGCTCGCCATGGAGTGGGGGATTGGAGCGCGGAAGCAGTTGGGGCTGGAGGGGGGAAAGAAATAAGGTCCCAGAGGGGGGGGGGGGCATGCGTCACGCAGAATGACGGCTCCGGGCGGGCAAATTAATATAAAAGCGTGAACTGGGGGTGGGGGGGAAAAATGTCATGTGGGGCGCAACAGGTAGGGGGGAGGGGTCGACCTGTCGAGCAACGGAAAACGGAAAATGGGTACGAAAGCTCAAGCAGGTGATGTGTGTCAAGGGCAATATCGGGAAGGGGGCACCACAGGAACAGGTCTTGGGAATTCACTCGGGGGAGGTTGCTCGGCGTCAGATGAAGAGGGGGGAACCGGAGTCAAACGGCGAAAAAAAAAAACAAAAAATTCGTACCATGGAAACGAATCGCCGCGTCAAAAAATCAGTGCAGGGGGGAAAAGGAGAAGGGGCGGCCCAATTATCGGGAAATTGTGTTCTGACAAGGAAGAAAAACTCGGCGTGTTCGCGCAGTGGGAAAAGGGGGGTAGCGCACCGGGCAGCAAAGGGTTAAACTGGGATAAACTTCATGCAGGCAAAACCGAAATCTGAAACCACCGGGGAAAAGTCTGATTTCGCTTGGGGTCTGCCAAAAAGGAAAAGCATAGGAAACTGCCGAGGGGGGGGGAAGTAACCGTGCCGACTGGGCAAACGTGGACGGGAGGGAGACACACGCAGATCTGTGGAAGGGCCGGGTCTGGGTTGATGCTGCCACTGCCGAAAAAAAAAAGACTCCGAATCGAAAAAGGAAGACATAGTGAAAAAAAAAAAAAAGGCCATCAGATCCAAAGCCCATCTCAAGAGTTACGCCGTACGTCCCTAAGGACCTGTATGATCCGCCTCTGGGCGAACGGGAGAAAAGGGGAACTTCGTCAGTTTGCAAAGGAAAATAGTTGCAGCGAAAAAAAAACCCTACCCAGAAAGAGGGCGCAGCGGTGGGGGGTCTGCGAAGGTGAGCGCCGCCGACGCTAGGTGGGAGGTTTGCTCGAAAGCAGGGGGGGGAAGTCCGGAAAAAAAGGACGATCCATGACACACCTTTTCATCTCACCCGCTTTTCTCGGAGGAAAAACGGTATCGAGCATGGAACAGGAAAAAAGAGGGTCCAAACAATGGAAATGCGCTAGGTGGGGGGCGACGGTGCACTTGAAGGAAGGGCAACGGTCG
>Ga0179593_1389633_pt1 | contig 10984 bp, 15 predicted proteins | sample CZODoug2_1_08_16_FD_185931 | JGI IMG/M metagenome (GOLD analysis project Ga0179593, IMG submission 185931) | Vadose zone soil fungal communities from Angelo Coast Range Reserve, California, USA - CZODoug2_1_08_16fungal (PacBio error correction) | ecosystem: Environmental > Terrestrial > Soil >...
GGAAAAAAGCGCAGCAACGAGGAAAAGAAGGGGGGCATGGGAGGGCCACCACAATTACAAACAATCGATTACGGCGGGAAAAAGCGATTCACCCACCGAGGATAACGGGACGCGGCTGGGATAAAAGCACAAAAATAGAAGAAAAAGGCTTGACAAACATTTTCCGAAGCTAGAACACTTTACATTATGGGTGTGGCACAAATACCAACCCCCCGCAAAAAGCGCAACCGAAAAAGAGTGACACAAAATGAGATGGGCCAAAGCACAGGATGAGTATAAGGGACTCGAGAAATCCCATGAGCCACCCGAACCTGGAAAGTTGTCACGCCCCCATAGGGGGGGGCTCCTTGCAGGGAAAAACTTGGACACGTCCCTTACTCCACAGACCATGAAACAACGGAGCCCGGGGGCCAGGGGTCCGGAGACGAGAAAAGACATCTAACATCCGCTGAAGGATTACCTCAGACCGGAAAATGTAGCTAATGACGAAAAACATCAACTAGGTCGGGTAGGGGGGGGGGTTGACCCGCCTAGGTCACGAGATTCCGACCATAGGAAAATAAAAAAATGCAATACGCGCAAAGGGAATTGAATGGCAAATGACAAAGACTTTGGCAAGAACACCAGGGGGGTGGCACCCACGGGAGCTAGCAAGACGATCAGGGGATTTGGCACCTGAAGCGATGCCCCTGAAAAATTCTCCGTAGTATGGGGACACGCACAAGATAAGAAGCCCAAACCCACAGTAGTCGTCAGAAACGACCGTCTCAGAAATGGCCGATCAATACCTCACACCAGGGGAGGACATTAATCAAGAGGAGGGACGCCGACGATCCTCTGGAAAAGGGGGAGAAACAGAGAAAGAAGAAGGTAATCTCGAAAGGTCGTCCAACAACCGGCGCCCGGCGAAAGTGGTCCACGGTATCCCCACACGCCGAAAGAAGGGTGAGGGGGCAAAAGCATGTGAGAAAGAAAGGAACACAAGGGAATTTTGGAACGAAGTGCAAAGAACAAATTAAGGAGAATTGCACCAACCGAATTGTAAAATTTGAGAAAAACTCCCAACCACTAAGCAAAAGCAAGTGCTAGAAGGAGAATAGGAGCTGACAAAAGGTGCAAGGGGGGAGCAACGAAAAGTGCGAAAAAGTCTGGATGGGTGGCGCCAAGGCATAGATGGGAGGGATGTCCATGCCAATAAAAACAAAACGGGGAATGAGCGGGATTCGTAAAGGTAAAAGCGGGCAATACTGGAGTCACTGAAGACGGGAAAGAAGAACTTAGCCGGTCCGGGGGGTGAACATGTCAGGGGAAGACAGAGAAGGTGGCCGTATGCCGGGAAAAGCACAGTTGCACAGCAAGTGAAAAAAACGATTAGGAAGAACATGGAAAAAAAGACAGGGGTTTCCAAGCAACCGCGAAGCCCACAACCACGGCGGGAATAAAGAGACAGGAAGAAGAGCCTTCTGTCAAAAGGAAGAGCCAAAGGGGGGCAAGCCGAAGAAATAACGATTACAAAAGAGCATTGGGGTGGGGTGTTATTCGTGGGTTTTTTGGTGTGTTGTGGGGGGGGGGTATTGGGGGGAAGAGAACGTGGAGGGAGGACGGGAACTCGAAAAGTCCAAGGGCCAAGCCGGTAGCAAGTTTTGAGGGCAGAACGCTGAAATGGAGATTCCGACCAACAAAACGGCGGTGCCATCTAAAGAAGAAATTTAATGGAACAGAAGAAGGGCCCTGGAAAAAAAAACGAGAGGCGTGGGAAGAAAATTTCCGCCTCTTAGTAGGAAAGACAAAAAAAGTCCGGGAGGAGCACAAAAGGTCAGCGGGATGAAAGAGCCTGTCTTTACAGAAACAGGTTAACCAAAACCAAAGTCGGGAAAAAAACGGTGCAACAAGAACGAATGCGTCGGATCTGACAGGGGGAGACAAATGATTTCGTGGAATTCAGCTGATTTCCAACATAAGACAAAGAGAAAAAGAATAGACAAAAAGAAAATAGTTGAGGAAAAAAAGACTAAAAGGGTGGTCAATAAAACAACACACAAAAAAAGGGAGGAAGAGGAAAGAAGAGAGTGGAACACTTTTGGAAAGGGTTGGGTCTAAACAAAACTAATGGGCAGGGGGAGAAGAGCGGACTGTGGATGGAGAGCGAAAGAACAGAAGTAGAAACGAAAGGGGCAGACCACAGAGAGGAAGGCCGTTTGGGCAACGTAGGGTAACGCAAAGAGGGGCGTTTGGTAAAAACAGGGAATGGACAGATGAAAAGACAGGCAGGACGAACATCAAGAAGCAAAACCGGGGAGCGGGTACCGGCTCGGGTTTTGTTGTGAATGTACAAGGAATCCAAGCAAGAGCGGGAACAATTTAGCAAGCCGAGGGGCAGGGGGGGGAGGGCCAGTGGGCAGAGGAGTCGGGGGAAAATGGGAAAAAAGAATTGAGATTGAAACGAAAAGGTGGGTGGTGTCGGAAATTTTAAATACTATAAAGGACTGAAAAGAGACACAGGCAGTAACTGCCGGGAAGAAAAAAGAGCTGGCCCAAAACCTTCACGCCCTGCTCGAAAAAAGGGTGAAAGGTAGTTATGCAGGCTGTTTTGGAGGTGACCGTGTACTCCGGCCTGGCGCTTTGACTTTTGGTCAGCTTTTTGGTGTTTTGGAAGCCGGGAGTGAAACACCGGGGAGTGGCAGGGTCTATGCATCGACAAAGTGGGAGACCGGCGCAACTACGCAGTAGGCCCGAAAGAAAGGGGTCGGTAGGACACAAGGGAAGAACAGACCGACCGGGATATGGTCTCTTGTTTCGCACTTCAGCGGAAAGGAATGCTAAGTAAAATGAAGAAATGGGGGAAAAAAGAAAAAGAATCGTAATGGGCTCCTGTTGGCGCCCAAAAAAATGCAACTTGGGCGCAACCAATAAAGAAAGGACAAACCCACCCTCCCTGCAAGGTGTTGCGCAAACCACCGGGGGGTCACCGAAAGGGCAAAAAGCCGAGGGGAAACAAGCGGCAAGATGGAGAAGAAATGAGTTTCCGTTGGGGCCCTGGAAAGAGGCAAAAATAGAGGGGCAGACTCCGCCCAGGTGGATTTAGGGGATTCACCCACGGAGGAAAGAGAGCACTGAGGAGAAAATGGGGGCCAGGAGGCTAGGCGACCTGGGGAGGACAGGGGTGGCCAACTTAAAACGTACATTTGCGGTAACCACGCGCGAGCTAGTGGGGTTCACGAAAGTCATAGAGGGACTATTTTTCCAAGTTTCTTTTTAGAGGGACACGACTAGGGTACGGCAGGAGAGAAAAACCAGTAATGCCTCCAAAACCGGGCTGAGAGGAATACATGTCCGTCGAAGGTGGAACTTGGGGCTATTAAGGGAGCGAAAAGAGAAGGGGAATAGGAAGAAGATCATAGGGAGGAGACCAATAAAAGACAAGGAGGAGTTAAAATTCGAGAATAAAAAACGGGTGGAGAACCGTGATCCCCGCTGGAAAATCAGGAGTGAAAATACTTGGGGACGGACCAGTAATAGGAGAAGGTATTTCTGAGAACTCATTGCTGTCGAAGTGAAGGACGTCTGCGTGAAAACAGTATCACAAAGAATCTGGGGGGCAGGAGAAAAATACTGGACAAGGGGATTAAACACCTAGGAGACTTGCAGGGGGATTGGTGGGGGCACGGAAAATCTCGAGGAATAAAAGGGGAGGGGGAGGCGGAGGGTTAGCAAAACACATTGGTAAATAGCCTGCTCGGGGCGCTGTATTGCTCACTGTAGAACACCGAGGGGCCACGGCGGTTGGTTACATTTTGCATCGGTGGGACAATGGGGGTGAGATGAAAAGGACAAGAAGCGTTCGGCCTGAGTGTCCTGCCAGAAGTTTGATCCTCCTTAGTGAATGTTCGTGTGGTCCATTCGCTTGAAACTAGCGGCACACCGGGGTGGGCGGCGCTGAGGCAAAAATGATCCGGGTTTCCTCAGGATGTGGAAAAAGGGTGGCTTAGCATAGATCTCCATGCCGAGGGAGAGTAATCAAAAAAACAAAAAAAGAGCGGCGGAAAAAGAGATATCCACATCCATCACCAGAGATAATCGACGAAGCGAAGCCACCATTTCTCAATACAAAAAACAAAAACAGATCTGATGAAGAAACAAGGAAGGGGAAACCATAGCAGAAAGGAACCTGCACATGGAAAGAAATGGAAAACATACTAAAAAAAGTAGGCACAAAAAGGTCAACTGAAGAAAATAAGTCACCACGTCAATCTTGCCGAACCCAACCGCAAAAAACGGGAGAAAATGGCAAGAAAGAGGGCGAACCAGAGGGAATAGGAAAAGTACCGAGGGAACGAGGCTATTTGCCCCCCCAATATTGGGTGGAGGGGCCAGCAAAAATTCCAGAAAAAACCACACAGAACAAGGAACCGGAGAAAGCAAGTGTCAACTCCAAAAGTAAGAGTAAGTTCTAAGGGTGGCATCGGGGAAACGGGGAGAAAAGGAAGAAAAACAAAATTTTGGGGGTGAAGGCTAGGTCCGAACGAGATGAGGGAACAAGCAAATCAAAGGAGAAAGAAGGGACGCAAAAGCAAGATGTGGCGACAAAAGATGAGCATGGGATCCGGTCAGCGCCATTTGTGGGGAAAACTCTCTCTGGAAAAAGAGAGCCCGGAGGTTGGGGCCACAAGCAGAGGGAGCCTGATTCACTAAACAAAGGGCTACGCGTCAGGCCCACGAAAATGGGGGAAGCTAAGGGAGATGGGACACGGTGCACCAGGGTCATTGCGGCAACAGGACATGGAAATGTAAAACAAGGGAAAGGAAACACAAATGCTGAAAAAAACAGAAAGAAATCGAGAAAGAGGGAGCGCTTGAAAAGGGCAGCCACGAGGCGGCAGGGAGAAGTGGTCCATCGAAAGGAGAGACAAAGGGAGAAGCCAGGGGGGGGCAGAGCGTGAAAAAAAACACTCGGGTGGACGGGGAAATGCATTGGGTAACGTCTAGTCCGCGTAGTTGGTTTAGGTGGGTTTAGTATGAGCTTCTTCTATACAGGTTTATACAATGCTCCGCTTCGCGTGTTCTGAGCGCAGGTGAACCAAATGACGATATGAACGATAGGGGTGCACGAGGGCTTGCGTCAGAAAGGGGTTGGGCCAGGGGGGGAGGGGTAAGAGTTAAGTACAGGTTTAGGGGGTACTTAAAAGGGTAGACATGTAGATAAGATAGAGAGGGGGGTGAAAAGAAAAGTAAGGGGGGAGACCGAGGTGAACTGGTACCCTATGGGGGGGCTAAGTGCTAATCTCAAAGACCCCCACGTCATGGAGGCAGATAAACGGCCAGGATGAATCAGACGGGAGGCCAAGGAGGGACCACCACCTATTTCTCGAACAAAACTCGGCCACAGTGCACGCAGGCCCAAAAGCCCTTTGGAAAACAGAGGTAGAGTAGCGAGGTAGGCAATCCCGAAGGGAAAGATGAGGACATATTGACGCACCATTCGGCTTCTCAAACATTAATGTACGTAAGAAGATCCGAGGATTGAATCGGGTTCAGAGAGACGTAAACGAGGGGAGAATGTAAAAGACTGACCAATTCGGGGGGGGTGAGTCTTGGTCAAGGTCTCATGTTTGCTGAACCGTGTTGGAGAGCGAGGAGGGGTCAGAAAGAGACCGGCCTGTTCCCAAGATAGATCAACGGATGGGTGGCATAAAGGGGCAACAGTTGGGGGGCGGGGGGGCGAGTGTACCGCAAATTTGGGATGGTCAAATCGGACTCTGCCAAATGGAAGGAGGAATGGGGTAACGAATAGAAGGAGGTGGGAAGATTTTTCAGAACAAGACCGGAAAAGAAATAACGCCTCTGGCAAGTTGACATAGGACGATGCTCCGCTCGTTCAAGTGCAACACCAACGGTTAGGTAAACACGGGCAGGGGGAGCAGGGAATTGGGGGGAGCCAGCGATGGGAAGGGAAAATGAGCAAAGAAAAGGATGGGGTACGGGTAAGGTCGTTTCAGTCCGAAAGACGGATGCACGAAGAGAGATCAAGGTGCCGGAAGGGTGAGGGCAGGAGAGACGACCGATCGGCCTACGGCTAAAGTCATGGCGAACTGGTCGGAAGAAGGGGCGGAGGGGGAATAGGAACAGGGGAAACAACAAGGTTTTACCCAATGCCCCCAAAAAAAACGCGTGACACAAATCAACCTTCGCGCGAGGGACAGGAGCTGCCAACAAAAGACACAAGCAAAAGGCACATGGCCTCTAGCGCAGGCTAACGGGTCTGTCAGCAACCCGGCCCGGGCGCTAATGGCGTGCAGGGAAATAGGCAAGGAAACGCAGCACAAATGGGGCAGAAGGCAGAGAGGTTCAGTACAGAATGGGATAATGATATAGGTCCATAAACAAGCCATGCGTAAAGGCACCAAGTAAAAAAGGAAAGGGGCCGGGGGCAAACTAAAGATGCCAAAGGCCATCGTGCGAAACCCGCCTGCTATTAATAGGGGGAAATTGACGAATGGGGCAAAGCAGTAAAAGGGTTGGTCATCTGACAAGCAAAAAAAAAAAAAAGAAACCGGTAAAGAATAAGGAGAAATTAGGTGGGGCGCGGGGAGAATGGATCGGGGCAGATGCAAAACCGGGGAAGACCCCTCATGACGTGAAAAGACTGGGAAAGGAACAGCAAACGCAAACTGTCGCAAGGGGTGCGACCGGTATCAACAAAGTAAGAAAAATCGGGGAAAAGGAAAGAGGAAGCAAAATAAAGACATGAGCATAACGATAGCCGACAGTCCGAACTTAGTTGGATTAGGGAAGTAAGTTTAACGACAGAGGAAGAAAAAAAAAAAAACGAGGGAGAAAGAAAGGGGGAGGGTAAAGGGTAGGGGGAACGGTTACTAACACCTAAGGGACTTGGCAAAATCGGCGGGAGCAGTTGAGTTGAAAGACGAGAATAGAGGTCAGAAGATGAGACCCAAGGGGAAATAACAAGCTCGCCAAAGGGCGGGGGCAACGCTGGACAAAGAACGAATAGTGACGTAGGAAACAGGGGGAAGCTTGGTACAGCAGATTTCAGAAAATCCAACGAGAACGTGGGCCGCGGCAAGAGAAATCACGGGGACGAGTTTTCTAGGAGAATGGACGGGGGAAGCAACGAAGGGCGGGGATCATGCGGAGACGAATGGTAGCGGGGAATCCAGACTGGGGGGACAGGTGGCAGGGTAAGGACGGCGGCACGGTGAAAGGAGACCTGTTGGGAGATGGCAAACGGATGTTTGCTCTTAGGTTCGACCGCGAGAATTAGCACAAGTCCGTAGACAGAAAAAGGGAGAAACCGCCCTGACCTGCGCAAGGGGGGGTGAATACGTCTACGTAGGTCGTCCCCGAAAAAAGGTTCAGGAATTTAGACTACCAGAGCTGTCAAAGGTCCGGCAGAAAAGGGTAGTTAAATGTGCAAGTGGGGATGATTCGAGGGTAAACTGTGGGGAAGAAGATGAGTGTGGTAAGGGCGGCTGGATTGGGGATAGTGACCGTTGTGTTGAAACGTGGGCATTCAACCGCCTGGGGAGAAAAAAAAGTTCGGGGTGCGAACTTAGAGTTCCCAGACAAGGGCCGAAAGCTTAACAGAAATACTACAATAGCGTAGGTCATAGCCGAGGCTAAAAAGAACAGGCAATTGACATAGGCTTCAAAATCTTCATGAAATCCTTCAAATTAATAACAAAAGACGCATAGTAGTGGCAGGATAGATACACCAAATCAAAGAAATTGTTTGTCCCAAAAAGTCAGAAGATACAAAAACCATGAGGGGGGTGAAACAGTGGAACCGGTTTAAAAACAGGAGAACGGTCCCGGAGTCTACATCTTAATACAGAACTGATCAAAAAATCTATTTAGGAAGTGAGCAGAGCCTTAGGGAAAAAAGCAGGGCAAAGGACTAGTTCGGTGGGGAAATACCTCACGGAGTGGGCGGAAACTGCATCTTCAAAATCGCACGTCAACTGTAAGTGAATAAAACATCTTCCCAGAAATGACATTGGAAAAGACCTGTGAAGTTGGCCACGCGCTCTCGGGGCACGAGGGCGGAGACGAGGGCTGACAATCCGCAGATAAGATAGATCGAGACATTCAAGTGTTCTTGAGTGGGGGGAAAAAGAGAAAGAAAATGAGCTATAGCCTGAGGGTCGAGAGGTCGGTGAGCTCGGCATATAGTCGTAGGAAGGACATGTAATGGGAAACCGGGCTGAGAGATAACAAGGCCGCAAAGGTCGGGGTTTAGACAAAAAGGCCTTTTTTGAGGGTAGGGAGGCCCAAGAGCTGAAGGAATAGGTCACAGCACATCGTATAAAAAAAAAAGGTGGATTACCCGTATAACCTCTGGGGTAAAAGAATGCATATGGAGTAGGATCTGGCAAAAGTTTTGAAGGTAGCCTGGCCGCGACGCGAGTCTGGCGACAACAAGAGCAGAGCATCTTGGGGGAAGTGGAAAGAAAAGGTTTCCAACTGACGGCATTTACGGAACGTCTCGGTGTTGAGGGGAACACGGAGGCTTCAGAAAGGTCTGGTGAGCTAAGGGTGCGAAGAAACAACCTAATTGGGGGCAATATAAGGGAGGACGGGGGGGCAAGTCGGGAAAAGCCTTCCTCAGAGAGTCAGGGGCACATAGTTTGTCCATTTTTGGGTTAAAAGTGAGGGCGGGGGGGGGGGGGGGGGCAATCCGTCGAGTTCGTGTAGGTTGTTACGGCCTTGGGTGTCGGAAGGACTTTCGTGAGGACCGGTCGACTTGAACGTGTGGACGGCAGTCGTGTAACCGTGGACAGGAATCTAGATCTTGTCTCGCGGTTTCGGGGTCATCCAAGATGCGCAGTTGATGGGGGCTTCCGAAGTTCTGGAGAGGCAGAGAGATGGGATGCGAAAGGTGTATATCGAGTTACAACAAACCAACATGCATAAAAAGAAAGGAGGAAAGAGAGAGCGAGAGAAACAAAAAAGCCCCCAAGAATGCCGTCAATGAAGGCAAAGCACAACCATCGACAGTAAAAAATAAGAGAAAAAGGAGAAACTGGACAAAACGGCAAAACGGAGGCGCCTCTAATAAGGTTGAACGAAGCCCAAAGAGAGAAAAGAGTCGAGAAAAAAAAAATCGTCAAGACCGAAAGGGAATAGGGTTCTTAGACAGATGATTACCCAGCACCAAACCCAAAAGGCACGAGTCGCCTAGGGAGAAAAATCACCAAAGTAATACAAGCAAAATCGAGGGGGAAGTTGAAAAGCCGCTTAGGAAAAAAGGCTAAGAAATCCGCGCCATAAGCTAGTGGAACCCAACGGGTTCTGTGGATGGAGACAAAGCTCATAAGACAAAATATGAAACCGAAAGCAGACAGGAAAGGGTCAATGGCCAAAAAAGCTACGGACAGGGAAAAAAGTGGATAAGCAGTGATAAACGTGGGACCAAGATGATGAACCCCGGAGTAGTGTACAAAGGGGGTGGTCTTTTTGCCAAGCTAAAAGGTTCCGCATAAAAAGGAAACAGGAAAATCAAATGGAGGAAAAAGGAAAACAAGGGGAGTCAATCACAGATTTTAAAAAAAAGATTGGTAGATCCGCGAGCGCCAGCCCACGTGGGGAGGGTGTAACTGACATAAGGCAGGGACACACTCGTCGACCATCAATGGGGTACAGCATACGAGCGCGGTCTAATTCCTCACAGTACCTGGCGAAGAGCGAGAGGCCATGGAATACTAGCAAGGGAAGGAAACAGGAAAAGAGAAGATCAACCCGGTGTGGCAGGGGCCATAGGGAAAGTAAAAAAAGAGCAATTGGAACGAGAAAACAAAGACAATCAGGAAAAAGGAAAAGACGCAGGGGACGGCATCGACCGGCGCGGCAAGAGGTGGCTCTTTCCCAAACATCCGGGCGCGCCAGAGATACTCCCTCGGCAGAGCTGGGTAGAACTAAAAATAGGGACAGGAGGGTCCGCCGGGTGGTAGTGAGGTGAAGTAACAAGTACCAAGTAAGTCGTTGCCCAAAAGTGTGACGGGTAGAAACGGAAAAAGAGGGGAAAGAAAAATCGGACGAAAGGAGAGTCGCAGCGGAAGGGTGGTCTTGTGGTGCTTACAATCCGAACGTGGCAGACAAATGGCAAAGTGGTGAAAGCAGGGAGGAGGGGGGGCCCAGGGCTGGATAGGGAGGGATGCCAGGCCGCACGAAGGGGCGTCTAAGTCGAAAGATACTCCAGACGTGGCGAGCACGGTGGGAACTCGGTTGCTGGATCCTCTCACTTTGCCAGGACATTGTATAATGCAACCGAATGACACGAACCGAGGAGGGGCCCGTCAGATACGGAGACGCCTCTGTCAGGCAAAGTGGCTGTAAAGACCATTGGGAAAAAACGCAATGGGGTGCCAACGGAAGGCACACACCAACCGGACAACAACGCCTACAATAATCGCCAGAAAAAATTAAAGGAAAATAAAAAAGAGGGCCGAACTACTCATTCAACACGGTCCCCTGGTGAAGAATTGAGGGAAGACAGGGGACAGCAGCCGTCCGAAAAGATGCATTATCTTGTTCTGGGAACAATGTATGAATTCATGAGGGGAAATAAAACCAAAATACACTTCGTTACCCAGATCAGAAGGGACCGGGAACGAGAAAATCGGACACTTGCATCGCAAACCACGGCTGGGACTACATTTCCCTCAAACTGAGGGAAAAGGCAAACGAAAAAAAAAAGACTTGAAGGCATAGGAACAAAAGCTTCAGGCTGGATGTGATAAGAAACGACATACCTGGCGCCAACCGGGTGTAAAGAAAACAAATGAGAAAAAGGAGGAAAGGCGGGTTTGCGCCCCAACGCCCAGGGGGGACGGACGGAGCTGACGCGAGAATAGACACTTCAAGGGTCATGGGAAAATCGCGTAGCAACTGAAAGAAACGGGAGCAAAGACCGAGGAGGAAATATAAAGCCCACATTAAGGTATCAAACAGATGAACGAAAAGTGTGGAA
>Ga0179593_1411365_pt1 | contig 10984 bp, 15 predicted proteins | sample CZODoug2_1_08_16_FD_185931 | JGI IMG/M metagenome (GOLD analysis project Ga0179593, IMG submission 185931) | Vadose zone soil fungal communities from Angelo Coast Range Reserve, California, USA - CZODoug2_1_08_16fungal (PacBio error correction) | ecosystem: Environmental > Terrestrial > Soil >...
GCCTGCGATCCATTCATCAGGACTTAGATTGAAAAAGTGGATCAAGGAAAAAAATCAAAAAAGAGAGGCGGGACCTATCGTTCGGAAGTTGTATAAGGAGCCACACCACGTCGGTACGGGCTCATCCATAGAGGGAACAAGGAGGAAAAAAAGGGACAACGTGGGAAAACGCCGCTAAGGTAGACCGCAGCGCACGGGTAAAAAGCTCGAATCAGGATGAGCCAGTCTGAAAGCCCAGCTCAAAAATAGGGGAAGAGGAGTGTATCGATGGGGGGGGCGGTCCGATGCGGAATCGCCACGCAAATCCGCGGAGAATTGAAAGACCTGACTCCGTAGAAGAGAGAAGTCCAGCAGCCAATCGGGACTGGACGGGTTTCTTCCTTAAAAAGATAAACTCGAGATCGAACCAGAGGCCAGCAGACAGACGTACTAGGGAAAAGGCGCGAGAAGTCGTCACTCGAAAATCTGGTGCCGTGAAGCCTCTAAGGAGATCCACTTCCAGATCCGGGGGAAAGCTAGTGGCAGACTCTCTGAAAAAAAAAAGGTGGGCCGAGTGGCGTAGACGGGCAATTCTGGGCAGAAGGGGGAGGAGATACGGAGCTCAAAAAGAAAGAGACTCCTTTTGAAAGGGGTAGGGAAAGTACTGGTCGGGGGAAGAAGGTGTTGAACATCCGGTAAAGTGGAAAGGGAGAGGATGAAGGCTACGGTCACTGCCCGGCAAGTTCGGGGGATTTGCGCTGCGCGGCGAAAGGGACCTAGAGGTAAGAGAGAGGTGGGGCGAAGTGAAGTCGTATAACTCTTCCGCAGGGTAACGTGCGGCTCGCGGTAAGGAAGACAGAAATGGGAGAAGGAATTTAGGGGCACGATTTCTCCTCCGCGACGAACGAACGTTGGAAGTAGTCCTCGGAATGGGGGACTATCTGGGGATGGGTCCTAAAAAGTTCCGTGGGAGCAGCTCGACCACGACCCGCGAGAGGAAAGCGACGAAAGAAGGTTCCGTTGGGACTCCGGGGGAAAAAACTTCCGGCAGAAGAGAGAACCGGGGATAGCGATGGTCGTCATGTCCCAGAGACTTCAAAAAGAAGGCGCGGGGAAGGGAGGGGCTCCCCGTTTCCCCGTCAGGAATTTACGCGCCTGAATAACACCGAGGACGAGAAGGCGACTTGAATTGAGAAAATAGCTGGAACGGACCCCAGTTTAAACCGCCCGCGTGCAGTTGATCTCGCGGTGAGAAGCGGTGCCGGTTGGGCCGGTCGAAAGAGAAGACGTGTGCGTCATGATCTTCGTCCTTCTAGGACGGTTACAGAAGGGGCTCTGGTGTACGGGATAAAAAAGAGAACTAGGAGGAAAAAGAGAAATAGCACCATTTCATCGAAAAAAATTTCAGATACCAGAAACACCGAGTAAGGGAAGGACTGCAGATATTGACTAAAGAAGAAGGAAGGCCGGTTCACTCCTATTATCTCAGCATCTCGTCGCGTAAAAAATCGGCCAGATGGAAAGCGAAGAGAAGACCGAACGGCTTAAAAGAAAAATAGCTGACTATGATGAACGACCGGAATTGGCGCGCCGCGGAGAGCGGATCGACAGGAGGAGGAGGAGGGCGCCACGAAAACCGTCCCTTGGGGAAGCATCTTCGATGCACCGCTACTGCAAATCGATAAGGGGAGTCAGGGGGAGGACGAGAATGCCGTTCCGCAGAGGGCGATTCACGCGGAGAAAAGGCAAAGGCCGTTGTTTCCCCATAAGAGAAGTCCGCGAAAACAACGAAAAGAAGGCCCCTTGGAAAAAAGAGAGCTCAACAACGGAATTAGGAAAAGAGAGAAGGAGGGGGGGAAAAAGGGGCATGAGGGACTTTGCGCGAAGAGGAGAAGACTCGGGCATGGGACAGTGAATTCCTCCGCTTGAGAATCGAGCACTTCTGCTGCGACGGCACGGTAATAGGAAAGCAAGCCAGCGATGCCACGTCGCGGGACGGGGGGAAGAAAGCACTGAAAAAAAAGGAAAAAGGGTCTCTTTTCAAAGCCGAACTCCGGCTTCGAGCGTCAATACCTCTGAGAAGGGGGAAGGAGAGCCAAGTCCTGTGGTATGTCAATCAGACTGAAGAGAGGGAAGTAACTTACTTATAGGCGTGAAGGGACTCGCTTGGTAAAATGGACTAAAGTAGAAAGAGAAAGTTAGAGCATCTGATCTCATCGGCAAAAGCGGCCTTCCTTTCTGTCCTGAAAGCTGAAGAAGGAGAATGCGACGCGGTTGTGAGGAGGTTATAAGGAAGGGGGAGAAGGAATTGTCAGTTCTAGTTGAGCGGATAATCATACCAAACTAATCAGAAAAATGGGGGCACCTTAACGAGGAAAAGGGGGGGGGGAAGAAAGGAGGATAGGTTTCTAGCTTCACACTTCTACAGCCACCGTAACGATCACTAAACTAGGAAAGATGAAAGGGGACTCTTATAGAATCCCCTGTAGAGTCTCGACATCGAAGGGCCTCTGGGGGAAGGTTCTTTAAAGGTACCGAAGTGGCGAATTTGGAAGAAAAAAAAAAAGCAGAGATAGCATGGATTGGCCAGAAGTTCTTCCATGAAAATCCGCCTACGGCGAGAAGGAGAAAAACGGGAGGGGGGAAAGGAGAAACTAAATTCTTTTCTACCTCCTAGTTCTCGGGACTTGGCATCTGGCCGAATAGGGTCTTGTGAGGGAAAGAAAGGGGAAACACTGGTTGTTGCCAGCGGCGCCAAGGAAGAGGATGAGAGGGGAAAAAATAGAAAAAAAGTTAAACGAGCATCGCCCAGGAATTCAGGTTTTGTGCACTAACATCTGACTCCAACGTCCTTTCGCCTCTTTCGGAAGAGGGGCATCGAGGAAACTTAAAAAAAAGAAGAGGAGCCGAGGAGAATGAAGGCGAAGAGAGAAAAAAGCAAAATTTCTCTCCCTAAGAAGCTCCGAGGGAAGGCAAAAACCCCCCCCCGGAAAAGAGGGGAGAGAAGAAGAGTAAACGAGAGTGTTTCAACAGGTAAGGGTCAGAAAACGACCAGAAGAAGGCTGATCGCCAACATTCCCGAAAGGTGCGGCTGGTCTTAGGGTTCTGATAGAAGGGAGCGACAAGAAAAATGCAAAAGAAAACGATAGATCCGAACGCCACCAGATTTAAAGGAAGAAAACCGACGGGGAGGCCCAACTCGCCGAACGAGCCAAGGGGGAGGAATTTTATTGCGTGGGGAGCGCTTGCAACAACAAGTGTTTCGCGGGAGAACGAAGGATCTCGGAAGGGGAGGACCTACGGCCGGCAAATCCCAGGCGCGAAGGACTCGGGGAAGGCGGAGTATTTGATAGGGGGAGTCAAGCAACAGACTTCGAACTCGGAGGGAAGAGACTGAAAGCCAGGGCTGGAAAAAGAAGGAATCGCCCTGCTCTATGCGGTTGCGTCCTGTAAAAAAAGAAGACAGAGGGAGAAAACTCTAAACCACGAACTATTTCAAACCTTGGGGGACGGAGGGGTTGCGGGAATGAAGGGAAAATAAGCTAGACAGAGTAAAACAGTGCTGATGGCGGCTACAAGGGAAAATAGATATTAAAGAGACAAGGGCAACGTTTCCAGCGTGTAACGCCTAGGGAAGAGGAAAGGGAAAAGTGCGAACCGCCGTGGAGGTGGGTACGGGCTACAATCGCAGAGGGGCCTATCGGAGGGTATCTCGGCTTAAGAAATCTAAGTGAATGGGAGAAGTGAAAAAGGCCTGGTAGCTCTCTACAAAAAAACAAAGGAGGGGGAAAAAATCTATCCATTCCTTCAAGTATTAAAGCTTTACTGTAGGTGGGTACAATGTGGGGGGGGGAGGAACTAATGTCCACGCGAACGGAAGAAAAAGAGTTGTTACCGGAAACAAAAGGCGTGCAACTTTCCAATCAAGAATGGGAAAAGTCTGGTAACACTTGGGGAAAAGGGGGCGGTAAAAGCAGAGATAGTAGAACGAAGCGGAGAAAGGGTAAAAAAAGAGGAACTGGTCGATGAAAGAAAAGGTCCCCCCAGCTCAAGACCGTTTGCATCTACTTTTGGGATTGACAGAAAAGAAGGTCTTAAAGATCCAAAACGAATCGAGCAGAACGAAGGGCTCGTCGTGGGGAGAAGAAGCGAAGCTCAGCACGAAATCGTCGACGGTGTTGTGGAGGGAAGGAAACTATCACCACTGAAGGGTAAAAGAGGAAAAGGCCGACCTTTCTCTTGGCGAAGACAGGGATCGGCCTTCTGGGACAAAGAAAATCTTTAATGGGCGCGACTTAAAGAAAAAGAAAAAGGAAAAGCCCATGGGAGGTATAGTTCTATTTTCCGTCGGCGCTTGACAGGGTCCAGAGTTTGGAGTCTAAGTCGTTGAGAGTGAAGTGAAGAAACGGAACTCAGAACGAAGAAAACCGAAGGGGGGAGGCTTGCTCGACAGAAGAGGAGGGCTGACGAGTGTTGAACCGCGGGTACGTGGGAAGCTTAATCTGGAAGGATGACGGGAAAGGGACCAAAAAAGGAAGCGAGAACTGCGTTTGAGAGGCGGCAAAAATACAGAGGAGAAAGATGGTGGCCAGGTTACCAGAAAGTCGTCGCCAAGGGGGAACTGGAGTCTCTAGGGGGTAAGGACCCCATACTAGGTTAAAGAGAAAAAGAAGGGGTTAAGGAATGTCTCCGCGCCTAACGAAAAAAGCGAAGGGCTAAAGGGCAACATGTGCCGAGGGGGTGGAAAGAAAAGGAAAGAACCGCTTGGCAGCGGAAAGGAGAAGAATGCGACCTCCATGTGCTTCTCCCGCCTGGCGTGGTAAAAACTTCCGGAATCCTTAGGAGAAAGAATAATATTCTAGTGTTCGGAAGAAAAATCAAAACAAGTAACCAGCATATCGCAGACGATGGGAGGACCCGTGAGCAGGCGGTATGGGTGCACCAAAAGGAAAGACAAGACCGAGAAGAAAAGTAGCTGTCGAAGATCGCTTGGGTGGGGAAAAAGCGGGGGAAAGGGAGGGGAGGTTCATGATCAGGGTAGTTCGCATCGTTCAGGTGTGGTGATGAAAGTTGTGCCAAGGAAGAACGTGTAAAGTCAGGTCTGCGGCCCTTCGGACGGTGACAGCAGGTCGGCTCGGGAAAAAGGAGTCAGGGGGATGAATATCCAGGAGGAAACTCGGTACGAACAGGAAAACGAAGCCAAGGTTCAGATAACGCAATCACCAAGCGGAAAAAGGAGAGAAAGAAAGGCGAGCTGGAGAAGGAACGAACGTCGTCCTGAGCAGCCGATGAGCGAATCTCATTATCTTAAGGGAGGCCTGGGTTTGAAAAGAAAAAGAAAAGTCACCCCAGAAAAGAAAAGGCCGTCAAGACCTCAGCGGCGATGATGCGACGACAACAGAATTGGATAGACATTCCTTCCTAGGGGGACGAGAACAGCCGGAAGTCGGCTTTGAGACCCGACGAAAAGGGGGTCCCGGGGAGAGAAGTCTGTCAAAAAAGAGACGTAGCGTCGCGGCCGGCTGCCGGTACAGCTGCCTGAAGCAAATAAGGGAAAGGATCAGAGTCAAACTAACTCAGAAGGACGGCAACGGGCCGTGTGGACCAAGGAGAGAGAGAGGCGAGCCACTCGAAAACTCAGGCCCCTTGGGCACACTGCTATCTAAAAAAAAAAAAAAAAACAGGTGCTTAGAGAGAGATTGTGGCCAAGGCTTAGGGGGAAACGATGGCGCATCGGAGGAAAAGAAAGGGGAAACCAGCCGTCCGCGCCAGATCGATTCTGGCTGCGTGAAATGGGGGCATGGACTTTACTAGAGAACGGCCGAGAAAAGTAGCGTGATCGAAGAGGAAAAAGACGACGGTTGTCGGGGGGGAGGAGAATCCCGGGCTGAAAAAAAAAAAAGGAGGACGGCAGGCGCGCCAATTCCTGGGTCTCAGAAGAAAAGCCGAGGGGAGTTCGTAGGGGACGGCTCGGACGGGAAAGGAGAGGAGCGGGCAATCAAGGCGGACAACAAAAAGACGGAGGAGGAGAGAGAGCAGCAGGAAAACAAGAAAAAAAGAAGTACGCGTTTCGGAGCAGGCCGTCAATTCTGAGTCAGCGACGCGGTGGTGGCTGCGTTTATAAGGGGAAGTGGCTTCGAAAGTAGGGAGGGGAACCGGATCAGCCTATACGTCACCGAGCCGACCTGCTGTTTCAGTAGAACCTCAGAAAAGTTTCAGGGCCGGACAGGAGAAACACGGATCATCGTCGCAACTTGCGAACAAAACCGAGAGATAACTCGAACGGAAACAGGGGGAAGGAGGAGAAGAAAATTTGGACTTAGAGACCAGCCAGCTCCGCGAGAGAGACTCGGTTATTCAGGCGCGGAAAATAAAAATTGGAAAAGGGTTAATAACAAAGAAGAAGATGCGGTGCTGGGGGGCGGGGGAGACATTACTACAAATCGCCTACGGACCGCGTCTCGGAAATTAGTAAGAAGGGTCATGAGTACAAACGAAAGGCGGAAAAGGGAAGGGGGGGAGCGACCGTCAAAAAAAGACGGTCGGAGGGCACAGCGGAATCGTTCGGCACTAACCGATGAGGAAAAAAGGTTTTAAACACGTCCACTGCGGCGTCTCGAGGAGAAGAACAGGGGAAAAATAGCATCGACCAAGGAGAAGGGGAAAAACGTAAACGACTGAAAAGGAAGAAAGATGGCGGACGCGGTTCTCCCACTTCACCTGAGCACAACAAGATTAACAGATTCTACTTCAAGAAGAGCGGGTGCCACCGTTCTCTCCACCGAAAGCCGCGCCGGGTGACCGTCAAAGGTCATCTGCAGAAGAACGCGAGGTGGGAAAAAAGGCCGTCAAGAAAGAAAAAGCCGAGGAGAAGAAATCAGAAGTGCGGCGTCTCGTTTTGAGGACACGAAACGAACGATCCCACATACCTGGAAAAGCGGGACACCTGCTCAGAAAAAGACAAAAAAAACTGAGGGGGCACGAGAGGAGAAGGGGGGAGTGAAGTGGGAAGGCGTGAAGTCCGCTTCACGCCCAGAGTTTTCACTCGTGAAAGGAAAGAAAGGCCTCGAGGAAGATTCAAAACGGCAGCGCCCGCAGACTGCCTGAAAGGGGGGTGGGGAGAGAGCGAAGGGGGGGGGGAAGAAGCCACACCGACGATCTGGATGCGAATAATTCCCTAGAGTCTAACACTCCGAAAAGAACATGCTCAAGTTCTCTAGCTTGCGTCAGGGAACGAGAACGCCTCGGCAAAAAAAAAGAAAAAGCAACGGAGTTCGATGGAAGAAAGAAACATACGGAACGGCGAGCTGCGGGACACGTGCGCGGAGGCATAATCGAGGATTTTTCAGAGGGAAAGGGAAGGGGGGAATCGGGGAAAAGAGGACCAAGGCAGAACCGCGTGGGTTTTTCTTTCGAGACCGCCAGCCGGTCCAGATTCGCTGGAGAAAAGAAAAAGCCGACGGGGAACCAAGGAAAGGACTATAGAAAAAAAACAAAGGGGAGGGGAGGGGAGGGGATAGATAAAAGTCAAAGTCCTTAAGGGACTTCGAGGGGACCTGAAGCCGAGACCAAGGAGAAAGGACCGAGCGGCGATGGGGGAAGGAAAAAAACGAACAAAAGGAAAAAAAGGGCGCCTCGTGTACACGCTGGAACACGTTGCAAGTGGAAAGGGATTAAAAAGAAAGAGATCGACCTCCATCTCACGGTTACCCCGCAGCTCCGCCGGGTCAAGTAAACGAGGAAAAAGAAAGAGAAAAAGCAGGGGAAAGAGAGGGGATTGGTTAAGAAAACGGATCTTACCGTACGCCAAAAAAGTATCAGGGAAATGGACAAGAGTATCTGACGGGACGAACGCCGTCGTAAGCGAGACGCGTAGGCAGATATGTTCGAGGGAGGGGAGAGTTCAGCACGTACCTCGCGAAGGACCCCCGAGGAAGACCCTAATGAATTTCATGGGCCTTCTAATATTCCAAAGCCTCGGGATCACGCTAAAAGCTTTGAAAGGGCGCGACTCAAAAGCAAGGGAAGGGGAAGGCCAATGTCAAAGCGGCGATGGCCGTAGGAGAGGGGCCAGAAGTTGTCGTCGGCGATCGTTTGGACAGGGCGTTTAGTGATCTGAGTATCTAAAACGCTTTAGGGAATTGAGGTCGAATCCGGGCTGAGGGGTAAAAACGGAGGGGGGGGAAAAAGCGGAAAAGGGTGAATAGAGCGAGAGGAGGTCACCCCGCGAGATTCGGCGGCGGAAGCGGTTGAAAGGGAAAGGATTCTAGGCTTTCTAGACATGAGGGGTTTTCGGGGGACGTCGAGAAAAGCTACCCATCCAGGACCTCGCTGTACAGGAAAAAAAAAGGAGGGTCGTCGAAAAGAGAAAGTCATCCGGCCCGAACGCCCGCAGGGGAAGAGCGGAATTTCCAAAGGGTGGGAAGCTAAGTTCTTGCCGAACAGCATTCATCTGGAAAGCTCGGAAAGCACAGGAAAAAAAAAAAGACAAGGAAGTCCCAATGAATGGGCCGGCTCACTGCACAACCTTCCGCACCTGCGAGAAAACGGGGATGCTATGTTCAGAATGAATCCATCCTCTACGGAAAAAAAAAAAAATCAAGGGCTTATCCACGGGAGCCACTCGGTATGGAACACTAGAAAAACCGACGGGGAACGAAGGGGGCCGGACTCAAGGTGTCGAAGAAGATGAACGCCAGGGGATCCCCTCGTTCAGTTGCAGAGTATAAAAATCGTCCGGTGGCGGTTCGCAACCGTTGCCGGGAGAGATCACGGGGATCAAGAAGGCACCCTTCGTAGTGAACAGCAGGTAATCGGGTGGCCAACTTAGTAAATCTCCAGGAAAAATAGAAAAACCCAAAGTGCCAGAGAACGCCAACAAAAACCGCATCGCTGAGGGAGGGAGAAAGCGAATGAAACCGCCCGGATGCAGGGGATGCGCGCGCGCAATCGGCCGGCACTTCGATCTCCTGGAAAAGCGAAGCTCACGGTCCGACGATCGGAAACGCAAGAACGGAAGAGGATGAATCAAAGGAATTGGCTGCGCCGGCCCTGCGCAGCGGAGGCTCGAAAAACTGTTCATTCGGGATCCAAAAGAAGAACAAGGGACACCGTTTGCATCTCTCAAACCAACGAGAACTTCTGTTCCTGGGGAAGAGACCAGTAGGTACAGTCCCAGTACGAAATCCGAAGCCGAGGCAGAAAGGAAAAGGGGAACGCGTGTTGCCCGAGAATCTCCGATAGCAGCAACGCGAACTCAAAATTTAAAGAATAGAACAACAACAAAAGGGAAAAGAGATGGGGGCCCAGGGCCTGCGGGTAAAACGAGTGGCGGAATGAGAGAAAAGACAAAAGCAGTGAGTGATCCGCGTTCAGAATCGAGAGGGCTGAGGGGGAGCATGCTTGACTCGGAAATTAAGAGAGCCTCCGCTGAGGGAATCGAAAGAGCGTTACAACGGGACGGTGGTGTCGGGGCGAAATCCGATAGGAAGTCAGATCCGAACCGGGAAACGAAGAAAGGCAATGGGCGAATCGTCCGCGAGGTGGAGGAGCTCCGTCGGGGACCGTGAGAGTAAAAACTGTACAATCAATCTAGAGACTATACGGAAAAAAAGCGCTAAAGGAAGGCAATTCAGGCGGAATGACGTTCCGCGAACTACGCAGGGAGCTCGAAAAGTGCGGCGGTGGATCTGAACTTGGCTTCGAAGGTGAGGCGCCAGAGGGAAAAATCAAGAAGAGACGAAACCTATCCTACCGGAGGGTTCCACGTCCAAAAAGAGCAGATGACTGAGAGACCACGGGAGGAACGTGCTAACCGACACAAGGACGAGAGGAAAGGGGGGAAGAAAACTTCACTAGCGACCCTGGACGTGGAAGCGATCTTCGACGCCAACCGAGCTCGAGCTCGGGTTTAAGAGATAACAGGAAGGGTAGTTTCTCCACGGGAGAAACGCAAGCCTGAGAAGGTGGGGAGGAGCGTCATGACGACCCATCGGCATAACTCGGCGGGGATCGAAAAGAGGCCGGATGGGTTTGGGCAGGGAGGGGAAAAGAAAAAGAGAAAGACTGGAGTGAGCACGTCGGTCAGGCAAGAGGGGAATCTTTCGGCAAGACCGGCTAAACACGGGGGAAAAAGAAGTAAATGAGGAAAAACGGAGACGCCGTGAACACACGAGCAGCGCCCAGTATCGTAGGGGTGCAACTGCCCGGGAGGAAAAAGTCGTAGGGAAAACAAAAAGCGGACTAGGTCCGCGACTCACCTTCAACCAAAAGAGGACCAGAGAACAAGAGAGGACCTTAGCCAAAAAATTAGACGCCGAAGTCGCGGGCCGTGACCTGAAGCAGAGAATTCAACGATCAGGGGGGGGGGAAAGGAGGAATGACGAAAAACAGCCGTATCGATTCCGAATGTGGGGGAGTTGTCTTCGTTTGAAGAGAAAAAGATAAAGAAAACTTTCCGCCAACGATCCCGCCGAAACTGAAAAAAAGAACAATCGACGGGGGAGGGAAAGAGAAGATCTACCTTGGAAGTGGGATTCGTGAAGTAGGCCAGGAAAAAGAAAATTTGTCGCGTGAGCCCAAGAAAGCTCTGAACTGGGTTCTGAAGGGACAACCTGAGACAAAGGTTCGAGCGCGAGGTGAGACGTGTACGGCCAGCAACAAACCTTCGAGAAAATAGGTGAGGAAGGAGCAAAAGTCCTACGCCGGAGCGAAAGAAAATCCAGCTGCGGAAATCTACTGTTCGGGGGGGTTGGAGAGGAAAAGAACAAACCCATCGATACCTCGATGCAAACGGCTTGTGCGCTGAGATCCGTGCTCAATAAGAAAAAGGAAAAAAGAATTGACCAGAACGGGTATTACAACTCGTAGTTCCGCGAACCGGGAAAGGTTCAATCGTTGATACTATTGTAGGATCCGGAAAAAAAGGGGGGCGTTCAGCTTACAATCGCCGCTCGATGAAGGATCGAGCTGGAAGGGAGAGAAAAGAACGATTAGACGCCCTGGT
>Ga0179593_1406556_pt1 | contig 10983 bp, 13 predicted proteins | sample CZODoug2_1_08_16_FD_185931 | JGI IMG/M metagenome (GOLD analysis project Ga0179593, IMG submission 185931) | Vadose zone soil fungal communities from Angelo Coast Range Reserve, California, USA - CZODoug2_1_08_16fungal (PacBio error correction) | ecosystem: Environmental > Terrestrial > Soil >...
GCAAACCTAGAAATTCGCTTGGGGGAGAGTAAAGGAAAGGCGGGGGGGGCGAATCTGACATTTTAGGGAATTGGAATAACCTTATTTTCCGCTTTGTCAGGCGACGGAGGAGCAGCGGTGGAAGGAGTGGTCGAAGGGTGTGGCGGGGAGACCTGAAAGAGGAGGTCCAAAAAACACATCGGACAAGGGGTGGAGAACCCCTGCGAATCTGTGGCACGAGGGGGGGTAGGGAAAAAATAGCGTTTTCGTATTCAGGAAGTGAAGATTGTCGAGTTGTCGATCTCTTTGAAAAAACACGCTGATCTCAGGAATGGGGAAAAATTGCCGCTGGGGGGGCATCCGCAGGTGGTCGTCTATTATCAGGCGACTGAAAATATACGCACGCGATTCGCTATGCTCCACAGGGTTGACCAGAAGAATTCAGTGAATGCCTTGAGGGCTATGTACCGAATCGAGGGAGTCGGGGGGCAGACTTGCGGAAACTGATAGACGGGAGGAAGAAGGCAGAGAAGAGGGGAGCTGCTAAAACCTCTCAAGAAGACGAAATAAGCTGATCGATTCGAAAGGAAAATTCAAGGTCCGGGAGAGCGGCGAAGCCTGTTTTGCAGATCGATCCGGGGAGAACGAGTATCGCAGCAAGAGCGAGAGGGTATTGTGCGAAGCGGTCGCAAAATATAGGAGCACGTCGGCGGGAATGTCGTGGAGAGCGTGAGAGGGGCGCAGATGTCGAGGAATCGAAGCGTAATTTGCCCAGCAACTTGGGTTCAATGTTGTTTCAAACAAGAAATGGGGGCTTAATGTCATAGAGGGGAGTGGCAGTCCTGAGGGGGAATAGCCGAAGGAGTTGGGGGTTGGGACTCGCGAGAAAAAACGCACGTAGGGGGTGACAGAAAGGTTGGTCTCATTGAACCGTGATCAGGAACGGGGTAAGGGGCGCGGTGGTGAAAAAACGAAAGAGAACGCGGAAGTGAAAACGTGGGGAACAAAAAAATGGAATTGAAACGTTCGTGTCCCTGTCTCTAAGGAGGTGGTGTGGGCGGTAATGATGGCGCCTAAAGCTGCAGGGACATCAATGGATATTGGGTTCGAAAGGGGAATTGCGAATTTCAGATGGAAACTATCGGCGGAAAATGTGAGAGGCAAAAAGTCTTGTTCCTGGGGGAAGAGAGGACGCGAAAATCGCTGCCACGTAATCAAAAGTTCGTGAATGCGGCATTTGGGAGGGGGAAATAAAACAGAATCATCTGAAACGCTGAGGGGAAAGAAGGGGGAGGGAAGAGTTTGTAAAAAAGGAAGCGGACAGCAAGCGGACACTTCTATAAATCAGCTAGAAACGCGTCAAATTGGGGAAAGCATAACTTTTGGTCAAAGAGGAAGACGACTTCCTAAATAAACGCGGGGAACGAAAAAAAATTATATATCAAAACCAAAAACGGGAAAAAGGGAGGGGGGGGGCGTTTAAAGTTGAGTTGGAGGGTATGATTCGGCGCAACAAGAAGCAAAGAAGAAAAACTTTGTGAAACAAGGAGGAAAATGCCGGCGCTAATTTTATTAGACTGCGCACTGATGAGGGGAGTATCGATGAAAAAGTGGGGAAACACGATCCTCATACCAGGCCGAAGGGGAGCACCAGGATGGGGTGGGAGTAAATCATTGTCTGACAGGTAAAGCATTCCGAACTTTGGACAAAGCCGCTGCTCTGTTAAGAGAGAGAAGGTTACGCGGTCGCGTGACAAAGTCAAGAAAGCCTGCTCACAGGCCGGGCCCGGTACACTAATGCATTCAGTTCATTCAGAAGACATACTGTAAGGAGACTCCTAGGCGCGTTCCTGGAAAGATCAACAAAAACCATCCAAAAGAAAACCCTGAAAGCGCCGCACCGGAAAAACGGGCTGAAAAATTTCCAAGAGCAGATATCCGAGGTGTAAAACACATAAAGCCAGCAGAAAGGCGTTCCCCGGTGTTCCACAGCACAATGTCGGGGCAAAAGCCTTTCTTGGGGTCAGGAAAGAGCCCAGTCAGACAAGAAATGGCAAATTAGGAAATGGAAAAACGAGACGGACAGGAAAGCACCCTCAATATAACCTTACGTCCATAAGAGGGGGGAAAACAATTTTACCAAGAAACGCGGGCAAATCAACGAATAATTCTCTAGATCAAGATAGTAAACGGAAAGCTCAGAAGCCGGACGCAACATAGTGAGATCAATCAAAAGAGACGGAGGCGGACGGCCCGCGATAGACCTAAGAATGAACACGGGCTTGCGGAAGTAGCACCTCAACCCTTAAAACGAAAGGGCGAGAGAACGGGGCTTGGAAGGGGAGGAACTCGAGTACTTATCACATCCCAAGCCCATTTCAAAGCGCCAATACAGCGGTCCAGGGAGGGACGAACTAGAGACCGCGATTCAGTAATAGGAAAAAATCGCAAAAGAATAAGAGGTACGGTTGAGCTGCGAAGAGCGTGAGTAAGGCCACCTGTATTAGGGATGCAGCGCAGGCCCTGGCCGAGAGAACAAAGAAAATCGTTATGTCTCATGCACCCAAAAGCCTTACCAAAAGATACGAGGGCCCGGGGCACAGGGAGTAAGATTCCTCCAAACGCAAAAATAGGTCACCAACCGACGAAAGAACTCAGGGGGAGGAAAAGAGGCCCAACTCTCCAAGGGTTTCCTCAACTGTCCAGAGGGAAGGGGAGCAAAGCTACGGAAAATGCAAAGCAAAAAATGATAAAACTCGGACAAGGAGAGAAAAATAGGGAACCACCCAAGGAAAATCAGGCCATTAAAGAGGACGTAAAGGGAGAGAATGCCTATGCGGGGACCCAATTGTTAAAAAGGACTTAACAACCGCCTCTAGGTCAGAGGGGAGAAACGAGACAGCAGAGAGAGAGAGGAAAAAAAAAACGAGAAATTAAGGGGGGGTTCGTAAAAATGGGGGGGGGGGGCAAAGACATAGCATTTCAGATATTAGACGGGAAGGGTCAGGAGGTGGACGGCTGCAGAAAGCAGAGGGGGTGGGGGTTTCTCCGGAATCGAATTTTTTTCTACATTCCGGCCAAAAAAAAAAAAAAAAAAAAACAGGAACAATTTGACCCAGAGAAGACGCGGGGGAAACTGCTCGCACGGCGCAGGAAGAACCTGGCGGGATATCTGGTGAAGATTGAACGGAAAGCCAAGGGTACTATTGGCCGCGAGGGAGGGGTTTAAAAAAATTTTCCTCTTTGGAAATCCGAGCGTGGGGGGGAATTCGCCAGGAGCCACCCTGAGACAATACTAAAGTACTGGACAGAAAAATTCAACGCAAAGGGACAGACAGAGAAGGAGCACTTGGCTCGTTTGGACTAAATTTCGCAGGAATAAGGCGGAAGGAGGATGGGAAGTCAGTCAGAAGGAAAAGGATTTGACGGACGGCACGCAAGGGAAGGAATAAAGAGTCTATCTCATCTTACAGGAAAGGGCGGGCCAGCAACCCTGGGGGTGGTCACTATCAACGTGCAAGAGTATCAAGGTCCTGGTGCGAAGCGGGAAATGGGGGGCAGCTTAAAGCTAAAATTATGAAGCGCACTTAGGAGAGATTCCTGGAGGGAATGCGAGGGGCGCGGAGTCTGCGCCAGGAAGAGGACTTTGACACTTGCGTGCAATTGTTCCAAGAAGTAATTGGGCGGAAGTGTATCGGCGGGGGGGGGGGGACGTTCTGCCGATCGGGTGTGGCCGTGGGCAAGGTCGTGCATTGGATCAGGGAGTTCGAAAAGCAGGGTTCCAGAGTGGTTCTCTGAAGGAACTAGGACCGAGGCGGCGGGGTGAAAAAGAATCGGTGCGGGCATTGAAATTTTGGGAAACACGGGAACCCGGTCGCCATGCGAGTCGGGGCGTAAAGGATTGGGTCGAGATGAGCTAACTGCCTAAAGAGGCGGGAGAAAGTATTGATGACGGAAAAGTTGTAGGAAAAGAGGGTAACCCTTCATGCGCGTGGAGCGGCTCAAAAAAGGTGGAATAGACTGGTACGAAACAGAAAGAGTCTATCCTTCCGGAAGCGTATTGGGGCAAACCGGCTGAGCATTTTGGCGGAAAACTGATGGACATAACAACAAACTTCATCCCGCAGAACGGAAGCCTCGGGGGGGGGGGAAAACGGATCGGAGGTGGTTGGGGGACACATTGGAACGATAATGGAGAAGAAAAAAAAAACGCAATAAAAAGACAGAACTCGTGGAGCTTGGTGGGGAAAATAGACGGAGCTTCGTTCAAGAATAAAACTGAAATAAAGGTACCCCCCAATCGAAAGCAACAACAACGAGGGAGAAAGAAGATGGGGCTGGGAGCAGTTAGTAAAGTTATAGGTACAAAAAGCGCAAAAAGTAAACTCTGATAGGTCCAAAGCGTTGCCTGCGCTATTTTAGGAGGCTCAAAGGATCGCTTACCAATGGTACAAAAAGTCCAAAACTTAAAAATATCAGCGGCAGAAGAAACTTGGAGGTAGGCCCATCATTTCAAAAAAACCAGAGTAAAAAGTTAAACTTATCCTTTGGACTGTCCGTTAACGAGTTGAGGCAGTCAGCGTAAATACTATGAAAACGAGCGCGCATCGAATGAAAAGGGGAGACTAAGGAAATTAGGAGGAAAGGAAGGAGAAGCGTCGCAGGAAGCTGGTAGCTGACAGAAACATCCTCACACTCGGGGGAAAACCCTGCCAGAGAGACTTCCCGCCGAACTGAAAATGGACCAGCCCTTTCGCAAAGGATTCCGAAGAGAAGGAGGGGGGAAAAAAAACACACCTCCTCCACTTACTATTTCCCAAAAAACAAGGGAGGCAACCACGCCTTGCGGGCGAAAAAGATGCGAGCCAGCACGCCAAATAAAACTTGGAATGTCGGCGATGCCAACAAGCAAAAACACCAAGAATAGGGAACAGGACTCCCTAATGGAAAGGATTTGCCACCGCACGCTGGCAGACTCAAGTCAAAGGCACTACAAGCGCGCCCCTAAAAAAGGTACCACGAGCAAGAAAGGAGAACTGGCAGCAGGGGGGAGCGCCCGAGTGAAAAAAGATCAGCGCGGCGATAATCTTCAAAAAAAAACAGGAAACATGGCTTGCGTGCCGGCGCCAGCCCTGCCCGTTGAATTTGGAGGGCTAACGCGGATTACACTTTAGGGACGTGAGAAAAAACTGAGAAGGAAATCCTCAACGGATTCTCACCGCGACAGGACCATTTAGTGAGACTCGCAAATGCAAGCCGCAAATGTCTGACAAAAGAGGAAAAAGGTGGACGCATAAAACGGGATGCTACCTAAACGGGTCGTCAGCGGCAATCTGCCAAACAAGACTCTCGAAAAACCACGAATGGAAGTGATGCCACCAGCAGAAGACATGGTTGGCATTAAACGTTTCAATAGTAAGGAAAACAAGATAGGCCGAGAAACCAGAAAGTTCACGCCGTCCGAGAAAAGAACAAAAAAGCTTGAAGCAGTGAAACGACGCCAAATGTTCAAAACAACCTGTCCGGAGGATTTTGTCCGAATCAAGAAAAAATTAAGCCGAAGAAAAAAGAGGGCAAAAAATGCTCCCCGAAATCCCGAAAGCAGTGCCGGATTATAAGTTCCGGAGGAAAAGCGAATTTGCGGGGGACACGCCAGGTTCCTAGGTACTAAAAAGAAGAGGAAGATGTCTAGTGGAGCATCTTCTCAGCAAAGTAGGAGGAAAGAGAGGGAGGAGAAACATAATTAAAAGCAGGGAGCAGAGCTTCTTAAAAAAAGTAGGGTTTTGGACCGGCATCTGCATTAAAGAGACAAGGAACGAAGGATGAAAGAGGCCTATCACGTACTGGGCGCATGTTTGGTGGGGTCCCGGATCAATGGGGTGAGGGGAGTCCTGCGTATGCGATGGGAAAAACAAAAACGACAAGCGTGTAAAACTGGAGAAACGGGGGCAAGGATGGGAAGAACTGAAATTCGTAAAAGGACGGGAAGATTTCGTTGCAATCGGATACGAGAGCAACGCTCTGGTGAGGGGTAAAAATAAAAGGCAGAACCAACTTTTGTGGAAAATGCCTCCCGTGGCAGCTAAGGGTCAGCTTGCGCGGCTCAATAAAATACGAGGGAAGGGGTTGGTTTGTTGGTATGGTTCTTGCACTATAACAGAGAAGGAAAAAACGGGAACGAGGGAAGGCTTTGCGTTGCGAATAACTACGGAATACTCGAGCGAACGACTCGGTTTCGCGGGCGCATACGGGAGAGAAGGTGGGAGACGGACTGATCTAAAACATACGGAAAGGTACTGATCAAAAGACAACAGTACAAATTCAACTTAATACTCTTGAACCGCATGGTGTTTAGATACAGGGGAGGTGGGGGGGGGGGGGGGGGTTAGTGGGTCACTGGTGGTGGGGTTGGGGTAAGAAGGTGGGTAGAGGAAAAGTATTTCTTCCTACGTACTCACGTCTCGCCGCTTCTCTGGGGGTCACTCGGGCGGAAAGATGAGCGCACTCGGCGGAGATTCAGGGATAGTACGGCGGAGTGCTCTATTGGGACAATCTGATAAAGGGAAAGGGGGCCAATTGTGGGGAAGAATATTGTTCTTCATTTGGCAGGCTTCCTTATCGAAACTCCGATGAAGTGAAGGTTGGATGGGGGGGGCATGAGACAGCACTGATTCGAACGAGAGTGTGCCAAGTGCCTGTGAACCGTCAGGCAAAACTCTGGAGGCGGTGGGGGAAAAAAGAAATCGCTTCGTTTTCGGGAAAATGAATTACCGTTTCGAAGGAACCAGTCAGCCTGAGAGATTGGAGTATGGAAAAGGCGAAGAGACTGCAGTACCCGGCCTGCGAAGGGGCGTATCGGATCGAGGGATAGGGAAGTCTCCGAGGGGGGAGAGCGAAGGGCGTTTTCCCGGAATCTGGTACGCGGCGAACCGCTATAAGGACACGAAGCCAGCGAGGACGTGGGTCAACAGTCGAGATTGGGGGAAGATGGCCATACCCCCAAGGCAAATCAAAGGGATCGTAATGAAATTGATTTGTTGGCAAAAATGGAAGCGGCAGAAAGAAGGAGTCGCACGTCCATAAATCTGCACCCGGGACGAGTGTGTGGGCGAGAATTGCGCGTCGGTGCAAACGAAAGAGAAGGAATAAAATAAAAACGCGGACAGAAAATAGAAACAACGAGGGGAGGGGTGCAGTTTCCAAATGGGGTAGGAGTTAGAATAATTCGACAAAGGGCTCAGCAAGTCTACGCTCGGTAAAGCGTTAAACTCGTTGCCTGACTAGGGGGAAGGAGAAGCAGTCTGATGGACAGGAGCCGGAGGGAAGAAAATCACAATAAGATTCCAGTATACCGCATCTGGGTACGGGGGTTTGCATCAGTTTCGAAAGAAAATGCCGGAGGCACGAGACTTTTTACCCCGATCCTCGTGGGACCGAAGCGAGAGGGTTAGAGGGGAGAACCAGAGAGGAAAAAAAAAGCCCGTATAAAAAAAACAAAAATAGGGGAAAAATATCGTGACACGAGGCAAATTTCGGACAAATTCCGATCCCCTACTTTCGACGACGCCGCGGGCCGCAGCGCCTAAGAGGGAGACAAAAACATAACGAACAAAAGCGAAAACGACAGGTAACGAACGCAAAAAGTCACATGCCGTCGAAAGGAAAGAGCGTGGGAAAAAAAGGGCCCGGAAGGATCGAAAACAAGAAGGGAAACAATGGGAGGGCAACACGCTGTAATCCCCGTCAAGCCAAAAAATTAAAGAAGGAGATAAACCGCATCCTGCAATCACGGGCACCACTTAAGCAAAATACTTGGAAAAAACAATTTGGCCCAAGAAACGAGGGAAATCCCCGAGGGAAGCGCGTCGAGAAACCCTCCGCAGTACCCAGAAGAGAGAGGAAGAAGATGCGCCGAATACTTCGAGCGCCTCTTAAACTCCAACTCCCGCAATATATACGCAGAGGAGAGAAGGACAAGCTTGCGCCGAGAACCAAAGGCCCAGTGGAAGTTGGGTACGTGGAGGTAATAAAAAGCGGGTATGCGGAAAGAGAGAAGGAGGAAAATTAGATTCAATTCCTCGGCCCCTAGAGACGGCGAAAAGCAAGCAGGCGCAAAGGTAGTTCTCCTCGGAAAAGAAAAGGCAAACGAGCTCAAAGGTCAGAAGATCGGTCCAGGAAAGCAGGGGCAAGCCCGAGGGGAGTAGCCCAAGCTGGCAATCTTCTCCATTCCCAGAAGCGCGGTGAATATGACCAACATCGACACATGGGGTGAACCTAGCAACTATCGTCATAAAGGGTTTGCACAAAAAAGAAAGATGACGGCCGCCTATACTAGAGCATTCTTTCAAAAAAGGGGCAAAAGCGACGCAGTGTGTCCGAAAGAGGTACCGATGAGGTATGATCGGGCATCAAAAAAAAAAAAAAATAGGAAAAGAGGGAGCGCTTACCCTTACCACGAAAAATAATATGGTGTACCAAGAAGAATAAGATATGAAATGACAGAATGTTGCAGCCAGTAAGGGGACGAAGTATCAAAATCGTTCGTTGGGGCGGAAAAACAACAAAACCAAGAAAAAAGCACAACTTATTAGATGGCACGAGGGAAATTAGAAGATTGGGTCGGTAAATGTAGGGGAAAAAAAAGAAAATTTGCAGAATGAAGCGGGAAAGATTACACTGTTGTCCGAGGGTTAGGGGAGGAAGGGGGACGATTTAGGAGTTGGGGGGTATCCGTGCAGTCCATGGGCCCAACAAATCCCCCAACTTGGAGGGGGGGGATCCTGGCAGTACCCCTACTCGAAAGCGGGAAGAAAAAACCCAAAAGGCCGCTCGTGGAATGGGGAAAGGAAAGAACAGGGAGTCAGGTCGGGTAGAAGAATTGGGGTCCAATTAATAAAGAGAGAGGAACCTTATTTTGTGTTACACACATTTGCGCAAAAATCCGCGCGTGTGTGCGAGAAGCAACACTGCGCAGAGAGCGAAATGAGGACGGGGGAACTCTAGGTCGAAATTGACCGGGGGGGGGGGGGGGAAAAAGAAGTTAAGTTGCACTAGACTTAATTCTGGAAACGAGCAACAGGCGATGGCGAGGCCAGCATAAGGTCGAAAAAATGGGGACTCGAGAAACCTAGAAGCAAGATATCCCCTTACAATTACAACAGCGCGAAGAAAGAACGGTGCATCGGAAGGATTTCTACTATTATCTTGGAGTTCGAAATGGAAAGCGGACGAAGGGAGGCAGAAATCGAAGATGGAGGGACAGGAAAGGCAAGTGAGGGCGCAAATCAACCAACAGGGCGGGGCAAATTGTTGGGACCAGAGGAAAGGTGAGGAAGTAGACGGGACGTTTTCTTTCGCCTTAGATCTCTATGAAGTGAGTGGGGGGGCAATGGCTGGGGGCAATTAGGGATCGCAACGCATGGGAAAAGGAGAACCGTAAGGTAGGGCGTAGGGGACCACGAGGATAGAGGGGAAAGAGGGTGCGACTGCAGGTACTTTTTTCATCACTTAGGGAGCTGCGCGGCAGTGCGTAGGGATGTTGAAGGCAAGTGCAGACCGCAGCTGCGAGTCTGATTATGAAAAGGAATGGAGGATTGTCGCGAAAAATCTTCTATTTGCGCTGCCTCGTTGACTGGTTATCAGCTGGGTAACGGAGGACAGGAAAACTCCGAGCCGGGCCAGGGAGCAGAAGTACTTGGGAAAAGACTGCGTCGCATTTTGGAGAAGAGCCGAAAAAAAAAAAGAAAGAAAGCGACGGCCAAGATATATTTTCTTTAGGATGCGAGGGGCACCCACATGGAACCTGAAGAGACGCTGCAACGAATAAAGAAGCCAGGCACGCGGGAGGGGGGGCAAAAACGGCGTATGACTTGGCCAAGGGGGGGATCTAAACTGAAGGTGACCGCCCAAATAGAGCGCAAAAAAAAAAAGGAATAAGCAATATGTTTGTGGACGCGTTTTATTGGGGGAGTAGTTAGATAGGCCCAACGACGCGGAAAGTAGAAAAATGGGGGAACCCAAAGACACGCGTGGGCCGCGGAGATGTTGAGTTATAAAACGCGTCGGATGCAGATCTTCCATGGGTGAAAAACAAGAGCAAAAAAGCTCCGATAAATCAGCAGTTCGCCGCAGCTTGAGAATTTATCAGTTTCACGGGAAAAAGGCCGCATTCACCGAAAGAACCGGGGATCCGTAAAAAAGCGTCGTGCTCGAGATGGCGCGGTAAGGCAATACAAGACCCATGAGCCCAGCAACGACGAGGGACCACGTTTAAAAAAAAGAAGTAAATTCTCAAACCAATAAGGGAAGAACGCATCCGCGAGAGCACGCCCTCATCCTCCAGAGAGGAACCGCCAAAAGGCCGGAAAGGAGACAGTGGACCCCGAACTTTCTGAAACCAATTCTCAAACAGTCAGCGATCTCCGTCGGGTCAAAAGCGAAAGAGGGAGTGTAACCGGTTTCCCACCAAAAAAGAAGGGAGGGGAAACACAAGGGCGGTCGAATCCCCAGAAATGCGAGAAAAAAAAAAAACTGCCAAATCACTGCAATTCAAGAGCGGATGCACCCGGGGGCAACCGCACGCACCCGTAAGAAAGAAAAGAATTCGGGGGTAAACAAAAGTTGTGCCCAGGAAGATGGAAAAGTCTAAGATGAAAGCCGCGACAATCCGCCACATAAGACAAAGGACAAAAAACATAGAACCGCAAGAAGAGCCGCATCAACTTGAAGCCGTGGCACATCTCCGCGGAGAAGAAGGCTAACATATGAGGAGCGAGAAGGCCAACAAAGGCACCCAAGGGGAATTTGAAGCCGCCCCGGTATTTGTACTGAAAAGAAGAGAAAGGAGGGAGGAGTTCCCTTGATGTCTTTATACAGAAAAACACATCAGAGAGCCAGAATAAAAGCGGAAAGAAAAAAAGGAAAGTTCGTGCCTCGCTCCCGGAATTCAGGCAAAGAGAAAGAGGAGGAAAATCAAACTGATAAAACCGTGCAAAGAAAGAGCTT
>Ga0179593_1407656_pt1 | contig 10983 bp, 6 predicted proteins | sample CZODoug2_1_08_16_FD_185931 | JGI IMG/M metagenome (GOLD analysis project Ga0179593, IMG submission 185931) | Vadose zone soil fungal communities from Angelo Coast Range Reserve, California, USA - CZODoug2_1_08_16fungal (PacBio error correction) | ecosystem: Environmental > Terrestrial > Soil >...
GAACTACTGATGGGTAAAGACTTAGGAAAGGGGTCGTGGGAGAACAATTCCCGAAAAAAGGGAAATCGAGACATTTACGACACAGCGCGAGGGGCTCGCAACCCCGAAGCAAATTGGAGAAGACAAAGCTAAAAAAAGCTGCAACGACAGCTGTCCAGACGGGGGTCTTTGCGCAAGCCGGAATGGATTGGGACGGCAATTTGGGGGGGAGTTGTGGCACCGGGCCGGTCGTTTGTGTGAGTTCGGCAAATCACTATCGGCACAAAAGAAAGGGGAAAGGTGCCACGGAAGGTGTCGACAAAACAAACCATCGCCCGGGGATCGCATGGCCGAAAATGGGAAAAAAGAGGACCAGCTGCCCCGCTGAAAGGTCGCATCGCGGAAGCGCTGCAAGAAAGGCCCGCTACCATCTCATGACAAGGCAGAAAACAAAGGGAGGGAAGAAAAAGGAGAGGAGAGAAGAAAACATGCGGGTAATAGAACGAGGGGGGTGGAGGTCAACGGGGGAAAAGTGAACAGGACAAACGAATCCAGTCGAATTCGTCATCTCGGGGGGGAAAAAAGATCTATTTCTCGACAGAGAGGGCGAAGATAGGTTGAAAAAAGGGGGACATGCACTTGAAAAAATAGGGCGTACTCAGAGGGGGGGCACCAGACATGGTCAAAAAGGTCAAAAACAATTCAAGGGCGCGTGGGGGCGTTCTCCCATTCCACGCTCGTTTCAGAGAAAAGGGGTCGACGGTAACCCAAAACAAAGAGAAAGGATTTATAGTTGAAGCCTCGTCGGAGAACGACTGGGGCGCAGGAAACGGCGTTTCCTTATCCGCGGACAAGCCGGAAAGGTGGCTGCGCCGACGGCGAACACATCAGGCCCCGAAAGGGACGACGAAAGAAAATGAATGCAAGAAAACGCCTACGGAAGATGCGAAGTTTTGTTAAAGGGCCAGGCGAACGGGGTGGCTGACATCCCCTGCGTCCACCAATACTGGTGGGCAAGTGAGAAAAGGGAAAGAGCAGAAAAAAAAACTAAACCAGGTCACTCGGGGGGAAATTCAAAGAATACCGGAGTGAGGCCTGGCTTAAAAACCTCAAGAACGTCACGCCCTGGAAATGCCCGTGCTGCAACAGCTCCTCACATGCGAAAAAAGGCCAGATAAAGAAAAAGGGAGGGAGGCAAAAGCGACACGACCCGCCCCTTCTACACTACGTGGAATGACCAGATAAGCGCGGGGGAGATCGGGAGGGCAACTTCGACCTCGAACTGGAAATGTTTTCTGGCACGGCAGGAGAAAGATAGTGAACCCAACGTTCACAACGGCGGTGCGCTCAAGGACTAGGGTGGCTGTAGAGGGGAAATCCAGAACAGAATTTCCGGATCCTGAAAGTCTTGAACCGAGGGGTCTTCAAGTAATAGCGCCGGGGCTGAACAAGGGAACGAGAAAGGGGAGCTGACCACCATTGAGGCGGGGCAGGGGGGAAAACAGCACGAGGGAAGGAAGAAGTTCGGTTTCCGGGGGACTCGGCGGCGTTGTCCGTGAAGCCTCTCCCGGCGTTTGCTGAAAAAATGGAGGAAAGGTTATGGATGGGGGAAGACTACGGCGCGTAGAGTTCATGAACTGCGGGAAAAAGGGGGCCAATGTCTCCAGAAATTAGGTGCGATGGGGAGGAAGGGGCCAAGCTGGGGGTGGGGTGCTGATGCAAGAGAAGGCGGACGAAAGGAAGAGGGCGCCGACTACTTCTTTCCGGCTATGTTGGGGGAGCCTTGGTAGAAATACGAACTCGCGTTAACTTATCTCTACGCGGCTTGCATTGAACCTGTGTCGGGGTTCGCCGCGGCACAGCAAAAAGAGATACAAACCACTCGTCTTACGTCCGCTGGGGGATGTACCAAGAAGAAAAGGTTCAATTGAGAAGAGACTGGTCCTTTTCATGGTTCGCAGGAGACAAAATTACGGGACTCTTCAAGACAAGCATTCAACCTTAAGCAAGGAAAGAAAAAACGGCACCTGGGGGGCGAAAATTTGCTGACTACTATCTAAAAAACTAACATTCAGGGGAAAAGGAGGGAGACGTTCAACACCTCCGAAAGGGACGAAAAAAGTAGGCAGGGGGACGGATCAGAGAAAGTAAAAGAGAAAGGTACATCAACAGGGACGCCGGAGAACGGTTCAGACGGTTCCTCTACGTCGAGGTGTCCGATGGCTCCGGTCTCCTCGCGATATCGCCTACACCTAAAAAGATAAGGAAGCGGAGGAAGAGGGGGCAAGAAAAGTTCGCGATCAAAAAAAAGGGCCTATGACCGTTCAAACAAAGAGAAGGCACAAGCGTGCCCAAGGATCCCAAAACTGCTGCGGGTGAGGGGAGGACTAGAAAAACATTAAGAGAAAAAAACTAAAAAACGCACTTCTCGACAGGGGTTAACTGCTCGCCTGAAGCGTGACTTAAAACATCACCTACAGCTAAAAAGGACCACCAAGGCAGCTCGACCGGGGTGGCATCAATCCACTACGGGAACTCGCTTGAATTATTGTCTAGCGGAAAATGAATAACGTATGAAAATCTGTTAGACCTGAAGGGGAAACGCACTTCGAGGACAGCCGCGCTCCCGTACGGCTGGAACTAGAAGACTCAAGATTGCTGTGACAGCAGACAGGACAATTGCACGAAAAGTGGACATTGTGACGCAAAAGGGAAAGGGCTCCTGACGGCCCGATAGCACAAACTTGGGGGGGAAAAGAGAGAGTATAGGCCCTGCGCGCCCTACCCCTTTACATGCCTAGCCGATCACGGCCTTGAAAAGGAAAAAACTTGCTTTGCTAATCCCTACACTGGCGGAAAAAACGGAAATGCGGAGAGATGTCGAAAATGGCCTCTACGGGAGCCCGCGCGGAATCGTAGTATTCCCGGGTCTCCGCATACTCCGGCCGCAGACGGGGGAAGAGACATCACTTCTTGCCAGGTGCTGGGAAAAGGGGGTGTCCAGATGTGGCTTTTGCCGACGTCAGGTAAGAAAGCAGTTCCAAAAGAACTCCTAAAAGCGAGTTGAATCTTATGGATTAATGCCTTAGACGTCAAAAGCCTTCACAAACCGAACTCAGTGGGGGGGGTTCCCGTTGTTGGGAAGGACTTGCTCGGTGGAAACGGGCAAGGCCCTTGTTGATAGTCAGGGCGAGACCAGAGGAACAGGCAGAACGTAGAAGCATGTTCGCGGATGGCGAATATATCGCGATCATCCCTTACAGCCATCCGGCAAAGGGGAGAAAAAGAAAGTCATCGTACTCTTGCAGGAGCACGTCGGAACAACTCGAGGAAGAGGCAGGGTCTTATTCGACGACATCTCCAAAACCAGTACGCAGTCGTAGGGACCGTGTTGATACCTGCTAATAAAGTTCAAGCGGAGGGTGGTCTAAGGCGTGCCATCCAAAGAGCAACACAAGGGGGAAAGTTGGTGGGGTCGGTCAAATCAGTCCGGAGTCGCTGATGGGGGGTGGCCCGCCAAGATTTGGAGCAAGACACTCAGAAGGACAAAGCGTTGTCGAAAAAACGTAACACCAAAAGAGTTCCCCAGACTGCGCCGCGTAGAAAATGGCGAAATTCGAACAGGGACAATCAGTCACTGTCAGCCTCGGACAGAAGGGAGGGGGGAAACCACAAAGGCGTCGTACGACCTAACAGGAAAAACGTCACAGAAACGGGAATCCTAGTCGGAAGCGGTCAGAATGGGAATTCGACCTCCCCCAGGACTGTCCATCTAACATCGTCGTCAGGGGCGGCTAGCACCCGCAGGGGCGAGAGACAAAGTCCTCCAAGGAGAAGTAACGGGGGGGGAATAACGCGACGTCGGGCTTCCCACCCATGGGAAAAGCAGGAAACGGTCCGGACGGCGGCGATCGAAATCAAAAAGCCGGGGCCATGAAAGGTCAGGCTCACTGTATCCAAAAAGATCATAGTGCCAAGAAATTCAGAAACCCTGATTCAGCAAACGGATACGGTGGTGACCCATCTATAGAGGTATGTGACAGGCTCATTTACCTGTTTGAAACAGATTCAGGGAAGACTGGTCAGTGAGAAACCGGAAATTCTGGTTCTTCCTGGTCCGGGAAAAAGCCGCCGACGGGAACCCACCCGGTCGAGCGAAATCTCACCTTGTTGCACCGATGTCCCCAAGTCAAGCAAAGGGCAACCAGGCTCCCCTGGAGGGGGCCTACCCTCTCACAGGATGGGCCCCTTCCACGAGAGGCAACCTTAGGCGGTTCTCTGGAAAACCGGGTACCTGGGGATTATAGGAAGAAGGATCAGGGAGTGGTTTTCGGAACGGCCCGGGCCGGGGAACGTGCCGTTCTGACTGCATTACCCAAAGGAATAAACCGGGGGCTAAAAACCTAAGCCCGATGAAAACGGGGGTTGTAGAAAGTCTTAGTTATGTTTGCCTATGAAGGGAGCACAGCAAAGGGTACGAGGGGAAGGTACATCCACTAGGAAAGTTAACCAAAATGAGCAGTGGACTCGGACCTGGGGGGGAAAAGAATCCTTATTCCGCTGGGTGAGAGGCGGGCGAACAACTTTTGACGAACCACCGGTTGCTTACTGGGACGTATTCACGAAAAACTCCGGGAGTTCTGAAAGAATAAAGTGAAAGGTCGGGCGAGGAGTCGTGAGTCTACTGAAAAAGGCAGGGAGAACGCACTTTTTTGGGTGATACTGATGAGAAAAAAAGACGCTGGCAAAGATCCGATGGTTTAAAGCGCAAAGATCACGCCCCCAATTCTGGGTGGGACTGAAGAAAGAAACTCGCCGTGGCACAGAAGGACGGGGCAGGACGCTTCCTGGTTATTCTTTTCCTCTTCAAAAAAGACTCTAGGAATGACAATCAGATAGTAACCTACCCTTGACGGGAAGTGTCGGGAGCAATGAGGGCGGTAGGGTGCCAACGGCTCCAAATCACCACTGGCGTCGGAGGGGCTCTGGCGAGAAGGTCATCTTAACTGTCGTGATTGGTTGACGCTTGTCAGCGGGGCTCGTTGGGGACCTTAAATTCGAGGGACTCCCGCCCGTTTTAAACGCCTCCTCCAATGCACAGCCACCTACCCTTTTTGAGATGTTCCGGGGTGAAATCTTTCATAGGGGGCAGCGAACTCCTAGGTTGTTATGGGTCGACAAAAAGGAAGGTCGCACCATTTTCCACGTCCGGGGAGATAAAAGTTGGCGAAGACGAACTTCACAAGAGGTGAACAACGCAAGGGAGATTTCCATAACTTCTTAAAAAAGAGAGATACAGTGCCCGGAGACGCCTGTCATTGGCGAACAACGGGGGGATGGGCCTCAAAAGAAACGGAAGGGGAGGAGAGACCGAGGCTGAGTGCATCTTCAGTTACGGGTCAAGAGCTCCTTCTTAATATATGGATTAACCAGGGCAGCTAGCTCAACATGAAGTAGGATGAAAGTATTAGGGGTCCAGCACCAGTCGACAGGGTAAAGGAACTTTTAGCACCTGATCTAAGGGGTCAGGTGATGACGAACGCCAAGATGAGGTCGTGCCCGCGCCTGCAAAAATCCATTGAGAAGCTTGTCGACTGAGGCAAAGGAGGAGCAGGAAGCTGTCACGAGCTGTTACGCACTCTTAATTCTTGGGGGGGGCATAAGCAAGTTGGGGAGTGGGTTCACCGCTGGGTAAGGTTTGGTTGGAGTTAGGAGAAGGAGCGGATATAGAATGAGCTCAATTAGGTGCCACGGGTTGGAGAAAAAGTAGAAAAAATAAGCCCGTTAGAGTTAAAATCGGGATTCCTCCAAAAAGAAATTGAAAGCGAAAACGGTTGGAGGGTTCGTTTCAAAACGCTAGGAGGCAAAATCGGCGGAGTTACACTATCAAGCCTCAACAACACTCAGGAAACAAGAAAGTGACAGAAATTACGAAGAAATACTCAATCAGTCATCACCAAAGAATGACGAACTCTGGTACCTTTTTTTAGCCTTTTGGCGCCGAAACCGGAAAAACCAGTGGCGGACTGGGAGAAGAGGGGTTCTGAACTGATTCTACTCTAGGGAACTAAGCTGGTGAAGCCATGGAGACCTTGACGCACAACAGAATCTCTCAAAGTCCTTGGGGTGAACGGAAACAGCAGACGTCCATGAGCTGGTGAGATGGTGCCTGCAAAAAAAGATACCAGGATTTTTCTTAGATTTCTACGTTAAAACCACATCACAGGGCGGAGGGGCGGATCTTGTACAGAGGCTTGAAAGAGAGGAACTGTGGAGTTGAGCACAAGTTGGTACGTATCAAGAGAAGAAAAAGGGGGGGCGGAGCAACGGCTGTCGCCAACAAAAAACCAGAAAGTAACTCATCCAGAGAGTCAAAATAAGACGAAATGGATCTCAATGCCAAATGTTTTGTAACTTATCCCTGGCTTAGGGGAGACGAGAAAGCGAATGAATGTAAGATGTGTTCTTTGGGGACTAATAATCAACTAATTGAGACAGGCAGCGTGTACGAATCCAGGGACCGGAGGGTAGGCGGGGAATGCGGCCAGCCGCACTAAGTCTCCTCGAATGGGAAGAGTGACTGCAAAGGATCCGACATGTCTGAAACCGGCTTTAATCCATGGGACTGAGGCCCTTTAGAGACACCGCACCGATGAGAAAGAGGGTGGGAGGGGGGGGAAAAAGAGAGGGCTTATTCGATCGTTTTCACTCCGACTGGGGAGAAGGAATAAATCGTGCACCCAGAACCAAACAAGAAGGCAAAAGGGGCGGGCGCTACGAGGGTTGTCTCGTCGGCTTCTAAAAAGAAAGTCACCAGAATTTCCAAAACCAAAACCATCTTACCTGATCCCGAAAGGAAGATCACGGTCTGAACGGAGGACGCAAGCTGGGGGGGGAAGAGGTCAAAAAGGGCATGGGATGCTTTGTGCAAGTGGCTACACACGGGAGAAGGAGGAACGGGGGGTGGGGTAGGTTTCTAAGAGGCAAAAGGGGTACATCCGTGGGTAGGTACTGACTGAAGCTGAGAGAAAGGTGGTTGGAAAACGAAGGGACGTATTCGTGGAAAAGGAACTTCGGGTCAAAGCTAACGACAGAGAAAGGCTTGGGATACGACGACTACTAAATGCTCTTTTGGGGGGGTTAGTCTCCCCATGAGACTCGAGAACACCTCTCTGGCAAACGGATGTCACCGTGCTTACCGGGGGTTCGCCTGGGCCATTCGACTCCACTGTTGGTCGGAAGGCAACGCGATAATCAGCTGACATGGGAACAGTTTTTTCCGGCCGGCGGAAAAAAAACTGACAGCAGGGAGTTTCGAAAGGTCTGTAGTAACCAATGGACAGTAGTAAGTGCCTATTTCACCAGGGTTGAGAACAATTCTGTGCGAGTCACAAACATCAACTTCAACCTGATACAACCAGGAACCTCAGGAAGAAATAACTTTTTTCTGGATGAACAGCCAGGCGCGACGTCTGAACTCCCAAGGTACTTATAAAAGAGTGAAACATGAAAGGACCCCGCCGACGACACGGGCGGGTCGCGTTGGCGCAAAAAAAAAAAAGTATAGCAGCAAGGATACTATTGGGGGTAACGCAGAGACGACGGAGAACTGGTGAAGACTTCTTTAACTTATCTTGAAGAATCTATCGCGAGGAAATAGCCGGAAAAAACTAACATGCCAGGGAGGAAAGGCGTTATTTTTAGACTTAGGGAGAGGCCGGGAGATATTCACCATGGGGACTCCGGTCCACAAACTAGAAGTCACCTCGTTAAGCCGAAACGGGCAATGACAAGAAAAGAAAGGTTGCTGTGAAGGTGCGCTACCATGATAGAAATATAAAAAGGGTCAAGAGGTCGATGGGAGGGGGTGGAACTTGATAGACGAAAGCCAGGTCTTCCACTACTCGCCCGAAAAAGGAAGAGAAAGCAGCCGCAGCAGCACGGGCTAGGAAAAAGGAGGAGGAGGGCGGGAAAGGGATATTGGCAGGCAAAAAACGAGATCTCCCGCGAAAGAAATTAACGTATACAAAAAGAGGAGACAGCCGAGCGTCGTACGGCTGAGGATTTCACAGGAACGGCGTTTTGGGAAATTTAACAGTGGGGGGGAAAAAAGGAAAATAGGCCGAGAAGGGAAAGGGAGGGGGGCGAAGAGAACGATAATCAGGGGAAAACACAACAGGATTAAGGCCGAGGGGGCGAAAAAGAAAGGGGGGAAGGACGGCCTCAGCTCCTAAAACCCGTTTAGTGAGGACTTTGCGGGCCCAAAAACGGGAAGGGAAGTAATTACTCTAGGCAGAGGAAGAGAAGGGTGGCTCAAGTAGGTACTGCAAAAATGGGGGACAAGGGGGAGCCTAAAGAAAAAGAAGCCGCCGCCTCGGTGACTCTACATCCGCTTGAGGCGGTCAACGGATGGACGAGGAACCGAGGGTTACGGGGGAACTGGCGGTCGCAGCAGTGTCACCGAGAAGAGATGACAGTTTCGGGGAAGGAGGGGGAATACGTAGAAGTCACCTCCTTAAAACGAATCATGGTTGCCCCGTGGGGGGAAGGGTGGAACGAGGGTGACTGATCCTTTGTGAACGGGAAGGAAAGTGTGGGCGGCGCCGCGGCTAGGATTAACTTAGACAAGAATACGGAACGCGAGACGGGCCTGTGGAGAATTAATTTTCAATTTAAAGTCCGTACAGAAAGAGAACAGTCTATAACGGCGGAAAGGACGGAAAGTTCTCCAGGACGTCTGAGAGGTAAACCTCCAATAGATAGGCGACTTATCTACTAATACGGCGCCACCGCAAAAAGTAGTCTTCGGTCGGGGTGAACGAAGGAAGGCAAAAAAAGAAAAAAGAAAAGAGAGGGGTCTGAGCGCACTGAGGTAAGAAAGGCTGCACAAACGATTGGATACGGACCGCGATGGGGGTCATTCTTATCAAAGAGAATGGGGAGGAAGTGTCACGCAAGAAATTTTGGAAAAAGAAACGCGGACAAAACGAGGAAACTTAAAATAACATCGAGGGTAACAGAAAAAGAGGGCACCCCCTTCTGCTTAAAACTGGGGGGGGGAAAAGCGAAAACCTCAAACATTCACTGGTCACCGCTTCAGAGAGACAGTAAGAAACCGTCGCTTCGGCTGGCAGGAACCCGGAGAAAAAAACCGGGTTCATCGTCGTTCGAAATCGGGGGTCAAACGGTCATCGGTACGACCCTCCACAGCTGGGGTGCCAGAGCAGCCGCCTCGTCGTACGAGGGAAGGAAAACAGAGGGGATAGGAGTTGGGAATACACCGCCCTCGAGAAATAAAAGAAGGTCGGAGGCAAAATAAATCAACGGGGGGAATCCAAGGCAGCCCGCCTTCTCTGAGAACTACCACACCCGGAGTTCCCGGGCTTCATCATCAAAGAACTGACTTCGAAAAAGAAAAAACGGGTTCAGCCAATAAAAGGCCAACTCATAGACTTTTTAATGGGAGCAATAGAAGGATAGATGGAAGGGGTCCATACTTCTTTTCCGTTCCCAAGAGGGGGCGGTTCAAGTGTTAATGATCAAAATTCTTGGCGTCGGAAGAAGCCTTGCAAAGGGGGGGAACAGAAAACCATTCTATCTCAGCCATGTAGAAGTGCCCGATGTTATCAACATGGCCGCAGTAAAACAGGGAAGGAAAGACCCAGGAATGACAAGAAACAGAGAAAGGAGCTGTTAACGGCCACCTGTATAAAAGAAGGGTTCGGGTAGGAGTTCCCGGTCAAAGACGGACCTGGGTCAAAATTATCGGCCAACGGAGGGTCGAATGGGAGCACTCGGCAAGGGACCTTTAGGAATTCATTGGCTGGGTCCGAAGAAAAAAATCGTCCTTCGAAGGCGTACCAACCACCAGCTGGAATACGAAGTGGAGAAGTGGTCTCTAGTGACGGATAAACGAACCCCCATGGGACCAGGAATTTAGCACCCTGAAACAAATAAGTTAACCACCATGGAGCATTGCTCTCCCTGGGAAAACTCTGGCAAGTTATTCTGAGATCGGGCGGGCGGGGAGTCTTGGGGAACGGCTTGAAGAAAATTTCAGGACAACAAGGGGAGGAGGCGGGAGGGAGGGTCAACCGACCACAAAGGAGGAGATAAGAGCGCAGCGATACGTCGAAACAAGCCGCTACCGCCGACCGACGAATGAAGGCTGTGGGTTGGTGGAGATACGAAAGAAACCGACAAAGAGAAGGGGGGAGGGAAGCGCACAAAAGGAGAAACCAGCGAATTGGGTGACGGGGAAACTCCAGGCTTTGCCGTCACAGGACTTCGTCAAGAAGGAAAAAAGGGCGTAAAGACTCAGAGACGAGTAGGCGGCGGATCATAGCAAAACGAATGGCGGACTGTACGAGAAGAGGGGCGCGGAAAAAGGCTGAAAAATCACAGGGGTTTCCTGACTTGGCAACTCGCGAGGAAATCGTGATGTTGCGCTGGTTGCATGTGCAGGTAACGCGGCCGCTGAAGAACCCGTTGTAACAACTAGAGAAAAATCCCCCAACCTACAAGGGGGGGGGAACAGTAAGGGGGAGGTTCCGCCGAGGACGACCTCTCCCGAGGTGGTCTAAGAAAAGGAAGGAACAGTTCCAATTAGACGGGCCTGGCGAAAGATTAAAAAAAACTCACAACAGGGAACCAAACAGAGGGTAACAACCGCCAAGGCCGTCCCACTCTCGGAAAGCGCTAGAAAGAGGGGCCGGAAGCTCGTGCAGCTACGCGAACTGAGTACCTTGTTATAGGGGGGGAAGTAAGGCAGGAAATCATGGATCAGAGAATCGAAGTCAGCTCCGGACTGGGGTGGGAGACGACGAAAAGCAGGCTGACAACAAGTACGAAATCTCTAACAAACACAAACGAGAGTAATCTTACGGCCAGAGGGGGGTAAAACGAAAGAAGGGAAGGGTCTTTGATCCCACCCAAAACTTGCCTCAGAAGGAAAACGTCCACTACGCCAGCCGCGGGGACAAGGGGAAGGACGCTGAAATAATA
>Ga0179593_1410419_pt1 | contig 10983 bp, 12 predicted proteins | sample CZODoug2_1_08_16_FD_185931 | JGI IMG/M metagenome (GOLD analysis project Ga0179593, IMG submission 185931) | Vadose zone soil fungal communities from Angelo Coast Range Reserve, California, USA - CZODoug2_1_08_16fungal (PacBio error correction) | ecosystem: Environmental > Terrestrial > Soil >...
GAAGCGGGTAGAACTTTCAAAGCACGAGGGAATGGAGACTCGAGATAAGACTAATCCTTCGCGCCTGCCTGGTAAAAATCGACATGCTTGAAAAAGAATCTCGGATCACGAAAGCGCCATCGAAAGACACCACGGTCTAGAAGGGGACGGCTTTAAAACACCAAAGGAAGGAGAACATGTCTCGCACAAATTAGAAAGGGGGCAGTTCGACCCTTGCGAGTAAATCAAAAGTGGCTCGGGAGAGAGTCAAGAATACGCCCACGTACAATGCCAAAGTTAGGAAAGTTCTTACTCGCGATTGACGGCGAAGCGCATCCGCGCGTTCATTGCCATCAAACAACAGCCCCGACAACAGGGACTTCGAGGATCAAAAGAAGCAAAACTACACTTCTACTGTGGGCGACGATACCATACATCACCATAATAGCATCCTGCATGTAATAGATTCATGAAGGTCATGCCCGTGCGGTGTGCGAAGGTTTCATGAAGTCCCGGTGTCGTCATTCAAATAGGGCCTCCACCACTGCGAATGCTTCACCAGTAGAAGGCTAGGAAAAGGGAATGGGGGACGGGGAGGGGGAATACGACAGTATCTCAAAAGGTTGAGAGTTCGATCAATCGGGGAAAAATGATGTTACTCCAGTGGGATGCCTTCGCTGCGAAAGCAGAATTCTAGGGGAGTTCCACCACATAGAAGGAAAACGCTGCTTGTGGAAATCTAAATACGAAGGAACCGACGATCGGAGGAGGGGGAAAGTTTCGGCAGGGAATGGCAATAGGGGTAAGCCATCATGGGGTGAGTTGTAATGGGGAAAAAGACAATATGGTCATTGTAGTGGGAAAGTAATCCAGTCAAGTGAAAGTATGATATGCGAGAGTAAGGGGGAAATGAGAGTCACCAGTACACAAAGATTCGCCTTGTTGCGAGGACATGGAAGACGAAGACGCATGGAAGACGGGGGTTGGTACTTTAAAAAAGACAACTCTGGCTAAGAAGGGGGAACCGAGACCATCGGGAAGGTGCGGCTTCGAAAAAAAGGGTATAAACAAAAGCCGGTAAAAGCATACCCCGTAGATAAAAATTACGTCAAAACCACCATGACAACACAAAAGGGGAGTTATTTGGAAAGGAAGTGAGGGACTGCGAGAACGTTCTTCCTAATCAAAAGCTTGACCCGGCCGCAAAGTGACAAGGGCGGTTCAAACGACCGCGAATGCCAAAACCCCTAGGCCGACAAAACAAAGTAGGGCGGAAAGGGGAAGATGTGTGAGTACCATGATAGAACGGGGTGGACACGATTAGCTGGGGACGTCAGCTTATCACACATTGATAACGCAACCCAAGGAAATAAAGGGCTATCGAATCTCATAGTAGGAGACCGAACAAAGGCACCAAAAGACCCGCGCCGCAAAAGTCGAACGGATAGAATAGGACATGAATTTCCTTTCGTAAAACAGCTCCCCCTCGCGAGAGATCATGCAGAACAAGCCGGTTACAGGTGAACAAGGCATCCCGTGGCTCACAACTGGGGGCTGACTAGAGCTAAATCACACTTTTCTCAGAGACTTTAAAAAGAATTTCTCTGGGCCCCTTTGGCTCCAATATGTTTCTTCGGCTTATACGACTCACATGCAATCTGCTGACGGAAGCGTCAAATTCAACAACTCTGGCCGGCCAATATTATTTGTAAGACCAAAAGCGAAACCGCTCAACCGGATTTCAACCGCCACAACAAACCCAACCGGAGACAAATCTAGCGACATGCAGATTAGGAACGCGGACAGGGACACCTGAATCATGGAGCATAATGAACATGTCCAAGTGAGGATAACTGTAAAAATCAAAAAAATTTACTAGGGAAGAAATACCTGCGGGGTAGGACACGAAATATCAAAAATTGCTTCAGAGTTCCATTTGGGTTGAGTGTCAAGGTAAGAAATGTCCGAGCGTTTGGTAGGGCATCTGCTGACTTCAATCTTCAAAAATTTCGATCATAAGACAAAGATCCCCACGAGAGAAAATAGATTCACTGAAATCAAGTTCTCAGTCAAGGAGTGGGGTTCAGAAGATCACTGACTGAAACGTGACACACCTAACAAAACGAGAGGCCTGGAAAAATCAAAGACCTCCCCAAAAAAAGAGGGGGAAGGTATTATTCACCGAAAATCGGTTGGGCAACTGTGGACTTTTCAAAGGCAGGAGATTAGAACACCGAAACCATACTTAAAAAAACAGAGGAAGCCGGATAGGTCGATATATACGGGAAAACGTATCTCCAACCAAAGGCAAGGATATAGAAATATGCCTAAAAGAGGAGTCCTTCATTGAGAAACTACCATCTCGCCAGGGAAACTTACAAAGACATGATGGAGTTCAAGGAAACTTAATACGGAGCAAAAGTCTAGGACATTCACTTACCAGCGTTAGGCACTTACTTCCAGAATAATAAACTGCATCGCAGATATTGCTGGGTCCAATATCCATTTCAAAAAAACCGGAAGCAGTCAAGTATGAATGGAAAGTGATACACTTAGGCAGTACAATTGCGGGACTGTCTGAATACATCTCAATGGGGTCAAGAGATGGCCTGAACTCGAAAACAAAAAGCGACTTAAGGCAAAAACAAGGGGGGTGAAACACGATCTACGGACTGCGAAATATCGGGAACCGTATACTGGATAACGGAACAATTTAAAGGCGAAGATCCAACTCTCATACAGACGGTAAGGGAAAAATGAAGGGACCACACTCATCCCGATTGAGAAGAGACAAGGATCTCTGTAGGCTTTAAGTGGCTCAGAGAAATTACAATCGCGGGCCTCGATGAGGCAATTCGAGGAGAATGGCCCCGGGAAAAAGGTATAACATCAAAGGCAAGGGCCAAGTGGCCTAACGATGGGGCAAAAGACAGCTTTGAAGAACTCCCTCACTCCTTATTGTGAGAGGGAACGTAAATGGACCAAGGGGTCGTGTCTGGCTAAACAGGCATTCTGGTACAGTCTAGGCTGACTGGGGTCAAACAGAATATGACACGGTACAATCCCCAAAACGAAGTTGGGGAGGTGGTCAAAACTAATTTGAACGTAGGGGGTTCAACGGGTGAAAGGAATAAGGAGAAGGAGCCCAATAAATTGGGCATGAAAAGATGAAAAGGGGGGTTTCATCCAAATCCCGCGGGAAGCAAACGGGAAAAGGTCATTTGAAGATAAAGCACAAAGCAAAAAGGAGGGGGGGGGGGGTGAGATCGGAAGAAAGTAATACAGAAGCTCAAGGACCTAGCCGCTCTACATGCTTTCTGACGTCCAAAATTTCGACAAAGGGCACAAAGAAAAAAAACCGGGACTCTACAAGGTCACAAATTAATAAGCCACTAACTAACCGAAGGACGTGCGAAAAACTTTAACCAGGCGGAGGGTGGACGACGGCGCAGGAAGGACACTAAGCAAAGGCAGATTTAAGTTGTTTGGCACTTTGGAAAAAAAAGCGCGCCTAAGAAAAGCATAATGTGCAAAGGGAAGTGGTCATGCGGGCGAATAAAACAACCTGAGGGGGGAAGGGACGTACTTGACCCAAGGTCAAATGTCCGAAGTCACAAAATCAAAAAGAAACAGTGTTGGAGGGAAAAGATTTAAGCCCCGTACTAGAACTTAGACCCCACAAGGAACCTGACAGTACTAACGTCTCAGCGAAAAGGGGGAGCGGGAGGTGATTCTTGGAAAGTAAGACCAGGATGTAGGATAATTGCGGAGGAAGGATCTAGAAGATGCCGGGGGCTGTTGTAAGGAACCACAGGTTAACTAGCTGCGAGCTTATGAAGAAATAGATTCGAAAGCTCGACCCAGTGGTAGAAGTGTAGTTTAGTAGGGAAGAACATGGATTGCTCCAGAACAGACTCATTTTAAACTTGCACCATGGCGAGGATGGGAATGATAAAGGCGGAAACAAAATGACTCACAGAAGTCATGCCTGTGTAAGTAGTGGAGCCAAAATTGTATTTGATGGGGGCGAATTCGGATTGGGAACAATTCGTCCATTTGGAAAATAGAAGAGTACATGATCTCGCTGAGGGAACACGACTTCACATCGTGTTTCTTCAAAAGTACTAAAAAGAGGACCTCACAATCTGTCTTCTTCTTTGGTAGAAAACTACTTCGGCTGGCGCATCTAGATAACAAACCCTTATGGGGAAAAGAGAGAGATGAAAAACAACGACAAGGAAAGTTCCCCCGTATTGACGACCTATCAAAGCATTCAGGAGGTCTCGAGGTACTACAGCAAGACCAAGTGTGAAGTCTGGAGAAGAGAAAGAAAGCAACTCGCGACTTCAAAAATTCTCAGAGAAAGAGGGAACGCGAAGCGACACTCAAGACCCATGGGCCAAATTCCCTCAACGGGCTCTGACTGCGGGGAGGAAGCTGAAGCCCTCTCGTCAAATGAGGAATGGGGAAATTCAGACAGGCAGGAGTGTCAGACATGTGAGAGAGAAAAAAAAAAAATCTCTACCAAGGGCAGCCATGAGGAAGAACATTTCGGTAAAAAGATGCGGAATCCGCAGAAGTACCTCGCTTCCGTTGTAAAGGACAACAGACAAAGAAGCAAACTCTTCACCTACTCAAAGAGCAGAAAGCTAAAATAAAACGCTACCATCAGAACCGCAGCAAAAAAAAACATAGGAGCTGGGAGGTAGAGGTCAGGCCGGTGATAAGTATGTAATGAGGGCTTCCCTTAGCCTCCCCACGCTTGGGTGGGTCTTGCCCGAAGGGAAAACGGGAAAGGGTGGAAGACGAATTATAAGGGTTTCTTGAGACCGCACTTTGACTTAAAATGGGGGAGGACCAAACAATGGCAAGGGGGAAGGATTCGGCTTAGATGGCAAAATCTAGCAGGATTAAAAAACCCGAACGTTCTGCTGGTATAAGCAGGAGCCGGCGCAAGGATAGCCGGGTTGAAGTTACGGGGAAAGGCGGGGATCGTAAATGTGGTGAGTTGTGGGCAGGGGTTTACATGGGTACTTAGATTGGGACGGAAAGATCGGGAATCAAAAGAAAATGACGCGCGTCGAAGGCTGGGAGAAAAGACAAACGGATTTTCGGATTGTTGCTCTTGACTGGAAAGAAGAACGTGCTTTACAAGGGGGGCGGAGGGGGTTGGCGAACCATCTGGGAAGAGTTTCATCGGTCAAGGATTGATGTGCTATCGACTGAAGGACGTTCCCTCGGGAAAATAAAGGACAATTCATGTAAACGCCCAACTTCAACGTTGGGATGAAAATTAATAGTTCGATGCAGCAGCTGGGATCGAGAAGGAGGAGGGCACGAACCGTCAGCAAAAAAATTGGAGGAGGAAAAGGAGGCCGATGGGCGGAAGGCGATGTAGGAAGAACAAAGGTTTGAAGTTTGGGCCTTCTGCAGTGTCGGAAGGGAGAACGAAGGTTACCAGAATTCGGGGAGGAGCTGCGTATTGCGCCACGCCCGCCACAGCGCCGCTCGAGAGGTACAACGCGGTGGCAGTTCCATCTCACGAAATAGGGGCGCGTGGCGCAGCTCAGGGAAATGGACCTGAGCACATACGGAGTCTAGATTGGGGTCGAGACACTGGCTTTTGTCAGATGACGTCGCGTGGGTGGCTGAGCTGAAAAAAGGACACGAAGAGGAGGGGAGTCCCAGCATCAAAGAAATATACAAGTTTAACATGCACACTCGAGAGCATCATACAAGAGGTCCCTGCTAACATTGGGGGGAAAAAGGGGGAACTGGAAACTAAGTCGCTTAAAGGAATGGCAGGAATGGTCCTTTAGATTGGAAGAGCTTCGCAAAAGTTAGGGAAAACAAATCATGTTCTGGGGGTAAAGATTTCGACATGTAGTGCACTATGGCAGTCTTACTGCCTCTGTCGGTAGGCCTCGATATTAATGAAAGAGGGGGTGGGACTATCAGCAGCCCGGACAATTCAAGGGTAAGGATACAATTGGGGCAGCACAGCATGGGATGGATGACTGATCAGTACTGGAGAACTTGGCAACGGAAAACAGCGGGGGTATCGATAACAGAAAAAAAAAAAGTAGGAGGAGAATAAATCTTCGAACAGAGGGTTTGATGGGGAACTTGAAGGGACCAAGCTGGATAAAGAAACAAAAAGCGGAATAAAACCTGGGTGTCAAAAGGGAAAAGAAAAACACGAAAGCCCCGCTAAGGTAACGCTCGAGCAGCAGAGAGGGCATAAGACGGATCCACCAACCCAAGGACCCTCTATAAAGGGATATCCTACACAACACAATCATCCGTCCGATGCCAGTAAAACCAATCAACACTCAACCCACATGTCAAAAACGAACGAGCAAAAAGAAACCAACACAAAGCGAGGGGAGGAAGAAACAGCCGAAAATGACATATGAGCCCATTAGCCATTAACGAGTTATGAGAGACCCAACGACTGACATCCACAGCCAGTGACGCAAGAAGAGCACTCTTCCAAAAAGCTAGAAAAAAGCCACAGACCGCAAGGTATACAATGTGCAGGCGATCGATCTCAGTTAATGCCTAAGACCAACGTGTAAAGGTCAGGAGCGCTTAATACAACGCGCCTGACTTGGAATGGATAGTCCTCTTCCATGGCGCCCCCAATAACGGAAGGCGCATAGAGAAAAAAAGACACAGTTCCGACGAAGATCTAGCTACCAGCCTCAATCCTTGATACGGCACAACGGGCATTGGACCATTGCAATGGTATAGTAATGAAAGATCCACCCGGAAAAGTACAAAGGGGGGGTCAAACGGAAAGTGGTACAGGAGAGGCGCGCAATCCATTTCGTTCATGGCGCAAGGTGCGTCTCATCGAGTAGGCCGCGGGGAAAAAGGTCGGGAGGAGATGGGGAGAACAGAAGGATTCCTCATGAAGGGCAACATCGCCTGAGATGTCTTGGAACTGAGCTAGTTATCTAAAACACAATATCAGAACACAAGCCCACTCCCTGTAAAAAGAGAGGAACTCCTTCAAACAAAAATTTCCATAAGGGCTTGCCCGCATAATGTCAAGTTAACCTGTTACGGACAACTCGATGAAGTAGTTTTATCAGAAGCTTTCCTTCGGGAGGTTCAAGTGGGCACCGACCTTCATCTATAAGATCTGGGCTGAATACCTGGTAACTTATTAATGACAAATTCTCCCACAAAGAGAAAAGGTGGTGAGTGTTCCTAATTTGGGGGAGTGGGAAAGGAATCTCAGAAGAGCATCGAAAAGAATCATTTAAGGGCTGCTACTTCACTAACTTCAACAAGATGGGGGTCACAAGAAAAAAAACTCATTACATAGAAAGCAACGTCGTGTTCACTAACAACGCACAAAAAGGAAATACGTTTTACGGAGGAGAAAAAGGGAAGACCCAAAAACCGAAAGGGATAGTGCAGAGGTCTATTGACTCGACTGCTTAACGGCGGTCACGATGACAATGAGAACGGGCTTATACACTCAGGGGGGCAAAAATTTAGACCTAAAGATTAACCGGGGGGGAAACTGTAACAACCGGCTGAGCGATGGATCAGGGAGCAGATGCCGAAAACTGGGTAGGGAGGTGTTGGGGGACTAGATAGTGCGAAGATGCGTAGAGACGAAGCAAGCTAGATAGGACGCACTGTGACACCACATGACAGTGCAAAGTAGGAGATACAACCTTTTTGTCTAGAGATTGGGAGGTTTGAAAAGGAACTTAGGTCCACCTCACACAAGCAAGAACTTTTGGGAGGAAAAGAGGGTAAGAAACAGCAGAAGAAACTTCTGAACACCAAAACCCATAGACATCTACATAACAAAAACCAGACTCCAGGCGTCGTTGAGGGGACTGGAGAGAGAGGAACCAGTAGCTTGTAAAACGATTCTTGCAGTGTCTAGGATCGGAAAAGGGCGGTTAAGTTTTTTCACTGCACCGAAGCGGAGGCTGAGGGAGGAAGCCTCAACAAATTCGTCTAAGGTAAGGACCAGGGGGGATATATGGGAAAACCAGGCTAAAGAGGGTTGGGTTGCGAACCAGCACACAGAGACTGGGACCGGAAGGGGACCAGAGGTGTGAAGAAGGGCGAAGAAATTTGGAAAGGTAGGCACGCACGCTAAGGGGTATATAGAATGGGAGGACAGGCTTGCGGAATCATTGAGGCGTTGCCAAAGACGTCTAGACCTGAAAGGCCGAATGCGGGAAATCTCTATCGCAAGTCTTTCAAACAAAAACTGAGTAAAGCTAAAGCGGGACCCCCTGAAGGGATCTGGAAAATTGGGTAGAAACACCGAAGAAGGAGGGGGGAAGCACTAATACTGCGAGATGACACACAACCAAAACCCGCAAGGAGGAGGGGAAACAGCTCGACTTAGCACAAGACAAACCCGTCGTGGAAGGAACCAACTCATAAAAATACGACAACAAGTCACTATGCGCGGCTGATCCGCTGGGGACACAGGTGCGCCACCTAGCGTAAAATGCGCTTCTAGAGAGAGAAGAAAGTCACTTCATGCGCAGACTGGGCTCACTCTCATGCTCACATGCGGAAGACCTCCTTAAGTCCAAGAGGGCCGCACTCCCATTTCTCCCCTATTCAGCACCATGGGGCTCTCCTTCTGGCTTCGAAAGTTGCATTCTTCGGTACGATCAGTTCACACTTCGGGGACATGTTCCTTTCTACCCTGCGCTGGCTTTGCGCAATGCCCGGTAGACTAAATCGACCCTCGCCGTAGGATCTCTCACCCGCGAAATGTTCACACAACCTGCAGCGTTGAGGGTGTGTGGTAGGGGGACTAAAGGGGTCCTACAATTGGGGGGACCTCTCAGTCTTCCGGGCAGATGACTATGACTCCTCTCTCTCGTGAAGTAGTTTCCTGTTCATAGAGGAACCCCCGAGTCCTCAAATAAATACTCTCTGTGAGGAAATTCACGAAGGCAAAAATAAGATGAGTACTATGCACAAGGGAGGGTATCGAGCGTCATTCCCTCAAAAATTCGAAGGAAAACGCTAAGAAGATAAATGTAGAAGAAAAAACGGTGTGACAAAATAGTACATATAGTAAATAAGGGGAGGGATCGCTAAAAAAGATTCTAGCACTCTGCTGGTGATAACAGAAGGAATGGAGAAGTAACAGAACCGGTAATAAGGACCTGCATGAGATTCGAGTGACGTCTGGAATGTAGAAATGTGCGAATAAAAGAGCGAAGAGGAAAAGAAAGGCGGGGCCGAGGGGAAGGGATGAAAACTATTGCAAGAAATTGTAAGACTCCAGCAAATGAAGGCGCGGGGAAACGGAGAGGCAGACTGACCGCGGTGAGGTTGGGTGGAGCGGAAAAAACGAGAGGCAAAGGAGGGGTCGACCAGGAAGCAAAGTCACCATAAGAACACTGGGGGGGGTAGTTCGATTACGAACTCACTTACGAGGTATTCCGAACGGGCATGGAAAAGGTAAGAAATCGTGTCGAGGAGCCGTAGGGAAAAAAAAGGAAGGACGTACACTCAAATCAGTGCCAACAAGAAAAAAAGGGGGAGGAAATGGCGGCTGGGTGGACGTCCTCAAGTAGAATCTACGAAAGAGACATGCTGAAGGTCAGTAGGGAAGAGCATGGCTATAGTGTATGCGTGGATCACGTTATAGAGTAAAAGGGGTGAAGAGTGGGGTGTGTGGTGCCTGTGAGTCAAAGGGGAGATCATGTGGCGCGGGAATTGGACGGAGCCATCAAGGGGCTAAAGAAGACTATTAAGAAAGACGGGATCGGGAGGGGAATTGGAAACTCCGTGAAAAAATGAGGGAAATGGGGAGTGGACACGACATAGTAGAACCTGTGCAGGGCGCTGACTGAGTAGTGGGGGGTGCTGTAACCCATAGGTTGAAGCGGGTTGAGGGTAGGCACATGGTATAGTGGTCGTGCTGGGTCAGACTGAAGAAAGGGGAGAGGGGCCGGCCCCCGACCGGTCACAAGGGCAGCACCATACGCAACGGTCAAAGTTGAGGGGGGAAGAGAGTTGCGGTCTGGCAGAGGGTGGTAACCACATCAGCAGGTTTCGGGGCGCGATCGAATCGGAGGCAAGACAAATCGTTAGGCAGGTAGAAATGAGGAAGGACTAAAAACCTCGGCTAAAACCAAGAAAGATTAGATAAGATAGTACTGGGCACAAGAGTCCAATGGTTTGCCAAGGAGAAAGCCATTAGCTTAGTGCAGTTAGAAGATAGGGGGGTAAGAATAGAGTCAGCCGCGAGCAGAGAAAAATGGGGGCACACGAAAAAACCTGGGGAAGAGTCTGGCCGACTCGAGGGGACTTACCAATATGGGGAGTTTTAATGTCGGGAGGGCCTAGTCTCAGAAACAGAAATAGAATCAGCGGGAAAAGAGTAGGAAATCGCCTTGAAATACCATGGAAAATGAACGGCTGGCTAAGAAAAAACGCTGCAGCGTTCAGTAGGTCTCGTGAACTGTAGCGATGTGCACAGGGAGCAGGACACAACGGCGATGAGTAAAGACGAGGACCGACCCAATGAAGGTAGGCGGTTTGAACCAACACTCGGAAATTACCGTTAGAGACAGAGCAAGCTGCCTGTCGCGGAGGTGCGAGGGTGTCAGGGACTGCAACACTCGAGTACTCAGTGGCAACAATGGCGTAGAGGAAACGGAGTAATTGTGCCGGGGGGGAAAATAGGCACTAGGGGGGATAATTGACTTCACCGAAGGATACTAAGGTACATGGCACGAACGAGGTACATTGGGGGACGTGAAAAGCAGAGGTATTCCGTTAAATTGCGGACAGGGAAGCATGATGGCCTACGTCCACAGCCTGGGATAAAAAGGGATGAAAATGAGCCTAAGTGATAAAGCAGGGACACGTCGAATATCGAAAAAAAGAGGCATGGCTGTGAAATAGTGTAGAGAAGTGGCAAGAAAAGGTAGGGAAGCTTGCTCACGCAATGAAGTGCGAAAACAGAGAAAAGTCAATAAAAGGGAGCAGCTGAGGGAC
>Ga0179593_1546688_pt1 | contig 10983 bp, 14 predicted proteins | sample CZODoug2_1_08_16_FD_185931 | JGI IMG/M metagenome (GOLD analysis project Ga0179593, IMG submission 185931) | Vadose zone soil fungal communities from Angelo Coast Range Reserve, California, USA - CZODoug2_1_08_16fungal (PacBio error correction) | ecosystem: Environmental > Terrestrial > Soil >...
CCTGCCGGTGCTAATTAATCCGATCTAAGATAATGGGGAAAATGAAAAGCGCAGGAGATATCGGGGCACTGGGACTCTGTGCTGGCGCTGTCACTTTCCCTCCCGCATCTGTCGTACGGCGAGTCTGAGATGCGCTGCAGGCGATCCTTGCAAAAAAGCGTTTACAAAAAGGCGTCCGCGGTGCGAAGCTGCGTGGGCCGGGCGGGACAGCAAAACGTCGCTCTTGGAATTAAAACCCGGGAGGCGAAGGGGCCGGGGAAGGGAGGGCCGTCGAAAAGAAATCCGGCCAAAAGCAGGACAGAGGAAAGCCGGACGGGAACAGGACAGGCCTTGGCTCGCGAAAAAGAAAAATCGGAACAGAAGGAACTGCTGACGCAAAGACCTAGGGGCGAGTCGGGAAAGTCTGGGAAGGGGGAAGGTGGCTTCATCATCGGCGCATGGCCTTGGAAGCCAATGCCAGCCAGAACGAGGGCGACGGTCCGCAAAAAAGACGCGTCGAGAACCAAGCTCTAAAAGGGTAGTGGTGACTGTCACCACAATTCCTCCTAATTGCTGGAAAACATGTGGCCGTGCATGACTGCTCGTATCCCCGTGTATAGGCTGCTGGACCGGGAAGGGGATAGTGTGGAAAATGAAACGATCGGGGGGTGGGCAGAAAGAAGTAAGGTGGTCCCGAAGCACACAGGCGGAACTACGACATGCACGGGGATCTCTCTTCAGGGGGCGGGGGATCCTTGCACGGGCCACAAAGGACAGCCGACCCCGGATGTAGATATGGAGGGACTCACGAATGGTCGCATAAGAAAAGAATACGCATGTGAGACTACCACGGAGGTTAACGGTGGCCGGAGGCGCGGCGCATTGGAGCGGTTCCTGGGAACGTTACAACGAAAAGGGAAGGGCACATGCCGGCAAGGGGGCAGCAAGAAAAGGGAAAATGGAACCGCTCGCAAGTTCTCGAGAGGGAAAGGGTGAACTTGCGTTGCCTAGGTCTGCAAGGGGATAACGCGGCGGAAACGAATAAGGTCTGCGGCCCGGGGAAGAGGCAAGACGCGCTACGTATGTCACGCTAAAAACAAGTGCAAAGGAGTGTCTAAGGGAACAACAACCAATGTACGGAACGAAAAAGGGACCCGGGGAGGCCGGTCTCGGTTCCCAGATATTGCGACGACGGTAGAAAGTATATAGGGTGTCTTAAAAATATCGCAGGAGGCCCAAAGAAAAGAGAGGAGCCTTCTGGGTTTTCACTTAGGTGGGAGCAAAGCGAGTTTCCTCCTGACGCAGGATCCTTTTTGAAAGTACCAAGAGGTTGCTCGTGGAAGGACGCCCTTAACGTACGAGCGATGGGCGGAGGCTCTATGAAAGAATACGGGTAAGGAAGGGGGAAAATCGCAGGAAAAATTCGAATAAGCCGGGCCCTTTCTTTTCAATCTAAAAAAGGGAATGTGTCAATAGGAAGACTAAATGAGGGCCCTTTTTCAAGGGGGAATCGATCTCTCTCCAGGGGCCTCAAGAAGTTCGGAAAAGGGTAAAAAATCCTGAGAAAGTTGACTTTCTATCTCTACTGGCGGGAAATGTGTATCGGTGACCATAAATTTTCACATCGGACCTTCTATAATCTCAAAAAAAAAAAGGAGGAGGAAAGGAATATATCATGCGCCGAAAAGGGTGCAAGTCCAAACGGGCTAAAGAACGAAGGGCGAGCCAGAAGGACGACCACGGTAGGTGGCATGCGCAACCGCGTAAACACAGGAAGGGACGGAAGCAATCTCTATTGCAACGGGCCAGAGAGGGCCATATAAGCGGGTAAAACTCACTGATTCCGGGTAAGGCAGAGCTTTCAAAATCAGGTCGGTTCGGACACCTGAAAGCAAAAGCCGTACGGACCGCTAAAGCGGGGTCATTGCGTCTGCAACATCGAGTCAGCGGCAAAGACAGGCCTTCGCCTAAATAGACGAAAACGCATAAAACAAGTCTCTTCAAGGAGGGGAAAGGTGCAAGGTCTCTCCGCCGCTAAAGCCTGAGACAGCACTAGCGTTCTGAAAAGTAGGCGTATCAAACGGAAATGAAAGAAGAAGAAGACACGCGACCCTCAGGGAGCGGAAGTCCATGCAAAGTTGGGGAAAGAGAAAGGAATACATTAAGGTTGCCTGATGACGGACTACTTCAATGCCCTCCAAACTTATCGGGGCCAAATCCAGCCGGCAGAAGGATTCTTCAGGGGGACAGCCGGTCGTTAAATAAAACTGACGGGGTACAATGATACACCTTCACCCCACTGCGACGAAGCGGGGGCTGGCAGGGAAAGTTAACGAAGAGGGAGGGGGAAGACACGAAAAAGCAGGAGACGAAAACCGTGCCGGCAATGTTCCCTCGCGCAATTATGCGTGTTTCCCGAACATGAACTCGACGCCCCAGCAGGTCTTATAATCCGGCACCGCTGGCAAAAACTAGGAGGGGTCACGCAGAAAACAGAATGAGACTTAACGCCTAATACGAATGGGAAAAGATCAAACTGCGTCCGAGACCTATCAAAATGGAGATCAATAAACTGGTTGTCGAAATCGTTGCGGTGTCAACGGGGGGCTTACCGGGTGAAAGTCCGCGTCGCCGGATAAATTTGGAAAAAGGTTTCAAACCGCTGTCGGGTCCTGTGGGCACTTCGGTGTCAATGATCTTTAAGAAACACCAGAACGGGCCGCAACACCGGACGAAAAAGACGTCTAGGAACGGACCAGCGTGCTGAGGGTCGGGAGAGCCAACCTTCGAGACTTTGGAGGCGGATCATCGCGCTGCAAACGGCCGGGGCCGGGACACATTCTGGTCCTCACACCAACAAGGCCAGGCCATCACCTCACTAAGCAAAAGAAAATATCAGCCGTTTAACCGAGTGAAAGAAGCGCCCTGAAATGTGCGAATAAAGGCACAGGGCGGTCGGGCAAAAGAGGACAAGGACATTCTTCGGCGCGAGCAAGGCAGGCATGCTGGGCTTACAATCTTGCATCAGCGGGGAGACGGCCCAACCGTCCGAAGGAAAAGTGCAAAAACGGGAGCGGCGTTCGGCGGGTAAAAGGGTCAAGGGAAGCCCAGTGGATTGTGGGCCGCTCTAAAAACCCACTCCCTCGCCAGCCCAAAGAAAAATGTTCCACTCTCGGTATGTTCGACAACGCTGGGATAGAAATTAATCTTAAGCAAGATCGGCTCAAAATCGAAGAAGAACCGGTGCAATTGAGCCGCCCCAGGGACCCCCTCGCGAAAGGGAATAGGCGAACCAGCTCTGACGAGGCTAAGAGGAAGGGGAAAGGACAGAGGGGGAGGACTTCATTCGCCTCGACTATCGAAACGAAACAATATAACAACGGGAAGACAATGGGCCGGGGTATGTAACTGGCGGGAAGAAGCGCACTCAGAGCGTGCAAAGATGGCGAAAAAAAAAAAAAGTAAGGAGGTGGCGCAGCCTTGTGGCGAATAAACGCGGCACGCTCTGAGCTGGGAAAGGCCCAAATCCTGTGGGGACGCTGAGGATGAAAGAGGCCGCAGGCAGGGCAGATCTAAAGGCCGAAAGGGGGGGCTTTTCTACTCTAAGTGGTCTATTGAGATCTCCATCACGTCAGAGGGAAAGGGCCGGCTGCCGCCTTAAAAACAGTGGAGCGGTTGTACTCGCAGGAGGGCCCGAGACCGTCAATACGCGGGATAACTCTGATGGCAGATGAAAAAGAACATGGAAACGATTCTTTGAGGAATGCCTAGGACCGAGGAACCAAAACTAAAGGAAAGATGACCGTGCGACCGCAATCTCTGGCAAGGGCTGCTGGGGGCTGCAAAGGCATTCTATCCAGGGGGATGTTTTGCAACTGCCGAAAACGGAGGAGTCAAAAAGCGTCACGAAAAACCAGAGAGGGGGCTAGTTTCTAACCATCCCCGTGGAGGCTCCGAGGGTGGGTTATTCTGCCTGAACGGGTAATTCCGTACCTAGACAGGGGGATATATTTCTTCCTAAGGGCGCGGTTTTAAGAGGTAGCCCGTTCAGAGGCACCAGGCAACGGGGGGGAACGAGAGAATAAACTTCTTTGTCCACCGGCCAATTAACAGGAAACCCAAACCGGTTGTTAGAAATAATGGTCAGTACTTGCAATAGCTGAAGTCGAGGAAGGGGTTCGGTTGTCCGATTGTCGGTCCGGCGAAAAGAGGACGTGCAAAAGCGAGTTCCAAGGAATAAAAAAGTAAGTCGCCTCGCAAAACGACACAGGCGAAGAAGCGGTAGAAAAGGGGGAGTGAACTGGCGGCAAAGGATAGTGGGGTGTCGCTAAGCACGGGGAGCCTTTTAAAACAATCTCGGACAGGGAAGACGGAGGGGGGGAGGGGCAGACAGGGTCTTAAAGAAAATTAAAGGAGGGCCTCGTCGCTAGCAGACGTATTTCAGCAAACTAGAGTACCGCCTGGAGAGGGTTGAGGACAACCTTGCTCGACCTGAGAAAAGACAGGGGCTGGAAACGGACCTCAAACAGTGTTCTGACTAAGACGGCAGGGGGAAGCGAGAAAGAAACTGGGCTCAAGCGTGCTCTGGCGGGGGGGGGCTTAGTATGCGGCTACATCTCTTAATAAGGGGCGTTTCTTCGCAGGGTTGGGGGAGCTGAAATGAGCAGAAGGGAATCTGGGGGCTCTCTGCTGCTCGAGGTATTGCACGAAGGCCTGAGGTACGAGAAGGGGGCTTGAGCAGGAGAACGAGCGTTGTGTGAAGGAGTTTGACATGGGCAAAGCAGGGCCCAGAGAAGCGAGGGAAGAGGGGAAGACGAACGCTCTCGATCTTGTCAATAGGCCGTTGCATACGAAAAGGGGAAGCCTGCCCACATCGGCGGAGGGGCGGGAGCGGTGTCGCTGCAACCACCCGTTTAAGTCAAAAACGAAAAGCGGGAAGACCTGGGGAGGTAAGGACTCGGGAGGTTCACCGGGGCTGAGGACTTCTAATACTAATAACACAACGTAGTTTATAAATAAAAGTCACAGAACTCCAGCTGGGGGGAACTGAAAAAAAAGGAACCTCCCCTACGTCCAAGAAGCAGATTACTAACGCCGACAACGAGGCGTGGCAAAGGCTTCCCTCACAGACCTACAGAAGCCGGCGCTATCAGCAGCAGGCTCTGGGCCGTTGTCATCATAGACATCGGCAGATTTCGCCTGGAGAAAGAGGGAATAATCCACTAGAGGACGCGTCCGGGTCTACGGTAAGATCCGAGAGAAGGGCGAAAGTCTAACGCAACTTCTAGTGTGTGCTCAGAACGGTCCTGCTACACAAACCAAGCTGCTGTGACGACGTCCAGGGGCGCGGGGAAAGGGGTCCCAGGTAGGAGGGGACTTAGAGAAGACTGGAGGAAGAGTCCGTGCGCGCCTTCAGGAAGGCGAACAGAAAACCAACTCGAGCTGCATACCGCCCGTACGAGAACAACCCTATGCCGAGATACAGCTAGAAAAGAAAATAACAGTGAATCCCGAACAAGACGAGAAGGGCCAGAACTGGCCGGGGGTTCAAAAAAATTAACAGTCTCAATATCATCTACACAAGCAACTGTGAAAAGGGCTGTAGAAACGGAACCAAAAAAGACAGTAGGTAAGCAAAACCCAAAAAATCCATACGGGACCGCGGACATGGGAGAGAGATGCGGGGCAAGAAATTCCCGTATGAGTCAGGACGTCCTCGGGTGCTTAGGCTAGGCCGCGGAAAAAGGAAACAGAGCTCGCGCCGAGCCGGTGCGTCAAAAGGGGGGTGGTCAAACCACTTCAAGCAGCCACTAGGCGGGTGAAAGCGAGATACTCTCGTCTTTATATCCCTGGAGCGGAGGGACGGCATAAACGCACAACTCCAACAACCCGTGTGGGGGGAGACCGTTAACGGCGCGCTCGAAGGAACCGAGGCAAAACAAATGTGGATCAAGTCAACAGGCGGGGCAACACGATCCAACGGCCTGGCCATCGAGAGTCCGAAGGAGCTGGGGCATGGAACAAAGCAAGGAAACGAGGTGCAGGACCAGAGTAAACAGGCGCTCCGAACAGACCGCCACACGGGGAGGTTACAACATAGGAACCAAAATCCTTCGCACAACCACGAGAAAGTGACGACAAACGAACTTATGCAACATGTCAACGCACAGATAGTCGCAAGGAGAAAGGGGGGAAGGCGGTTAAAGGCCTCTTAAGGCGTCGGGGGACATAGGGCCGGAATACAATCGTCGACGAGCACCGGCCAGGATGGGTGAAAAGGGGGTACGATGTTTGGGCATTATTATACGGGTTAAAAGGGGGGGGAACACAGGAAAAAGCAGAGGAGGCGAATTGTCGGATTAGCCAGACTTCACGAAGAGTGAGCACAAATCGGACGCCAGGGTCGCGGGAGAATACATAATATACACGTGAAGCGAAGTCATAGTCATGCACGAGAGAACCAAATGAAAAAAAAGGAGCTTGTATATAGTGGCGGACGCCATGCTCGGAGGGTTCGGAGGCGCAAAGGAGGATCGTCCCCTGCCGTCGAAAAGGACATGCGAAGGGGGGAGGGCCGTGAAAGGAACGAAAGTGGGGGCCGGGATGAGCCCTTTGGCCGACACGGCAACGAGACGACCCGAGTATACGCAGGCCGCCGAGGCGTACTAAGGAGGAGCGCGGTCACAAAGAAAAAGGTCGGAAGGGCTACGCGTGCGTCTCGCCTCGATCTATCAGTGAGCACAAAAGGAGGTGGATGAAATCTATCAATAGAAATACGTGCCCGTCCGGATGCGGGGAGACCTGCATATGAGCAGCCCAGAATTTGTCATTGCACCTCAGCGAAACAGGATCACCTCGATGCTGTACGGGGTGCCAAAAACAACTGAGAGGGGGACCGCGCTTCAGCGTGTGCCAACAGACTACAGCGTCGGGCCCGATGTGAGTAGTGACACGGCTGGAGAGGGGGAAAAATCAAACAAAAGAGTCGTCAGCTATAAATTGGTCTCCGGCTTTACAGCCAAAAATCAGACGGAACACGATAAGGAAATTTAGAGAAACGCTCTAAAAAGAGGGAGAGGGACAAGAGGGATACGGGTGCTATGGACAACAAAATCGTAAAAAACGGAAAAAATATAAGCTCCGCTGCACTCGTTTACTAGATAAATCATGCAAGGAAGAGGGGAACAGTGCAAAAATGAGGACACAAGAAACCATCGTAAAATGACAGACAAGCCATAACGGCATAGTGACAGCGAAAGCTAGGGAGGGGCGCGGAGTGGCAAGCGAAACGGTAAAACGAAGAAGGCGTCGAAAAAAAAGACTGGAAAAGGCATAACCGCTCTTTGCTGCAGGTCCCACTGTCATCGTGCTAAAGGACTGGAGTGAACTGAGAGATAGTAGAAGTGCCAAGTAATGGAGGAAGGAAGTGTGAAGCCGCCGCACGTTTCATCAGATACAGCGTTGCACAAGGCTAAAACGGCTATTCCTGATGTGGCGTGCGCAGGCCAAAGAGCCTGATGCTGGGAAAATACAATGAATCGAGGGCGAACCGTGCGCTGTGCCGAGGAAGGAGTCCTCCGTGCACGGGGGAGACATGGCTCGCACGGGCTCTCCTAGATAAGTGTATTAGGGGGAGGAGTCATACGCGATCCTGGCGGGAAGGTGGAAAAAAGAAGCGGAGCGACGTGGCCCAGCGGCACGTGGCGAGCGCGAGAACATAATAAAAAAGAAAATTAAAGGAGTCAACGTGCTCGCTTACCGCCGTGTGAGGCGAACGGGACGCTCAGCGGGGGGAAAAATTCAAGGGGAAAAGATCGGCCAGTGCTCGTGGCATGCCCGGGGTACTGGGTAGGAAGGCAAGACTGAGGCAGAGGGGGAACGAAGCCGGAGAAAGGTTCTTGAAGACATACGAGCTGAGACGCTCCGTGAGCGAGAGCGAATCGCAAAGGGAATGGGGGGAAGGTGGCGCATAGGGCTCTCTCAGAGTGGAAGGGGAGTGGGGCAGAAAGGAAAGCGAAGCATTGCCAGAGAAAATCGAGAGCACGTGTCGAAAGAACAGGGCTCAGGGGGCGGGGGAAAACTGCAGAATAACTGGTCGCTGCTAAGAGTGAGACACTGGCGCGGTGCGCCAGGCTCCAATAATGACGCCAACGGAGGCGCGGTCAGGTCGACAGGCATAGAATCAAGGACATCACTCGACTCAGCAAAACAAGGCGAGGAGGGTCCTGGGGAAGACTTACAAGAAAATAGCTGAACTCCCGCCGCATCTCGACGGCAAGAGAAGGGGGAAGCTGGGAAAAGGGGCCGAAGGGAGTTCCAAAGGTTGCTACTGCGCGGTGTGGCGCGGGGGGGGGGGGACGCCGAGTCGAAGGGAAAGAGGGGGGGGAGATCTGCACAGGCCAAAAAGGTCAGCAAAGGAGCCGACAAAGAGTGATCATAGCGAAGGGGGAATGGACGATCACAAAGGAAATAACAGCCGCACATGGTAAATGAGACTGCTATCCTGCCGCAGACCGAACAGACGGGCCGCGGACGGTGGGCTATCTGTCGGGGAAGTACACATAATGTCGTCGACTCAACCTCGGGGAACACGTTTGGGGGGGGCAAGGGTTGCTTTACAAAGAGTGCACGGCTTGGCGATAACGGCAAGAGGGATAATGCGTGGGGAAAGAGAAACAACTTGGACCGGACACGTCGTCAGTCTCCTGGCATACATACAGCCGTGCAGCGACGGAGGCACCGAGGGCGGGAAAAAGATAAACCTGAAGGTCGAGCCGGCAGCTTACGGCCGTAGCCACAGGCGAATCCTGCGCGTCGCGACATGGAACTGGGGTGAAGGTGCTCACCGGGCGGAAAAGAGAGAAGTAGTTAGGGTCAGCTGGAAGATGAAATGTTGTGCTGCTGCGCGCATGTGCACAGACTGACCGAGGACATAAAACTGTGGACAAACGTGACAGACAACGGGCGTCGGAGTGACGGCAAAGCACTTCAGGAAAGGAGCCCCTCACGGCACACAACCTTGGACGGGTGGTGTCGCTGAGGGGGAGGGGAGACCGGCTGGCCAAAAAGGGAACGGCCGAGTCCAGAAAAGAGCGAGTGCCCCTTATACCCTGGGTCCAACAGGGTGGAATCTCACAGGAGGGGCAGGCGGTGAGAAAAAGAAAAACACCACGAAGAAGGCCGCGGAGTCATAGCAGCCGCCCAGGGGCAGGTCGGGCGAGGCTGCTAAATAACGTCCGTGCAGCGTGGTGGCCCTAAAGCCATGTCCTTTCAAGACTGAGAAGAGGGACGAGGAACCATTGGGTGCTGCTGGTTCGGGACGGGACCAAAGGAAATCTTAGGGGAGGGGAAGTTGGCCGGAAGTGGGACAGGTCAGGAGGAAACGAAATAGGGTTATGGATTCGTCGGGGTTAAGGAAATGGCAGTCGGGGCACAACCTCGAGAGGGCCTCCTCTGGGGCCGGTTCCCAGTGACAGAAAGTAACCCCATAACGAGGAAAGGCCCATAGTAGCTCTACTATACACGGGATTGCGTGAGAGAAGATAACATAGCTGCGGAGGCGTCCGGCCCGCCAGTTAGCCTCCGTAAGAGGGAAAAGGGCCGACAACAGGAGAAAGGATCCCCTGTTGGTCTTCGTGGCGCGGCGAGTTGCTGACGGGCATAAGCCGGGACCAAAACTGGCTGCTTGGGGTAAATCCGACACTGGTGATCTCGGAAAAGCAGAGTGCTGACGCATCACCGAAGAGGAACCACGGGGGAAGAGGGGAACAAAGGTTAAGGTTCCAGGGGCCAAGGAGGGAGTCAGAGTGGCCTTGGCCAGAGGATTATGCAGGGGAAGGAAACGCGCTGAATCTTTCACCCGAGTACGTCGGGGACATGGGAAAAGGCCCCAATGTCTAACGTAGGCTGTGCGTTACGCACGTGGCACGGAACACAGAGAGAAATGTCGAATAGGATCGACACAATACACGCACTGTCGACGGGAAACGGAAAGAAAAGTCGAGATCGAGGGGGCGTCAGGCGGAAGCTACACGTGCCGAAAGTTTGCGAAATTCCACGGGAAGAGTGGGGCTACTTAGCATTCTCCCAGGCTGGGGAGGGAAGAAGACAACCGATTAAGTGCCACGACTGGAAGCTGAAGGGATACCGGGGGGACACGAAAGGGCTAAAACTTAGGAAAGTAAAAATCAAAGGGTTACGGCAAGAACTGGCGAAACGGGTTAAAAAAAGGGTCCAAGGGTCCTGATGTAAGGCCAAAGTGAAAAGCACTATTTGGGAAGGCGGGGGAGGGTACCAGAAACAAACCGGGGGCCGTGGAAAACTATCTTAAATACCACAAGGGAGTGGACACTGCGAGGTAATGGTGTTGGAAAAAGAAGGGAAAGAAGAAAAAAATGCATTAAAAAAGATAAGGAAACGGAAGGACCAGCGTCATCCATTGGGGGGGTCAGAAAATGGGGTAGGCCCTGGAATACGGCCATTCGGAAGTAAAAAACAAGAGAATGACCACAACGGGAAGCCTTATGGGGGGAAAAGAGTCGGGTGTGTGACAAAAAAAAAACCGCTGGGGGAAAGAAACCTGATACCATCAGGGATGAACAAGAAAAAGGGACAGAGAAGATCCAAAAAGGTGAAAAGGGTCTGACTAGAGGAAAGGATACGCGAAAGAAACAAAAGACTGGCGACGAGATAGACGAGAAATCAAAGATCGGGGGACAGTGTCGGGAGAAAGAGAAGGGCCTCCGGATATCCTTTCAAAAAATGCAGAAGAATAGGCTCGGTAAAAAAAAAAAAAAAAAAAAAAGAAAAAAAAAAAAAAAAAAAAAAAAAAAAAAAAAAAAAAAAAAAAAAAAAAAAAAAAAAAAAAAAAAAAAAAAAAAAAAAAAAAAAAAAAAAAAAGGTTAGGAGGGGATAGGGGGAGAGGAGAGGGCGAGGGGGGAGGGGCGTCATACTTTCTCTCATGAGTTCTTGAAGTTTTCAGGAGAGTGGTACCAGAGGTCTTGG
>Ga0179593_1375103_pt1 | contig 10982 bp, 14 predicted proteins | sample CZODoug2_1_08_16_FD_185931 | JGI IMG/M metagenome (GOLD analysis project Ga0179593, IMG submission 185931) | Vadose zone soil fungal communities from Angelo Coast Range Reserve, California, USA - CZODoug2_1_08_16fungal (PacBio error correction) | ecosystem: Environmental > Terrestrial > Soil >...
GAACTGCCTCCGAACAAAAAACGAGAAAGACTGGGGGACATCCTCAGAAGGGGGGACCCCATGGTGTGTCAAAAAAAAAAAAAAAAACAGAAAGGGGGCCCTGGCCGCGGGGCACGCTCAAAGGAAGCCCAAAATACAGCCGCCTGAAAGGCCTGTCATCATGAAAGGCACAAACGGTTTAATGCTGGGTTGGGGGCGGGACCTGCAGTGCGGGGCTGGAAAATAACAAAAGCCCTCTGGGGGTGGTCCTAGAATAAGAAATTGGGGAGCAGATACCCTGGTGGCCAAACTTCCAGAGGAAGGGAAAAATGCGGTGTTGGGCCGAAACCCCGCGGAGGAGGGGAAAGGGCCTTTCACGCGCGAATCATTCAGGGACCAAGTGCCTGGACGCCGGGGGGGCAAGCCAGGACGTCCGACAGTGCACCCAGAAGAAACGGACGCCACTGTAAAAAAGTCAAAAAAGTCAAGAACTAGCAAAGCAGACCATCACTCAATACCGGAACTGAAGAAACAAAGCTTACTGAAAAAAAGGGAGGGGGAAGGGGGGGAACCACTCGTCCAAGGGCTTCTTCAGGCAGAAGGAAACTAATTGAAAAGGATTGAAAATGCGTATTGGGCCAGCCATGAATCAGGAAAAAAAAAGGGAAGAATTGGGCGGGGAATGCTGCAGTCAGTCGAGGGGGGGACTAGTGGAAAATGTTCAGGGGACAAGCTACATTAGGAGGAAGCCGAAGGGGAGTCCAGGAAAAAGGGAATGGTAAGATTCTCCAAATTAGAAAAGAGCAGGGGGGGGTGGCAGTAGGAACCAACCCCCGGAACAAGGAAAACTGGGCCTGAAAAAAAGGAGAACCATGTCGTCCCATGGAGATGCCGCGCGAAGATCTGGAAAGGGGATGCATGGAGAACGCTGTCGGGGGGGAAGGGCTACCTGCCTAAAAACCGCAAGAAAACTGGGGACCGCACCCTTCCACTAAGGGGATGGGCTCGCACCCCGAAGGAGGGGGAAACAAACAGATGAGGGGACGGCTCTTTGACGCATCGTGTCCGGGACCGGCGCGGACGGGCAGACCGCAACACGGTGACTTGGAAAAAAAAAGAGAGGGGAAAAACACCAAAAGGACATTCACATGGGAGGGGGAGACCCAGGACCCAAGGGCGGTTCGTCGGGTGGAAAAGACAAAAAAGATTCTGGGCGCAAAATGTATCAACGATGCACGATGGGGGGAAAAGGGGAGGGCCCTGAAAAACCTGTCCTCCAACACGGAAGTGGTAGTACATGGGCGAAGCCAAGAACTGAAAAGGAAAATCGACCGGGAAGGACCCGTTGCGCGGCGAACGCGGCTGCAAACCAAAACAAAGAAGGGGGGGCAAAAAAAAAGAACGTGGAAAGGAAGCCCTAGCTATAGGGGGGGGAAATCAAGGCCCCATGAAAGCGACTGAAGACGACTGTGCAGACCTGAATCAAAATGAGAAGCCGGGTTGCAGCCGGTAAAAAACAAGCAGTCGGTCGGTTCCGTCACTGAAAGCCGGTTGTAAGGAGCCCCGAACGGAGACACCACTGGTGGCACGGGCCTAAAAGTGGAAAAGCATCGCGGAGGGTAACCCTGATCGCGGGCATCGCGGCTTTTTTGGGGGGCCGGCAGGTGGAGGGCTAACCGGGGGCCCAGGACCCACGGAAGCCCAAGATCTTTCGAACCGGGGCCGGGCAGAAGGCCGCAAAATGGATCGGGAAAAGGAGTGGTCCACCATCGAGGCTGGTCAGGTTGCAGCTCACGGAAAAAACGCCAGTCCGCACCCCCAGAAGACTGAAATCCATTGCAAAAACAACAACGGAAAGAAGGAAAGGTATTTCCACAGTCGGCCAAGAAAACTCAACGAAATCGAAACGAACACTCAAGGCGAGGAAAGGGGGAGAAAAAAACGATCAATGGCGGGAAGACCTAAAAGTAGGGGGGAGAATCAGGACGCAAAAAATGGCAAAACCCGAGCCGAAGCAAAACGCAAGGGGACCCCGCGATCAAAGACAAAACGCGTAGTGACTCCGAAGGCAGGGAAAAAAAGGTGAGAAAAACCATTCTAAAAAGGGGGAAAAAAGGTTCATTTACAAACAACCGGCCACTTTGAAGATGAAACGGAAACGACGAAAATAGGCCCTCAAACCAAAACGATCAGGGGCTAGTGACCCGAAAGGCACAGTCCAATCAGAAAAGGGGGGGGTGCCAGGAAAAAAAAAAATGCCCGAAAAAAAAGAGGAAAGGGGGAAGAGGAAAACACGTTTACGGAGGGGACGGGGCCTCAACCCGTCTTGTGGCGCAGCAGAAGTAAAAAAGCCCGGACACGAAAAGCAAAGATCCCAGGGGAGACATTGGGACGGGGGGCCCAGTACTAAATGAAAAAATTCCCGGGTAGGAAAACAGGTGGCTCGGCAACAGGACGCCACTATCAAACTCACTGAAAACCCGCCAGAGGGGGGTTTTGAAGCGACAAGCAACCTACCCGGAAAAGTGGGGCGCCCCAAAAAAGGCACCGCATCTGGGTCGAAAAATTGCGCACATAACGGGGAGGAAAGGGGATTTAACCCTATAGGAAGAGGGAGCAACCAATCCCAAAGTTCACAAAAAAACCGTCAAAGGGAGGGGGAAAAGGGGAAAGTCAACGCCCCGCGAATTCTATGCAAGGCACACGAAGGCGAACATTTTTGTGGTGGGGGACATGTATCCCTTCCCGCCGAAGATCCCATCCTACGGGGCACAAGAAATAATCAGATCAACTCTCGCATGAAAATGGGCCCATGGACATGATAACCGTATGGTACAAGAAAAAAGTCATGTCGTTCACTCAGGCCCACAAACCAAATAAGGACCGGCATTGAGAACGAACCTGGGCCGTAAATTCTTGTTTCGGCTTGGAAAAATCAGGAAACTTGAAAACCAGGAAAAGGAAACTGGGGCCGGATTTCGAAGAAAAAAAGCAGGAAAGAAGAAAACATCAAGTCGAGACTTTTCGGGGGGCGGGGCCCAAATGGAATCCCTGGTCGGCCAAACCAAACAAGAATTTAAAAGACAGTGGGGGCGCCCCTCTGGGAAACTAGCAGTAACGCAGGAACGGAGGAGCCTAGGACGGGGAACCGCCAAAAAAAAAAAACGTACGAGTAACACAAGAAAGGAACTTAAAAGTGCCAAAGGATCGTTGGTCAGCAACCCTTTTTCGAGTCAAACAGTTCCCCAGGTATGGGGCAAAACAAAGTTTGGTCGGCTGGGAGGCCGGTAGAAAGGTGAGAAAAGGGGGGAAGTCCAAGTGCAGCCGTACGCTATGGATCGAACGAAACGAAACCAATTCAGAAGCCCAAAAGAGCCAAGTGAAGAGGCGCGCTTGTGGAGAAAGAAGAAAAACAACGGAGGGGCGCGAGGACAAAAAAAAAAAAAAAACAAAACCACCGCATTGGACCTGCACAACTCAGGGCAGAAAAAAAGGGGATTCTGAGCGGCACCGGCTGGGACATTAAAACAACGCAAAAAGGCGTTGCGAACACAAAAAACGTCAGGGGAGGGGGAAACAGGTTATACGCATAAAAAAAAAATAAAACAAAAACGTGATGAAACAGGAATAGCCCTTTCAGGCGGGCCAGGGAGGGGGGGGGGCGAGAAAGCGTGCCACAACAAAAGAACATGGAAGTCCTGACACAGGTGGTTGTTGTTCAATGTGTTAAAAAAAAAGGGGCCGAAGATCGCCAGGGGGGTAGCTAGATCCTCTTCAGGGTAGGGGAAAAAGGAAGGAGAGAATCATCCACCACCAAAAAACGAGATAGAGATGGGACGGCTCCGACCACGGGACTAAGTCGCGCCTTTCGAGAAAAACGCCATGGAAGGCGCCATGGGGGGGCAAAGGAAGGAAAGGCGACGTGGGGGGGGCAACGCCGCTATCCACCACACCTACCAAGCCCCGGGTCGCTGAACACGTTCACGGGGGTGAGGGCTTTACAACGGCCGATGGCTGCAAAAGTGAAACCATAGCCCGAAGGTTGGGAAGAAAGATAGGGGGAGAAGGAAAAAGGACCCTTCAAGACTCAGGACCAATGGTGGGTGTCCGCGAGCGTCTCTGGGAAGCTCAACCCGAAATTCAAAGGGCCTGGGCGCCAAGTGTGGGCCTGATCAAGACGTCGGAGGAAAGAAAAGGAAAGATGCGGGGCTGGGCCGACAACTGTCTCAATCTACTTCCGAGACCAAGCCACCAAAACAGACCTTGCTGATCGAAAAACAGGGGGACCTGGGAAAGAAGGGGGGATGTCAAACGGTGGGTCACCGGGGGCAAACGGCCGGGAAGGGATTGAGAAAGAAGCGCACTGACCTCATGGCAACCAGGAAGGGCGCCAAAGGGCCGTATTGGTGGGAAAGGGAATGGGGGATGCCAGAAGGAGTCTCGAAGGGCGTGCGGCGAAAGGAAGGGGAGAAAGCGGACCAGGAAAGGGTTTCCAGACAAAAGGAAATCGAGGCCGAAAGAAGGGAGGGAATGTCCGATGGAGGCTGACCAAGGCCGGCCATCGGACAGGTGGGCACGAGGAAAGCGGGAAGAAAATGACGGGGGAGGAAAATACACGGGGATGCCAGGGAGGCCAAATGGACCTTTCCCCGCCGAGCTGGAAAAAAAAACCCAAGATGCTTTGGAGCTGCAAAAATCGGGAGACCTGCACTGAAAAACACCGGCAAGCGCGCGGGGCATGGGGAAGAGCTCTGGGAGGGGAAGAGGGACCAAATACGTCCGTCACACAAGCATGCAAAACGGAGCGCGATCAGAAAAGTGTAAAAGGGGAATCAAATACGGCGATCAAAGGGCCCGAAAAAGCGTCTCGTGAAGTGCCCGCAAGCGGTCAAGCCAATACAAAACTGCAGGGAGAAGGGGGGAGGGGGAGAAAAGGGAGCGTGTACGAAGAACACCGATCGGTGGCAAAGGGGGGGTGATCAGGAAAGTGGACGGAGGAACATTCCTGATACCTGCCGGGGCACAAAAGTGGGGAGTACAGGGAAAAAAAACACGCGCGTCCGAAAAGGAAAAAACCGATGGGATGACCGGGGCTGCTGCGGGAACGAAGAAAGACGGTGGAAAACATGAATAACGTGGGACGAACCCGAAAGGAAAAGATGTCAACCCGGCCCCCAACCCGACTGGGGGGAAAAAAGAAGTAGTAGGAGCCAGGAGAAGACAACAGAGAGTCCTATCGCGAATGCCAGAGGCTTGTAAAGAAGGGGTACGAATCAACCTAGGCTCAAACACTTGGTTGGAAAAGGTATCGATTGGAAAGCGAAGAGGGAAAACCTCGCGGCCTTGGGATGCGAGGGATTTCGGGCGGAGGGGGCAAAAAAAGGGGGCAAAAAGGACGGTGATCACTTCCAACCTGGTGGGACGGCCCTCTTGCCGAGAAGGGGGGGAACCCGCACAGAAAACGAGACTTTGTCGTGTCAATGAAGAAGAGGGAAGGATGCCGGAACATGGACGGAAAGGAAAAATCGCTCTTCCACAAACAAACAAGGAGGAGGAGAGAATTCTTTTCCCAGTCGCAATGGGGGCCCCACGCGCAACTGGAGGGAAAGAGCTGCCAACGAAAAAAACAAGCTCGATGGCAAAACGGGCACGACAATGTCCGGCATACCAGAAACTAAGTGCAAGATCGGGAAAAAAATACAAAATGCCCAGACGGAACCAACAAAGCCGCGAAAAAAAATCAAGCCCGCCGAAAGGGTGAAGCGAATCAGGCGGTCCACCAGGCCGAAAAAAGAAAGACCGGCGAACAATTTGGTTAGACGGGAGGGGGAGGTAGATACCGCATGGAGAAGAGAAACACGAAGACGCGGACGAAGGGAGGGGGAAAAAAAGGGGAGGAAAAAGCAAAGGCGGAAATCATTCTAAGCGGGCAGGTCAGGACGCCTGCATGGGGGCCGAAAACATGTCAACACGATACCCCGCAGGGAGGCCATCGGAGAAAACGGGGAGCCCGGGGTCTGACGATCCTTCAAGCTTGTGGACGGACATTCAGGACCTCATGGGCCAAAACGGGAAGCAAAGCACCATCGGGGTTACGATGTGGTGACGAAAAGGGGTTACAACTTAAGACTGCAAACGGATGCCGGTGGGACATTATCAAGGAAAAGGGGAGACCAATCCATCTCATCGAGAAACAATCACCAAAACGTGGCCTCCACCGGAGATAAGGTGGGGGGGGGGAGAAACACTGGAAAGAATAATAACCTACAAAGTGGGGCCGCCCAAAAAAAGCATTCAAACAATGTTTTTGGTGACAACGAGGGGGGTGCGGCAAAACCCGGAACGAAAAACGCCGGGGGAGGAAAAAGATTCGAGGACGGGATATAAGATGCGAACAGCGAAACGGCCAAAGGCACATAAGGAGTGGACGGGGGAATAAGGGAAAACCTAGCCACAGAGAGGCCCCCAAAAAACGAGCAGGAAAAAAAAGCCGAGGGGGGGTTGAAGCAAAGGGGCCCTCAGCCGACAAAGCATCGTGGAAAAAATCCCAGCTCCCGGAGCATAAGACAGGGGGGCCATTTCCATGAATACAGAAAGTGGCAAGACAAATTAAAAAATGGTCGAGGCCCCGAAAAAAGTGCCCCACAACACGGGGAAGAGGAAGGACAGGGGGGGGGAAGGAAAGAAACTAGATTGGCGTCACTTCTTTGGGGAATGAAGGGGGAAAAAACCCAAAACAGCAAAAATCATGAGCGGACCTGGACCCTGGAGAAAAACCTGAAGAAATGTAGGGAGATACTTCTATTTGCCAACAGCCGACCGAAAGTCAAAGAACCAGGCAGCGAAGTTTCCTACAGGGAGGAACGACAAGGACCAGGTTCGGACCACAACTTACGAAAAGCACTGCACTGGGCATATAGTCGGGCACGACGAAACAAAGCAACAAAAGGGGGCGTGTACGGTAAACCATGCCCGCCCCTCCAGGTGGAGAACCACGGACCTTTCCCCCACTTGCAATAAAAATTAAAAAAAATCACCCAGCTTTGGGTGGGGGTTCACGATCCAGGGGGTTCAACTTGGGGCTGGGAGCCGGAGAGGGGGGGAAATTGGGGTCAACACATTGCAGCCAAGATGCCCCTCGAACGACGTCCAAGTGCTTCAAAAAACCCAACGCTACCAAGGCCAACATTGGGAATGAAGGAGGCGCGAGGGGGGGGGTTTGGATCTCAACGAAACGGGGGAGTTCGGCAAAGAAAAAACAACCAACAACGACGGACAACAATACAAACAAAGAAAAAGAAACGAAAACACATCGGCGACAGGTCAAATAAGGGGCGGCCGGCGGGGTCAGGGATGCAACCCCCAGGGTTGTAATAAACAAAAATACCTCCTCGGGGGAAAGGAAACAAAACACCGCCCAACGTTCTTTCAAACAAGTGGGTAACTCGCCCCAAAAAAAAACCGGCCCCTCGTTGTGAAAGAGAAAGAAAACCCATGGGCAAGCATATACCAACAGGACAACAGTGCCGTGATAACAAGCGGAATTTGTGCAAGGCAAGGGTTCCGGTTGAAGGTGGGCCTGGGGAGCTCCGTGCAACAAATCCCACAAGGAAAACCAGGCCGCCTTCAACATGGCGTTCCAATCGAAAAGTGTTTGTAAGAGCCCTTTCGAGGGGGGAGCCAAGTCATCTCTCAAACTCAACCAAAAAACAAGAGAAAAGATGAACCGGCTTCCGAAAACGAATGCGCGAGTACAAAAAGGGGGGAGGGAAAGGGGGCCCTGATGGGAAGGCACAGACATGGTAGAAAGGGACTGGGAACTGGAAAAGAGAAACCCTAAACGTTCGCCACTGCAAGGATGGGAAGACCCTGCATCACAACGTTGAAGAGCACGGGAAGCACGGCGGGGAGCGATTGAAGATCGTTGGGCGCGTACAAGAAGGTGGAAAGATCCAAGGGGGACTGGACCAGAAGGAAATTAGGTGGGGGTGTCGCACGAACCATTTGGGCAGGGGGGAGGGGAGCCAACGACGGACAACAAGCGTTCCCAGGGCCTTGGGGAGCGTTGACAAACATGAAGTAACGTCATGCCCCAGAGGACGAAGGCTAAGGGTCTACAAAGGGGGGAAACGAAATCGAAAGCAAAACACCCGACCGGGGGGGCGAAAAACTGGGGGGAAGGGGGGAAATGGAAAAAATGGGGGGAAGGAAAAAAATGAATTGAAGGGGAAAAGGGGAAGGCGTAAAAGTCAGAAAATTTGCGGAGGTATTGGAAAGGCAGCGCACTAAAAAACAAAAAAAAAAGAAAAATATGCAACCAGGGGGGGGAGACCGGAAGGGAAGTTGCTCTTAATAAATTAAACAAAAAAATGAGAAAATTCTCGGGAAAGTAGTACGGGGGGGGACCAAAAAAACGCGCTTCTCGAACCAGAGGGAGGAAGTCATAAGAAAGGAGGATTGAATCAGGGTGGGCCAGGCCTAGGGAAAAAGTCCGTATCAAAATTCCCCAGGGTCACTGCCACGGGTTTGGCACGAAAGCTACCGACAAGAATGGGCGAAAAAAAAAAAAACTTGGCATACAAAGGGGAAATGGGAAAGTCATTGAGCTCTAGGCATCGGGGTAAACCAATAAGAAATTGGCCAAACGTGCGTAGTGGGAAGGACATGCCTACAACAAGAAAAGGCAGGGGGCCTGCTCGAAAAAGATGGGCTCAGACCTATAAAGGGGGAGGGAAACCAGGCAGTGGAGCACGGGGGCCGAGCAAGGGGCGAGCCAGTATGCCGATCAGTGGGCATCCTCGGGGATCAGGTGTCTTCAAGAAAACGGTCAACGGAAACCAACATGTGAGAGGGGGGACGGCCCAAGGGACAACAGGCCCTGCCTACATGGCGTGGCAATCAACACAGGGAAAGGGTGTCAAAAGGATGTGGGGTTAATCTATGAGGGCCGAGACAGGAGGGATCCTGCAAACAAACCGGAAGGGGTACATGGACACGGCCAAGACTCTAACGGGGCGCGTCATCGGAGGCTGCCCGGCGAAAAAAAGAAAAAACTGGGAATGCCAGAGAAAACGGTGGATATGCCCTAGGGATCGGGAATGGGTGACAGGAAAAAAATGAGCGGATTGAAAGAACGAATGTCCTATCAGGGATTTCCAAAAGAAACGGGGGGGGAAAGCGGGCGGTATCGATCGAGGGGTTCTTCTCTGTCAAAGAGTAATAAATTGATCCCATACGAATAACACTTTGTTCCAAAGGTAAGAAGGGGAAGGGGGGGGGACCAAAGGAGGAAAACAATCCGTTGATGGCCGGGGCGGGGAGTCACCGGGGCCATGCTGATAAAAAAGATCTTCGCCATCCTGTCCAGAATCTGCAGAGAAAGATGGTGGGGAGCAATAGGAGCGGGGAGGGGGCGTTGCAGACGGTAAAGGTGCCGCAACGGGCCAAAAACCAGGGGAAAGGAAGAAAAATAGTCTCTACAAAACAAAAAAGGGAGGGGGAAAAAAAAGAGTTGAGTCCAGTCGGCATGGAAAGAGGGGAAAAGTCGGGGCTGCAAACGGACAACAAGCTCGAATGGCGACCAAAGTTCACGATTCGGTCCGAAGGGCCTGAACAGGGAGTGGGGGGGACAGAAATCGGGGCCGAAGAAAGCCCGAGACACCGCCAAATCCCCGCAGAAGAAGGGGAAAAAGCTAACAAAAGGGGGGAAAAAAAATCCTCAGAACTCGAAAAAGGGTCAAACAAAACAAAAAAAAAATCAAAAGGAGTGGGGGAGAACCGTGAGTGGAATCATGGTATCAAAACGGGAGGGGACAGAGGAGACGCACGACGAAGAAGATCCGAAGCCCAACTGCGGGGGGAAGTGAAACGATAGGTCACAGGAAAGCAGTCACTAAAAAAAGGGACGGAATGGGGCCGGGGAATCCCCTAAAAAGAGGGGATAAGGGCAGCGGGAAGGGTTTCCTGTGGAAGGTAAAAACAACGTGCCTGGGGAGGGGCAAAAAGCTAATGCAGGCCCTAACAAGACCAAAGCAGGTCAAAACGGTTGAACGCCATGGGAAGACAATCAAATTCAAGGGGGGGGAGGGGGGGACATGATCAGGAAAAAGGAATCAGGGCATCCATCAAGACAGAGGTCAAAAAACCACAAACCGGATGCAACCGCAACACACAAGGTGTTTGAGCACAAAAAAAGAGAAACACGCAGTGGCGAACCGTCAAGAGAAAAAGCCAATGGGGGGGTGTGTTCCATCCTGGGGGCACTTTCAACATAACCAAAGGAGGGAAAGTGCCCCTAAAAATCTGAAGCAAAAGGATCAAAAACGACAAAGATAAACGGCTGCAAAACAGCGCAAAAGGCAGGCACTGGGTGGTTCGCCGTAGGGCGCCGAGAAAAAGCGAGCGAGCAACTAAAGAAGGGGGGGGCCCTGGTGGGGAAGAAGGTATCCACAGCCGCGATCAACGCATCTGTGGGGAAAAAGAGAGCGGCCCACTTCAAAGACTGGGAAAACTTACATTGGGCTGAAAAACAGGTTCAACCAACACCATTGGAGCAAACCGGTCATGTCCGAGACCACCCAAGACCGATGGAAGGGGGGGGAAAGGGAGAAGAGAAAGAGAAACTTTCCTTAAGTAGGTTTTGGTCTGAAAAAATTCATCCGAGAAAATTCCCGAATGGACTGACCTTCGGGTCCGATTTCCAGCCGAAGAAGGCGGAAAGGGGGAAGCGACAAAAATCTCCCTGAAAAGGGGGGCTTCCTAGAAGGCGGGAAAACAGATCCATGGGTGATGCCCACCACGGAAAACCGGTGGACGAACCGACCCTTTGCATAGCGGTGAGCAAAAGGAGGTTAGAAGAAGGACAGAAAGCCACCGGGAAAGGAAACAAAAGGAACAACCTTCACTTTCATTTGTTTTCAAAGAAAACCCAGCTTGTGGGATCAGTTCCAGTAGGTAAGGGGGGAACCTTGGGGAGGGGAGGGCGAGGCCCCTTCGGAACAGTG
>Ga0179593_1713548_pt1 | contig 10982 bp, 16 predicted proteins | sample CZODoug2_1_08_16_FD_185931 | JGI IMG/M metagenome (GOLD analysis project Ga0179593, IMG submission 185931) | Vadose zone soil fungal communities from Angelo Coast Range Reserve, California, USA - CZODoug2_1_08_16fungal (PacBio error correction) | ecosystem: Environmental > Terrestrial > Soil >...
CCGAGGGAGCGCAAGCTATCACTACCAATCTTCACAAGCATCAGGCTGCGGATCGGCGGGGGGAAGAGGGAGGGAAAAAGGGGATAGAAAACCACCTGGGCCATTAACTTTCCTACGAAAAAGGGGCATGCTGCTACTTACCTGTTTCCTGCCACGGTAAGGAATGGCGCAAACCAGGGGCAAGAGGAAAAGGGAAGGAAAGTCGACCCGCATCCGTCTGCCAGGCTTCCATCTGGAAAAAAAAAGGAGGGGAAGAGAGGGCGACATGCCCACCTCCCACGGCCGGGACGGACCGGAGAAAGGAAAAAAAAAGGAGGGGGAGGGCGAGAGGTCGACCGCGCGGCCGACCGGGATGGAGTGGACGATGCCGCCGTCGAAGTAGGGGAAAAAAAAAAAAAAAAGGAAAGCAAGCCGGAAACCGCGCACGACTCCATTACTTCGGGGAGAAAAGAAGGAGGAAAAAGATCTCTCCTTCTCCTCCCGAGGGAGGGGAAAAGGGAAAGGGCAGCGCGTTCCTTTCACTTGCCCTGGCGGGAAGCTTGTCGGCGAGGAGCCTGAGCGAGGTGCAGTGATGCCAAGCGGGCCAGCCGTACCGCCCGCGCGAGAGGAGAGGAAAGGGGGGGACGCACCGCAAAAACATGTCAGCCAGTCGTTTTCCCCTCCTGCGGGGCAGGGAAAAAGAGGGGAAGACAACGTCGGGCCGCAGCCGGCCTTCGTACATCTCTCTCAGCATGAAAAAAGAGAAAAAAAGAGCCGGTACTAAATCAGTCTCCACCTAGCCTCATTCTACTCGGGGGAAGGAGGGAAAGGCCTAGGTTTACTTTTCCTACCCCGACGAGAGAGAGGGGGGAGCGACTCCTTTTCTTTCGCTCAAGGGGCCAATCTTTCTCCCTTCTCTCTCTTCCTCAAAAAGGGAAGAAGGGGGGGGGAGGAAGAAGAAGGACGCGAAGTCTTTCTCCTATTTCTTTTACAGGGGGAGGGAAAAAAAAAAAAGGAAAGCCTGGCCATCTTCATCCCCTGTTGGTATCGAAGGGAAAAGGAGAGGGAAGAAGAGGAAAACGGATGCGACCTCAGCTCCTCCCTTTCCTCTACCGGGAAGAAAAAAGAAAAGAAGGGGGGAGGACAGGTCTATTCCCGCGGAATATCACGGAGAAAAAGGAGAAAAAGGGAAAGAGTCGGGCCTGCCTTGCTCCCTCTCTCTTCCCTCTCATGTGGCTGAGAAAAGGGAGGAGAAAACGTACGCACTCTCTCTTCGCTTTTTTTTTCTCTTTCTTGAGCCGTGCGGGAGAGAGAAAAAGAGAAAGAAAAGAGAATAACGGCTCCCCTCTTCCTCCCTCCCTTTTCCTTCCGCTTTCGGGGAAGAAGGAAAAAGGGGAAGGAAAAGGATAGGCGGGAACCTATGATACCTTCTCCAACTCCTCTCCTCTTCGCATTGCAAAAGGAAAAAAGGAAAAGGAAAAAGAATATCGCGGGCAAAAGCGTCGCCCTATCATGAACCCAATCCTTCACTTCAGGGCAAAGAGGGAAGAGGGGAAGAACCAGTATCATTCACCTCTACAAATATCATTAATCGCATGGGGGGAGAGAAAAAGTGGGAAGATTTTTGGATTTTGCTATTTCGGCGCATTCACTGGCAAAAGGAGGGGAAAAGAAGAGGAAAGGCAAAAACGGTATCCATGTTTTTCACGAGAAGGGGGGGGGTCTCTTCTTCCTCCTTCCCGTGGTGGAGGGGGGAAGGTGATCTTTTCTCCTTCCTCTTCTCCCTTCCTACAGAAGAAAAGAGGGAAAGTGTGGGAGGCGATATGTGGCGATTATCCGTCTCCCTATCCGCTCCTGGCGGGAGAAAAAAAGAAAGGGAAAAAAAAAAAGGGAAAATAGCCTCGCTGATCGCCTGTGTGTCCTTACCGGAGAAAGAGGGTAAGGCGAACAACTACAACGTCACTTGTCTCTTTCCATACCCTCCGCTGAATCAGCAAGGAGGGAAGAGGAGAAAATAGACAATCGCTTTCTCTCATCTTCCTTCTTTCCTCTATGGGAAAAGGGAATCTCTCCACGAGGAACCATCAACCGGGTGCTTTCCGGGGGCCAGGAAAAAAGGGGAAAAAGGGGGAAGAATATGGAACAGTCAGACTTGAACTCCCCATGAAGACCGACCGAGAAAAGGAAAGGGGAAGGAAGAAAGATGAGCCCCGCCGCCGCTTTCCATGCGTACAGCGGCATCACCGAAGAACATGAAAAAAGAAAAAAGAAAAGAGAATGCGGCGAGGCTGGGCGCCATCTACGCGCTCTGGAGCTGAGCTTGTCAGCCGGGAGCCAAAGGAAAAAGAGAAAAGGGACGAGGCAGAAGGGAATCAGCACCGCGACCATCAGGCGGTTCCCTCATGAACCATGCTCTGTCGTCTGCTCACTCCCAGAAGGAAAGGAAAGAAAAAAAAGGAGAAAAAAAAAAATAGCAAACAAATTATTCTGGAGGAACATATATATATCCTTCTTTTACTTAAAAAAGGAGGAAAGAGGGGAGAGCACGACCATCTCCTTTTTCATGAGGAAACGCCTAAAGGGAAGGGGGAAGCGCCGTGGACCCATCCTGCCGTTCTTCTAACCGTCAGCTCTCCGTCCACCAGCGTTTCCTCCCGGAGGAAAAAAAAAAAAAGGGGGAGGGAAAAAAGAAGAAGGAAGATCGCCTCGAGTTTCCCGGTCGCTCCCTCTCGTATAGAACTGGAACTGGGCGGAGGGGGGAAAAAAAAAGGGAGGGGGGGGATCTAGTGAACTGTCAATCTACTGACTTCCTGATGCCGGTGATGCACCGAAGGGAGGAGAAAAAAAAGAAAGAGGGTTCTCGTCCTTCCATCCTCGTTGTCCTCCGCCCCCAGGAAGAAAAAAGGGGGGGGGAAAAAGAGGGAAGGACGGCCGGAGCTTACATCCATAGATAGTTCTCGTGCTGCTCGGTGGGCAAGGGGGGGAGGGAGGGGGGAAAGCCAGGAAGTTTAGTTGTTGTCCGCTGACTCGCGGCAGGGACGGGGAAAAAAAAGGAAGAAACGAGGGGAAAGGAAACATTCCGCCATGAAACATCCTTATCTTCCGGATCGGATAGGACGCAGGGGGAAAAAAGGAAGGAAGAAAGCCGGAGGTGTCTGTCGAGTTCCGCATAGTGCATTCTAAATCCAGATCAAACCGGCGAGAGGAAAAAAAAAGGCACCCGGGGAAGCCTAGACCCCCCCCCCCCTGCTTGGACCTATCCATGGGGGGGGGGGAAGGGCCTTGTATGGAATTTTTACGGTAACACGTGCACAGGGAAGGAAAGGGGGGGGGTGGGGGGGTATGGTTGGGTTACCATGCGAAATATGGCGAGGGGGGGAAAGGGGGGGGGGAGAAGCAAATAGTACGGTTTCTCTTTGCCCTGACGAAAAAAAGAGAAAAATCGCCGCTTAGTTGCCCCGCGATATGCCCAAAAGAAAAAGGGGGAAATCAGGCAATGCGGGTGCGGTGGCAATGCGCCGCGGACCGAGAAAAAAAAAAAAAAAAGAAGGTGCTCGGCGGAACAAGACATTTCCCTCTACCGGTGGCCGTACATGGATGTAGGAAAAAGGGGATGGCGCCGCGACGCGTCCTATCACGCACGGAAAGGGAAAAAAAAAAAAGGGAGTGGCGTACGGCTCCCTCTCCCGCCGACTTTCTCCTTCCCCCCAGGAGAGGAAAGGGGGAGGGAGCCGGCCTGACTATCGTGGACGGCGACTCCGTTGATGAAGGGAGGTGGGTAGCCGTGGATATCACGGGGGCCTCGACTGTCCGCCCACCTGCCTGGGGAGGAGAAAGGGGAGAAAAGAAGGGCAAAAGCTGGTCGCCGCGTTACGCTTCTTCCCCTCGCGCCTGGCAGCTACGTCAGGAAAAGGAAAGGGAAAGAAGGGGCGGTAGCGTTCTTCTCCTTTACATCAATTCCCTTCCCCTTGTAAGGAGGAAAGGGAAAGGGGAAGAGGGAACACCTCTGCTCTTCCCGAAAAAAGGAAAAAGAGGAACGATGGGGGTCGGTACCGACAGAGGGGAGGGAGTGGACAAGCCCCTATTCCGGTCGCCGGGCGGCCATGCACAGTGAGGAGGAGGGGGAGGGAGTAATCGGAGGCTCTTGTGCTTCTCTTCTCCCTGATTTGTTCATGCCCGGAAAAGAGGGTCCGAAGCAATTCTTTCTTCCCTCCCAAATCGTTGTCGGCAAAGAAAAAGGGGAAAAAGGGCGCGGTTTCTTCTCCTTCCTCCTCCCTACCAAGAGGGGGGAGGGACGCCTGGTCTCTTTCTTCCTTTTCTTTTTTTTTCGAAAGGGGAAGGCGATCTCGTCTTCCTTCTTTCCCTCTATTTCACTCAAAAAGAAAAAAGGAGAAAGGGGATTTCACAACGATCTCCTCCCCCCTTTCCCTCTCCAGTGGGAGGAAAGAAGAAGGAAAGAAACTGAGAGGTCTCTTCCCTCCCTCTCTTCTTCTCCTCTCTCTGTTCAGCAGCGGCCCGCTCATAAAAAGAAACAGCCGCATAGTCTTGCGCGGTGCCCGGCTTGCTGCCAAAGGGCCGAGATCGAGGGGCGCACTACCTTTCGACTTCGTCTAGTCCAATCTTCCTCTCTTCTCTCCCTCTTCGCCATACCGTCTACGGGGAGAGAAAGGAGGCCCGGTCCCGTCAAAGAAGTCCTTTTGAGGTGGCTGTCGCATTCGAGATCGCAAAAAAAAAAAGGCGAAGGTCCTCCTTGCCGCCCGGCGTTGTCGGGCCACGCCTGCCAACCGGCGGTGAGAGACGGGGAAAAAAAAATCCGTTCCCGAACGGCTCATTTACGCTTTCTTCCTCTTCTTCTTCAAGTTACAAAGGGGAAAGACCCGCTGACCCGCAACGGTGAGCCGTGATGTTTCCCCCACGCCGATCAGACGAAGGGAGGGAAAAATGTGCCCGAGGGGGAAAAGGGGAGGAAGAAAAGGAAACATGCGGTACCCTTCTCACCCTCCGCCTTAAAGGGAAAAGAAAAGGGGGAAAAAGGGGGAAGAGGATGCGGGTCAATTGTTCTCTTTCTCTCTCCGGTGGCCGGGAGAGAAGATTACCTGGGTCTCCCCCTCTTCCTTTTTCTCTTATCGGGTTCGAGGGGGAAAGGGGAGGGAAAAGAAAGAAACTACGCGTGAAAAAAAGTTGTTCCTTTACCTCATCTACCGTTTGCTATCTCTAGAAAAAGGGAAAAAAGGTAGAGAGTTCAAGGAACCACTTTATCCCTCTTATTGCGGGCCTGGTCCGGCTGTTGCCAAAGAAAAAAGAAAAAAAAAAGCACAGAGGGAGACGGTCATCGCGGCTGTCTCCCCCCGCCGACCATGCTAGCCCGAGCACCACGGGAAAAAAAAAAAGGGGGCCGCCGGCTGGGAAGCAGGTTGAGGCGGCGTTGAGCAGTGCGAACCGCCGGGTCAGCGCGGCCAGGGCGCAGCGATCACAGGAAAAAAAAAAAAAAAAAGGGGAGGGTCAACATCATCGTCTCCAAAGGAGGGGATTCGCCCCCCTGGGCCATGTCACTTGCCGACCCGCGTACAACGGGAAGAAAGGAAGGGGGAAAAAAAGAGAAGGGAAAGGGATTGGCCAAACCAGGGTCAATCTTCTCACCTCTTTTTTCATTACTTTTGACCCGCACGCCGGGAGAGGGAAGGAAAGGAGGAGATACAATGCTCAAGGCCCACCTCCCACGTCCTTGACTGGACCTGGATCTGGCTCTAGATGAGGAAAAAAAAAAAAAAGGGAAAGAGGGGGGGTACCCCCCCCCCAGCACCTGTATGAGTGGACGAGAGAGAGGGAAAGGGGCAGCAGAAGGTCACTCGCCACGACTCCATGACGGCGGGGAGGGAAAAAGGGGGAGAAAAAGGAAAGGGAGCTGGGCGACTCAGTGGAAGGGCAGCGCCAGGTCCGTTAAGTAAAGGGAAAAAAAAAAAGGCAAGCTTTGTGCAGCGGCTCGATCGCTGCAGTTATTGCCGAGAGGGGGGGAAAGAGAGAGGACGGGGTCGCTGAACACCCGCCAAGGGACTCACGAAAAAAAAAAAAAAGAAAGAAGAGGGGTCGGCGGCGACGAACGCGCCGTTGCCCGCCCGATGTAGGTGCGACAACGAGGGAAAGAAAAAAGAGGGAGGAACAGCTCGCTCAGCCTTCCCACTCGGCTCACCTCAGCCCCCTCCTCTCCCTTACGAATGGAGGGGGAGGAAAAAAAGAAGAGGGAAGGCAGCAAAGGGAACAGGCTATGGTACTTTTTCCACGCCGACGATCAAATGAAGAAAGAAAGAGGGAAGGTACCCATTTGCCATCCTTTCCGCCATTATCTCGGAGAAAGAGGGGGGGGAGGGAAGGCGTGATTTCTTCCTAATAATTCTCTAATTCTTTAGAGGGGGGGGGGGGAGGGAAAGGTAAGATCGCTCCGCCTCTGGCATCCCGGAGAGGGGGAAAGGAAAAGGGGGCCGACGGGGAGTACCGCTACTACCATCTCACTCCCTTTCTCTACCGGGAAGGGGAGAAAAAAAGAAGAAAAGGTGGGCGCGGAGGGATATTCCCTCGTATATAAACAACAAAGCTTACTATCCACCTGCTTCTCACACGGACGTAGCCGAAAGGAAGAGGAAAAGTAAAAAAAGAAGCGTCCGCGTTTTGTCTATTCCCTCTTCTTTTCTCTTTCGACGTACGCCAAAAGAAAAAAAGGGGAGGGGAGGGGGGAGGAGCCGTGCTGTCTCTCTTCTTCTTCATTCCTCAGCCCATTCGATGAAATGAGAAAAGACCAGCCAGGTGACGGCCCTGTCGAGGAACTGCTTGTTCGAGAAGGGAACCCCGATGAACGCTGCGCACTCCGGTCCTTTCGCATTTCCACCGCACGCAATTTGCCTGAGCGGAAAGAGAAAAAGAAAGGAAAAAGAGAGGGAGGAACAGGATCATGAACCTCAGGCACTAGTTCCAATTATAAACTTAATCGAAGAAAAGAAGAGATCGCAGGTAACCACCTTACACAACATTTTAATACCTTTTTTGGATGGTGGAAAAGAGGAGAGAGGGAAGAAAGAAAAGAAAGAAATGGTGTCACGCCTGTGGGGTCCGGCTTAAAAAAGGGGGGGGGGGGGGGGTCGCTCGACTTTGATCTTGATTTCGCAGCCTCTGCGACGGACGACAAGACAGGAAAAAAGAAGGAGGGCCTAGCCAAATGGCCGAATCCGGCTGTTTCCTTCGTCATGTTCGCCGGTCCGAAGAGAAAGAAAAAGAAAAGAAAGAACGGTCGCGACCACACTACAACGTCAACTGGCCGGGAAGAAGAGAAAGAAAGGAAGGAAAACGACAGCACAGACCTATCTTCTTTCTGTCTCATCTTTCCGCGGGCCCGGGAGAGGTCCTCGCCTCGCCACGATGGAACCTCAACCTGGTGCTCCGGGGGTCGAGGCCACAGGGAGGGAAGGAAGGGAAAGGAAAAAAAGGGGGAGAAGACCTGCGGGGATCCAAAATCAGTCATTCCCGCGATTCAGGACACTATGAGCCCCGCCGAAGATGGAAGGAAGAAAGGAAAAGAAAAGGAGGGGCCGCGACCAGAAATCGATTCAGTCGACTTCTTTGCGTTCCATCTACGCGTCGCTGTAGCTGTACTGGTCTCCGTTATGCAACGCAGGGTGGGAGAGGGAAGAAGAAAAGGGAAAAAGGGGGGAAGCAGTTTCATCATCAGCCGACCATCAGCGGTTCCTCATTAACCAGTCTCTTTCCGCTGCCAACTCCCGCCTGGGGCAGGGGGGAAAAGAAAAAGAGAAAAAAAAAAAGGGGGGGAAAGGGAAAAAAAGAGAGAGATACTGGGGGTAGCGGCGATTGGTATACGGGGCAAACCCTGCGCCCAGGCTGGGAGTGATTCAGCGACAGCAGAAGGGGTAGAGGGGAAAAGAAAAGCGCCGTGCTTCCATCCGGCCTTGCTCGAGAACGAACCGTCAGAAAGAGAGAAGAAAAGGAGGGAAACACGCCATCGCAGGAATCGAGGTGCCCTGGTCGCGGCCCTCCGCGTAGTAGAACTGGAACTGGGCGTTCTGGTGATGAAGGAGGGAGAGAGAAGGAAAGAGAAGAGAAAGGCCTTATGCCGGTGAGGCCCCGCAGGTCGGCTTCAGGCGTTCAGTCTGCCCTGAAGAGGCGGACAGAGGGGGGATAGAATCGTCCCCCCGTAAGCACCCGGTTTGATGTTTCCCTCGTGGCGAGCAGCGAGACTTGAGAGGAAAAAAGAAAAGTGCAGCTTGATTGTCAGCGCGGCCACGTCTGCCTGGTCGTTTCCAGGCCAGTGGAATGGTAGGGGGGGGAGAGGGGGAGATAGAGAGAAGAAAGGACCAAGATTCCTTCATCTATACGATTTTAACTTCTAACATTCCTATCATTAAATCCGGATCGGAAAGAGAGGGAGAAGGAGGGGATCCACACTTTACTATCACTACAGAGTGGGGAAGAAAAGAGAGGGAAGGAAAAAAAAAACCCCTGGCCCGCGGAATCCAGACCCCCCCCCGGCGTGCCTACCATTGATACGTTGTTGGGGAAGGAGGGGAAAAGGGGGGGGAAGGAAAGGGAAAAGAATATGGCAAAATCCAAAAGGATTACCTTTTTTTTTATTTTTTTTTACCGGGGAAAAGGGGGGGGGAGATGTTTTGAATGGAATGTTTTCTTCAGCAGTCTAGTACGTTTTTCCCTCCTTGAACTGACGGAAGGGAAAAAAAAAAAGGAAGGGAGGGAGGGAGGCAATTTGCGTCCTCAGGCAATTGCTTGCGGTTGCAATTCTCCCGCGACCCGGAGTTGGGGAGAGGGGAAGAAAAAAAGAAAGGGGGGAAAGAAGGGGAGAGAACAGGGCTTTCCTTACCTTGTCCTTCACCCCCTTTATTTCTCCGCGGGGATCAGAAAGGGGGGGGAAAAAGAGGAAAAAAGAAGGGAAGAAAAGGGCAACGGGCTAACCTCTCCACAACCCTACTCTCTCTTTGCGTAACTTCACATCGACAAGAAAAGAAAAAAAAAAGAGGGGGAAGAGGGCCGAGCGGGCCATCCTGCTTACTATCTTTACTTCTACTTCCTTTAAAGAAGGGGGAAGATTACTTCTTTCCTCTCCCTGTCCGAGACCACCTGCCCCATGGAAAGGAAGGAGGAAAGTAAAAAAAACGCTTTCTTCTCTTTTCTCTCTTTCCCTACTCTTCTTCCCTCGCTCCGGGAGCAGAAGAAAAGAGAAAAAAATAAGGGAGGGAAAGAGGCGGATCGTGGCTTTCTACCTTTACATCAATGTTCCCTTCCCTTGTACAAGCCCTCGCGAAGACGGGAAGGAAAAGTAAAGAGGGCGCCCGACCGGCGTGGCGGAAGGCTATATCCTTGTCTTCCATGCTGGGCCAATGGGGGCAAGCCCAAAGGCGCTAGGCCTATATGATCGCTGGTGGCAAATTAAAAAAGAAGGCTGGTGCGACTGCAATTCCACCGTCGGCTTCGGTGCTGCTCTGTGCTCACCAGGGGGAAAGGAAAAAGAGGGGAGGAGCCCGACTCGTTTTTCTTCACACTCCGAGGAAGGAGGGGAAAGAGAAGAAGACCCAAACAGGCGGCGGAACGACCTTGCTTACCTGTGGCGCGTGAGTCCCCGGGAGGGGGAGGGAGACGGCGGTCCAGGGCTTTCCCTCCTCTTGCACTCACCGGGAAAGAAGAAGGAAAAGATGACCCGCCAGGGACTTCATACGGACCTGGCGCTGCCATTCCACTTGCGGAGAGAAAAAAGAAAGGGGGAAGAAGCGGCCCCAAAATCCCCCGCCGTCCTGGCTTCGTGAAGGGGAGAAAAAGAGGAGCTCGCTCAGGGGGCTCACATCCTTCGAACGGCGGCTCGTCCACGCAAGAAAGGGGAAGAAGGCGCCGCACACGTGCGCACGGCTGCCGAAGAGGGAAAAAAAAAAGAGGGGGAGGGGGGGGCCTTTTTCTCAGCTTCAATCGCCCTCAGTCACCTCTTTCACTAGGTGACATAGAATATGCTAACCAAGCAAGGTGGGTGAAACCTGCACGGTAGATTATGTTCGCGCATTCACGAACGCGGGCCAGTTCATGGGGCGGGGTAAAGTATGGGGACCGGAACGGGTGAATACAGACACGTTCGGCAACTTTTTTTCTCCACTTCCCTTTACAAAAAGGGGAAAAAGGAAGGAGGGGAGAGGAAAAAATGCGCGAACTCTTCGGACTGACTTTCTTCCCCGGTCATCGATCAGAACAATGAGCCGAAGACAGGATTGAACGTGGAACCAAAAGCTGAAACCGGTACTTTCAAGTTACCTTGGCCAGGTATTAAAATAGACATAAGCCCGAACGATCATGATGGAGACTGTCAAGTGTTAGCACGTACGCGAAATACGCTTCATTTATTCGGCGCTGAGCGAATCGCATGGAAGCAGTAGGGGGTGGGGGGGGAAAAAAAAGAACGGCCGACGGCACGGCCTATCCTCCGTCGGGGGAAAAGCGGCAAATCTGGGTTTGCACGGGGAGTGTCGCTCTTACTTTCTCTTACTTCGCCTTTTCTTTGCCTTCCTTCTGTTTGAGCACGGTGAACAAGTGGGAGAAAAGCGGAGGCGATGTCGACTGGCGTGCAAATACTGGGTACCCCTTCCTTAAGAATATACAATAAGGACAAAGGGGTCAAGGAGGGGAGGGCGACATGTGTTGCTTCTTTAGGTCCGCCGGCTGATACTGCGGGCACTCTTCACAGGCGCTCAAGGTCCGTACAATGAAACTGTGATACATGGGACGAGGGATGTAAGAAGAAGAAAAAAAACCTCGGTGACGGTAACCCTCCCGAAAAAAGGACGAAGAAGAAAAGTGAGGGGAGGGGGGCCGGTGACCAGCCAAAAAATCGGGTAAAGTCGCCCGGAATCGAGGTCCCTTTCCAAATGACAAAGAGGAAACGGCGGGGATAAATTCACACCGAGTCAGTCTCTTTCTAAAAGCGAAAAGAAAAACTAAAAGAG
>Ga0179593_1811334_pt1 | contig 10982 bp, 11 predicted proteins | sample CZODoug2_1_08_16_FD_185931 | JGI IMG/M metagenome (GOLD analysis project Ga0179593, IMG submission 185931) | Vadose zone soil fungal communities from Angelo Coast Range Reserve, California, USA - CZODoug2_1_08_16fungal (PacBio error correction) | ecosystem: Environmental > Terrestrial > Soil >...
CTCCGCTCCCGCGAAAGGGAAGGAGGACATTTCAAACCGCCTTTTTCTCGAAGGGGCAGAGTCACACAAGAAAGTAAATGGCTACGTCAAAAAAGGAGCCGCCCGAGAAAAACCCCTTCCGTGCTCGAGGAGGGAGAAGGGACGACCGGCTGCAAGAAAGGGTGAGAACAACGGGGAACCGGGGGGGGAAAAGGTGCCCGCTTCTCGAAAGGAAGGAATCACCTCGTTCGGGATCTCTTCTCTCCATCACCAAATCAGCGTGGGGAGATCTCTCCTTCTTCTATCCGGGGGACCGAGGCTCAGCGTAGCCGCTCTCGCAGCCCTCTGTGCCAATCTCCTTCGGCGCGCATATGATGGAAGGAAGGGGAGGGAGTTCCATACAGAGGGGGAAGAGGATTAAGGAAAGACGGCTCCCTTCTGCGGGAAAAGGCACCCGGGGGAGGAAAGAGCCTTTCCTTTCCACGAAAGGAAATGTCTGGAGGAGATGCATATCTCGTCTGCCAGAGGGGACAACTACGTCTGCGGAGCCTAGAGGGAGTGGTCCGTGGGCGTTCTTGAGGAGGAGGAGGGGGAATGGCCTTCGGTGCCAATACGTTTAGGTGGAAGACAGTCCCTTCCAAGTCGCTAGGCCTTCTTCCCGGATCACTGGAGAAGCACAGCAAGCGCGCGATGGCCAGAGCGTTCATGCTCTTCCGGGGGGGGAGCAAAGACAGGTCTCTCTCACTCATGCTTAGGCTCCACCCAGCCGGGGAAGAAGCCTCCTTCCTCCTTCTACAGAGGAAGAGAAAACATCCTCGTGGGGGAACTCAAGTCTCTTTCGACGGAAGCCGCATGTCAATTTCCCTTACATGGAGTCTCCCATATTGGGGTACACAGATCCTTTTTTTGAAAGGAGAGGGGGGGGAGCTTTTACACTATTGGGATTTTCCTCCCAAAGACCGATTCTCAAGGTTCTTCCAGTGTCCCTACACCTGAAAGCTCTCCCTTCTTTCCCATGCATAGTTCTTCAGTATTTTCCCTTGTGACTGTCCTTAGAAAGAGAAAACTGTCTTTTATTAAAAGGCAGCGCCTACATTCGAGGAGAAATCTCGAGGCACGGGAGACCGAACAGGAGGCAAGCCCCACCCAGCCATCCCTCTTCTCCTTGACCTCTCTCGAAAACCCATGGAAGAGAAGGGATGGGTAAGATCTCCAACAACTCTATTCTCAGGAAAAATTACCACTCCCATGCATACCCTTCAATTTGACAGAATGCACTTCCCTTAGGGGGGGGTCCCTTCCCTTTCCTATCAGAACTCTTCTCTCTTTAAAGCTCCCGTTGCCCTTTCTACAAATGTTCTCATGGGCCTTTTGTTCCTTGGAGGCACTGGTGCTGTCTCCGACGCTGAATTGGATTCCCGCTTCGGGGGACCATTCATCTTCCGTTCTGTAGGCAAAGATTCCTCTCTTCGCTGGAAGCAGAGGGAAAAGAACCCTGTCCTTCTTACATGGAAATCTACTCCATTTAAAATTCTGATTTTTCTCCTTGGGCCTTCTCTTCTAACCCTCTAGTTCCTTCTCCTCTCCCCTGAACGGGCAAGCTATCTAAGGTGTCCCTTCTTTCCGGGGTCGCCCTTTCTGTGAAGTGATAATCTTCTTTTGGCCCTTCTAAGAGGACTTGATATGTGCTCATCTCCTGGCGCCTTCCCCCTCCTTTGTAAAGATTGCCTCGTTCCCTGAGCGACACCTACAGGGAAAGGGTGCACGGCCGCCCCGAAATCTTGTCTTCTCGGGAGGCATCACTATACCGGGGGGACGAACTTGTCCTGCCGCAGAAATCCCTTCTGGAGAGGAATGGGTTCATGGATCTTTAAGAAAAGAGAGGGAAGGCATGGCCTCATCCGCCTACGAGTTCTATACCTTTCCTCCAGGGCGAATCATTTCTTAGATCTTTACCGGAAGGGGGAAGGTATAATATCTACATGTCCATCCGCGTGAGTCTTACTTATCCTGGTGGGACGTTACTGAAAGCTCACCTAAAAAAAATAATCTAACTAGAGAGGGAATAATTCTCTCAGGGGGGGGGCGGTTCCCGGGATCTTTTGATGCGAGCGGCATGTCTCACCCCAAGGAAGGGGGAAGACACAAAGCCAAACGTTTTCTCCTTCTTTCTGCAAGGGGGAAATGTTTTCTTTGGGGATCTGTTCTCCTTTTTGGAATCAAGAACTCCTCTCGAGAAGGCATAGGTATCGAGTTGATGCGGGGGAATCTCACTGGGGAAAAAAACGGGATGCTGATCACCAGGTTCTGCTCTTCCTGCGAAGAGATATCCGTTTATCTGGGGGTCGGTCGGGGATCATTCGGTGTACGGTAGTTGGTTCCGTCTCGGGGGTGCTTTCAATCAGCGGCTTATCTTCTAGGTCCCCGGAAATACGGGGTGGACGAGGGTGGGGGTGGGCGGTCCGGGAAGCTGATGCTAGGAACAAGAAAAGCCATTCTTTCTTGGGGAAGGGAACCTTCTTAAGGGGAGGACCAGAATTAAGCCCCTTTCTGCTTAAAAGTTGGAGTACCTTCGATTCAAAGTATCTCTCTCATACCCTCATCTCCGAGGGGGGGGGGAGAGTAACCTAATCGCCTTCACTGGTTTCAGGGTCCTTCCTCCGGGGGAGAGGATTCCCTCCTGAGGGGGTCTCGGCCCGGCATTTACCAAGAAATCCGTTTTGTGGGCGCCGTCGCCCGGGGTCCTCTCCTTTCTGCGGGGAAAGAACGCTGGCTCTTACGTAAGGGTCTGGAGAGGGGCAATGTGTTCCTTGAAAGGGGGGTAGTTCCGCGGGGTTAGCGCCAGGGGGGGTGATCTCATGGTCCGCCTGGAGGGGCTTTAAACCGGGGGGGAGAGGGAAGACTTTCTTTTCAGGGGGGCTGGTGGGTCCTACACGCATATCGGTCTCTCAGCACCGCCAGACATCTCCAGTCTCTTTCGATCGTAGAATGCGTAAAGAGATCGTCCTTCCAATACAACGACGCCGTTGGGGGAGAAGTCATACGTCTTTCAACCCCCCAAGGGAAATTCCCCTCTCTCTAGAAATTTTTCTTCTGAGAGAGAGTGACTGAGAGCGAAGCTCACCGGTGGAGGGGGGAGAGAGAATGATCAAGGAGGGGGGAGTCCTTGCCCACGGGACACGCACCCCATCAACGTTCTCCGGAAGGGAGGTCGTCCATCTCCTTGCCGGGATCCTCGGCAGCCGAGCAGACAGCGCTTCAAGGTTCGGGAAGGGGGATGCGGGATCACGGTAGAAGGTCTTTTCCTTGACGGAAGGTAAAGCTTCCACCTCAAGGGAGGGGAATCTTCCGCGAGGCTTGCTTTCGTTCAATAGGGGGGGAGAGGGAAGTGGAAGACAGTTCTTGCCATGGCGCAAGTAAGGGCGACTGAGTCCGTTTCACTTTGTTGAGCCAGAAGAAATGATAGAAATGCCCCGCGCGGCTTCTTCCCATCCTAAAAAGAAGACTCTCGTAGAAGCTGACGCGGCGATGAGTAGCACGTAAATACCCCACCTGCCAGTGGAGGAAACCTAATAGTCGTGTTGGAAGGTGTGGATCCGAGGCGCGGGAAAAGGAGAAAGAGTGAGACAGTTCACGCACCGCCAGAGAGGATATAGCTCTTCTCTCATCATTAGTGTGGAAGGGTAGGGCTCCCAAGACCAAAAAAAAAAAAAAAAAAAAAAAGAAACCCAAAAAAAAAAAAAAAAAACCACAAAAAACCAACCAAAAAGAAAAAAAAAAAAACACCCCCACCCCCCACAAAAAAAAAAAAAAAAAAAAACAAAAAAAAAAAAAGAACGGATAATCCTCTCCTCCCCTCGCAGTGAAAAATGGATTTAGTAAACGTCCCCCTCGTTCCGCTCTCCCCTAAAATTCTTCGCCAGAAAAGAAAAAGGAGGATGAGGAGAACATCATCTCTATGAGGCAGCGACTGGAGAAGGGGGGAAACTACTGGCCTGTTCTCTCCAGTAAGGAGAAGGAAAAGGGGCTAACAGTCCCTTTCTAGTGCCACGCACTCCTAGCAGACCCTAGAAGAAAGGGGAGAAAAGGGAATAAAACAGGCCAAACAGTAGGGGAATGCTCTCTATCTCAAGCAAAGTCAGAGCGACTTCTCCCTTCCACCGCCATTAGAATTGCCCCCCGGGAACTTGCCGTGAGCTGCGCAAGAGGGAGAGCCGTAGAGGTCCGCCTACGTGCAGCCGGCTCGAAAAGAGCGATGTCCGCAGTCCGTCATTCCTTTTTCTGAACTAGGGAAAACAGCAAATTAATTTCTAGATCCGCTCCTTGCAAGGGGGAGGGGAGAAACCAGGTGGAAAACTTCCTCCAGTACCGGCGTCGAGAAAAAATGGTCTCGGTTCCTAGAGAAATGGTAGTCGGCACGGCATCGGCCTTGGGGGGGAAGGGGAAGGGGTGGCGATGGCTTTGTCACGCATGCCGAGAAGGGTGGCGTATCTTCCATTCGGACGGAACTGTGGTCTCCCTAGAGCTTTCCAGTTTCCGCGTTATGCAGCGAGGGGTAGGTCTTCCAGCGCGAGGGGTCGTCGCTTCCGCGAGGATAATCAACGACAAAGTCCCCGCGAAGACCTTCTCCAGTTCACCGCGAAAAAAAAAAAAAGAAGGGGGGAGAGGGGAGGGGATGGCGAGGCAGACAGGCGATCGGAGAGGACCAGCTCCGTGCTCGCCCCGCCCCACCACGGAGAGGGGTTAGTATTATGAGACAATATTTTAGACTAACCTTTCAGGAAATTGAAGGAAAAGAGAAAAAGCAGTGAGGGCCAAAAGTGCTGACGATTATTATGGAGATGAGAAAAGGGGTCGCGCCTCTCTTGCTCAGAGAAGCGGGCTATCGCCACGGCAGCTGTGCCTTCAAAGAAGAGAAAAACAAGGGAGAAACCCCGTGGCGCCGTCCGGGGGGAAGGGAATGAGCCCTCCACCTGTGTGGCAAGGGGGGGGGGGAACGCCAACAGACCGGGCTAATCCTCCCTCCACTCCCACTGCACGAGGAGAGGGGGGGTAGGTCCGGCGGAGCCGAGCTCCGAGCAGAGAAGGCCAAGAAAAAAAAAAAAGGAACGCGATCTTTATTTTTTCCGCGCCAGACGAAGGACCAGGGACATTGGGATCTCCATATGAGTCCCTCAGGTCCGCGGCGGGGAAGGGAAAGGAGGAAAGCTGGCCGATAGCTGCTATTAGGCAGCCTACGGTCAAAAAAAAGGCCCGGGGGGTGCTTGTCTATCAGCGCGAGACCGAAAGGGGGAGGGGAAGGCCGTAAAGGAGTCATCGCGGACCTTCCTTGAGTTCCCCCCGTGGTGAAAAAGAGGGAGAAGCGAAGGTCCTGACAGTCCGACACAAGAAAAGGAAAAAGGCTGCGCTTGCTGCCGCTCGGTGACGTAAGAAAGGTAATGACGGGCGTGACTGAGGCGGAACAGCGGTTGAAATTTAACTCCCGACAGGTGCGTCGGAGAGGAGAGGGAGGGGAGAAGAGAGAGATCGCCGCTCCGCGCACCGGGAGGAGGGGAGGGGGGAAGCCCGCGGCCTGCTTCACGCCCCAAAAGGAAACGACGTACTTCACACCGTCTCGCTCCGCCAGAAAAAAAAGGAGGAATAGGGTGGAGGCATGTCCTTACCTCGCGGCTGAACGACCAGGGAACAGTTACCCCTGTGAACTCAATGCCCGCGTCCGGCGACAGGAATATCACGTAAAAGGCCTCAAAAGAAAATCTTCGGGTCGCTCTCTTCTCTCTCCAGAAGGGGATTTGCTATCTCGCCTTCGTGAGCAGGGGAAAGATCTCTCAGCCCATCTTGCCCTCAGACTCGACGGGGGACGAAGGAAAACTCCGCCGCTGACCTGTGTCTGGACGCATCTGGAGATAGGGGGAAAGAGGGGAGAGGAAGCGGGAAAGACCCTCAAGCTCGCCGTAAGGGCAAAGGAATGCTCGAGCTCGCTCCTCCGGACCGAAAAAGGAAACTAGACTGACCGTCGAGAGGGAAGGGGGTCGTGGCGGTCGGCGCCCGGCGGTGAGAGGTGGCGTGTCTTCATTCCTGCCACAAAAAGGGGAAATGAAGGGCGCCCTCGTGGGTTATCACTGGGTGTGAGTATTCGAAAAGGAAGAGGGGAGGCGCGCCGGACGAGAATCATATCTTCTCGAAGAAGGGGGAAAGAATGCAGCATGCTACATAATCCCTCGTCAAGAAAAGGGAGGGAGAAGTCAAGCGCCGCGCATGTCAATAACCCCTATACAATTTCTAATACTATAATACAATAGAAGGGTGGGGCTTTTCGCGCGTAGCTTTTTAAACTAGTGTCCGGGGAAAAGGTAGGCAAGATTCCATACAAGCAACTCGAAGGGGGAGGGGGGGGAGGCCTTCCCTGTGCCCTGCGCTGCTAAGGGGGGAAAGAGGAGGGATGATGCGAGAGGAAGAGAAAGAGGGCTGGACACCTAACACATGAGCTGAGGCGCCGCTCATCACGCGGAGCAGGGAGGGGGAAAACAACACAGGGACATCTGCCGACTGAAGAGGGGGAAAAGCCGTCCAGCTTGAACCAAGAAATCAAAACCGGCCACGCTCGGGAAGGAGAGGAGGAAGGGCAAGAAGAAAAGCTGTCTCGAGGCAAAAGGAAAGAAACGTTCGCTCTTCCCTTACCTGAGGGGAAGGGGTAAACTGGTTTCGCGACAATTCTACTGCTGGGAAGGGAAGGAAGAAGGAGACTGTGGACGATTTCAGCAAAAATCTACTCCATGTTCCAAGGCCGGGAGGCGCCGGCTGCCGTCCGCTGATCCGAGGAGGGAAAAAGAGCCCCGCCTGCTGCCGCGAAAAACGGGCCAGCAGCTCTCCCGGCGGGGAGTGATTATATCGTCGGGGGAGAAAAAATGGTGAGAAAGTCTAATCATCCCTTCACCGAAGGGAGAAAAAAGAAGAGAGAGGGGAACAAAGACCCTTTCTCTTTCTTCTCGGGGAAATAAGACCTGGGCCTGAAGCAGAAGAGAAGGAAATTTTCTTCTCTTGAATATCGAAGAGGATGAGCAATACGAGAATATTGGAGCCGCAATCCTCCCGTTCGGGGAAAGGGAGGGAGGGGAGAGAAGTTCGGGGCGAGCGGACCGGAAAGCCATCTCACTCTTGTGAGAAAAACTTTCAGGGAATTCGTCCATCTAAAAGGATGAGGCAACGATCTAGAGAAGCAAAGAAGGGGGGAAGCTGGCGGTGAGGGAAAGGAGACAAGCTGTGGATCTCCTTCATTTAGCATCGCCTCGGGAAGAAAAAGAAAAAAAGGGGGAGGAATAAGAAACATCCACTGGGCAGGTGGGGTAGGGGAAAGGGGCGTTCCATCGCCCTCTCACTCTACGCTAGTAGAGAAGAAAGCGGGAGGCGATCTCGCGCTGTTAATTCTAAGAAAGGGAAAAAAACGTGACACGCACGGCCTCGGCAGAAGGGAAGGGAGACACTTTCAAGCAAATGGAAAAATGGGAACTGAGTGCGCTACTGACTATTCAAAAGTATCCAGAAGAGAGGGATAGAAAGAAGAGAATTAACTGGCGGTGAGAATTGAAGGAAAAAAGAGACCTTGATCCCGCAGAAGAGGAAGACGGAACCGCAGGCAGCTCCTGCTGAGCGCTTCTCTTCTCTGTCTGCAAGGGAAAGAGGAGAAATCGTGATGGTGTGCAGTGAGAATACACCTGTCTCTTAGCTGAGAAAGAGAGCTCCAGCGCAGCGCCCCGGTGAGCTTCGATCCTAAAAGAAGAGATAAGAAGCAACCCGGTTTTTTCCGGGGAGGAGGAGGAAAGATATATATTTCCGGAAAAAGGGGGTGGTATTCTGATCGAGATTACTGCGATATATCGAAGCGGGGGGAAAAGGTAGAGCACGTGTTAGGATTCCTGCAAAAAGTCTCCGTAGGAGTATCATGACTTAGAAAAAATCTCCTTTCCGACCGATCCGCGCAGCCGAGAAAAGTAGCTGCTTGCTTTTATCCCCTTTAGAGGGAGGAAGGGCAAGGAAGTCTTCCGTCAAGTCATGCATCCGCCATTGAAGGCGCTTCGGGAAAAAAGGGAGGAGGGCGGTGCTCTCGAGATACTTTGCAGTCGACGTAGCGAGGAAAAGTGTCTGCCCCTTCATCAGTTCCTGCACCGCCAAGTGGCGAATAGTGTGCACGTTGGTGCAGCGCCAGGCCCGGAGCCAAGGGGAGGAAAGCAAGATAAGGACAAGACGCCCGCAGACGCTCGTAAGCTGAGGAAGGGGGAAGTAGCCTAAATACCCCACCTCCCATTGAGGGAAGGGAAGCAAACAGTCTACATACCCAGTTGTATTTTTGGTCCCAAGAGAAAGCTGGAGACAGGTCACTCACCGCCAGCTCACAACGACTGCTTTCTCTAGCTCCGAAAAGGAATTGGGAAGCGGGGTAGGTGGAAGCTCGTCCCATCCCCCGAGAGAAAAAGGGGGATGGTAGAGATTCTCCACGTCCCACTCAGGGAAGCTAGAAGAAGGCTGCAGGTATCGCACTAACTTCTTCTGCGGCAGAACCAAAATCCGAGCATCGACTGGCTCTTTCCAGAGCCCGCCCCGGTCGCGAAGAAAAGGAAAGGGCAGGAAATGCGTGCCCGGTCCCGAGTGCAACGAAAGAGGTCCGGGGATCAAAGCTCGTTGTGACGCGGAATAGAAACAGGAAACCGGACGTGAAGGGCTGAGACGCTCCTCATCCAGTCGTCCCGCTCGAGGGGGATTCATCACGTCCACCGCACAGGGAACGCCGGTAACTTGCCTGTGAGCGGAAAAGGAGCGAGTCTCCGAAAAGGAGAAAGAGACGACGGCATCCGGCGCGAAAAAGAGTGGCTTCTATTTCCTCCAGTCAGGAGGCCGGGGCTGAACTCTTCCACCATCAAGAGGAAAAGATGGCAAAGAAGTGCTCCCTTGTCGCGAAAAAGAGAACTTTCGAACTTGGGGAAATGGGCGAGTCCGAGACAGGGCGCCCGTGAATCGGCCTTGTTGAGGGAACAGAAGAGAGTGGGACGGGTGGCGAGGCGTGGTCACGCTAAAAGAGCTGCCGTCGCGCATTCCCTTTTTTTTGCCAGGACCTGAAGAGCGGTAAATTGATCCGCGGTTATTCTCTGCTCCTTGATCAGAGGGGGAAGGGAAGAAGGAGATCGCCTATGTCGGCGGATGCGCGAGGGAAAAGAGAAAAGCAGCGCCAGGTCACCGCTGTAATGCAGGAAAGATGGAAACGCGTTGAGGTTGTCTTGTATGCCTAGTCAGACATGGCGAATCGGGGGGGGAAAGGAAGACGACGGCGCAGCCCCGAAAAACCCGCTGAGTGTATCATTATTAGGAAGAAAGAAAGGACCGCGGCGCTTTACGTCGCGCCTAGTCCTTTAGGGAAAAAAAGGAAGGAATTGGGGAGGAGCTCCTTCTGTCAGCGTTTTTGCACGGCAGGGCGAAAAGAAAGCTTTGCTAGCTCCACTCATCTCCTCAAGAGCATCGCGCGCTTGCGATCATCACGTTCTAACCCCCGAGGGGTCTCCTTCCTTCTCAGCTAGGGGGGAGCCACGCCACCGGATTGGCAACCAAAACGGGCGCCGCCCTCCACTCCACGGCACTCAGAAGAGGGAAAGGAGGTGGGTGACTCGTAGCCGGCTCTATCATCGTCCTTCCAGACCTTTATCTTAAAAGGGGAAAGGAGTGAGGGGTGACTCTGCCCGCGCCCAAAAAAAAAAAAATTCGTCCCTCCATTGACAGAAGATGACCTCGTAAAAAAGAAAGGAGGCAAAGAGGAGGAGAGAGCGTCTACGGAGGCGCAGAGGTCCCGGAGGGAAAGACGGCAGGGGTGCTTTCTAGCATCTCGCGCAGAGGGTGGAGGATTGACGTTTGCTCTTCATGCGAAGCGCCGCTGCCTTGATTTTCCCCTCGGGGAGAGGGGAAAGAAGAGAAAGGGAACGGACAGGCCGACCAATATGAAGAGGGAGGGGGATGCTCGGCGGCGCGCGCGGTGACGTACGAAAAAGGGAGGAATCAAACAAGGCCCAGCTGCGAACATGCAGGTTAAATGAACTCCGACTGTGCGCGATGAGGAGGGGAGGGGGAGGAGGAAGAGAAGAGATCGCCGCATCCGCCACACATGTCGTAGTGAAAAGGGGACCGGCGTCACGCCCCGTCAATACCATGCTAGGCAAAAGAGAGATGCCGCCCGCGCATAACTCGCCATCACCCCCTGAAAAAAGAAGGGAAGGAACTTAGCGGCTGAAAGAAAATATTTTCAACGGAGAAAAAGGGGGAACTCAATGCCCGCTTCCGCGGCAAAGATAAAGAAAGAAGAAAAAACACCTTTTCGGTCAAAACAAAAAAGGAAAAAAAAAAATCGAGAGAGAATGCGCGGGCCTTGCTATCTCGCGAAGGGGGAACTAGAAGGAAGAGGTGTCTCTCCTCCTTTCCGCTCTCTCAATCCAAAAAGGGAGAGAGGACGGCCGCCTAGCCCTGGCGGACGCATCGGAGCTAGAAAGGAGGGCAGCGCACCCCTCAAGCTCTCCTTTAAGGCAAAAGGAAAAAAGGGGGGTGGCAGAGGAGCTCTAGCTCTTCTCGGACTGACCTACCCCTACCTGCTTCTCTAGGAAGGGGAGTGGCGGGGAGGCGCCCTTGCGGTGGGCAAGGGAAAAGAGAGTCCCTGCCACACCGCGTCTCCCGCAAGGACGGCGCCACGCAGGGTTGAAATATCACTGGGTGAAGGATTCAAGCGCGCTATGCTCTCTTTTCATGCGATGGGGAAAAAAAAAGAAAATGAGAAGAGGACGCCGCCAAGGCCTTGCCCCACGCCTGCAGCAGAGAAAAGAAGAAGAAAGTAGCCTCCTTCTACGTCAAGCGAAGAGGAAAGGGAAGTTGGGAAAACTGAATTTATTCTAACCTATTTGATTAATATACTAATAACACTCGGGAAAAAGGGAAAAGAGGGGACGTTCCCCGCTCCCGATTCGCCCTGG
>Ga0179593_1472052_pt1 | contig 10981 bp, 13 predicted proteins | sample CZODoug2_1_08_16_FD_185931 | JGI IMG/M metagenome (GOLD analysis project Ga0179593, IMG submission 185931) | Vadose zone soil fungal communities from Angelo Coast Range Reserve, California, USA - CZODoug2_1_08_16fungal (PacBio error correction) | ecosystem: Environmental > Terrestrial > Soil >...
GGGTCACGTGGGAAGAGAAAAAGGTGAAGGGAATCGGAGCCTAAAGCCAACTTCAGTTGATGGCGAGGGTGAAAACGATATCGCTAGGAATTTGGAAGATACCACAGCAGGTCACACCAGAAAGTAAGCAACCAGGGGCCGAGGCGGAACCAAGACATGGGAACACGATTCGCGGGAGGAAGAAAGAGAAATCGGAGGGGGGTTCACTGCTGGTGATTTCAAAGTGCAAAGAATGGGAGAAGGAGGAGGGGCAAAATGTGTGTCCTGCTTGTCATCTTGGCATTGTCTGGAAGGAGGAAGGGAAGGCATTCGGGCGTCAGAAGCTGAAGCCATTCTCCGAAGGGGCGAATGACTACGACGACGGGAAAGGAAAAACGAGAAGAGAAATCCTTTTCCGGACCAGTTCTTGTTGGGGGAAGAATTTGGGAGTAGACGGGAGAGATGAGGGGCCGCCGACCAATAGACTAATCTGCGCTCAGGAAGAAGGGTGCACCCGATTGACAGGGGAAAAAAGTCGGAGGAATCAAACGGACAAGGCGTCTTCTGTGGTGCGACCCCGCAATGGAAAAAATTTCTCAGAAGGCGGAGTCGAGGGGTATCAAGAGGATCTACAGCAGGAGAAGCTGGAAAAAGGGATGCAATACCTGTCTTGCGAAGAAACAACGAAGGGAGCTGACCGTCTCGGCGGAGATGGCGTCAGTTGATTTGCCGGATTTGCGGGAGGAACAAGGGCGGGGGAAATCAGAGAAAAACTCTTAGAAATCAACGCAAGAAGTTGAACGAAGGTCCTCAAATAAGCCGCCAAACTCTGGAAAGAAAAAGGGTGCCAAAGAACTGTGCGGTGCTGCTAAAACAAACCGGCTTGGACTGGGCATGGAGAGTGTGTCCGAAGGGGGCGGAGACGCATGAACCCTAAACGGGGAGAAGACGCGGAAAAAAATCCACTGGAAGCGAAATGAGAGAAGGGGCAGGGACCGGGGAAAGAAAAAAAAACACGAAACAAACGAAGTTAAAATGCCATTTCGCATGGATAGAAGAAGAGAAGGCCGGCTGAAAGTTGCGGAGAATTGGGAGAGAATTGTCAATGACACGATTAGCCAAGCCGAAAACAGGTGACGCGTCAGGGCACAGGAAGGAAAGCTATTTTTCCACGGAAGTGGTAAACGCAATAAAAGCGTTCAGGAAGGGATAAATCGATTGCGTAAAGTGTTTTGGAAAGTAGCCCAGGAAATACCGAAAAGCGAAAACTCTAGAGGTCCGGAGTGCGTCAAACTACAGGAGAGTTAAGGCAACTTGAAAAAATTGGGGTCCAAAAAAACGGTGGGAAACTTAACTTCAGGGGAGAGTTATCAGCACAATGTCCAGCACTTTCCAGTACCCTCACAGGAGCCCGCTTCTGATCAGCCACGTCAATAAAAAGATCCCGCATTCTCAGGGAAAACGGTGGCGCAGGTCTCTCGGAGGAGGGGGGCTGGGGGGGAAAACAAAAGAGAATATCATCGTAACAACATCGCGCGGACCTCTGTAGAAAACGGAAGGAATCAAAGTAAAAGAACGACCAGTTGAAATGGGTGTGCAACGGGGGGGGAGAGAGACCGCGCAAAACAAGTGGGAGTTGATATTAGAGGACTTTACTGCCCCCTGCGAGCAATGACAAGGGTGGAACTGGGAGTTGGAAAGACAAGTAAGTTCTGAATTCTGGAAGGTCAGGGGGGAAAAACAAGCTGGAGAATAAAACTGATCAGAAGATTCTCAAACAGATCTCGGTGTAAAGAAGGGGGAGAGGTCCTCCAGTACGAGTCCCGATCGGCGAGGGGGAAAGAAACTAACTGAGAAAGAGGTAAAAAAGGTTGCAAGGGTGGGGGTCAAAATTTTATAGGGACGTTCGCCACTACCTCGAAGGAGTAAAGGAAAGGGGAGACCGTGGGAAAGGGGGAAGAGAAACGAGGGTCAAACCGGTGTACCGACGGAAACGTATTGGGTTGAAACAGGCCCCCTGAGCAAAGTTACGTACAATCTTAGGAGTGGGTCCGCCGAATCATCAGCACGGATAAGAGGAGGGGGCCATGAAACTGGCATCCTCGAAGGTCATTGTCTGGTCTAAAGAAGGCCTTAAGGCAAAAAAACAGGTGATCCAAAACGGGAACCTTGTCAATGATAGAACTTGTGGAACTCCTAATATTTCAAGGTGTATCAACTTTGTACAAGTCCGACGATGAACCGGAAAGAGGGAACGTCAAGGGGGGGGTACAGAACATACTGCAGGGAAGTCGACTCGAAAGTGAGTCAAGAAAGATCGAAGCATGGCTTGTGAAAAGCGGAATGGAGGGGGGGGGGAACCAAAAGGGGGGTTTCGCGTCTGAGCATGCGGTAAGAAGAGTGGGCAGTGAAAGTGGCTGGAGGGGGGGGGGTTGGTAGACTTCACGGCACATGGGGCAGGAAGCAAGCGGGGACCGACTTGCAAAGTCCCTTCACAAACGGGGGCAACTTCCGTTAGGAGCCCAGGCATGAGAACGGTCGAATCAAAATGAAAGGGAACGGCCCAACGACGGGAAAAGATACGTAAGGGGTCACTAAGAAATCAAAGTCTGCAGGTTGCAAGTGTACGACGGTATGCTGATAAGAGCAGAATGGTCGGCGCTCGGAGGAGAGTGTTAAAGTAGGAAGGGAGGGGGGGCTGAATAACACTGTGGATCCGAGAGCGCGCCGGGGTACCCGACCCCTTACCGGATAAGGTCATAAAGTTCGGTGGGGGAGCCAACAGCAATCCGTTGTGAAAATAGCTCAAAAACAAAGGGGGGGAAAATTGTAAAAAAAGGCGGTGGGCTGGGTTGAGAGAAAATTGACGGTGTGCCGGTAAGGGGCGTAGTCTTATTGACCGAAAATACAATTGAGAAAAGCCAAACCCAAAAAAGTCCAAAACTACTCGGGCGAACCCATAGCAAGCAGCATACCGTGGGCGTCAAGGTCAACCGGAAGCCGACGACAGCCAGGAAAGGAAAAGAAAATCTAAGGCGGAACGATCGTTGTGCAAAGGGGTGAACAAGTTGAGCGGGAAAGTATCCAGCACTAAAAAACGGTGAAGTGAAGGTGCATACGGCCGCGGGCGAAGTAGAAGACGGGCCTGGACGTGACTGAAAACAAGCAAGGAACGAACAAGCTGGGAATTGGCAAAGCATACAGGGGAAAATGAAAGAATCGAAAAAACGAAGGGGAAAAGCAAACAGTTCGGGGGATGAAAAAAAAAATCTGAAACTACTCAAACTATACACTGGCGAGCGATTGACAGCATATCGGAAGTACAAACCACGCTCAACAATGGGGTGGAAAAGTCAAGGACGGGCGCGGTGCCAAAGGAGAAACAACAGCCAGAAGAAAAGCCTTGGAAACAAAAAGCTTGCATCTGGAAAGAAACGGCGGAAGCACACCCATTCAATTAGGCTTGAAGACATGACAGCAGGGGAGGATCGGGAGCAAGGATCCGGAAGGGAGATTCTTCGAAAAGCAGAAAAAATGAGAACATTAGGAGGGACGCCTTGCCACACCGGAAAACAATTCGAAGAGATATAAAAAACCAGTAAAGAAAAGGAGCGTCCCTTTACTAACAAGATGAAATTGAAAGGAAAAAAGGAGGGCTCAACAAAAAACGACCAACTACCAATCAACCAGGAGAACAAAAGGAGGGGGATCCTAAAATCCCCTACTCGCCGAGAGGTACTCTGAAACGGAGGAAGAAAAGGCAAAGAAAAGAACCACTGAGGGAAGGGGGGTGGGGGAAATCTTGTAAATTACCCTGTGGGGGATTAGTAAATGTTTTGGACAAGACATCGCCCAGGGAACGCGAAGCAGAACGTTAAGGGAGGGCCCGACTGAAAAAAAAAGGGATGCTAGAACGCAGAAAGGTAAAAAGAATGGGAAAAACTAAGTTGAAAAGCAAAAACCTTCGATATAGAAGATGCACAAAACTAAACAACCAGAGGGGATGATTCCTGCGATTGGTGAAAGGAAGCAGGAAAGGGTTGGTTGCAGGGGAGGACTTATCAGAAACAGGCAAGACCGAAAGGGAAAAAGTGGCGGAGCATTCGGGATGAATGCAAGGGCCTGGCGAGCAGGGAATGGAGAGCTTATTTCCTGGAAAAAGACGAGGGACATTGGATGAAGGTTTAAAGCTAAATAGACGGAGTTGGGAAAAGGTGAAAAAGGCACTACCGAAGTCCGTATAGGCCAAGAGTAAAGGACGCAATAAGGAAACGTTCGGCCTTGAGGTCACGGTGGGGGGGGGGGGGGGGGGGGGGGGGGGGGGGGGGGGGGGGGGGGGGGGGGGGGGGGGGGGGGGGGGGGGGGGGGTGGGGGTGGGGGGGGGGGGGGGGGGGGGGGGGGGGGGGGGGGGGGGGGGGGGGGGGGGGGGGGGGGGGGGGGGGGGGGGGGATGTTGTTTTACGGGAAAAGAAAAAGGTGCCGATAAGGGTCATCCAGGAGAGGAAAATGAAACTCGCAAGGGAAACCTTCAGAAGGGAGACGATGCCGAAGAGGTGAGAGAAGAACCAGCGAGCGTTCGTCTTGTTCCACATGGGAGAGGAGGCAATAAATAGACGAGGGAGGACAGGAAGAAGGATAGGAGCAAGGGGGATAAAGGCGAAGGAAAGGGTTGCGAGACAGAAGGCACAGGTTTCCAGGGAATAGGCAAAGAAAACCGAAGGTCGCTCCAGTGGAAAACGTTTAAAACACGGGAAAAAGTGGAAAGGGAAGGGCTAACTTAGCTACAGCACCAGGAAACCATGCGGACAACAGGGTTGGGGCTCGCCGGGGCAGGGCACAAATAGGTTTCTCGCTATCGGCGAAGAGCGGGCGGACAAGAAGAAAAACAGGAGTTGATGGGGAGTTAAGAAGGAGGGCAGCAAGTTTGGGTCAAAGGACTCCAATGCACATAAGCGCGCATCATCTGCCAACCACCGGGGGAAAAGGACCAGGTCCATTCGTGACTGGGAAATTTGGACAGGTGTCCGCTAAGGAGAGATAATCTTGGGCCAACGGTCCGAATAGATCAACCAAAGGCTGGTGACTGCGGGGAAGGTTCTCGAAAGTTGCCGATCATCGGAAAGGTGAGCACCATCTCAGGGACGACTCCAGTCCTCAAATCGGAAGACTTTCCTTCAAAAAGTGCAAAAACGGACTGGACAAACGGAAGCGGGCGCGCCGCGCTCCAGGTCAAGAAGAACTCCCGTCGCAAGGGGGGCTTCACAATCTTCAGTCCCCAGAAAAGCGGAAAAATGAGGCTAAGGGGGAAAGAGGAAACTGCGAGGAGGGGAAAACCCTGAGGAAAAGCAAACTTCCCGCAAAGCGTCACGAAGAATGGTGCGCAACTGACAGGACCCACGGACAGCAAAAAAAACTCCACAGCGGCAAGACAGGAACGGCGGGCCCACGCAAAAGCAGGATAAAGGACGATGGAGGACTGATCCCAGACTAGGTTGTGAAACTCTGGAGGGGGGGTAGAAGGCTTCGGGGCAGAACGAGGAAAGGTGCGAATGATGTTGTAGGAAGGGATTCAAGGGTGGAGCGCAGAGTAAGGGGGGAATTCATGATGGCTTTGAAAACTTAAAGGGTTCAAGGACAGGGGACCAGGGATGAAATTCGAGCGAACTACAACCACAACGGGAATTAAAAGGACGGTGGAATACAAGAATTGCGAGCGAACGGAGGGTGATGGCGACTTGTTGAATCTAATCACTCCAGGGGGGAGATCTCAACAAGAAAATCGACCAAATCTGCTCGTATTAAAAAAGGTCTGACGGGAACAAGGGACAACAAAAAGGTGGGTAACAACGAGTTCTGGGGATTCAGGGGAGAAGATCTCTGAGGTGAGGATGTGGTGGGAAAAGGCAATAAGGCACGGTGATGTGGAGCTGGGAAGGATAACTTTCCTGGGGACTATGAAAGGAGAAAAGGGTCTGTACTCTTCCTAGCATGAGGAGGAGAAAGAGGGAGCCGAAAAAAGAAAAAAAGGACGAAATCAGAAAATTAATCGAGGAGTAAAACTCCTTTTCCTCCCTTTACTATGGGTATGGGAGAGGGGAAGGTGGACCGGTCGGCAAAAGACCGAGGGAAGGGAGGCTCTACGATGGCGTTTTCCAGGGTCACATGAAACGCGTAAGGACGATCACAAGGGAGGCTTGTCGGCATGCTCTTCCACGAGGAACAAAAGTTTACGAGAAAAATGGCGTCAAAAGGGGTGGATATCGAAAGGGGCTCTCGGGAGGTAAAAGGGGAGGAAGCTGTTAATCATGAAAAAGAAGGGGGGAGAATAAAAGTGAAAAGAGACCAAACGAGACGGGAGAACAGGTCAAAGGTTTGGTGGGAGGGAAGGATGCGCACTTTGCGGTGCCGCGTTCGGGGCAACACAAGGTCGGAAAAGAGCAAGACTCAACGCAAGGGGGGAATGAGGTAAGCAAATCATGAGCGGGATCAAAGGGCCCTTTGACGATGCAGAGCCAACCCAGGACTTGGCCTCAGGGGGAGCGTAGAAAGGGGACGGCCGGTCAGAAAAGGAAGGAAAGGAAAAGGGGTAGAGGGAGGGGGAAATCACAAAGAGGGCAACCGTCGGCAAGGGCAAAGGGCAGGGCAAGAGACAACATTCACTTTCCTGTTCCCTTCGCAAAGGATAACAAAGAAAAGGAATAACGGCTGGAGTTTTCGAAGAGTATATACTCGCCTGCAGGGACTGGGAAACCCCCCTCGAAAAAGGGGCGCGTCCAGCGAGTCATAGGAGAGGGACCATGCTGAAGGGAAAAAGGAGAAACGAGAACAAAGAGGAGCCGTTCAGCTGGTCGACCTTCAATAAAAAGGTGTTCAAAAGGAGTCCTACAGGCAACAAAAAAGACGGAATACACACCAACGAAAATCGTAAGGGGGGGGTCATGGAAAAAAGGACCACACGGCGAAGTCCGGAGTGACCTTGGTGACATTCCAGAGTGATATTTGCTTAGAAGTCAGCAAAAAAGGTCCAACGCCGATGTTCAAGTCGAAGACAGAGGAGGAAGTCGCAAAAAAGGCTACGGCCTTCATCCCGCTTGCTAAGAAAGAAAAAAAAGAACGCGATGGGAGCTGGTACATCCCAAAAAAAGGGAAAGCGGGAACAACCTGGAAAAAGCTTGCTGGTAGTGCACATCGATCATAAACGCCTCCGTTGCTGGGCAGGGGGGGGGGGGGGGGAAGCTTAATCTAGAAAGAGACATAGTATGGACACAGAAAGCTATTTCAAGTCGAGCAATTCGGGTGGGTTTGTCAGGGGACCCTCATTCCCGTTCGGTTGGTCGGAGGGCATGGGGAATTGTGCTCCACAGAAGACTAACACTGGAGAATAAAAAGCAAGACCGGTAGGTGAGCGAGGGGGAAATTTTTAAATACTCCCGGGAGTGGGAGAGTCAAGCGCTAGGATTTCTGTCATTCCTGGAAAAAAAGGGGGGGAGGGTAGGGGCCAGGAGGGGAGGGGGGGAGGGGTTCCTTGGGGCGTTTCGCACTGCCTCGGCAGGAAAAAGGAAGACTAGCGAAGGGGGGGAGTGTCCCCGTTGGGAAAAGAAGTGAAAAGTCTCGTTGTTTGGAAACAAAAGAAAAAGTGAAGTCTTCAGACTAGGCGGATTGGTAAAAGGGGAGGAGGAAGGGTCGATCCGCTTCGAAAAGGACCGTGAAATAAGAGGGAGGAATGCTTAGGACGAAAAAAGGAAAAGGAAGGGTCTAAGGGTTGAACGGAAATTTAACAATTGAGAAGGCTCTTGTGAGCTCTAAGGCGGATAATTCAAGGGGTCCTGGCACCGGAGCGAGGGGGCAAGGGAGAATCAAAGTGGGACGTGAAACGGTTTGGTTCTGAAATTTAATTAAAAGCTCGCCAGGGGGGTCTCAGTTGAGGAGGGGGGCCAGCCACACTGTGCTTGGCAAACCTGAACGGGTGCGCCGTCGGAGGGGGAATGCGGGGAAGAAAGATGTAGTAACAAAAAATGGGGCTTGCCTCCTTAAAACGTCCACTTGAAGAAAGAATCGCATGCAGGACAGGCCGTACATGAACGTTTGCACTCACGCGTAGCACACAAAACGGTATAAAACATTGGGAGGAGGGACCACTATCTGGCAAGTCGAAGGGGAGGAGAAATCGTGGCCGGGGGGCGCCAATAAAAAATTGAAAAGGTGAAGCAAAGAGCTCGACCTTAGAAAATGCTCGTGAATCTGCGGAGTGGGGGGTTAATATCCATGGGGAACGCGAGAGAACGCCGACCAAACTTACAAGGCCCCACAGGGAAGGAAAGGTATGAGAAAACGCACACGCCTGTTAATCTCTCTCAAAAAAAAAAAAAGATGAGGAAATCTAGCTTTTAAAAAAACGGCGTGGCTGGCTAAGCCACCGATTTGGGAAAGGTAAAGATTTCGGAGATCTAAGATACAGCAAGGGGGGAGTAAAGCAACAACAAAGAAAAACACAGCTCCATCTATCTAAGCCCGTGTTCTGCCAGAGCAATACCGGCGTCCGGATCCCAGGGACAAGTCCGCTTAATACACTACAAGGAAGGGAAAGGAGGGAGGTTTGGGAGGAAACAATGGGCTTGTGGATTCGAAAACATCCTTTTATAGACAAGTGGTGCCCGAATGAAAAAGGCCAGAGGCGCCACAAATGATGCTAGAAGGGGCCTTGGGTATCCCAGGGAATAAAAGCAAAACAAAGTGGACAAGCAAAGGCAGCATTTCTGCCCAGAAACGACGGGGACCAAAGCCTTTCTGAGGCCCTCAGCCAAGCTCGACGCACTCAGGAAACTGGAGAGCGACTTATAGTTAAAAAAGACAGGAGAAGTTCAAGGGGCAAGCGGACTTTCGCGTTGCCAAGAAAGGAACCAATACAGAAAGAGGAGGATCCGAAGGCAAAGAGGAAGTCTTCTCACCTCAGAACCCACCGCGAGTTTTGAGAAAGAAAAGACAAATCCGATTGACGGGAGAGAAGCGAGCCAAGGACCATGATCGACTGCGGAAAGAGGATGAGAAAGGACACGGTGAAAAACAACATCGGAAACAGGCACCCACTCAAAGTACCAAACGGAAAATCCGTTCGTGACTAGAAAAGGTCTCCAAGAGCCGTAACTTGGGAAAAAAAAAAGGAGAGGCGTGGAAAAAGACAGAAAACCCAACAAACAAAAGAAAAAAACAACAGGGGGGAGTAAGAAGCCCCTCCTCATGAGTCAGACTCCAAGGGGGTAAAATTGGTACGAGATAACCCGACGAAGCTTGGGTGATAAATGAAGGGGGGGCTTAGGATGGTGGCAGCCATCCCATCACGGCATTAAAAGAATCAAGAAAGGGGAGGAAAAATGAACTTTCAGAATTGGACAATTAGTGGGTGAGGAGGACGGGTCCTGAGAGTAGAAAAAATATGCACCAAAGCCAGCAACGAGGCGGGTATGAAGCTGCGAAAAAGGGGAAGCTGTAAAGCCTCGAGGTTGGCGATGAATAGCTTAGTATCCCGCCCTGAGAACAACCACCCACCAAAAAAACAAAAAAAAAAAAAAAAACACAAAAACACCCCACCCCCAAAAAAAAAAAAAACACACACCCAAAAAACAAAACCACAGTTTTCAGGGGGTTGGAGGAGCATGAGGATGAGGCCGGAAGTGGCGCGCGGGGGACTCAAGGGAATTTAGGATTTAAAGCTGCACAGAAGAAAGAGTGACGGGGGGGAAAAGGCACGACCGCAGACGGAAGTCCAAGGGGTGCATGCTCAATAAGGTAAAGAGAGAGGAGGCAGGCTGAGGGAAAAGGGGGGGCAGGTGAACTAGGGGGGACAAAAGTTCCGAGCGGAAATTGAAAAGCAAAGGGAAGACGAGGCAAGGGCGAGAGCCAACGTCGGAAAAGTGACTGCGGGAAGAATGGACTGCCCAGGGTTAGTCAGGTCGCGTGGCAAAGAAAAAAAGCGTATGAAGCAGGGAAAAGGGAAAAAGTACATGTCCGTGCTGATCAAGGGACTAGAAGAAGGGAAAAAGGGGAAGGCTCAAAGCAAAGGGGGGGGGGAAGGCCGCGAAAGAGGGGCTCCTCGTAGAGCTGAACCTAAATGGAATAAGGATCGAAAAGCTACGTAAGGAAAAATCCTAGGCCATGAAGGGGCCAAGTTGCTCAAGCTGCAAAATTTTTCTCGGAGAGAGGCGGAGGTAAGGGAGGGACCTGCAAGGGAACAAAATTAAAGATGAAAAGCCAAGGAGGTCAAAGCCATTGGGGGAGAACACTCCTTACAAAGCACCGTGAGCTCATCGGAGTTACGGGGTGACAGGGGAAAGGAGGGAGGGGGTTCTGGAAGGAAGACCTTTATTTCCTCCTAAAACGTACTTGCAAGAAAAAAAAACTGCGCGGAGAAAAATAGGAGGAAAAGGCACGCCGGAGATGGGGGGTGCCATCCTCTGTCCTTTCTCACAGCATCTGCCATGCCTCATGAAAAGGAGCCAATTCAACACGAACGCATCGCCGCGAGCAAGGGGACTCGACGGGTCGGGGACCAAGAATCTCCGTCTGACATCGGCGCACAACCTGAACAATAGAAGGAAACATCACAGTAAAAGGGGGTACGGAAAGGATCGACTAAGAGGGAGACTCGAAAATCGCGAGAGGAGGAAAAAAAGGACGGGGAGCACTGGGGCTGTCAGAAGAACGCATGAAAGGGGCATCGTAAGGGAGAAGGGGGTAAATTAAGCAGTAAACCATGTGGACTAACCCAGCAGAATCACTCACAGGGTGCCATCCATGGGGGTCCCAAAGTCCCCCTAGCCGATGAGCGATCCAGGGAATCCACAAATCGGGGTTGTTTAAAAAGTATGGGGAAGTACTGGAGGAGGGTTTTAAAACATTACGAAGAGGGAGGTGCGAAAGGGGGGGTATGCATTCAAGGGGGGGAGAGGAGTAAAATCTCCCGTCAAAAGTTTTAACTCAGTCAAGGGGTTTAGTAAAACCTTGAA
>Ga0179593_1490594_pt1 | contig 10981 bp, 12 predicted proteins | sample CZODoug2_1_08_16_FD_185931 | JGI IMG/M metagenome (GOLD analysis project Ga0179593, IMG submission 185931) | Vadose zone soil fungal communities from Angelo Coast Range Reserve, California, USA - CZODoug2_1_08_16fungal (PacBio error correction) | ecosystem: Environmental > Terrestrial > Soil >...
GTGGAGAGAGAGAGGAAGAGAGCAAAGGAAGGAGGGACGGAAAGAAAAAAAGGGAGAGGGTATACCCAGCGGAAAAACGGGATCCTCCCTGAACTCCTCACCGAAGGAACCTGGGGGGGGGGGGGGGGGGCTACGTCTACCTGGGACTAAGTCACTGGGGTAAGCCGGTCTCGGCGGAGGAGCCTACTGGTTCATTGGCATGTGGAACGCCTGCGAAGTTCCACATTTACGCAACACTGAAGCCAGGAATCGAGGGCCTCTGAGAAAAATAGAACATAGTTCATACACGGCCCAAATTCCCAGAGGCCTAAAACTTAAATTGGCAAAGAACACAAAAATGAAATGGCCTCTTGTCCTGCTAGGGTGGGGGGTTTCACGGTGGACGGTGTTAGGGAATCATTGGAGTACAGACAGCGCCGTCGGTGGCCCCAAAGGGGCAGACCTGAACCAACGTTGTCCAGGTGAAACGGAAGCAACATCCAGGGGATGTCAAAAAAAGGGTGTTAACCATGTTAATCGAAAAAGACTCTCTTCTTAGTACTGGCGAAAAAGAACAATAGAAACGTGGAAATAGGGGCATGCCCCAGAAAAGTACTAAGAACCTAATCCGGCCGAAGGAAGGAAAATTCCAACGTGAAAAAAGTTCCGAACCTCGCCCTGTGGGTCCAAAAGCAATCAAAATAATAATCCGGGGGGAAGGGCAGGGTTAAAACAGAACGTGGCCGCCAAGAAAAGAGGGAAAAAAACCGTACGAAGGGAAAAAAAAAGAGGGGGCGGGTTGATATCCCTGAAGGATAAGGTGCAGGGGAAGAACGGGGGAAAAAATCTAAGAAACAAAAAAACCACGGAAGGGGGGGGGGAAAGAAAAAGGTGGTTCGGATAGATCAAAAAAAAAAGGAACCGGAAGGATAAGGGGAGTATCCCCCCAACCTAACACAGGGATCCGACGCAAAAAGTACCCTGGGGGGACTTCGGGGGCTTGAACAATTAAAAGAAAAGGGGAAAGCTTCAAAACGGAAAAAAAGTGATGATCGCGCTGAACAACACTCCCAACACGTGACTCCTGGGGTGGGCAAGGACAGTTTTGGACAGAATGCCGGGGGGGCCCTCGTTGTCACGAAGCCGCTCAGGGGTGAGGGCGTAGGGCAAAATAGAGCGGGTTACGGGTCCTGAGGGAAAAGAGGCCCGTTAGAAAGCTCTTTGGACGGGTGGGGTCGGGAAAAGTTACTCCCGGCCGAAAAAGGAGGTGGGTGCAACGGGAAGGAAAAAATTGGGTCATCAACAAGGTGGTACCCAGCCAAGGAAGGGTAGTGGATGGGAATATTCTAAAAGGGTACACTAGGGGGGGGGGTCGCCAAAGGGAGAAAAAAAAACGCGCTTAAGTTTCCTACACAAGGGAAAGTAAACCAAAAAAAAAAAACAACTAAAAGACGTGGAGGTATGGGGCAGACGGTACCGGACACAGGACCGGCATCAACTGCAAGAGTAGGGAGGTCAGTCAGGGAGGGAAGGGAATTTGAGGGGGAAAAAGGACGATTGTAGGTTCTCAACTCGTTCGCCGAGAAGCGGAAGCACCACGAGGGTGGGGGAAAGGAAAGACAAGGTGGCACTGTGAGCGGCGGCAGGTGGGGAACGCCCATGCCACTAAAAAGGGGAGGGCCGAACTAAAAGTCGGGGGGTCGCAAGGTCGCGTGACCGTCAGAGCCAAAAAAAAACGGTCGAACGGGAATAGGGGGGCGCTCGATTGGAGGGAGGTGTTCGCAATCAAAGGCGGGGGGCCAAAAGGGGGGGGGGGGGGGGGAAAGGGGAAAGGGCAAAGCGAAGGGTGCCCGCGGGTGGGGCCGAAAAAAACCCAGAGCGATCCGAAAGAAACCGAAAAGGGGGGAAAGGAGAACGTCAACAACGCCATGAGTTCGGGGGGCGGGGGGCCGCGGTGCGAAAAAAGGACAACTCAGGCTGGACTCCCCGGGATGCCGAGGAAAAAAGGGCTTTCTTGTTATCGCACGTCCAAGAGCCTGCCCCGGCAGGGGGGGAAGGTGACCTCGTCGGAAAAAAAAAGTTGATGGGTGGCAAATGACAATTTCCGAAATTGGGGAAAGAGCCAAATAATCCAATTTAAATGTCGCGAGGAGGGGGGCGATTCAAAAACGAGGCAAAAAAACGTCAAAACCTGAAAAAAAAATTGCAAAATGATGTCAACATTTAAGGGGCTCGTCCAAGGGGCCACATCAAATTCCCGCGAAAAGGAATCGGAGTTAACGAAGAAGCATACAGAGGCACCGCCAAAAAGGGGAACGTTGTGAGTCGCGGTAAAACAAGACCAGGAAAAAACCAGGTTAGATGGCGAAAAGAGGGCGGTGGGAACGGTCAAAATGACGCAGTTTTCCCGTGGAAAGAAGTACACAACAAGAACCTGATACTGAGGAGGTAAAAAGGGGACCCAGAAAAATAAGAAGATGTCTTTAAGGCCTCAGGGATAGGTCGTATCACCAAACCGGGTTCCTACGGGCCGGTCAAAAGAAAAAGAAAACAAAACGAAGACGAGTTACCTGGGGCAAAACGAGGACGAAAATCCGGGGAGGAAAAAAAAAAAGAAGAAAGCGCCTTCACACCAATTAAGCGGTGGGCGGACATTTGTTTAGAGGACACAAAAACCTAGGGATCGGGGGGAAGCGAAGAAAAAAGCACATGGCCCCAACAAAAAAGGCTTAGGTTTCTATCCCGACAGGAAAACAACGTCCAGTCCCACGCCGGAGAAGATGGGGGAAGGAGGACAGGGAGACGCCGAGAAACCCTTGTGGGGGGAGTAAACAGAGAAAAAAGCAGGCCGTCAGGTGGGTGGGGAGAAAAAATTTGTAAAGGAAACCGGGGGAAAATCATGTTTCTTGGGCTATCCACCTGCGCGAAGGTGACCGTCAAAAAAAGGAGAAAAAAAACAGAGACCCTTCGAAGGGGAGGAGGAAGGAAAAAGGAAAGCGTAGAAACCAAACAAAAACGTGTCCTTGGTCAGGAATGGGGGATCGGTTTTTTTGATAACCAAAAGCCAAGGGAAACAGCCCATTCGACCGGAAGAATGTGCCGGGGGGGGCAAGAGGAACCGACTATACGGGGCAAAAACGGTTATTACTATTACGAGTCGGTTCCAATGACCAACGGAAGAGGGCTGCATGCCAAAAGAAGAGGGAAAAAAGGAAAAGGGCAGCCGAGTAGAGAGTTCAAAAAAACACAAAGGCATAAGAAAAGTGTGCCAGGGGGTGCTGTGGGTGACAAGGGGGGGAAATGCACATACCTTCAGGAGCCTTCAGGCAAAAAGATCAAGGGGAAAGGCGGTGAAAGCGTCCGGAACGTGTCAAAGGGTACTCCAATGGGGTGTCCGGAACTTCTCATGAAAAAGTGGGAAGGAAAACCGTCAAGATTCCAGCCAGGGGGGGGGGGGGGAAGGGGAAAACCGAGCCTGCATTGGTAAAAAATTTCAATGAAGGGAGAGATGTCCCGGTTCGAGAGGGGAAGGGGGGGGGCGGCAGGGAAGACAGGGTGTTCCTCAATGGGGCAATGGGAGGGCAGATCTCCAGAAGCAGACTCTCTCAAGTTGGGCAGAACTAGGGGGAAAGCCGTGTTGGAAAAAACGCTGGTCACGACCACCAGAAGGACGGGCGAGGGATTGAAATGTTTTGAGTGAGGGGGACACAGAGAGGGGAATGCCAGGGCCAAAAGGGTTCCCTGGAAACAAAAAAATGGGTCCCGAAAAAAGGTGAACTTCGCAGTGAAGGAGGACGTATCTTCGAAAGGGGAAAAACGTGGGCAAGACATCTGTAAAAAAAAAAAAGAAAGAAAAGTTAGTTGCCAAACTATCACGTAGGTTTGAAAAAGAAAAAAAGCCTCCTCCCACCTTTGAGAAAAAAAGGGTCCCAAACCCAAGCACAAAAATTCGCCGACGAGAGGCGGGTTGACCCGAGCGGGCGAGTCCACCTGCAAATATAATGGTTGACGAGGGTACTTGGGGGCCAAGAAAAAGTCACCCCTAAAATTTGAGGGGGAAGCCTCGATCACCTGATATGGGGGGGGCTGGGAACCAACAAAAATCAAAGCAAAAGGACACCAAGGGGCGACAGGGTCATATAGAAACATTTAATAAAATGGGCGCGGGAAGGGGGGGAGACTGTTTGGATAGAGGGCGAGAGTCTCCTCAGGAAGAAAGACAAGACGCAATTGCCACCACAAAAACCCGAAGAAGGGGGAAGACCTTAACATGCAAAAAACGAAAAAAGAGGAAGGGGGGACATAGGGGAAAAACCCCCCGCCGTATTCCTAAATCAAAGGACCCAAAAAACCCAAAAGAAGGAGGGAAACTCTCTCTCAATAAAGGGGGGGGGGGGGGGGGGGGGGAAAGTCTGTCCTCGAGGCAAAACTTGAACCTGAATCGGGGAAAGAAAAATGGGGTGGCACAGCGCACCTCTCGGGACAGGACACGAGATCAATTAAAATCCCTAGAGTCAAAAAAAGGAAAGCAATGGCCAGTTTGGAAAAAAAGGTTTCACTGAAGAGCTAAAGGGCAGGGGGGAAGGGGGATAAATTTGAAAAAAGGACCCCCCAAACCCAATACCGTTTGTCTCTAAATTTCAGGCCTCAAAAAGGGGAAATGGGTTGTGAAGGGACGGCACGAATAGTGAAGCTGCAGGAAAAAAGAGAAAAAAGACGGCAACTAACCCCCGAGAAGAGTTCTGCTGAGGGGAGGGGGGAAAAACTGGACTCTTACGAGGAGGTGGACACCACGGGTTTACAAATCCAGCAACGCGGGAGAGCCAAAAGGGAAAAAAAAAAAAACGGGCAGGTTGGGGCAAATCTATCTGTTGTTCACGAAGAAAAATGGGCGGGTCAATGTTCAGTAAACGGGGGGAACAAAACTTAACTGCTCCGGACGACCGCAAAAACGGAAGCAAAGCGCAGAAAAAAAAAAAAAAAAAAACCCTTCAGGGAGGGGGAAAAGGTGCACAATCGGGACATCAACCATGGCTGGAAAAAAGGGGTGGAAAGAGATATGCTCGGATGATCAAAAAAGACTACTGCCCTGGAGGCACATGCTCAACGGGCTGAAAAACAGGGAAAAAGGCGCCAACATGACATCTTGCGGGCACACGGAATTCAGTAAAAAAGGGGGAGACGGCGAGGTCATGGGGAAGAGGGGTCGACGGTGTCAGCTTTTTCCAGGGAAATCAACTTCTCAACAAGGACGAAAAAAAGGGGACCATGCCTTATGGGGGGACAGGAATTTACATGACGCCGAAACACAAGGGGACCTCCGGTTAAGGGTTGAGAGAAAAATGCAAAAAGAAAAAAAAAAAAAAAAAAAAAAAAAACCAAAAACCCTCACCCAGGAAGGAACGTGAAAGGACAGCATCAAGAGTGGGACTAATGACCGTCAACTTCCCGGTGTTTGGAAAAGGGGGGGACATATCGTCCTATGACCTAAAAAACGAAGAGAAAAGAGATGAGGGGCAACTAGGAAAAAAACTGCGTAAAGTAAAGGCATCGGGAGGGGGGAAGGGGGGGTTCCAAAAAAGAAAAGGAAACAAACCACCAAACAGATCTACATCCTACAAGTCAGGGGGGAGGGGAAAATACACTGGAGTCCTTGAGAGAAGTAATAAAAAAAAGAAAAAACGGGTTGGGGAAAAGAAAAAAAAAATCCTCGAAAAAAATGGGGTTGGAAGGACTAGTTCCCGAGAGGGGGCACACTAACCCAAGAAAATTCGTACGACAACCAGTCAAAATCAAACCCATGCCAAAAGAGAAAAAGTAATAGTTCTGTTGAAAAAAATGGTTTTCGGAGGGAAACTATAGGATCAGGACTCACGAGAGGGGAAAAAGTGGGCAGGCAAAAAAAAGGAGCCGCAGAAATAGCTGGGCACCTTTGCCAAAATCTGGGGATAAAAGGGGCCACCGACTCCCAAAAGAGTAAAAAAAAAAAGAAAACCCAATGGTCAGAAACAACCGCCTCGGAAAGGAGCCAAACGTGATGTAGACAACTCAGGCTGAGGGGGGACGGAAGGGAAAAACGGCAGTGGCGATGGGGGGGAAAAAAAGGGCCCCACTGGGAAAGAACGGTAGGGAAAGGGAGACATCCTTATCAAACAGAAAGGAAAGAAGCGTGTCTAAAATTTGAAAAGAACAACCCGCCCGCCGAAAAAGGGGGAAAGGGTCCGCCCCGGGCACACTAAAGTGGTTGACCCCCTTAGCAGCGCACAGCTCAAGTTCCCTGGGGCATTGGTGAAGCGAATGTCACCCCCGAACCGGTTGCCGAAAGTAGACCGCAGGTCAAAAAAAAAGGAGGAATACATCACGCGGAATGCAAAACGGAAAAAGCGGATGGGTGAAAAAATGGTATCAAACGGTCCCGCAAACAAATAAAAAAAAAAAAATCAGACGGCCCTGAAATGGGGACAGACGAGAGCCAGATGATGAACAAACAGTCCCTGTGACCAGGGAAAAACTAATAACCTCCAGAAAAAGAGGAAACCAGCCACTAAGTGGTTGAAAGAACCGTAAAAAAGAAAGACCGACCTCCTTGAAGGAAGGCTCTACCGAAGGGGAAATCCCCGACGCAGGGCGAGGGGTGAAAAGGCCTCAGTGCAAGTCTAGAGGACGATACGGAAAAAAACTAATTTGGGGGTGAACATCGGGGAAAAACACCCGCCGCGGAACACCAAACTCGTCTAAGGGGGCGGGGTACACCACAACCGGTGACCCTCAACGGAAACGAACCTTCAAAAGACAAAAAGGGTCCTAGGAACTACTCCTCGAAAACAGGAGGAAGGTGAAGGGAACTACCCTAAAAACCCTATTTCTACTGGCGGCAAAAAAACGCCGGTTCAGCAGACTTCCTAGAGAAAAAAAGGCCAATGAAAGTCGAAAAAAAACTACTGGAAAAAATAGGAGCCGTCGACCGCGAAAAAAAGTGAAAAAACTCCATAAAAAAAGCGCCGGCAACCATCAAAGCGGTCAACGAAAATCGAAAGGGGCCGCTGAAAGGTCCTGTGTGGTGTTGTCGAAAGGGGAGAATAAATGCTTGAAATGAAATGAAAAGCAAAAGGAAGGGGCAATCAGAATGAGGAGGACTGCCGACAAAAAGGGTTTTCGCCGAGTCCCCGCAAATAAAAAACGCGGCAACCACTTGGGGAAACATTGCAAATACTCCAAAAAGAAAAAGGAGGTGATGGCTACCAAGAAAACCAGATCGCAAGCGGCCACTGAATTCCCCTCGCACGAAAGGTCTATGAAATAAAAAAAAAAAAACCGAAGCGTCAGGAACGAAAACAGAAGCAACGGGAAAAGGGACTTCCAAAGGGTCAGAAACCGTGCGCCCCGGGGGGAAGAAACGCGAGTCTATAAGGAAGGACAGACAAGTGCGTCCCGCAAAAAAAAAAAAAAATAAGCGAACCTGACTGCCGCGAAGAGAAGAATTGTGGGGGGGGAGGTCCCTGATGATTCGTGGGGCAGGAAAGAGATTCGCGAACAAATGAGAGAGAAACAAACAACCAAAACGGGGGGAGAGAGGGTGGACGAGATGCTCCTCAAGGACAAACTTAAGTCATCCGGGGAGATAAAAAAAAAAAAAACGAAGAAAGGCATCAACGGGGTTTCGCCGTCGGGGGCTGGAAAAAAAAAAAAACCAAAAAAAAAAGGGAGCACTTTTAGAGGGAGACGTCCCTTCTATCAGGAGGGAAATCACCCAGACGGCGGTTTAACGGGTGGGGAAAAAAATCGGCCCTCTTGGAAAACGAAAGGGAGTGGTCCGGAGAGACGCGCGGCGAGAAGAAGGCCCTGGAGATAGGGTTCCTGCAGGGGGGAGTCCGGCAATAATCAAAAAAATCCGAGGCGGGGGGAGAAAGAACAACTTGGTGGAAAAAGGGTGGGAAAAGAAGACAAGGGGGGGCTTTGGCGAGTCGAAAGGTGGAGAAGGAGGTGCCCGCCCCTTAATTAAGGAAAAAACACCGAAGGAGGAGGGGAGGGGACAGCAATCATGTCAAGGCCACGAAAAAAGAAACAAAAACCACAAATCTCCGTTCATCAACGGCAAAAAAAAAGGGGGTCGATGGTCGGCGGCGGAACTACTACGCGGCCTCGAAAGAAAAAGGGTTAGGGGGTCGCTAAAGAGTTCTCGGAAGAAGGGACGTAGAAAAAGTCCCCAGAGTTTTCACTAAGCAAGGACAGGGCACGAGCCTCGGGGGGAAAAAAAAAAAACAAAAAGAAAAAATGCCAACTGAAAGGGGGTGCCCTCGAAAAACGAAGACCCTCGCGGTCAGGTCGGGATTTGAGTAAACCAGTAGGAGGGCTGAAATAAGGGCGGGGGGGGGGAGGAAAGGGATTGGATTTCTGAGGGAATTGATCAGAAAGGAAGGGGGTTGGACTCCCAAGGGGGTGTTGACCAAAGTCAGAAAGAAAAAATGGTTTCCCTCTGTCGGGGGGGGGTGGCCGAGGAAGAAAACCCTCAAGACGTGAGACCCGACGGCTCGGTGACTGGTTCACAATAAAAGACTGAGAAACACCGGCCAAACGGAGTACTGTGGTTGGAGGGATCTTGATAGAAGAAACGAAGTAGCCCAAAATTCAGAGGGTAAAAAGAGACGGACCTCGTCAAAAAAGGAGGGGGATTGTGGTTGAAAAACACGCGTAAACTGGAGTTTGGCTTGGGGGACGAAAAAGAAAGTAAAACCGGGAGACTTTGGGTCAGCCTCAAAGAAAAGACGTTATCTCGGAAGGAATGTTAAACACCAACCTATAAGCACTTGCCAAATACCCGCTTCGGGGGGGGGAAAAGGGGGCAAGTGGGGGAGGTTCAAAGGTCGGAAACAACAGAAGAGAATGGAAAAAATTAAAGCGGGAAAGGGTTGCCTCGGGGGAGAAAAGGTCGAAGAAAAAAGCCCAAGGGGGGGGAGGGGGGGGGGGGAAGACTCGTTCAAAAACCAAACAACGGGTAAAACAGGAGTTCTCTCTAACAAAAACGTAACGGTTGAACAAAGGTAAAGAAGGGGGTGGCCCGGGCCGAAAGGAACCACACGAAATAGAATAGCGAGGTGAAAAACACCGAACGAGGGACAAAGAAAAACAGCGGGCTTTATGTCTGTCTGAGCAGGGACGAGAACCGTTTTAGACGAAACCAAGTCCCATAAAGGAAACAGGAAAAAGACAGGAAACAAAAAACACCAGCCAGTTATAAATTGCATAAGGACTAAAACTGTCCGATGAGGGGGAAGAAATCAACCGGGGTCTACGAATAGATGTGAGCGTTATGAAAAATGGGGGGGGAGCTTGGAAACCACATTGTGACTGTCTGGGGTAATAAAAAGTATCCAGGAAGGGAAAAGGCAGATATGGTTCTCATCTCAAAACCCGCCAACGGGAAAAAATCAATCGATCCATGAACACCAGATGAAGGAGTATCCCAAACCAACAAGGGGGTGGAGCAAAAACAAAATTAATCTCTAGAAGGTAGTTTTATATTATACTCAATGGTAGGGTGATCTGGGGTCAAAAGTATACATCGCCAGGAAAGGTTGAGGAAAAAGACCAAAAGGCATGCGAGAGAAAGAAAAGACCGTAGAAGGGTAGCAGGTCACAAATCATGTAGGGACCAGGAAAACCTTGGGTCCGTTAAACGTGTCGAGCGTGGGTTGGGGATGACCCTCACTCGCTAGAAAAAAAAAAGAAAAGTAGAAGTACGGATAACGGGGCCTCTACCTCCAGAAGACTCTTGGCGGTTGGAGGGGGAGGGGCGGGCCGTAAAGGTTTTACGGGAAACAAAAAGGGAGCTTCCACTGTGGGAGAAAAGGTTGAAAAAAAATAAAGAACGGCCATGTACTTCATCAGAAGAGAAAGGGGACCGTTTTTCGGGGGGTCAGCAGGGAATCCACACAAGGCGAGGGACCGGACACCGGACGAAGGAAAAGGTTAGAGAATCAAGAAAGGGAAAAGGGGCCCTGGGGGCGCCTTTGGGGACAAAGCAGGTCGATGATAGAAAACAAAACTCAGTGAAATCTGTGTAAAAAAAAAAGTGAGTACCCCCTCTTTGAAAAGACCTACAAGACGAAGGGAACGTGGGAAAATTCTGTGGACAAAGATGTCCACGAAAAAGGTGTCATCCTTCTAAGGAGGAGGGGAGAAGCCCCTAGGTGAAGGGTGAGAACAGGGTCTGCGTCCTATCCCAACAGAAAGCGGAGGATCCCTTCAACTAGGGGGGAATTTTGGAAAAGGGGGGAAATAAACAACGAAGCCCCCAAGAAAGGAGAAAGGGAGGATCTTCCAAGTGGTGGGAAGGGGCCTAGTCATGGGGAACAGGGAACCAACTGGAACCCGGGTAAGGAGAAAAGGTACAGAAACAAGCCCAATTGCCAGGTTCCGGGGTCCAAAAGAATCGCTACGCATCGATAACCGAGACGGGGGCATCCGGAAAAGGAAAGTGCAAGCGAAAGTGGGGTGGACGAATCTCAAATGAAGCACAATTCAGGGGGAACGAGACAAACCAGCGGACAAAGTATCTTGGAAGGAAGCGACGGCCAAGAGGGAGGACTTGCCCAGGAGTCCAAGGTGGGGAAAGAAATTTGCAAACAACAGGTCCGCCGGGATTTCAGCCTCGAAACACGAGGGTCCCACCTGGGGGGACCAATTCAAGAAGACGGAAGAAGAACCCCTTTTGCTACGACCATAAAAAAAAAAAACTGAGAGGGAGGGGGACCTCTTGGGATAGGGGGGGGAGGTGGGAAGACCAGACTCCAACCGGGCGTCCGACGATCTCGGCCCACCAAGTGGTAACAGAAGGTCGTCGGAAAAAAAAAATCGAGCGGTCCATCGGGCCCAAAGATGACGACTCTCAAAAAAAAAACAACACACAACGTAGGTAGAGGAGATATACTGAAGGAGGGGGTGGTCCAAGCTGCACGGCATCTGCCGGGGGGTCATTTCCGGTCGGTACCAAAAGAGCTGT
>Ga0179593_1724561_pt1 | contig 10981 bp, 15 predicted proteins | sample CZODoug2_1_08_16_FD_185931 | JGI IMG/M metagenome (GOLD analysis project Ga0179593, IMG submission 185931) | Vadose zone soil fungal communities from Angelo Coast Range Reserve, California, USA - CZODoug2_1_08_16fungal (PacBio error correction) | ecosystem: Environmental > Terrestrial > Soil >...
TTCTTTTCCTTATTATTACTGAAGCCGGGGCAGTTGGGTGTCGGCAAGTGGTAAAAAAAGAAAGGGGGAAAAAAAAGGGATTCCGGCACAAAGGACGGGTGGAGTGTCGGTCCCTCCTTTTATTTTGAGCGCATCTACTGGTTTCCTTGTTGCGCGTGAATCGAAACGGGTGTAGAGATAAAAGGGAGGGGAAGGGGAGAAAAAAACAACCACTCCGGAAAGAAATTCAGTTCGAACGGCGGGCTACGACCCAGTCTCACTTCTTTTCCTTTGACAATTTACGGTTTCGGGCGCGGGGGGGAGAGAGAGAAAGAAACCCGTCTACGCATAGAAGAAGGGAGAGGTACGAGAAATCAGGCCGAGCGGCCTGCAACAACGATTAACATCCAGGCCTTGCCCTTTTTGCTTCAACGGCACAAGGGAGGATTTAGTGGAGGGGGAAGAGGGAAAGGGAAAAAGAGGGAAAAACAACAGGAGTAAAAAAGAGGAAAGGAAGAAAAAAGGAAAGTAGGGGCACTCCATTCTTCCTCGTTCAAAATCAACCCTCTCTGCGTCCTCTGCGTCTCGTCGGTTTCGGTTCCAATCGTAATAGGAGAGGAAAAGAGGAAAAAGGGAATTATGTTCTGAAGAAAAGGGAAAGGGGGGGAGGGGTCAAGGGGGGGGAGCGAACACGATTACAATAATACACCTGCACCGGCTGGAACGGCTACCATCACTCAGACGGCCGGCCCAATCGTTTCAGTTTACGAGAATGAATATCAAGGGAAAGTTGTAGTCAGGGGAAAAAAAAAAGAAAGGAAAAACCATCGCGAAGGAGAAGAAGCAGAAGGGAAGGGGGAGGGATCATTATTCAGCAACACGATACTGGTCTATTTATTTTTGGCCAGGTCACGATCAGAAGGAATGTGTTTCTTCGGTGCGCAGCCCTTAAAAGCTGGCGGCAGGGAGGAGAAAAAGGAAAGAGAAAGGGAAAAAAGGGAAGGGGGAAGGTGAAGCGGTGTCGTAGTATGGTCTTTGGCTTTTTTTGCCACTGAACACATGCGTCGTTCAATCTGGAGCAGGTACGGGCAACGGGGGGAAAAAAAAAAGAGGGGGAAAGGAAAAAAATACCTCCATAGGGGGAAAGAAAAGGAAGGGGAGGGGGGAGGGGAAGACCGGGCCTCGGTTTGCTCGGCGCTGGATATGTTTTATCTCCCAACTGCCTTCCTATTGCTGAGAGCGGCTGACCTTCCCTGCGGAGAAAAGGAAAGGGGGGGGGGGGAAATACGGGGAAGAGAAAGGAGGAGGGAAGACGCGCAAAGGGATCCGTAGCGATTGCCTTTCGTGGAAGTGCAGTTTTTCGGCGAGTTCTTTCAAGGTGACGCCACCAAGGAAAAAAAAATCATAACGAGGAAGGAAGGGGGGAAGAAAAGGGGGAGAGTGGTTCAGAGATACGATGAGATTTGCCACTTCTTAAACACGGATATAACGTATTATGACAACAATTTCAGATTGAAGAGTGCAGAATTCAAGAAGGGGGAAGAAAAAAGGGAAAAGGAAGTTCATAGGGAAGGAGGGGGGGGGGAAGGAGAGAACTCGCACTGCAAGTGAATGACTTGGAATTTAAACCGATTACTTTTTACTAATTTGAATGAAAGCCGCCCTCCGCAAGGTACCAATCAAGGGAAGAGGGGAAGAAAAGAAAAAAAAAGAATCGCGAGGGAGAGAGGGGGGGGAAAAACCTGACCTCAGGACCGCGCCTCCACTACCACATCCAACCATCCCTATATGATTCGGCTATCCAACGCAGGGGGAAAGGGAGAGGGGGGAAAAAAAAGGAAAGGGAGGGGGGAAAAAAAGGACTCTGGAGCCGCGATATCTGAAACTGCCTCGACCAGTTTATTCCCTTACTCGGCGTATATAACTCATTTATCATCCGCTTGAGCAAGAGGACGGAAGGAGAAAGGAGGGGGGAGGGGAAAAAGGGATGATCGAAAAGAGGGGGAGAGGGGGAGGCACGGCAAAGCAACACCGCATCATAGAGGCGGTCTGCTGTTTCATCTCCCTCATTATCAGCATCGCCGCACGGAGAAGAGGGGGGAGTCATCAAAAAAAAAAAGAAAGGGAAAAAAAAAGAATACGACGGTATCGGCTGGCGGGTGCGCCATTTCTTTTTAAAAGATCTAAGAGTTTCCCCTGGCGAAAGTCCAAGAAGGGGGGGGAAGGGGGGGGCTGAGAGAGAGGGAAAAAAGAAATCAACAGGAAATTCTCGGAAATTTCGCCCTTGGCACCTCTTCTATCTTTTTCACCAGCAATGGCCCGCCAAAGGAAAGGGGGGGGGAGGGGGGACGTGTGAGAAGAGTGGGGAGGACCCTCGGCAATATTCTTCCTTTCGTCTATGCTTATAATGCGGAGCTGAAAACGAGCCCGCCTCAGGATGAGGGGGGGGGAGGAAAGAAAGAAAATGGCAAGGGGGGAGAAAAAAGAAGGGGGGAAGAGGGGAAGAGGGGGGGGGGGAATACGCCGCTAGGGAATAACTGGTCGAGCAGTTTCATATATCTTTCCGGCTCCATATTAAATTCCGTCAAACTCCGCTGTTTTTTCAGTCGCTCCAGATCAAGGGGAAAGGGAGGGGGAGGGGGGATAGCCGAAAAGAGGGGGGGGAGGGGGAGGCGTCCTGAGTTCGGTTGATACCAATTACTCTCAGTCAGTACGACGAGGGCGCGCGGATCAAGCTGGGAAAAAGGAAGGGAAAAGGGAGGCTTTCATGAAGGGGAAAGTAAAAAGGGGAAGGGGGCGATGTCGCGCGGCCCATTTCCTGTCCTTCAATTCTCCCTTATAAATTGTTCCTTCTTCAGAAGGGGGGGAAACGTTTTGAAAAAAGAGGGGGGGGAAAAAAAAAGAAAAGAAGTGTTCTCTCCGTGTTCATCATGGCCAATCTCCTCTTATCTATGAACACTCTCCGTTTGCCTCAGCACCGTGTACGTCGTTCTGCAAGTAAAGGGGAAAAAAACAAAAAAACCCCCCAAAAAAAGGAATAAAAAAGACTCTCCGGCGGCCGGGGGGGGAGGGGGAACCTGGAAAAGGAAAAAAGAGGAGAAGAGCACTTCTGCCGTATCAATAATACGTCTTCAGGCAGTATTCCCCGCCATCCGCATCCCACGAAACCCAAGAGAGAGAAGCAGGGAAAGGTCAAAGAAAAGAAAAAAGAAAAGGAAAAAAAGGGGGGAGGCCCGTCTTAAACTCAACATATCCGTCGATTGCTGAAACACTATCGTCTGGAAAAATGCTGTTGTGGCGGCGTAAATGAAGCGGGGGAAAACCTTGGGGAAAAAAAAAGGAAAAGAAAAAAGAAGAGGGAAACCGGCGTCCACCGTCCCCACGTCAGGTCGTCTGATTGAGCTATTTGATCAACGCGTCGGTGTCCGATCCAAAGCAGAAAAGCGGGGAGGGAAGGAAAAAAGAAAAAGAGGGGCCCCGTCTCGGTGTGCTGAAAAATCGTCCCACACTCCATTCCCCGGATCATTGGCCGCGCGGCGATGAAATGAAATGGGAAGAGGACAAAAGAAAAAAAAAAAGGGGGGGGGGGAAAGGGAGAATTCTCGTAAACCTACGCTTGGCGCGTCCGGTCTTCTTGATGGTTCAGCGTTCCCTCCTGTTTCCTGTATTTATTGTAATAGGGGCGATAAAACCGTTGACAAAAGAAAAGGACAAGGAATGCCAGAACAGAAGGAAAAAAAAAAAAAGGAGAAGGGAGGTGGAACGAACCGCCTAGACTCAGAGACGCAGATCGTGTTGATTTTGCACGTTAAAGAATGTATCAAATACTTCCCGTTTTTACCGGACTCCATTTCCCTGGAAGAAGTGGGTTTTTCAGGGGGAGGGGGGGGGGGGGAGAAGGTGGGGGAATGAACGAACAAAGAAAATAAATCCCCCCCTTCGTTCCTTTAATCAACTTTCACGGCCTGCTTTTCCATCGTGTGGAAAGAAGAATCGGCTTGAAGGAAGAGAAAGGGAGGGGCGAAACAACCGCGCCACGAACCGTCACTTTGTCCCTACACTACGTGGCCCTGTCTTAGCCCGCCGTCGAACTGGATTTCTTCTCAGGAGTGGGGGGCGGACCAGGGCTAAGGGAAAAGGAATAGAGCACAAACAGGGTTCGATTCACGCGCAACAAGTCCACCAGTTCTCCTGCGCTCAAAATCCGCGGCGCCCGAACTCCACCGTCGTTTGTGCCGCTCAAATGGGCACTGGGAACGAGAGGCACCATCGGGAGGGAAAAAAAAAAAAAAAAAAAGGCAACTCGAATTGCAACTGATTCACCGCGTGTAAAGTTTCCGCGCCAGGCACGCCGGCACCTTCTCGGCTCTTGGATTGTACGTTGGTATTCTGGAAACGGTGGACAGGAAGAGGGAGGAGAAAAACGAGAGGAGAGGGAAAGAAAAGGGAAAAAAAAGAAGAGGGAAAAGGGGAAAGAATACAAAAGGACCAATCCCAGGCGAGCCGTTGCCGCGGCCTGGCTCGGAAAACTTTACAACTCGGTGAATCATTGCAATTCGAGGGTAACTGCCGTTGCAGGAGGAGGACGGGAGAGGAAGTTGGGAGGGAAAAGAGTGGAAATCTTGGATGCAGGGGGAAATACGACTTTTTCGTTCTTTCTCCTGTGCTTTGAGCGCAGGCGAACTGGTGGACTTGTGGGGAAAAGAAAAAAAAGGAAAAAAAGAAGGGGGAAGAAGGAAAGAAAAAATAAGGAGAAGAATTCCAGTTCGACGGCGTGCTAACTGACCAGTCCACTCGTTTCGGGACATTGGACGGTTCGTGCGCGGTGGGGGGCCCGACAGACCCAGAAAGAAAAAAAGAGGGGGGGGAAGGAGAAGAGAGGAAGAGCGGTGCCTGCAACACTATTAAAATCCAGTCCGTTCCGTTTGCTTCCACGGCACTAAGGGGAGGATTTAGTTAGGGGTTCCGGAGGGAAGGGGAAGAAAAAACGGGAAGGATGGGGATAAATTCTTTCCCGTTCAAAATCCACCCGCTCTGCTTCCTCTGCGTCTCGGCGGGTTCGTTCCAAAGTAATATGAGCTTCGACGATGCATGAAGACACCAGAAGGAAGGAAGGGGCAAAAGGGGGGAGAGGAAAAAGATTACAATAAATACTGCACAGGCTGGACGGCTGACCATCACACGCAGACCGTCCCTGCTGCCAAGCGTTCAGGTTACGATAATTAATAAAAAAAAGGGAGGAAAGGGAAGTGAAAAAATCGCCGGCCGCGGCCAATGATCCGGCATTATTGTGCTGGACGATTATTTCAGCACACGATACGGGGCCATTGATTTTGGCCATTTCACGGAGAAAAAGAAGGGGGGGAGAGGGGAAAAAAGAAAGAGCGACAGCCGCGACGACCTGCCTTGGGGCACGGTGAACGCCGGTTTCGTTTATGTTTTGCGGTGTTGCCACGGACAATGCGTCGTTTCAATATGGAAGTCAGTACTGAAGGGAAAAAAGGGGGGGGGTGAAGAAGAGAAGATAGTTTTGGAGTGTCAGACCGGCCCGCGGTTTTACTCGGCTGCGGGATATGTTTATCTGTCCCAACGGCTGCCGACGGCGAGACGGCTTTGACCGGAAAAAAGAGAAGGGAAGGAGGGAAGACGAGAAAAGGGGAGCCGGAGCGATGGCATTTCTCGGGGAAGGCATTATCCTTCCTGGTGCCGGTGGATCCTTTCCTCAAAGGAAGAAAGAAAAAACGTAGAGAACAGAATATTAACCAAAATGCAGAGTGCATAGTTCATAATTCATAATTTTTTACTCAACTTTCAACCACGTATTCAATGAATTGAACATTTTCTAAGGGATCCTGAAAGAAAGGAGGGGGGGGGAAAAGGGAAAAAGTTTTACTATTGAATTAAAGCCGCCCCTAAATTTTACTCATTCCGTGCACTATTTACTCCTCGCGCCCTCTTGAAAAAAGAGGAGGAAGGGAAAAAAGAAAAACGCGCTTTGACCTTGATCTGAAGCGACTGAAAAACCGCGGCGTTTTGCGGCATTACCTGGCAGCCGGAACGATATCTGAAACTGCTCGACCAGGGAAGAAAAAAAAGAGGAAGGGAAAAGAGGGAGGGGGGAGTGGACCCTTTACTGCATCGTGCGGCACTTCATCACACCTCCTCATATAGGCGGCTGCGGTTTCAGCTCACCGCCAGGAAGGGGGAAGAGGAAGAGGGGGGAAAGAGGTGCCTCACGTACCGCATCCTACGGGATTCGCTGGCGGGGCCATTGCTGGTGAACAAGATAGAAGATGTGCCACTGGCGCATTCCAAGGAGGAGGGGGGAAAGGGGAAAGAGGAGAAGCAAATCCCCGGATTCCAATTCTTGGAATGTCGCCAGTGGGCAACCTCCTTCTATCTTTTTAAAAAAGAGGAGGAAGAGGGGGGATGACCCTCGGCAATATTCTTCCCGTGCGTCGAGCTGATAATGCTGTCTGAACCGCAGCCCGCCTCTATGAGGAAAAGAAAAAAGGGAGAAAGAATACGGATAGCTATGTTGCGAACCAGACTTTCGTCTTCGTCTCTGCCAAGCGGATAACTGGTTATCTCCGCCCGCGAAAAAAAGGGGGGGGGTAAAGGGAGGCGACAGAAGCAAGGGGCAAAGCGCGTTGGATAGCCGAATCATATCGGTATTGTTTGGCTGTGGTATTGGAGCTCGTCTTGGAAGTTCAGGTTGATACCAATAGCTCTTCAGCCCAGTAGCAAAAGAAAAGAGGGAAAGGAGGGGAAAAGGAAAGGAAGGGAACGGTTTCATTGCGATGTCTCGCGGCCTAAATTTCCTGTCCTTTCAAAGGCTCAAGGGGAAAGGAGGAGAAAAAAAAAAAAAAAGGGGGGGGCAGCATCACGTGTTCTCTCCGTGTTTCATCAGTGGCCAATCTCATCGTATCTATGAACACTCGCCGTTCTTCATCACCGTGTAAAAAAAAGAAGAAAGAAAAAAGAAAGGACAAGAAATGAAAGAGAGAACGGAGACCCTTCTGCGCGTAGTCATATACTACGTCTTCAGCATTATTTCCCCTCCATCGCACCCACGAACCCACTTCGCGGGAAAAAAAAAAAAGAAAGGAAAAAAGAAGGATAAAAACGAGGCAAGGGAGAAACCAAACAGACCGGCGATTGCTGAAAAACTATCTGCGGAAAAAATTCTGTTGTGGCGCGTCATGCCGAAAAAAGAAAAAAAAAAGAAAGAAAAAAAGGGGGGAAAAAAGGGAAAGGGGTCGTCGATTGAGCTAGTTGATCAAACCGCGTCGGGAGAAAAAAAAGGAAGGAGGGAAAAAAGGAGAGGGGGGGGGAGGAAATGTCCCGCACATCCATGGCCGGATCATTGCCGCCGGCTGCGATGAAAATGGAAATGGAATATATCCACCGAAGAAAAAGGGAAAAAAGGCAAAAGGGGGGAAAGAAAGAAGGGGGGCAGGGATGAATTGTAAGAGGGGCGATAAACGTTTGAACCCGCCATGCCCCTTGTCTTCCCAGAACATACTTCCATGAGGCACGCGTGAAAAAACGAGGAAAGGGAAAAAAAAAAAAGGGGGGAGGGAAAGGAAAGAAGGGAGAAAAGAAGTCCCGTTTTTCGGACTCCATTTTCCTCTGTTCCCTCCTGTTGGTTTTTTCATTTTCAAGGAAAAAAGAAAAAAAAGAAAAGAGTGAAGGGGAAGAAAAGGCACGGCCTGGATTTTCTCGTGTTGCCGGCCGCATCGTCCTGATTGATCGTCAGGAAAGAAAAGGAAAAAAAAAAAGGAAAAAAAAAAAAAAAGAAGGAAAAAGGGAAAGAAAAGGGAGCCTTGGTCGTAATCCGCCGTCCGAACGGAATTCTTCTCCTTAGTTTTGCGTCCCAGGCTCACGTTCCAAAAAAGAAGGAAAGAGAAAAGGAAAAAAGGGAGCCTGCGCTCAAAATCCCGGCGGCCCCGAACTCCACCGTCGTTGTGCCGGCATCAGATTTTCACTGACGCGCTGAAAAAGAGAAGGGAAAAAAAAAGAGAAAAAGAAAAAAGGAAAAGAGAAGGTAAAAGGGAGTAAAAGCGTTGTAAAGTCTTCCGCCTCGCAGCCCGCGGCACCGGCTCGGCCTGGGATTGGACTTTTGTTGTATTCTGGAACGTGCCGCTGAAAAAAAAGGAAAGGGGGGGGGAGGAAAGGGAAAGGGGAAAGCAAGAAAAAAGGAAAGAACAAGGCCCGAGCCGGCCGGCGGGCCTCTGGCGCGTACACTTTACAACGCGGGAAAGAAAAAGGAAAAGAAGGAGGGGGGAAGGGGGAAATCACCGGCGGCGCACTGGCGGAATGGGGGGGGTCCCTCGATGAACTCGATGGTGCAGCTCGTCAGTGAAAAGAGAAGAGAAAGGGGGGGGAAAAAGGAAGGAAGAAAAAGGGGGGGGGAGAGAAGAATGTCCGGCCTGGCGATTTGCGGGACGCCCCAATCATGCGGTTGTCACCGTGAGCCTGTTACTCAACACTAGGGAAGGGGAGGGGAAAGGAAAAAAAAAAGGAAGGAAAAAGAGAAAGTGTTCCACTCATGGCTGCCTTCTTTCCCCGTCTAACCCGGCGAAAAAGGGGAGAGAGAAAAAAAAAAAAAAAAAGGGAAGAAAGGTGAGGATTTATTTTCCTTTGTTCCGATTTCATTCCCTTCCCTACACAATGACGAAAAAAAAAAAGGAAAAGAGGGGAAAAAAAGGGAGGGAGGGGAGCCATTCTTTTCCGGCAATCAACCCCCCTCTGCGTTCTCTGCGTCCCGGCGGGTTGAGGGAAGGGAAAAAGGGAAAAAGAAGGGAGGGGAAAGGTGGTCCCCCCTTATTACAATAAATACCTTCCCTGCTGGAACGCTACCATCACGCAGACCGGCCCGGAGAAAGGGAGGAGAGAAGAGAAGGAAAAGGGGGAAGAGAAAAGGAAGGGACAGGGGCATCGCCGCCGGCGGCCATGATCCGCATGGCTGTGCTGTATGCTGTATTACGGAAAAAAAAGGAAGAAAGGGGAAAGAGAGCGGGGAGGAAAACAGAAGACGGGGAGAAAGAGGAGAGCAAGGGGGGGGGGGGGAGGGGGGGGGAAAGGACAATTCGTCGTTCAATCTGGAGCATTCACTGTCACACTTTTTTTCACTTCTTTCTTTACTCTCCAGGGGGAAAAAGAGGGGAAAAAAAAAAAAAAGAGGGGGGGTGGAATTCTGCCAACGGCCTGCCGACTTCTTATAGCTTCTTTGACATTCCCTTCGGAGAAAGGGGGGGGGGGGAAGAGAAGGAAGAAATTGCATTTCTTGGAATTTCATTTTTCTCTTTTCGTTCAATTTTACTAAGCCCCGGTGCCGGTGATCGGGCAGAACGCGTTCACGGTGCCTGAGAAGGGGGGGGGGGGGAGAGGGAAAAAAAAAAAGGGAAGGGGGCAGAGTGCAGAATTCATAATTGGGCCGCCAAACTTTCAACCACTGATGTCAAGAGGGGGGGGGGGGGGGGAGGAAAAAGAAAGGGAAAAGTGAAATGACTTGGAATTTAAAACCGCTTACGTTTTACTTAATTTGAAAAAAAAGAAGGGGGGGAAGAAAAGGAAAAAGGGGAGGAAAGGGGGGGGGGGAAGAAGGAATGAGGAAGAGACTCCATACCACATCCACCATCCGATATGATTCGGCTATCCTCAACGCTCTTTGACCGGAAAGAAAAAAAAGGGGGGAAAAAAGGAAAAGGAGAAGAGAAAAAGGTATACCCGCTTGAGCAGAGCCGTAAGCGAATTCTGGTTTCGCAACCATAGCGAAGGGGGGAAGGAAGGAAAAAAAAGGGGGGGGGAGGAGGGAGGAACGAAGGAATCAGAAGAGGCCGCACGGAAGAATATTGCCGAGGGTCCATCCAACGCAGCGCTCTTAAGGAAAAGAAAGAAAAGGGGGAAAAGATAGAAGAAGTTTGCCACTAGGAAAGAGGGGAAAAAGGAGAGAAAGAAGAAAAAAAAACCCGGATTCCATTCTTTGGAATGTCGCCATTGGCACCGAGGAGGAGGAAAGGGGAGGGAAGGGGGGAGAGGGGGGGGGGGGGGCGATGAAATCGCCTTCTTTGGATGACCCTCGGAAAGAAGGGAGGGGGGGAGAGGAGAAAAGAAAAGGAAGAGGGAAAGGGAAGAAAGGCCGATATCTCTGGTTTGCGAACCATAATTGTTCCGCTTCTTGCGCTCAAGAGGGGGAGAGAAGAAGAGAGAAGGGAGGGAAGGAGGGGAAAAAAAGAGAAGAAAGAAAGAAAAAGGGGGAGAGCGAATCATATCGTATGGTTGGATGTGGTCGTGGAGCTCTGCCTTAAGTTTCGAGGTTGATACCATAGAAGAAAAAGGGGAAAGGGGGAGGGGGGAAAAAAGGGAGGGGGGAAGGCCAGTCTTTCACTTTTCATTTCGATTTCGCTCTTCCCATGGGGAGGAAAGGAGAAAGGGGGGAGAAAAGGAGGGGAAGGATGAACTCTGGCACTCTTCATTTTTGTTCAACATCGTTTTCAGAAAAGGTGGCAGAGGGGAGAAGAGAAAGAGGAAGAGGAGAACGATCACCGGCACCTTCGGCGGTTGCTTCACCGGTAGGGAGGAAAAGGAAAGGACAAGGAAGAGGAAGGAAAAAAAGAAGAAAAAAAGAAACCCACGTCGCGTAGGCGCAGGGAATGTCAAAGCCTCTCTCCTCCGTCCGGCGGCCGCTTGGTCAGAAGAAAAACGGAAGGGAGAAAAAAAAAAAAGGAGGGGGGGAGGGAGGAAATGCCGCTTGAAAACCGTGTGTCCCGTACTGCTCCAGATTTACCTACTCATTGTCCGAAAAAGGAAAAAAAAAGAAAGGAAGGGGGGGGAGAAAAAAAAGATCGTGTCCGACATCCAGCGCGGCCGCTTGTAAGTCTGCGCCAGAAACACCTCCTTCTTGGGGGGAAAAGAAGGGAAAAGAAAAGGGGGAGGGAGGGAGAAGGGAAAAGGGGGGAAAGGGGAATATAGCCCAAACCGCGAGTTCCTTTCTCGG
>Ga0179593_1261540_pt1 | contig 10980 bp, 14 predicted proteins | sample CZODoug2_1_08_16_FD_185931 | JGI IMG/M metagenome (GOLD analysis project Ga0179593, IMG submission 185931) | Vadose zone soil fungal communities from Angelo Coast Range Reserve, California, USA - CZODoug2_1_08_16fungal (PacBio error correction) | ecosystem: Environmental > Terrestrial > Soil >...
TTTTGTGTTTGTACGTCTTTAATCAGAAGGGGCAAAAAAGGGTGATCACAAAGAGGGTTCATTGCTTATCAGGGGGGACCAGCACAAAAAAATCCTCCAAAAGTGGAAAAAACGCAGCCAAAAGAAGATCTAACCGAACTGGACCAAGACAATAATGGTGGGGAAAAATAGTCTCGCCGGGCAGGACTATTATACTCTTCGGAGCGTGGGGGAGAGAGAATAACCCGGGGAGAGTCCAGTTAAACCTAGGGGGAGGTAGACTCTATGGGGAAGGGGCCATGGGAGTCAAGGATTAGTACGGGAACCAGTTAAGGGAAGAAACCACATCCAGATACGCGGGGAAGGGGATTCCGGCATATTGGAAAAAATCTTACCGGACATCGGAGGATCAACCGCGAAGAAGGGGGTTTAGAGGAATGCATGGGAGATAAGAGGATGAAACGACGTCGGTACGGAGGGGGTAGTTCCCGCGAGAAAAAAGCAGTAACTTTTGGGGGAAGAACGCGTAACTTACCTAAAACTGGGAGCAGGAGCGACGGTGGATGGAATTTCTACAGAAAAAAGGGTTGGACACTCAGGGGATCGAAAGAAGGCAGACTGTGCCGACCATCAGGCGCAAGTCAGGGGACCAATATCTAGTGAGAGGGGGAGGGGGTATCTGGAGAAGATTGACGAGGGAAAACGAAACCTGATGTCGAACACCTTCACAACTCCAGCACCAGAAAGGAAAGGGTACTGAAAGGAGGATGGAAAAAACAGTTGATACGCTTCGCTGGGACAGTAGATTGTATAAGGAACGAATCAGAAGAGAGTGAGTCGCCTTACGGCAAAGAGAGCGAGGGGGGTGGTCCGGAGGATAGACATTATTTGGGAATGGGACACAAGGAGGATTCACTTTGGGCCCATGTAATATGGCGGATAGAGTAAACTAATGAAGGAAACAGGGTCCGGCTCAATATCGGAAAATCATCTCGTCATCCAACAAGGGAAGGTTGCAATTAGAGGGCGAAGAAGTAGGTAATCAGAAGAGGGGAGAGAAGGGGAGAGATCTTGTCAAGTCGAATTAGCCGAAGATCTGGAAGGAGGGTACTGATCGGGTCCTCCCGAAGAACGGCTCTTCCGCAGGTTCTTGAATCAGAAAGCGAAGACTGGGACTGGGGAGAGGGGCTGCCCGGGAGAGCTCCAGTTCAAGATGTCAGGGAAAGGGGATGTCCCATGGTGGGCAAAAAAATCGGTGTGGCAAAGGGGTGATGGCGGGGACATGAAACCATCCCGCGGGACCCATCGGGGGAGGCATCTCAAGATTTCAATTAAAAAGAGGAACACGGTGACAGACGAAATGAAGGGGGGAGGATAAAGGTGGTTTAGAAAATAAGGCCGATGAAAAAAAGCAAAAAAGAACCAACAGGGCTAAATCGAAGCTAAGACTGGCCCAGGCTCGGTTTCAACTCAAGCAGGTCCCATCTCTGAAATAGTTCTTCGAGGGGAAAAATTCATGAAAGGCTAAGCGTCAAACTGGGGGGTGAAAGTTGAACAGCGTTGTCTTTGTACTGTCAATGATTGAGGGCAATGAGAGAGCAGAGTAACGTCTCGGTTTAGGGTGCCCTCACAAGGAACCGGCCGCACTTATCACCATGGGTCGTGAAAAAAGGGGAACAAAGGAAAACAAGATCCGGGGAGCGGACAGAAGACAACGACTGCTTCGCAAAAGAACTTCCTTCAGGGAAGCATAAACTGGGAGAAATCTAGAGGATGTGAACTGAAAAACTGTAAAAGGACCGTACGAACAGAGGTAAGTGTCCGAATCAAATCGATAAGGAGGAAGATAGGCGTGTAGACTATGGAAGAAGTCGGCAGACGGGTGCGATAAAGAAAATAGAAGGTAACAACAGGGGGGTGTATTCAGACCGGAGAGAGGAGATTTTCGACGAAAACTTTTTCAAGGAAGAAGAGTGGTGGAGGAAATGAACGAGTGGAGTCCGGAAAAGGACGGAGTAGGGGAAAGGCCAACAGGGAGTAGTAAAATCTACATAATTGTTTGTTCTTGTCGACGAGGGGCCTGCTCGGGGGAAGGGGTAGTCTGTGGGGGAAGATTAGGCTAAACTTGGTAGGGGGAAAAACAACGATGTATAAAGAAGACTCACTAGCAGCCACGAAGTCACGGGAAACTTATCGCTTCTTCTGTGTTCAGAAAGAGGATGTTCGCAAGGGGCAATTGAGTCCCGGTGGGGGAGTACGCGTAGATTGGCATTATGGAAGGAAGGGGGCGAAGGCGGCGATGGAAACCGAACAAAAAAAAAAGAACCAAAATCGGTCGTGGAATGATTCTCGGAAAGTGGGGAGCCAGGGGGGCTTATTTAGAAGAAACTAAGGTATTCATGAAAATACAAGTCAGGGGTTGAAGGCCACTAGCCGAAGAAGTATGGGGGGGGTAAATGTCTAGAGGGGTTTCCGAAGGAAGCTCCTCCTTTTAAGGAAAATAGGACAGAAAAATGGCACCCTGTCGAGACAATGGAGCAGGGCGTTACGACGAGGATGCAAAGGAAACGAGTAGAAACTGGCAAAAAGCCGGGACCTGGGCAAGAAAAAGGAATCAACTTAATCTCCGAGAGCTATCGCCGGAAGCGGCGTATGGGAGAGTTCGCCCGATTAGGGAAGCGTTGCGTTGGTAGTTGTGGGCAGGATCAAGAGGAGAAGATATCGCTCAAAGAGAGGAAAGCAGGAAATACTCGCCGGCCGAAGAGGGACACATCCCACGAAACGCTTATACCTGAGACTCGGGGAGCTCAAACAAGCCCTGACAAGAGAGAGTCATAGGGATTCTTGAGGCGAGTCGAAGCGGAGGAATGCCCGGGAGCAAAAAATGGGGTAGAACGCACCGGCAGGAAAGGTGCGTGACTCACTTGCGGATAATGATCCTTTAAAGGAAAGGGAGCCAGTGCTGCCGGGAGGTGAAGGGAGTCAAAGGAGGAAAGCGGCAGTGGCACATCAAAAAGCAAACAATCGCCCATATAAGGATGTAGGGAGGGCTCAGACATATTAGAGAAGGAGCACTCGGGGAGGCGTGCGACGCCCCACCTGAGGGACTTCCGCGAAATAACGAAAGTTGATAACCTGAATAAAAAAAAGAAAGAGAAGAAGGCGGAAACGTTGCCGTAAATCACAATCATAACGGTAGCCTCCAAAGGGACCGCAAAGCCCGCGACAATAAGGAGAAAAAGTAGATCGTATCCGTGGGGGGGACCGGGTCGGAGGAAGGCTTCGGGGGAAGGAAGAAAGAGGGTTGAACAAAACCTGGGGACGAGTAATAGCACAACACCGAAGAATCCCCATAACATGGAAACCCTCAATGAAGAAAAAAAGGTCAGGGGATGTCTATAGAATGGTTTAACTTCTTTAGCGATGCAGTGAACCGACTCCAGCCGGGAGGGCGATAACAGGAAAACTAGCCAGGGAGAGGAAAAGAGGAATATCTCTCCAAAGAAGGGACTCAAAAACTGGTGTCCAGTAGATCATGAAATGAAGCCACGAAAGTAGGGAAGAAAAAAGATCCGGGGCTAACAAAACAAGTCCGAGGGGGTTGATAATCGAGGGGCTGAGTACCTGGCACGATGATATAATTCAATCGCCAAAAAAAGCCGGAGGGATCTGATCTAATTGTCAAGTGTGATGGGGAGGAGAAGGGCAAAAAGTAGTCGTTTATCTGTAAGTAATAGGAAAAAATTTGTCGGAGGGTCTTCGGTTGTATTTGGGGGCTGGAAAGGGTTACCTCCTCAAGGGGGGGGCTCAGGGGTGAGTCAGGAGTGGAAAAAGAAACACAAGAGCTCACGGAAATATAAAAATCTATAATTCTACACCTCTTGCACAACACATAGAACTCTGTTCACCCCAGTTTGGGAAGTAGGAAGAAGTGGCCAAACGAATACCTCGGGAAATAGCTGGACCTGCATAGCAGCGACTGCCGTCGGAGACTGAGAAGTATGTCAAGGCCTTGTGGGATGGAAGAGGAGACGGAAGAGGGGAAAATTATAACCAGACATACTCGACCAGAAAAGTGAGCAGGGTGAACCCGATCTTTACGTGCAAACGCGGTGAGAATACCGAGGGCCTCGGAGGGGGAGAAACTTTCCATCAAGAAACTGCGCAAACAAGATTTTAACGGAAAGGGGAACCCGTGAATGACCCTTTAACTGTAGCACGGAGAAGGTATCCGAGACTAAGACTGTCACGGGAGGATGACAAGACCGTAGAGAGAAAGCCAATTAAGGTCGGGGATCCAAGATGAAGATGAAACTCAGAAAGAAAATAATGTCGCTGAAGGGGGAAAAGTGAAAGTGACAAACGATTCCTCGAATCAAGATCGTAGAGAAGAGGCAGCTGGTCACTGGAGTAGAAATGGGAAGGGGTCAAGGGGGAGGGTTGGAGGGAAAAGGACCATAGGATGCGCAAACTGTAAATAGGGAGAGTGATCAGAGAATCAACGCAATGGGGAAAAAGAATCAACATACAGGTGAGGTACATCACAGATGGAGAATTAAATACAATCAACCTAAAAAGGGAAATACACCGCAGATGGGGTTACGACGGCGGCGCACGGGTGGGAAAGAGAGAAAACGAGTATAGGAGAAGACGGATCCTGCAAATAGGGAAGCGGATCACGTTGGTGGCTCCCAAAGAAGTCATCCATACTACCGAATGGCCAGGCAGGGTCTGGATGGTGGGGAAGTGTGAACGACAGAGGGGGACGGGGTGAAAGAGAGGCTCCAGATCGAAAAATAACATCAGAAAGGGGAAGAAGGGCCTGGACCCTGAAGCATCATGACAGGTCTTCCTTAAGAGGACGGCGTTCAGATCCAATATTAAACCCCCAGGGGGGAGATCATAAGCAGTACGCTAGATGGAAAAAAAGTGTGGGGGGGAAGGGAGCGTTGATTCTCCAACTGCCTTCTGCTGGCTGGAAGAGAGGAACGACACGGGGCAAAAAAAGAAGGCAAATCGTTATGATAAAATGCGTTGTCCTGAAGGAAAAACTCGTAAGGTTGAGGATATAAGGAAAAATCCGCAGGGGGGACCGAAGACCGCAGTAGGGCGCCTCAATGTGTTTGGAGAGGCAAGAACTGGTCATGTCCTAATAGGGATCAAAGAGAGATTCAAATAAATGTAAAAAAAAAGAGGATGGGGTAGCCATGGATAGTGAGTAAGAGGAGAAAGTTTAACAGTTCTAAGAGCACACCAGCGGGAAGAGAGAATCAAGGAAGCGCTGCCACGCGAGTAATTACCAAAAAATGTCGAGGTAAAAGGGCAGGTCGAACGGGCGACTTGGGGAGGGAGGATTGACTTGGTTCTATAGGGGGTGAAAAAAATAAAACAGCACAGCGTGGAAACCACAGCAATACCGAGTATTCCAAATCATAAAAAAAACACTCAAGAACCAAACCAAACTTATGGGAAGAAAGATAAGGGATTTTTTTTGTTGTACGCTGGGTTTACCTCAACGTGTCAGTGTGAAGTTGGTCTCACAGATGGGTGCGGGGGAAGGGTCTGAACACCTCGAGAGGTCGACAAGGTCTAGCGCCGACTACCCCAGGAACACTGAGAAAAAGAACTGACATACACGGAAGTGGGGAGAAGCGAGACGGCGATCGTATTACGAACTCTGAGGAAGATTGGGATCTCGAATGTGAATTGTCACTAGTCCAGGTCGACAAGGAGTGCGCAAGGTGATCAAGATGGCGTAGGGAATCTGAGTAAAGTCAAATCCATCACGGTACTTCCGATGAACAAATCCAACTATGAGACAGGGACATGTGTCACTTCTTGAGAAAAAAAAAAAAAAAGTAGACACTTCGGAATTTCCAAGAGACTATAAACAAGAGAAGAATGTTTTAATCAGGGCACTTGAATTTTGGGTTTTCTTTGTGGGGGTGGGTTGTTTTTTATTGGGGGTGTGGGAAAAAAGGGTGGGGTTTGTTGTTAGGTTTGGGGAAAGGAGGCAACGGATTACCTACGTCGTGGGACTGTACCGTTGTGTCGGTCCCAGGCGGCAAGACGAAGACGGTGGGAAGAAAAACGGGAGAACGGCATAAACCCCTGGAGAAGAGGGGGACGGGGAAGGGCCGGATTTAGCCCTGGGTGTAAATCATTATTGGGGAACGCAGACGGAAAGCAAGGAAAGAAAGGTAAGGGGACAGCGATCTAGTGGATTTTGAGATTGGGCGACTGGAGGACTTGAAACCGTCAAACGGAGAGAAGAACACTCAAAAGAGCACGGCGGGGAAATAGAAAGACGGGACAAGGAGGAATGAGGCCCTTGGGGGGTAACAAAGAAACTACAGTGTAACTTCTCTGTGCATAAAGGGAATCTTACTCGTCGAAGCAACATATGCAAAGGAAGTCAAAAAAAGGAGAGCGGGTTTTGAAAGGCTGGGGAAAAGATTTGTCCGAATAAACGCTGGTAAAAGGAGGGACCATGGCGGAGTGTCTGATCGATCATACGAAAGGTGCAGGGGCGACGGAGCAAAGCGGTAATCTCAAGGAAAGCCAAAAAGGGAAAGTCCGCGGACCGAGGAATCATATGCAGGAATACGGGGGGAGGAGAAGAGAAGCTTGCCGGGAAGAACACGTAGGAAGGGGGATGAGCGAAGGCTGTGGGGTCACTCAGGGGATCGTGGATAAAGGAGACGGCTCTTCGAGGGGGGTTCTTAATCAGCCAAACCGTCCGGAAACTGGGTCGATGGGGAGGTAAACATATATCTCTAACAGTTTAAGAAGGGAGTCACGTGGCTGTACAAGTCAGTCCCACAAGAGTGGGAGCAATTCTTGCGGGGGAGAGGGACCTCCCGAGTGGCCAAGTCAGGAACAAAGGGCAAATATACATGTTGACATGCATCAAGGGGGGAGTCGACTCTGTAAAGTTGTCCCTCAAAGCGCTGGAAGGGGTGGTGACGCTTCCATTCACCAAAGATAAAAGCGCGCAGCTCGACAAGGAATTCATTGTTCTCAATAAGGTCAAAAGAGAGGCCAAAAGGGAAGGAGGGGAGGGGGGCAATAAAGAGTAAACAAAAAGACGGGGGGTCAGGGAAAAGCGGGTAATCTTTGAGGTCACTGAGGGCGTGCAGTCCTCCTGAGATTCCGAGCGCGGGGGAGGGTTAACCTCAAGGTGAAGACAGTCCAACAGAGGAGAAAACAGAGAAAAAATGAACAAAGAAGAAAGCAGCAGGTGGGTCATGACGCCGATAAAAACGAGCGGGCTGAAGGAAGTAGCAGTACATGTTGCAATCGAGCGCCGGGAAGGCGCCAAATCGATTGACGGCGGACATAGGTGTACATTCCGCCTCCACAGAGCGAGCGCGGACGAGAGCGTTTTCAGCCCTCCGGACAGAACTTCAGGGGAGGAACCTGACAGAGCCGGGAAAAAAGGTTGGAACTAAAGCTTCTAGGGGCGGGGCATTCCTTGGCGACGCCTGGTGCGTCAGTGTCAACAAAGAAGGGGTCGACCAGGACACCTATGGGGCGTTTGCTGGCAGCACTTTCAAAAATAACTGGGAAAAAGGATGAGGAATCTGAAAGAAGGGGGGATGCCGCTCTGCTTTTACCAATCAGGGGCAGTAAGGAGGGGGGACCAAATGATCGAACAGGGGACCAGAAAAGCTGGAAAATGCAAAAGAAATCCACGAAGAAAGGAGGTAAAAAAAAATAAAAGCCCACGCGCGGTTTGACGCCAGCAAGGGAGTTCGAGTGCTAGGGTGAGGTGACGGGTTGGGGGGACGAGTAGAGGGAATGATGAAAGAACGAGGGAGGACAATGTAGAAAAGGGGGGAGGGAAGGAAGGGGGAGCAAGGTGGGGGCGTTGAAAACGATGTTACTGCCTGCTGAAGAAAAAACCGTCGAAGAGCCGACCTCGGAGGATGGGAACGAGGTTGGGGGGGGGGTCAGGGGGCAGGGACGCCGCCTCGGCCGAACGAATTGAAACGCTGGGGAAGATGGGCAAGAACTGGAGACAAGGTCAATGCAAATACGGGATCGACATTGTCAGGGAACAAGAGGAGAAGTGGCGGGAGACCTTGCCAATAAAGCCCTGGGAAAGTGAAAGAAAGAGCGGAATAGCCGAAAGAAGGCGAGAGATCCAAGCGGAATAACCTCGGGGGGGAGGAGACCGTTATAGGGGAAAAGGTGAACGTTGGAGTTGGAAGAGGAGAAAGGTCTACTGAAAATCCTGAAAAAAAAAAAAAGGAGGAAAAGAAGAGAAAAAAAGAGCGGGCAGGCAGTTACAACTCAGAAGCAAGACCATAAGAGGGAAAACTAGGGGAAACAACGCGGCTTCCGCTGGGGAGAGCAACTTGCGTTCGGCGCTAGGAGAGCTTCTTTAGTTAAGATTAGGACAAGTATACCAGGAGACTCCGAAGATGAAGAGTTGCTGAAAAAGTGAACTGGGGCCCAACTAGAAAGAAGGGAAGGGGGGGCGGAAATGGAGAGCTCAGCCGTCTGTGAAGACCGGCTTTCACGAGGATGAAGGGGAAAGGAGATCCGCAAAAAACTCGTCCCAGGAAGGAAAGGGCGCGGAAACTCTCAAGCAGAATAAGCAAGAATCTCTGGAAGAACACCATCCCACCAGCAAACTGAAAGACAAGGAAACCTTTTATACCTCACTCCTCAGAGGAGATACGTCTACGTAGGGAAATAGGAAAAGCTCAGAAGGCGGGGGGCCGAAAAGGCCGACAAAGAAAAAACATCCAGGATTTGCTAAAACCTCAGTCAAAGCGATCCTTGTTGTTAACTTACGACTTTCGTGTTCTCGGACGGGAGTGGTGAAACAACGGGTTTTGCGAAGGGGGGGGGGGGGGGGGGAAAACATTACTGAATAAAGGGGCACCACACCAGAGCAGTTAAAACTATCAGGAAACACCGATCTAAAGGAACAGAAACAAACACTACTGAGGTTCTAGGAAAGATATCCTTGTGGCAGGGGGAGTTACAACGGAGTACAATAGAAAGAAGGTGAGGTCTATAACCTCTGGAAACCTGCTCTCCAAGGTTAGGACGGGAAAGGAGCATGGAATCCGGATGCTCGAAAAAATGTTTTCCCGGTCATCGGAAGGAATCTGGACAGACGGCGGCAGAGTACGGCCGAAACAAGAGAACGTCCGCGCTAGAATATGGCGGAGTACCTGGATGTCTCTAAGCAGACGATAAGACCGTCCGGCGGAAAAAAAATAGGACAAACTCAAAGTGGGAGGATAGAGGGGGATTCAGCAGAGGAGTGTTAGTCGTCTTCATCTCCCGGGGAGGATTGATCGTGTTGAAGGGTCTCAAGGGTTTGACAAGTGGGTCAGGAAGCCCTGGGGGACTCCTGACGAACATGTAAGTTTCAACGAACCAGCGCTCTGAGATCGAGAAAGGAAAGGAAAGCATGATCAGATACCCAGAAATCAGACTGTCGGGTCAGGAAAAGTGGGAATATACGTGAAATTTGTACCCGCTAAGAACCCAGAGCGCGGGAATTCTTGATGGACAAACAAGGACGCCCTGCCGGTCGCCTGCGGAGAAAATGAGAAGGGGGGGTGGGGTGGGAAATGGAAGAGGAAGGGCCGGACTGGAGTGGGAACAGTAAGACACAGAAAAGAAAAATGGGGAAAGTACACGTTGAGCTTACGGCAAGCTGTGCGGGGAAAAAAGGAAACGCGGGGATGAGTCCAGGACATAAAAATTGAGCACCGAAGTGGTGGGAAGTACAAAAACCCGGGGAACCCTATGAACTGGGAAATCTCGAAGAGATCCAATCAAGAGAATGCTAAAGTTGCCAAGTGATGTTCAATAAACGTATTTAAGGAAGAGAAGCGGGATTGAAAAGTATAAAAGTGGGGAAACAAACCCGCCCAGATAATTCGCTTATGAGGGAAGACAGGAATAGTCTATATAACGCAAAAAGGAAGGGCGCAGGGAGGAAATTCATCGAGGGAAAAGGATAAAAGTCCAAGGTCACTGGGTGAAAGGGATGGGAGTGGAAAAGATAGGTGAAAATCAGGTCGCACCATTTTTACTTTCTAGGAGATCAGCAGAAGTGAGACGTCCCGGGAAGGAAAATAAGTGAGGTCGGTCGTCCGAAACCGAAGCACGACGAACAAAAGCAATCTACGAGGTGGTGACGGGGGAAATGCCGCAAATGGGGTCAATCAGACTCGAACGACGAGAAAGGAAAAAAAAAGATAATGCAAAGAGGTCGGAATCACCTTGGGCCCCACGGTTCATCTTCAGCCGCAGAATAACAGTTCAAAAGAGGGGCAGAGGGGGGGGGGATGTGGAGACAGATAGTGGGGAAGGGGGGGGCAAGAAGAAGTCTTCAAGCTACAAAGCCAATCTCCGAGCTAAGACATGGTCGCATGAAAAAACGGGGGGTCGAAATCTGACGGCGTTCAGATCCAAGGGGAACATGGGGGGCGAAGCAAGAAAGGCCGTCTAGAATGCAATCCAGGGGTAGGGACTTTCGCGGGGAAATGGAAAATAAAGAATCGTTGCACTGGAAGGGGGAAACTAAAAGGGGATGTAACGACGGAGGGAAAGTTTTATCTCCACATGTCGCTTGGAAGGCAGGAAACCCGACTTCGGAGTGATCGCGAGATGCCAAGTGGGGCAAAAGAGCCGGCAGAAGATGAGAGAAGCCTGGAGTGTTGAAAGACGGGAAGCCGGGCCTGGCCTGGACTCAAAAATCAGACGAAAGTACTGAAAGACCCCATCGTGGAAGACAAACTAGAGTCGCACGGTATGAACAAATTCCATTAGGAGAAGGCAAACCTCTGAATCCTAGGCCTCTGACCAGGAGAGCTCTTAACAAACATGTCGGTAGGAAAGTGTCGGGAGGGAGGGTTCGAGGGGGGGGGTAGCGGGACCAGTGGGAGAGGGGTGGAAAAACTAGTAAAAAACGCCCGACGCTGGGGGGAGCAAAAAAGGGAAAAACCGAGGAAAACAGAGACAAACAACAAC
>Ga0179593_1263644_pt1 | contig 10980 bp, 15 predicted proteins | sample CZODoug2_1_08_16_FD_185931 | JGI IMG/M metagenome (GOLD analysis project Ga0179593, IMG submission 185931) | Vadose zone soil fungal communities from Angelo Coast Range Reserve, California, USA - CZODoug2_1_08_16fungal (PacBio error correction) | ecosystem: Environmental > Terrestrial > Soil >...
AATTCGCGCTTACGCTTCGGGGACCTTATAGAAGGAACGGGGGGGGTATTTTTTGTCTGTTAAAAAAAAAGGGCAACTGTGTGTTCCGGGGGTCGTCCCCAAAATGGCAGAAACAGTGTGCCTCCGTCTTACAAACCACTGACTAAACACTACTGTACTCATGAACAAGGCCAGGAGCGAAGGGGGACGAAGCAAATCGTCGGGAACAATTAGAACAGGCCGCGCAAAGGCATGGGGGAGCTTTTCTCTGGGCTTGACGGAGACCGCCCTTGCTAAAACTTGGAAGAGGGAGAAGCGTGGCGCCCAAATCTGGGAGAGGGCGCCAGGAAGGGAGGGCTCTCCTCGGGCCGCGGGTAAGGGGGGAACTAAGACGGAGCTCAAGCTTCTTAAAAGCAAATGGACAGGTTCAGAAATTTCTGTGGGGGGGGGTGGTTGTGGGGGGGGGGGGGGGGGGTTGGGGCCGTAAACCTCCAGCTCTTACCAACTGGATACCGGGAGGGAGGCTGAAGAACGTCCGGGTGAAATGAGCAGCACACTACTGGGAAAAAGGGGGGCCTTGACCGTTAGGTAGCAGAGTAGGCATCCAGAAATTGGGGGGGGAAAGCACCACAGTGAAGGGTGCGGAACAACGACTGGGAACCGCATCGAAAAAACGGGTGCCACTCTTTGGTATAACCACCGGTGAGAAGTATAAACGTGGAAGTACTACTTTTTCGGCTCGTCTATACGGAACTGTTCTGAAAGGGGGGGTCTACGAAAGAAAGAATAAAGGATACGGCGGTTCAGGGGCAGGTTTCTAAGGAAGAGAAGGAACAGCGGAGCGGTTGACCGCGTCAAAGCCGGGGACCCAAGAAACATCATTCCCGGACCGGGAACGTCAATGCCTACAATGAAGGAGGGGGGAAGAAACTCGGGCCAGGCAGCCAGGGAAAAAGTGGAAGCCCTTCCCCTTTTACCAAAAAAAATTTTCAGGCCCTGAAGGGGAAGGACATGAAAGGGAAAGGGGGTTAGGGGAAGTGCTCACACGCCGTGCGCAACCTCCGGGCGGGGGGGCCTCTGGTGTCCGCCCTCCGCGGGGGAGGCGCGGGGGCGCGGGTCTCGCATTTACTTCTTCTGTGGACTCAGGGAGAACACAGAGGCGTTTACACTACTTATCAAAAAAGGGGGAAGCCTCCGGAAAACCGAAACTGTTCTGTTACTAGATTGGGTGAGGAGCTAGCAAGGAGGGGGAAGGCTCAGGGGGTTCGGCCAGCCTGGTGCAGATCAAGCGGGGACCTTCCATCATGCGAGTTCTTGCGGGTACTGGAGAGTCTGGTGGTGTTGAAGGGCGCCTAGGGGGGACTGACCGCTAGAGGGAAACGTCTCGCCGGGGGAGAGCCTCGATTTAGAACTAAGAAGAGGCTTGCTAACCCCATCAGAAAAAATCTGTTTATCGCATTAGTACGCGGAGATGAAGGGGAACTTCCTGAGCCGACGGGCGCGGGCGTCGGGCAAAAACCAAGACACGGTTAAGCAAATGACCGGGAGAGGACATCGCGGGCGGCAGGTGGTCAATCTCCAGGGACGTTGGGATACTCCAGGGAAAATAACCGCAAAGGGCGGGGAATATGTGAACCGAGGAGATCGTGGGAAAAAAACCGCTGCGAAGTATGAAGAGGACAACGGAACGGCAGAAAAAAGAGGGGGGCCTTACATGGCTTCAAGAAAACCCGGCGAGGGGAAAAAACCTGAACCTTAAAGGGGGAGGTGAGGCAGGAGGCCCTATGATCCCGGAGGACGAATCTCAGTTCAAAAATCCTGAAAGTACCTGTGGGGGGAGGGGGGGAAGAACCAAGTGGGAAACTAGCCAGGAGGGCGTCGGATGGCAAAAAAAATAATGCCAGACCAACTAAACCAATGGAGGCAAGGGGTCCTCCAAAGGGGTTTCACTGGGCGGCTGCGAAGGAGAGGAGGCCAGGCAAGGCAGCCCATCCGTTGGAAGCGTGCCAATGACGCCTCCGCGGGGGGCAACGGAAGCCATGTCACCGTGGCTAGTAGAAAAAAATCTAATCTCCAGTTGCATCTGGCTGGGCCTGAAGATAATAAGGGGTTAAATCTTTCTCTCTCGCGGTGTGCGAAAAAAGCATCAGCGAAATAAACGCTGCAGGGACCCATTATCAAACTGGTGTAGCGGAAAGGTCCGCCATGAGATCGAAAAAAACAGTCAGGAAATGTGAAAAGAGGAGAGATCGGGTCAAGCTTACCATGGGAAGGACAACCGGATAGACGATCGGGGCTGGTTGGGCCGAGAAAAACGCGAGAGCTATCCGCCCCACCTGAAGAAAAAAAACCCGAGGTGCATCGGTCCCAGGAAGAACGGGAAACAGGCGATGAAGATCGGGCGTATATCTCCCGGGCCTGTCCTTCGCGTTGCCTGAAACTCTGAGCGGACAGGAAACAAGGCGGCGAACAACAAAGAAAAGGGCTGCCGGGGACGGGGCCCGCAGCCGCATCCCCTCTCCCGGACAGTGGGGCAAAACCTCCATGCTTGGGAAACGTTTGGACTGTCCTACACGGGCTCAGGCCAGAAGCAAGACCGCGGAAGAGGTGGGGTCTGGAGCCGGAAACCACGGGGGGAGAAACAAGGAAAGCCTCACGGTAAAACGCCCACTCGCTCCAGGATATCCGACTCAAATAAAAACTCTGGAAAAAAGAGGGCTCGAGAACATGCCTAACCGAAGGGTCATGTGTCAGGTGACCATAAGAGAAAAAGTGGTGGCGTTTGAGTTCCGGAATTGGGAAAACGGCACATTTCTTCTCGAGAACGGAGGAGCCGTGTAGTGAAACGCCACCTTTTGTCAAAGCGATCTCTCTCTTAAAAACCATCAGCCTTCTCTAGAGAAGGGAAGGGCTGTAAAAAGTCACCCAGGAAAGCAGCTTTACCAGCCTCCGATGTCTCTTCTATCAAGGCCCGTAGGAAAACGCACAGCGAGGGACTCCTGAAAGAGCGTCAATTCCATCGCAAAGTACTCAAGCAGAAAACATATATCGAAATGAGAAAAGGAGTTTAAAACGTCAGTACAAGCTTTCCAGGTCCAGGGGGGATCTGTAAGGCACCTCACGCCGCGCGGATCATAGGCGGGCCGGACACCACCAAGAAACGAAATTACCAGCCGCCATAACGCCATGAAGAACGGGACCCAGGGGAGAAGAACAAAAAGGGCCACGAACCCCGGGGAAAAAACAGACGACAAAGCTGCATGGTTAGACAGCGCACACCAAAGAGCAAAAAACCGCAGACGTAGATGATTTGATTGATCCTGGGGGTAAAGAAAAATGTGAAAGATGAAGTCGAACAGACTGAAACTCATTAGCCCCCGCACCAAAAGAAAAAATATCGGCGTCTGCCCAGAGTCAGGGAAAAAAACCCTTCGTTTCGGGGGACACCGCTCGTGAAAGCCCTCCCCGAACCAAGTAAGGGAAAAGGGACATCCCAGGAGGACCAGAAACAAGGGAAGGCCTATTCCCCTAAACCTTTCTGGCAAAAGGAAAGGGGATAAATGGATTCTGCCAAAGCCGGAAGGGGCCCGGCGGCCGGTTCAAAAATTGACTCTGAGACCCGCCGGAGGCAACTGAAAACGCAGGAACTGACCGGAAAAAGCAAGACCCTGTACCGCCGTACAAGGATCCGCTCACAGGCAAGGCCTTTCCCATAACTCCAAAAAAAGTTTATAAGTAAAACGAGAAAGAAAGTGAAGTACGGGAGAAACAGGGATAGCTTCTCACCTTAAATGACTCCACTGGGGGAAGAGCAGGAGCAAAAAGTGGGAACCTGCAAGGAAATGACGAGTTCTGGATAACCCATCCCCAACAGACGCTGTCATACATCGGATACCAGCAGGGTAAGGAACAGAGCCTTCGTGGGGACGCTCACGTAATAACAACGGCTTGAGAAGATCCTGAAAAAAAATAGCGAGCGTGTGAACCGTAAAAGTCTGACATAAGGGCCTTAAAACGAAAACAGTCATCTATCATGCCGCCTGAAAAAGCACGCTCTTTCCAAGGAATCCGAAAGGCATCCTTCATACCGCCAGTCAAGAGCTACCGGGTCTCTGGGAAAACTCAGCCAATAAGAGTAAGGAAAAAAGTACCCGGAATTTCCTTCCGCATACTCGTACAAAAAATCATACCCTCTCTAACAAAAGGTCGGCTCAAAGAATTGCGTCCTCAGGCCGGGAAAAGAAAAAAAAAAAAAGGTAAATCCCCTCTCTCATTCCCATTGAGAAACATAGGGATCCTTTCCTCAAGTGACACTGGGGGGTTGCTGGCAGGGGGGAGACCCAGGTAACAAAAACCGGGGGCTGCAACTAAAAAGAAAAACCAAAGGAAGGTGACCGACCTCTTGTCCGTCGCAGGTCAGAGAATAATATAAGATACTAAACAAAATATTATTGAGAAAAGAAGAGATAATTAGGCTGCCCTGCGCTGACCTTGCGTTCACTGGGTTGGAAAAGGGGGGGAGGTCATAAAAACAGGAGAGGGGGGTTCTTGAATACCCCCCTTTCAGAAAAAAATTTCGTCCTCCTCATTACCAAGGATCAGAAAGAAGGGGCAGGAAAAAGTCAACCTGGCCTGCGGAAACTGGGCATAAAAAAAAAAAAAAACCAAATCGTACCCGCAAATGGCCTTGAAGAATGCGGGCTCAATCTTAAAATTCGGGGGTCTACTGGAAAATGTTGGGCTTCGAGTCTGGCGTGAAAGCCTGCTTGTCCTTTACTCCTAATGAGGGGAGCCAACGCGGTGAATTTACAGATCGTGGAAACGGGAAGGCGGGACGTACTGGTAAACCGAGGTTATAAAGGGCAGGCGGCGACTCGAAGGATGAGAATCAAAATCTTCAGAAGGACGGAAAAAAAGCCTCTCTGCTACTCCGGGGGAGGTGTAGGTCTTCGCCCGGCAATTAGGAACTGAGCGACAACAAATAAAAAGACGCTTACGAAATAGTAGCCGGGGGGGACAGAGTTCATTTTTTATTATACAGAGCCCTGAGTCAGGTCTCAGGAGCGGTCACGCTTGGGTCACCACTCAACTGAAAAATCAGCAGGAGCCCGGGGGATGTCCTCTAAAGGCAGGACTACTGTTCTGGAGCGGGCCCTTAGTCCCGGTCAGTTCGGGAGGGGGGGTACGGGACTCCGGGGAAGAGCGGTCAAGGCGTGAAGGCGGTTCCAGGGATACTGTTCCGGGAGGGGGGGGAAAGGGCAAAACTATTCAAAATTTTTCATTCCTAGAAGGGCACAGCAGCGGGCCCGGCAAGGGGGCGGTTCATGAGACAGAAGATGTCATACCGCGGGCCAGGGCATAAAGATTAAGGGGGATCGAACAATGGGTAAAACAGGGGGAGGCCCTCCTTTTGTCCGTTCCTTTGGGCGGGGGCGTTCGAAAGAAAAAAAAGGGCGAAAAAAATCTGTCTTTTGTCACGATGGGGTGGAAGCCGCCGGCGGAGGGAGAGGTGCTCTTTCTGCCGGTTCAGGCCTCTTTTCTGAAGAGGAACATCAGTGGAGGGGGAAAAAAACCGGATAAAAGGAAAGTGCCTTATCAGGGCTGGTCCAGAGGGGGGGAGAATCATCGCTTCGGGGCTGAAAAGGGTTCCGGACTCGGGTCTGATCATCGTGACCCCTGTATCATCATCGGGAGGGCGAATGGCGGATGGGAGGGAAAAGGGACGTTAGGGGGTGGGGTTCCTGACCGAGGAAAGTCAAAACGATAAGGAGACAGAGTCGTCCTCGGCACGACCGCGAAAGAGAATCAAAGGAAGTAAGGTCTTTCTACATGTCTAACCCGATATATTGGAATAGTTACGAGGGCGAATGCAGGAAATCGACTTCCGGTATAATTAGATGGGAAGTTCGAGGTCAACAAAAAAAGAAAAGGGAAGAATATACTTAAATCTCGTTCTGCCTGGAAGAGGAGGGAAGGGGAACGTTTGGAGACAGCCCTTGAACTGAGCGCGACTTACTTGGGGTGTCCTGAGAGAGATAGTGGAAAAAAGAGTCGCCGGGAAGAAAACTTGGTACTCGTAAAAGCGACGGGGGGAAAGGATCCCGCTAATCCCACACAAAAGGGGAGCTGCTTTTCTGAAACCTGTAACCTTGACTATTTCGGGAATGAAGCTGCAAGGAGAAACCCCAATCCTACGCATCTATCAGGCTATCAAAAAGGGGGACGAGTTTTTTGGATGTGGATAAAAAAGTGGGGTGCTCCGAACAATGACGAGGTCCGAGGAGGACTGATGGAACTGCGCCCAATTGAAAAAAAAAAAAAAACGTATTCCTCGGGAAGGAACCGGGGGAGGCCTCTTTGATTCGTCTTCGCCACATGCAAAGAAGAAACCCGCAAGGTGGCTAAGCTTGGCTTAGCGAATCCGGTAGGAAGCAGTCAACTGAAACCATTCCTTGACGAGATCTCCAAAGAAAGAGAAGTCTCCCCTCTTTATTTGATTACTAGCACCAGGGGAGAAGCTGGGGGAGGGCAGCTCCGCGGTGTTCTCCTCAGCCTCAGCTTGAAGATAAGCTATGGGGGAAAAAAAGGGGGCACCTGGTTTACGCAACCGGTCTCCTGAATCAGCTAAGAAAAAACAACGATGGAAAATATATATATTACTTGTCCGGGGGGAGAGGTGACACAGGGATCCACTGTGTACATAGGGCACTCACTATTCTTTGAGAAGGAAGAAAAAAACCTATAGGGCAGGAAGCACCAAATACTTCATGACGGCACTGAAAAAAACCAGTCCATCCAAAGAAAATTTGACGATTAAAAGGGGGGAACTATTCGTATTAAGGGCGGGGGGTCTAAGAGGGGGGAGGGAGGGAAAAATGAGCCTACCTAGTGCCACTCTTTTCTTTTCTGGCGGGCATGTCCGAAGAAGCCGAGACCTTTAAGGTAGGAGGAGTGAAGAAATTGGTTTTGTCTTGCTATTCAACATAACCGGCCGAGAAAGAGGACCTCAGTTCTGGGCTCACGGGTGGAAAAGTAAAAAGCAATCCTTTACCGCGCCATACAAGGCTCAGAAGAATAAGGGGCTTATGCTCAGACGTTGATATCCTCAAGGAAGGAAAACCTCATGTTCTCATCCGACGCAGCGAAGGGGGTGTTCAGACAGGCCGCCTCGGAGGGCCGCTTCTCTAACGGAACTTATTAAGGACGAAGGTTGGGGGACCACGTCTCCTCATTTAACAAGCCCGATCAGCCAGTCCTAGGGATCACAAGGAAACTTGGAAAAAGAAAAAGGACCCGAACTTTACCAAGGGCGCCCCAAAGACTCTTTCGGAGATGATCAACGGGTGGGGGGGGGGGGGGGGGGGGGGGGGGGGGTACCCCCCATTTGGAAACTACTCACTCGGTAAGGAGAGGAGATATGAAGGTCGAAAGCGGAGCCATCAACATTATCTATGAGTTCGCTTTAGAAAAGAAAGAATAAGGAAATCCATCTGCCCAGGACGTAATCAGGCTCCAAACAGAGAGAGGGAAGGTCCTCTGAGATCCGGAACAACCACCAGAAAAGAAGAGACCTCCAGAACGCATCAGAAAGGATGAGTACATAGGGCCAAAGAGGAAGACACCAGAATTGACCGAACCGTTCTCAGCAGGAAACGAGAAATGATCAAAGTGGTAAGGGAAACAGGAACCATCGGAAAAAACACCGTGAGGCGAAAGGGAGGCAAATCCTTTGGGTTAAACGAAAAGAAAAAGGTGAAAGCTGAATTAAGAAACATCGCTCAGGAAGCCACTAAATATCACCGAGCAAGCGACTCCTCGGAAGCGGACACCATGTCCACCACCCTCAAAAAGGCTGTTCTCGGCCAGGAGGCGTTGGAGGAAAGGAAAAAGGAGAACACAGCCCTTTAATTCTTCCTATTTGACCTGAAACAGGGTTTAACAGTGTACGATTCACCCGTTGCCCTTTTGTCAAAATGATTCAGGGCTGCCAGAAGGGACAGGGGAGCAGCCCGCTCAGAGGCCGGGAAAAGGCTGGAGTTTTCCCCTTCTGTAAGCGGACACACGCTCAAGTCCTGCCGACTGAAAAGAGGAAGAAACAGAAATGCCCAGAAAAAACACGATGACTCCTTATCCTCTAATCCAGTGTGCCAGGAAAAAAAACAGTCCCTCATACTTAGCTTTACGAAAGGGACGACCACGAACCTGAGGACTGGACAAAGGGAAATAACTTCTCAACGGTATACTGTCAGAGGGAACCATGGGTCAAATTAAGGTGTCCGACAAGGGACCTGAGATTGCTCATCTGTCATCACAAAAGACCGCTGTCAAAAGGCAAAGTGTGTCGCTTCGTGGGGAGAGTCGGAATAACCGTTCCTTGCGTAAAACTGATCCGGAGTCCGCGATGACTGGGGGGGCCTAAAACGGCGTGGAAATCCTTTAGTCATGCGAGTCTAAGCACTGCCTCCCGTCTCGTTCAACAGTAACACACCGAGGGAGCCAGTCCGACCGGCAAAGGAGGGAATCCCTCCAGCTGGCGTAAACATCATCTTAAGTAGGTCCGGAAAAGAAGGGGCCGGGGGGGCCATATCTCAGAACGTACAAAAAACCGTCCCATAAATTGACAGCGTCAGCAAGCCTTTCTCCACGGAAGGTCCGATTTTGTGGACCGCGCCCGGGCGCCTAAAAGCCAGGGCAAGAAGGGGGGACCGGTATTCTAAGGGTACTCGAGGAAAACATGGTGTCGTCCCTGGTGTATAACCACCCCGCTCATGGGGGGGTCTTCAAGAAGGCCCATAAAAAAACCCAGTGCCTTTACCCGCATACCTTTAAAACGGGGGGCGCTCCGCGCTAGGGTCAAGAGGAACAAACAAAAACGGAGGAGGGGAAGAAGAGGGAGAGGCTGCTCTTCCCGGACGTGGACCGAGGAGGGGAAAAGGCCAGGGGGGGTATGGGGGGGCAGCCCCCCTATTGGTTTGTTCGGGTGTAGTCAACCCGAAACCTCAACATTGGGTCCGCAGGAGGAAAGGGGCGCATTTTCTCTGACCTGTCAGAAGCCAGGGAGAGACACCAAAAAATAGGATCACCGACTAAAGTCGCGCTGACCGGTAGGGGGGGAGGAAAGGGTCGTCTTTTCAGCTATCTATGAATCCTGGAAAAGGGATGGCCTGAAGCTCTTAATCTTCTGGCATCAACAGAGACTGTGAGAGGAGTGGCCTGGCCAGAATGCGAGATCGGTAGTATGACTTGTATCTCCTCAGGGGGAGACGAAAAAAAGCGGCTATCAGTCGGGACTCATTCCACTTTATTCCTGTCCCACGCCGCCGATTAGATTCTACGAAGGGAAGGCTGAGACCGTCCGGGTCTTAGCACAACTACGAAGGAGAAAATCACGTAACAGGTATGCCTATCTCTTTCCCTGTTGGGGATTAATTACAGAGCACCAGATTGAGGGCCGGTCCACGAATGGAAACAGAATCCTGGTCCAGCAAGGCGGAAAGGGGACAGGAGAGCATACTCGTTCTTGCAAGGGGAAGGAGAGGGAGGCAGTTTCGGGGGTGACGGGTTACGGGAACGACCTTACTCTCTCCGAGAAAAGATCAGGTAATGAGGGAGAGACGGGCCGGGGTACAGGGGGGGAAGGAGAGGGGGCGCTCTGCCGCTCCGGTAAAAACCAAGCAGACGGACCGGCGTCTTTCCTAAAAACCGAAATTCATGCCGCCGCGTGACAGGGCAGAAGGAAACCGGTGCATCGGCAAAAGGGTTTGAACCTGTCAAGAACTTAAGTTGGCATTCCTGCTTGCACGGTGGGTCGGGGAGGACTCCTGCCTGGTAGCCGAAGGAGGGGGGAGGGAAAGGGGGGGTTCCGCCTACTATCTCGGCTCTTTCTCGGGGCGGTAAAAGGCCTGAGCGCGCTGTTAGAAGTCATCAGGGAAAGAAAGTTCGTTGACCACCAGGAAAAGAGAGTCCTCGTCTCACTGGTATTGGCGAGGGCAGAGGTAGACAACCGAAAGAGCGTTCGCTTAAAACAGTTTTTCCAGGCGGATGAAACATCTGGGACCCGCTGTAAGCATCATAAAGGAGGTTAAGGGGGGTGGTTCTTGATGAGGAAAGGAGGGGGTGGGGTCAAGAGAAAACTAGGGAACTTCCGCGCGAGGCGCGAGTCTTTCAACTGGCAAATCTGGTCCCTGCAAGATTATGGAGTGAGACGCTAAACTCTCTTATGTGTTTGCTAAAGGACTGGGCGATGCAGGAAAGAGGGGAAGGGAAGAAGTTCTTTCTTCCTTTGCACCCATCACGGGTAAGGGAGAATAGAAGAAGTAGAGGACCTCTCGGCGCGTTCAAGCCTGTTGGGTAACAACGCCTGGAACGGGAGCCGGAGGGACGGGCCAAAGGAAGGGGTTTTCTGATATCTGGGGGACAACAGCGGGGGGAGAAAGAAACTCGGCTTCTCTCAGAAGCGAAAGCTAAAACGGGCGACCGCCCCAAGTAGAAAATCCCAACGCCAAACTCTTCGGCGCTGAAGGAAGAAAAAAAAAAGGGCAGGAGGTCGTCATTAGAATCCATAAAAGCCTCAGCGCGAAGAGAGTCCTGGGGGAAGGGGAAAACTGGGGGAGGCTGTTGGCTTTTTCATGAAAAAATGGTTCACGGCTCCAGAGAGAAGGGAAATGTTCTTATTAAGACCAAGAAGGCAGACCGAAAAAGAAGGGCTTCCTCCTCTGTTCAAGGGCCGGACTTAGTCTTGGGGGGGGGGCTTCCAAAAAGCCAGACCAGAAAAAGAACGGGGGGTTTTTTCTCATTATCCTCGCGGGGCAACTCCAAGTAAACCGTCCAGTCAAAATGTGGGTCTCCTGCCTAGATCGGGAAAGGGGGCCAAGGGGGACTTTATTTTGGGAGGACAATCAGCCGGGGGAGCGGGAGTATCATCCGTCTGTGGGAGTCGGGATCACCAGAAGCACGTGCTCTAATAGCGTGCCCAGGGATAAGGTTAGCAAAAAGGCCCCA
>Ga0179593_1300249_pt1 | contig 10980 bp, 14 predicted proteins | sample CZODoug2_1_08_16_FD_185931 | JGI IMG/M metagenome (GOLD analysis project Ga0179593, IMG submission 185931) | Vadose zone soil fungal communities from Angelo Coast Range Reserve, California, USA - CZODoug2_1_08_16fungal (PacBio error correction) | ecosystem: Environmental > Terrestrial > Soil >...
GGAGTCAAAGGGTGGATGAGGGAATTTGCACCGGGGTTGAGGGAAAAAAAGGGGAGGGCCTGGGCTCAGGGGACTAATACTTAGTCACTGGCGTGGGTGAATTTGCTAAAATAGGGGCCCATTGTCATTGAGATTAGGGGGGAAGGTAAAGCGGAGAAAAGAAGGAAAAATAGAGGATAATCGTGTGGGTGAGGATTACCCGGAGAAAAAGGACTGGGTTCAGTGAAAAAGAGGGGAAAAACACTCAAAAAACCTTTGTTTCTAGGGAAGTTCGCTTTGCCTGTAGTAGAGGTCTCTTGGGAGTGTGTGAAAGAGGAGCGAGCTCATGAGGGTTCCGGCAGGTGCGGGGGGGGAGGGGGGACAGTTCGATTTGTTTTACTAACCGGCCGATAGTCAGTGTTCAGTTTGGGGAGGTTGAAGGGAAACTTCCGGGGTGGGGCGCAAAAAAAAAAACAAGAGTTTTTCCAAGAGCCTAGCTCATTTTTCCTTGGGGATTCCGGGGTAGTGCGGGAATAAGGGGGGGGAGTGGGGTGAGAGGGGGTGCATAGCTCCGCTGAACAGGCGGGGGAGAAAAGCTCGTGCGTCGGGGCTGTACTTCTTTTCCGTTCTATTTCTGCGTACTAAGGAAACTAATGAGGTGGGGGGGTTCTTCTGGCGAGAAAAAAAGAGACCGAGTGGCGAAGAGGGTTCTATTTGGTATCTTGAGAGTGTATCATGGCTGTGACGTTGGGTATCTTTCGTGTAGCGGAAGGGAAAGAAGGGAGGGTGGGGGGGGGTGTTGTAGGGTGCCCGGTTTGCCTGGGATGACGAGTTTCTATGGGGACACGGTGTTGAAGGAAAAAAAAGAACGGCGAGGCAAAAAGGTTTTAAGAGACGGGGTGCTCAGAGACCGGTAAGGCAAAAGTTGCCACGTCGTGGTCTTTGTGGTCCCGAGGGAGATGGTACCGCTGGGTTTTGCTGGGCTCGCGAAACTCTAACAATTCGGAAAAGGGACCGCGAAGGGAAAAAAGAAGATGATTGATACACGCTGCGCTGCATGTGGTGGAGAGAGTCTCGTGTTTAAAAGGCCTCCTAATAAGCTTGCACTATCTCGGATTTGTTCGGAACGGTCCGAAGGTGGGGAAGAGGGTGGGATGGAGAGAAGGACCGATCTCACTGCAAAGTCAGTAAGAAGGGCGGACTGTACTAAAAAAAAGGGCCGGGCCTTGATCTGTTTGGGTAATATATCACCGCCATTCATAACTAGAGGGAAAGTTGATGGTGTGAGGGCCTCTGGTCGGGGACGTTCGGGGATATTGGGGGGGGGACGGCGGTAGGAGAGGGGGATTGGAGCGGGAGTTGACATTTGCAAGTTCTTCACATTGGGAATTTGAGAGTAAAGGTGACAAGAAAAGAACGGTGGGGGGGAAGATGACCTGGTTGAAACGCAAGCATGGCGGTTACGAAAGGAATCGAGTTCGTCGCGCGTAAAAAAAAAAAATTTACAAAATAAAAAAGGGGGACGTGTGAAAGTGTTAAAAGGAAAGAGGGATGAAGAGGGGGGTCAGCCGAGGGGGGCCGGGGAGAAAAAGGGAAAGAAACCAACCGGGAGGGAAAGTTTGAGTCCAATTATTTCTTGGGACCCAATCTTTGAGCTGACAGAGAGGAGGCGTTTTAAAGAGAAAGAGGTGGGGGGACAGAGTCAGGCGATCGAAAAAACAAAGACCGAGGTGAAAAAATAAGTCTATAAGCCAAGAGGGATTTCCATCCTTTACTTCTGTCGGACCGAGGGGGAGGGAAATGGAAAAAATCGGAAGACGACGGGGCCATGGGGAATCAGGGGGAAGCGGGGGGGAAAAGATTGATGGTACAGGGGGTGTTTCCGAATCCGGAGTGCCCTTGGGTAGGTTTGGACAGGCTAATTTGGGGGGAAAAAAAGAGCTAAAACAAAGGCAGGAAGAGGGTGCGCACGTCAGTGATTTGGGGGAGTCCGGGTTCAGTGGTAAGGGTGGGGAGGGGTGGCGTGGTACTAGGGGAAGAAACAGAGGAAAAAATCAGCGGTTTGCGCGGGCCTGGGCAAGGGGTGGGGAAGGATGTTGGCGCGTGTTGGAAGGTTAGATGGGGCTGTTATTTGCTTCGGGGAAGAAAAATGTGCGTCACATGGTGGTGGAGGCATAACGTGCCGGGAAGCCTTGGGGGAAGGGTCAAACCATGAGTGAAAGGGTACTCTTGCTCTGTTCTGCTGCTTGTTCGACCGGGGTTACGAGGAAGGCCTTGAGGGGGAAAGGGAGGTGATGGTAAGGAAATCCTACGGGGAGCACCAGGCGGGAAAACGGAAAAATTTTCGCTTACTGCTTTTCACGGCCCGACCGAAGAGGACACCCGGAATCGTGGGGGAGGGATGCACGCAGGGGCTTTTCGATGGGCTAAGGAAGAGCATGGGGTTCATGGGGCGGGGGGGGTGAGAAGACATCGGAAGAAATGCCGAATACAGAAGGGGGGGGGGGAAGGGGTCTGCTTTCTGAAAGGCTGTCTGCTTCTATTGGAGAGCTGGTACGTCTTACTAAGGGGACTCGACCAAGGGTGGGGGGGGGAAAAATATGTAGGGAGGTGTGCCTGTGAAGGGGTACTGCCCTAGTTAGTAGATTGATGGGTTCAAGTTTCCACCAGAAAAGGGATGATAAAGCCGGTTATGGGTTCATTTCTTCCGATCATCTTGATTAAGGCTGAATCCTTCAACCACAACCTGCGGAAGTCTAAAGAAGCCCCCAACCCAAAATGAAGAGGGTCTCAACACGAAGAAAACCAGTCAACAAAAACAACCACTTATTGAGGAGGAAAAGGTGTTGGGGGGGAACCGGAAAAAGGGTGGGGCGAGGATTAGCGGCAGGGGGGGTGTTAATGCGGAAACTTCTGCAAAGATCATTGCTTTATCGAACCAACAAGAAACTAGGGATAAAGAAGGGATGTGGCAAAAACGTGGAAAGCCAAAAGACTCTACTGATCTTTCACTAAAAAAGGAACTAGAAAGAAAGATGGGGGGGCTACAAGACAGGGCGTCTGAATGGGGGCGAAGTCGTTATAGCCTACATCTGTCGGGGCAGACCGTCCTACAGAAATCAGGATTCTCTAAAGGTAGAAGACGGCAGAAGGGAACCAAGAACTGCACCTATTAATCAGACCAGGGGTACATCTAAAACCTAACTGAGGCGGAGAAAAAGATCACAAAGAAGAAAGGAGGCGCGCCTCGGGGAGTCGGTCAATTCCTCCGCTACAGCAAATGAAAAAACATGGGGATAGTAGGAGGGACAAAAACCACATGTCAACCATCAGAGGAAGACGAAGAAGACGCCCCTACCGAAAGCTCGTAGCACCTACGGAGAGTTTTAAAAAAGAGATGTGCTGCCGTAACCCGCCATAGACCAAAGGAAAAGGGAAGAACGCCAAGCTAAGCCATCTCCATGTAAAACAGCTCTGCCCCAAAGATAAAAAGAAACTGGACAAAGAGGCAACAAGAGGAAGTGTGAACTCTGTCTGGCAGACCAAAACGGACAAAAAAATCGAACACTCACACATCCCCTCAAGAACGAATTACAATAACACACTGAACTTCTGCTTGCAGCCTGCTCTTCTACCACTTGTTGCCAATCGAGACACCTCCCACAAAGTACAAAACAACACGATCGGAGGAGGCGACGACCCACCCCAACGTACCATCCTCGGAAATCGACCTAAAAAAAGATAGGAAAAAACGGGAAAGGGAGGTCGGAAGGTCAATTCGTACAAATTTGCTTGACCGGGGGAACGTTCCAGGGGAGGGAAAGAAAGAGGGGAGAGAGGGAGATACCAATGAAGAGGGAAAAGGGGAAGGGGGGGACGACAAAAAGCGGACTGAGGAAAACGAAGATTCACCTCGACTCTCTCCCCTTTGGGAAAACAATCCACAAACTCATGGGAAAAGAAAAAATGTAGGGGAGGATTGATAGGCTAAGGCCCCCGTCGAGAACAAACGAAGGAAAAAGAATCGGTACTATAAGGGTTCAAAACTCACAGGACTTGAATTCTAGCTCCAATCGACGGCGAACTAATTTCTTTCTGGAAAACATGGCGTATCGGAAAAAAATCACCTAGGGGGGAAATTGGAAAAAAAGTCTAAAAGGTATCAAAAATTGAAGAGGAAAGAAGAGGGTCTGGAAAAAGCGTCAACGGGGAATCCGCAGGCCTCACCCCTTCAAAGCTGCTACTCAAATACCAAAAACCCCCAACCCCACAACCCAGAAACCCATCAACATCAAACCATCAACGGAAGCTGAAGCCCGACGTAGGAAAGGGGGGAATGATAAAGAGATCCTCGAAAGCTACAGCTTAAACTCTCCTCAATTCATAAGTACTTCCGCCTATCAAGCTACAACTGAGGGACACTCGGGAGCAAAGGAAGGAGGACTACCTCCGGGTCACGAGGGAACGCAAGTCCAAGGGAGGAAAGCGCTTAGGGGGTAACATCACTCTCCATGCAAGCTCCTGAGGAGGCGGAAGGGTGCAGAGTACTTCGCCTAAAAGTTGGGAAAAGGGGTCGGTGTGGGCCGCCAGACGACGGACAACTCGGAAAGAGAACTATAAATCTCCATAACGAACTTGTCACCTTTCTTCGAGCATCAAACAGGCTCGCCAACGGCCACGCACACAGGAACCTGAAAAAAAAAAGGAGGAAAAATCGGAATAGAAACGGACCATTCTGCAGAAAAAAAAACAAGAGAAAAAAGTAGACCGGGTCTACATGACCTACTCCTACACTAAATCAGGAGGAACAGACTCTACACTGCAAAGGAATAGGGGAAGATCTGGTCGCAATCCTCAGGATAACAGGAAAAACAGGGTCCACTCCAACAAAACTGATTGAGTCTCTTCCTCTCTCCACCCGCGGCCCGGGGTTCGGCCTCGAAGGGGTCCCGCAGAGCTATCAAAAAAAAAAAATACCGGATGACATGCCAATGAAAACCACCCTTCAACTCATAGAGAAAGAGCAGTTCAAGAACTCCGTAGGAAGGCAAACTCGATCCTTCTCTTTACCATCTTTCTCGGCTATGCATCGCCTCAACTTCAAAACTCGGAATGAGAGAGGATTATACGGTGTGGTAGGTAGAAAATCAACTACATTGAACAAGACGCACAGAACTCCGGAAGGGGGCGAGAAGACTCCTACATCTCAACTCAAGGGTCACATCTACTCTAACGGCAAATCGAAAAACAAATCTTTGGAAAATGATTGGGGGGGGGGGAAAAAAAGAGGGGAAGCTTTCATCTGGACGAATCTCACCCACAAGAATTATAGGTAGAGGGGGCATTGGTGGTGCGCTAAAGAGGGACAATCCGAGAAGACGGTACTAAAACGTCACCACCGATCTCGAACAGAAAGAGGAGGGGTCACAAAAGTTCTAAAAAAAAGCCAAAAAAGGAAGAGAAAAAATAAGAAATCATCTCTCGAAACAAAAAAAAAAAGGGGAGGGGGAAAAAGGGGTAGTAGTCCGCGCAATATTGTTGGATCTGAAATTTTGCTCTTGAGGCCGGTAGGTGGGCATCTAAAAGGACGTGGTTGTGGGGAAAGAAGGAGGGGGGGGGATTTGGGGCGGAGTAAATGGTCAGGAAGAGTAGGGGAAAAAAAATGCAAAAGTCCAGAACTCATCTCTTTGGGATTCCTTCCTCAAACTAGCCCAACGTGGGGAGGGAGTGAAGCATCAACACTTGGGAAATAGCTTTGAACAGGGGGAGAAGGCCATTGAAGGGGGTTTGGCGACGGGAAGAAAAAACTCGAGAGCGCCGGGCGGGGCCCCCTTGAGGAGGGTTCCAAGTCTGGGGGCGACAAAAACGTAGGTAATCAAGGTCAGGTTTGTCAGGGGGGCAGGAGAAGGATTGGTAGCGCCCATCAAGGAGAAAAAACTAGGTTTTTTCCAGATACTCTCAGTGGGGTTGAGGGGGACTTACTGAGAAGGAAAATTCCGGAGGGGGTGTCGAGCAGGTGATGCTGTGCGGGTTCCGGGAGGAAAAATAGAGTGTTAGCATTCTTATTTATAGCTTTGGGACTTCTGGCTCATGAGTGTCCGGGGTTTAATTTGCGGAGAGAAAGAGGTACTTGTTGTGCTGGGGAAGGAGATTCTGTGAGAATAGTCTCCTGCCGATCATGGTTAGGTTTTATTATTTCATGCGGGAGGTTGGGGGGGCGGCAGCAGTTATCAATGGACGAAAGAAAGCTAGGGATGTTGGGGTGTTGGGTTTTGTCAGACTAAAACAACGGTGGTTTCAGGATAAGAGGGGAATAGGGGGTAATTTGTCGGGTTTGATGTGCCGCGAAACCAGGGGTGACGCTCTGTGAGAGGAACCGTCAAGTTGCCCCTTCTTTGTCCCGGATTGATGGGAAAAAAAAGGGGAGAGGTGGGGAGGGTTACGACGTTGTTAAGGAGTTCTGGGGCACGGGAGGCAGAATCGACGCGTCTGGCCAAGTTGGACTTCCCTCTGAGGGAAATTCTTTCTACTCCGGGTCTCTTGGTTTTTGCGGGCTAGGATTATTGGGGGAAAAAATCCGAAGGGGCGAAGGAAAACGAAAGGTCGTGGGACTTCCAAGAAAAAAGGAGTGTGAGGACGAAAGGTTACCTCCCAACTCGCTGTATCTGTATAAGCCTACGTCACTTCTTCAGAATTGTCGGGAAGGGGGAAAGGGAAAGAGGGGACGGGACGGTATCTGATTAAATCACGGAGGAGAAAAGAAACTCCTGAAGGAAGAGTCAAAGACACTCTAGGGTTGAAGGTCAGGCTGGAATTAGTCCGCTTTTTCACTTCTGGTTTAACGATGTTTTCTGATTCTCTTGCCCATTTTCAAGGAAAGGAAAGAAAGATTTCAAATTGGGAAGGGGAGATTTTAGAAAACAGGTCAAAATGGGTGAGAAATAAAGGTTGTGACGAAAGAAAAAAACATGGACTCAATCATTCTGTGCTTCTCAAGATATTGTTGAGCTCTCGGCCAATGGGCCTGGAGTGTTGGCCAGTCAACTGAGAAAAACGTCCGTGGGGGAGGGGCCTACGTGGGGTAAGGAAGGAAGGTATAAAGAACCGAAAGGGGGAGTGGGGGTTTTAATGAGTCTTGTTTATAAAGCTTTTCTGGGACTTCGAGGGGATTGCCATTAAATTCAGGCAACCTTGTTGCCCTCGAATATCGGGAGGGCCAAACCCCGAGACCGAGGGGGCGAGGAAAATCAAGATCTAGAAAAATCAATCGTTGATTTCAACATCCTTAACTTCGGATCAGCCGGAGTAGCCATGGGGATTACGCTGATATACCGAACGAAAAAATGGGGTTGAGGGGGAAACGGATGTAAAGTGCGAGGGTGAGAGTGAGGGGGGGGGGTGGGACCTGTTAAAATGCTGCAAATTGGGGGGTGCTTTTCAAATTAGCTGGAAAAGGAGGCTCGGGGAAAGAGGACCACTGCAAAAACAGAGGGGGGGAATTTGGGATAATAGTGCAGTTGTAGATGGGAGACAGGGTTGGTTCTAGTTGGGCCGACATATTTTCCACAAACACCTCTGACCTTATTGGGAGGGGGAGTGGTGAGCTTGGGGGGCGTTGGGGGGGACGCGGGGGTTTCAAAGGGAGTGGAGGTGTTTTCCGGGATTCATACGCTGAGATGGCTTCTACAGTGGGCCTAACAGGGGAACAAAGGAGGAAGGGGGGGTGCCAAACTCAGGGCGAGGGGTAGTAGGGATGAAACTGATGGAGACGTTTTTTACATTTTCCAGGTTCGGTTCTATAAGGAAAACTATCGTGTACGACGGGGCACATGAGGGGGCTTGCGCGAGGGGGGGGGAGTGCGAAGAAAGGCAGTTCTCAGGGACGTCTGCTGTGGTTGGAGGGGGGGAAGCTCATGGGGGCGGGGGGCGAAGGGAGGGGGTCGAAGTAGCATATTGGCGGTGGGGGTGGAAATCGCGGAGGAGAATAACTACGACTCCGTATTGTGTCCTTCCTTTAGGATGTAGGAAACTTCGGAAGGGAAGAAGGGCCCGATGAGGGGGAAGATCGGGGACAGGTGGACTTTTTCAGGGAGGGGATCTTTAGATTCGTAGTCCCTCTCCTGACTTAATAGATGTGACGCAAAATGGAAAACAGAGGAGGGTAAAGAGGGTGGGTTTGCTTCTGAGGAAACCAAAACCCCCACCCCCCCTTCTTTGAATTCATTCGGGTAAAATGCACAAAAAAAAAAAGAAAGAGGCTAAGGACCCAAATTGTCATGGGTCTCAAAAATAATCTCAGAGAAAAAACAACTAGTAATTAAAAGAGATGTAGGGGTGTTTGTAGGGAGCCATTGTGTTCAGCTGGAAGAGAAAAGCTGTATGGGGTGGGAGGGAATGGCAACATCCTCTTCAAATATTAGGATGACGGACACAATAAAGAGGGAATAGGATTTATTTGCCACGGTAGGGGAGACCCGCTAAGGGGAGAGATCTAAATTACCTACGGTCAAGAGTAAAAAAAGCATAAGTATTTAGAAAAAGCTCTAACTTCACCTACCTCAGCATCTGACATAATCGAGACCGGAGGACAATCAGAAGTAGGGGGGGGAAGACAAGGGTCCTCCTTCAAGCTGACCCGAAAAAAGGCTCATTCCTACATACATCTAACTCCCAGTGCTCTTCATCACTCGGAAGCCTCCTGGCTCATCTTTCTGCCACATCATAAAATGGAAAAGGCCAGCAATCATGGGGGAGAACTCGGGAAAAAAGGTCCTCGTACTTATCTATCAAAAAAATACTCATGGTACATCATAAGTCTGAAACCCCTACGCGCCGAAATGAAGGGCTCTTCATTTGACCCAGAGAAGGTCCGTCACAAAAAAAGCCAAATCTAATTAACCAGATTGTAGTTACTAACTCAAAGACGAAATAGACCATGTAAGCTTCCCCGCCAATCTAAAACCCTGGCCCATACAACGAACCCTCTGGTGGAAAGAGGGAGGGGGGGGGATCAACGAAAAAATCCGTGAACGAGATAAGAAAAGAAATCTCTGGTCTCCAAATCAGGGAATATCTTCGGCGTGGTCTTGGGACAGAAGCGAGTGGACAAAAATAGAAAGGGAAAGCCCAAGGCGCCATCCGCGGCTTCAGGACCACCCCAACGAAAGAAGACCAAAGGAGCAGGGCACAATGTCCAAATGTGAACCGTCTTTCTGCAATCAAGGCACGCATGGGTACGGCGGACCGCTCAGGACGTTCAGGGGGAAATAAATTGCTTACGAGGAAGAGCCAAGGAGAAAACAAGGGAAGGGGGGGAAAGTGTTGGGGGGGGGGGGTAGGGGAGGGCGAGGCAAAAGAGGGGGGGAAGTCTGATTCACCTTTCTGCAAAGCGCTTCTCCAGATTTGGTATCAACACATAGGGACGGAAACGCAAAAAACAAGGGGGGGCGTAGCTGGGTATCGGCAAAAAGGCCAAGAGCAGATACCGCCATATCGTATTGGTGTCACAACTCAGTCCCTTGCTCGAAATCGGACTTCGGAAAAACAGAAAAAGAAAAAGGAAACAAGGGGTGCGTGAGAGCACCACCTTCATCACCCTCTGTGGAATTCAACAATCTAAAAAGAAAAAAAGGTGAAAATTAGATCTTGATCTTCCCATTACACGTTCTCCTACCAATCCGGCTCTCACCGCCGTCCCAATCATCGAACTTCCACGACCGCGCCACACCAAGAGCGTAGAGAGGAAAAAAAAAGGGGCAGGGGGGTGATAAGAATCTTTCAGGTTATCTGGCCGCGACTTATGAGAAAGGGGAAAAAGGGAAAAGAAGTCTAATCTGCCTCCGAAGGCCAAAGGAGTCCACTTCTATTGGATCGTACTTCTTCCGAAAAAAGATAAGAGCGATGGCCACGACAGAAGATCTTCGGGCGGCGGCCGGTGGGAAGCAAAAAGCCGGGACGCAAAAACCATGAAGAAAGTCGGTCAGCCGCAGATTCAGTCTTCCGGCTAAAAACTTGCAAATGTTGACGAGTCCGAGCACGACAATAAGGGCCAAACCTCTGTCAAAGCAAGATCAGGTAGAAAACCAGAGAAGAAAGACCAAGCGGGGGGACGTGAGGGGGACGGTCTCAGAGCACCCTCTAGTCAAAAAGTGGAAGAGAAGAAGGAAAAGCACCGGGGGGGGCACTGCAACCTAGGAAAGATCACACTGAAAAAGTTCTAAGTACCAAACCCTCCGCCGAATTCGTCCTGCGGAGAACAAAGCCGAACCAAGAAAAAAAGCTCCATTGCCCAACTATCCCAGCCTCTCAATCTGGTCATCACAGGAGACGCCATTGGCACGCAAAAACTAAACTCAGTAGAAAGCAGCTCTAAAAAACGAGTCCACTCCTAGGACTCCTCCAGGATTCTAGAACATCCGAATGGAAGAAGAAAAAAAAAAGCGGAGTGGAACCACTGCACTGACACCGGGACCACTAACTATCCTTCTCATAAACCGGTGGACTGAATAGAGAGAAAAGCCACCCAAGTGCTCTCAAGTTAGTGGTGACCAATCTTGGCTAGTATTTCTCCTAATACTGAGAAGGAGGAATGGCAAAAAAGGGGGAGAGAACAAGGGCGAAGGTTCGCCCGACTTTTGGAACTACAAAGAATGCCGAATGAGAGACACTCTGATCATCCCCCCCAAGTTTGACCAAACCCTTTTGCACCACAGGCTAACGAGGGAAAAAAACGCAGGCCAAGCGGAAAAAAAAAAGAAAAAAGGGGGCAGCGACATGAACTACAATTCTTTGATGAAAGAGGGGGGGAAAAAGTACGGAAATGTAACTTAATTCGTACTTAATCTCACCAATATAGAATTCGTCCTTTTCAATTTTTTCGGTTCAAAGGAACTCAGATCGGATGCATGAATATAAAAAGCCACAAAGGGAAGGGCGACGAAAAAGGCAACCGAGCGGGTCGCGCAAAAGGATAAAGAACGCCAAATTCCACAAAAGCGGAAG
>Ga0179593_1455502_pt1 | contig 10980 bp, 19 predicted proteins | sample CZODoug2_1_08_16_FD_185931 | JGI IMG/M metagenome (GOLD analysis project Ga0179593, IMG submission 185931) | Vadose zone soil fungal communities from Angelo Coast Range Reserve, California, USA - CZODoug2_1_08_16fungal (PacBio error correction) | ecosystem: Environmental > Terrestrial > Soil >...
AAAAGGCAGAAGGGGAGGCCGATGACCGAGTATTGACAAAAATGGAGAACCCTGTTGGGTTTTTCAACTGAAAAAGCCGCAGCGTAACCGTGAAAGCGTCATAAGGGACCATACCAAAAGAAAAGGGTCATGGGAAAAAAATTCAACAGGGAGCGGGAGGACGGAGGGAAAGAAAAAAATCGCCGGGGGAAGAAGGCAAAAAACGTCAGGGAGAAAAACAAAAAGAAATGGCTGCCTGAAAAAAAAAGCGTGAACAGAAAAGACGAAGTGGAAGGGGGGTGATGGGGACTCTGCGCTTTGAAAACGGGGTCCTGTTTCGCAAAGCGGAGAACAAAAGTGGAGGCCCCGGTATTCGTTAAAGGGGCCGGGAATAAACAAGAAGTCAAATGGAGGGGAAAGGAAAAGGCAGGAACACGCGGGTCAACCGGACAATTGAGGACAAACCACAGCATTTGGAGGACGGGATCCGCGGACAAAAGGACAGAGGGAGGGAAAAAAAGGGATCGTAGGGGGAAAGCACTGCACCTTTTAGGAGGGGAGAAACCGCGACCAGCGAACAGCGTCACCACAGAAGCACAGGAGGGGAGGGAACTGCAAGCGGAGGGTTTCTCTGGGAAGGGCAAGATGATATTCCATGTAAACAATGGGGGGAGGGAGACAAAGGGGGCGGTGGAGTGTTCCAAAACAATAGGGGGAAAAAGGGGTTTTGGCCCGAGGCATTAATAGGGGATGAGAGGAACCCTAGACAAGGGGTGGAGAAGGGACCGATCAAGAAAGGAAGATTCGGGGGTTTGGGAAGGGGGAAGGCAAGGAAGCCGCACGGCCACCGCAGTTCGATCTTAGGGAAACGTTGAATTTTCCCAGGGGGGATGTGGAGGGGGGGGCTCGTAAAGAACTAACATCAAAAGCGGACTGACAGAGGGAAGTGAGGCAACAACCACCTGCGAAGGGGAACCATTGCGGGGAGATCCGACGAAGAAACAACTGGTCGCCTGGGTGGGTCTGAACCAAGAACAAAGGAAAACATACAAAAAGCGGTGCTATCGAAAGGGGAATCTAACGTAAGGGGGGAAACTCAGGCCCAAACTTTCAAGCTAACACAAACAGACAAAAAAGGCACTCGGCACAAAGGGTATTGACAAAAGGGGGGAACACAGGAATATCGTGGTACGGTGGGGAAAATGCCTGAACAGAAAGTTTTGGAGAGCGGGGGGAACAGATTTCAGAAAATGATTTGTAAGACGGGTTACTAGGCCACACACCGCTGGAGTAGCGCTCACGAGGGAAAAAGAAGTGGGGGGCTCGGACGCCCCAACTCCGAGAAAAAGAGGGTAAATAGCGAACGACGGGCGGAAGGAAAAAAAAATCACAGGGGGTGATGAGCAGATGGGGTAAGAAAGGAACAGAAGACAGGGAATGCAGCAGGGAAAAAAAATGAGAAGGTAAAGGAAGGGGAAGTCGCCCCTGGAGGAGAAACAGGGGGGGTCGAAAAAGAGATAAAAATACAGACGAAGCACGAATATCCTTTAAAAAAAAGGCCGGACAAAAAGACGGAGGGGGCAGGGGGAGGAAAGGTCAAAACAGGATGTCGGGGCAGTGGTACCAAGGAGGGATGACTAGAAAGTCGGGAAAGGCTGCAGGACGCCAAGAAGATATCGCGAAAAAGGACCATGGGAAGATATCAGTCTTCAAAAAAAAAACAAACGGAGGGAAGAAAAAAAAGAAGAGAAATAGAGGGGGAAGGAAAGGTACTTAGCGATATCCAGGCCACCACGCAGAAGCAGGGTTGGCCCGAATCGAGAACTTATCACGGGGGGAACCACGGAGGGATCGAAGAACGAAAAAGGGGGTGCATCATAGAAGAAACGAGGTGGAGGACATTCACAGACCAAGGTTTTTTTTTGGGAAAGGATAACTTCGCGGGGATGGGGAGGGGGACGCAGGTCTTCTGAGGAAAAAAGGGGTTCACGGGGGAGGTGGGTAAGGGGGAAGGGGGGGGGGGGGGAGCATGCACTCAAGGGGGGCAGGATAAGATTTTTCACGCGGGCCAGTAGGATGGAAATAGGAAGGAGCTCAAAACCAAAGACGAATGAAAAGTCAGGAGCGTTGGGCAGGGGTGCTATTGGTCAGGAGCGAAGGGTGGACCAGTTAGCACAGGGAAAAGATGTAACCAGAGGGTGGTAGCCGCCGGACGCAGCACGTGGCTGAACAGAGACACCGGGGGCACCAGCATAAAAAGCTGAATGCGGGTCCACTCAAAAATCACAAAAGCTGCCCGAAAGTCAAGGAAGGAAAATTGGAAAACAGTTTGGGGGGAAAAAAAAAACGAGTCAGGGAAAAGGGGGGGGGGGGGGGAAAAGACAGTGAAATAACTTGAGGACGAGGGGCCGGGTGGGAGGTGGTGGGGGGTCCGAGAAGTTTTTGGGGGGAAGTGGGAGGTGGTTGCCAGAGAAAAACCTTCTATTGGGCCACCTTCACGAGAGAAGCATCAAGCGGGGGGGGTGGGGGGGGGTTGTAAAATGGCCCATGAGTGGGGGGGGGTAGGGCAGCCAAAAGAACAATGTGCGGCTGGAAAAAGATTCAAAATGTTTCCAACTCGGCAGTGTGGTCGCCGGGGGACAAATGGTCAGAAAAACGAGGGGCAGTTGGGGGGAGGGGGAAAAAGTGGAACCGACTGCCGAAAGGGGGGATAAAAATTGAAAAAAACGGGAAAAATCGCAAAACAAGTTTTTGCATAAAAAATCGAGGAGGGAAGGGAAGAGAGCACCCAAAAGAAAATCTACGGGAGAGGGCGCTCACAGGAATCAAAAACGACACAAAAAAAAAAAGTAAACAGAAGATTGAGAACTAGCAAACTAAGGGGCCACCGCAAAATTTGGAGAAAAAAACAAACTCGACTTTCCAAGGAATGGGAGGTCAAAGGGTCCTGAGGAAGAAGAAAGGCTGAAAATATAACTGTGGGGGGAGAACAGAGGGGCCGGAGAACAATCTACAGAGAAGACCCGAAATGAAGGTCACCAAGGAGGGGGGGGGGGGGTGGCCAGGGGGGGGGGGGGTTGGCGGGGGAGTTTCGGGCTCAGCGGAACTCTAGACGGAAACAGTCAAGAAAATGGAACAATTACTGAGAAAAGGACTTGGAGTACTAGACAAAATTTTTCGGGAGGAGAAATAACGAAAAGGGAAAAGGGCGTGTGAGTGAAAAAAAAAGAGGGGGGAGGCACGGGCGCAAGGGTGCTGAACGTCAGGTAAGTAACTCTTTCCTCACGACATCGACGAAGTGGACGGGGGGTAGGGGGGGGGGGGGGGTTGGGGAAGACGCAAACTTACGACCGACGAAAGGAAGTGCAAAAGTGGGAGACAGGGCGAAAATCAAGAAAAGTTTGTAATCTAAGAGACAGCAAAAACCAAGGAAAAAAAACAAAGGGGGGGGGATGGGAAAACTTTGAAAAGGGGAGGGGGACGAAATGCTGGGAAGGGGTTCGAGGAAGAGGGCGACATAGCGCAATCGGGTGGGCAAAAGGGCCAGGAAAGAAAAAGAAAGGAAATGCCAGTGTATCTTGTCAAAGAAAATGGGTGGGGGGGGAGAACTTAATAAAGAATTTGTCAACAGAAAGGGGAAAAACATGCGGGATTGGGAAGTGTGGGAAAAATGCAAAACACAACGCAAACGAGTGGGAAGAATAGCGGCGCAAAGTTGACTTGCATTCCACGTAACATAGAGAGAAAAAAACAAACGAGAGAGGAAAAGAGAAAGGGGAAGGAAGGAAAAACCGGCACATGGAAGAGGGATTACAAAATAGGGACGAAACGTCATTGATTTTTCAACGGCACACAATCACGCAGAAAATAAAATGCTTGAAAAAGACGTGACATGGGATACCCAAAAACTTCGGGTTATTCAAAGTCATGGGATCAACAAGGAGGATGGAGAGGCCAAGGGTCCAAAAAAAGAGCCTTCCGGGGGCGAAAGGAACCCTTGAATAAAGTGGGGGGGAGGAAAAGCACCAAGACTAACCCATGTACGGGGGGGTGATGTCTGATCTGGAAGGAAATGAAAAGGGGTTCCTTTGAAAAGGGTGTCCGGCAGTCTTCCTCAAAAAAAAAAAGGGGAGGATGAGTCGGGGGGGGTGGTAGTGAACCACATCAGGTTCACAGGAAAGAAAGCGAGCAGAAAGCGTTAAAAACCAACAATTTTGAGCAAAAGAAGAAGCGGAGACTCGCTGGGGTGCAGTCGATTCCGCCAAGGGGGGGGGAAGGAAGATGAGGCGAAGTTTCTCTTATTGTACCACTGAAAGGCGGGGGGGAGAAGAGGAATCAAAAGGAACAATCGTAAGGAAAAACCAGGAAAAAAAAAGGGGAAGCTTGGGGGGCAGGAGGCGAAAAGCTTGGGGGCTAAATGAAAAGGAAGGAAAAGGATGACACCCCCTGGGGGTCGGCACGAAGAGTGGGAGGGGCACAAGAACACAAAGCGGTGTTAAAAAAAGTGCGGGGGGAGAAAACCGGGATGTTAGGACCCGCTGAAATCGCCTTAAGAAAGGTGGAGGTTTGAGACGCCGGCAAAGAAATTCTCATCCGGGGTACGGGAAGAACGCGCCAAAGGAACGAAGCTGGCAGGTTGAAGGAATGGGAAAGGGGGGAGGGGTGAAACTTGTATCCAAGGCCCGGGATAACTAAACACTCACCGTCAGGGTAGGGATCGACCGACAAAGGGGGAGGAACCACCTGACTATAGGAAAAAAGGGGGGGAGTCGATACCTAAAAATGTGTGGAAGGTGGTGGGAGTGAAACTAAAATAACCGGAGACAGTACAAGAAACGAAGGGAAATGGGGAAGAGAGAATCTAAGGAATCAAGGAAACTGGAGAGGAAAAAACAACTTCAGGGAAAAAACTTGAGAAAGAACACCATCGGCCCCAACTCAAAAAAGTAAGGGGTGCACGTGCCAGTAGAATCGTTGGGGAACAAGGTTTGGTAAAAAAAATTCATGAAACGATAAAAATTTTAGGGGAAAGGAAGGGGCGGGCCAGCATGGACACCGCAGAAGCAAGGTTGCGGGTGACCGTCGGGGGGAGCAAGGCAAACGGCCTGGATGTACTGAAAGGAGCACGAGGTGAAATGGGGCTCAGTCGACCCGATAGTATGGGAGAAACAAGAGACCGAAGGTGGCCCCCGAAGACAAAAATGAAAAAAAACGCTTCGGGACGGACTCCGGGAGTGTAATCATAGGGGGGAAGGAACTAAGGCCGGAAGAGGGGGAAAAAAAAGTGAGGGGTGCACGCCAAAAAGAAGCAGAAAACTGGGTGGTGAGGAAGGAAAAAGAGACGGCAGGTACACATCCCAAAAGGACAACGAATATCAGGGAAAAAAACCTGCGGCAAGAGGGGAAAATAACCGGGAGGGGGAGAGGGGGAAAATGATGGAGGCGCCAAGGAACGTGGCCACGAAGGCACATGGGGAGATTCATGAAAGGCGTACCACTGGGGGGGGCCTTAATGAAGAACAAAAAGGAAGGACCTGCATATCTCAGATCAACCACACAAAACAAAAAAGAAGGGAGGAAAAAGAGACGGCAGTCGAAAGATATCTTCCGGCCAGGACAAGAAGCGGCCTAAAGAACGGGACGGCCGAACGGGGCAACGGAAAGAAAAATGTGAGGACAATAGTCAAAACCGCGGATGAAAAGGAGGGTGTTTTTGGGTCAACAGGATAGAGGGGGAATTCACGTGTCTGAAGGGGGGGGTGGACTTGGGGGTCAGGGGAGGAGAGGCCCAAATTGTCAGAGGTTTCTCTGGGAGGCGTAAATGGGGGGTGGGGGGAGGGGGGAAACGCCAACAATCCATAAAAGGGGTCAGCGGGCAGGCCCCGTAGGGAGGAAAAGGCTCACAAAAAAAATCCACGGGGGAAGGAAGACCCGCTCAAGCTTGGTTTTTGCAGGGGGGTGGGGGGATGAAGGGGGGAACACCGGGAGGGGGGGGGAAAATTAATATAACGACGAGCAAAAAGACGGAAAAGAGGGGAGCGCCACTCCTCCATCTCTGGAAGTTGGACTACAGAACAAGTCACCCCCCCAGACCCTAAGCACAAATCCTCCCACGCCCCAACCCACAAACACCCCTAAACCACGAGGTGGCCCCGACGCCCCCGACTCCGAGAAATCGCGTGAGCAAAAAAAAAACAACTCAAGAAAGCAGAAAAAGAGACAGTTCGAATTTGGGAAAAACCCAAACAAACGATTCGTAAAAGGGGGGAAATCACAGTTGAAATAAATTTGGGAAGGGGAAGGGAAATTTGGGAGTGAGGGGGGTTACGAAGAGTTGGCATTAGTGTTTTTCACGGATACAAGTCGGAGGACTTCGAAAGAGAGAACAGACAAAATCCTCGTGTCATTCACTCCGGTTTGGGACAGGGAAGGGGGTGCAGGGAACCAACCAAAACACAAGTTGAGAGAGCGGACGGTGCATGGGGACCCGTCAGGTGTTGCGCAACGTTAGGAAAGGGAGAAGAAAAGGCAAGTTCGTTGAAAATATTTGGAAGGCCCTGCGAAAGGGAGAAAAAGCTCAACAATAAACAGGAAAATCTGTTTGGGGCAAAAAAAAAGAAGATCGAAGCCTCGCAAGAACCTAGAAAAAAGAAAAAACCGAAGAATTCTCTGAATCAGGGGGAGGGCATTGGAAAAAAACCACAAGGCGTATGCGCGAAAACCCTGGGGGAAGGGAGAGCACACTTGGGGGGGGGGACGAGAACCCCGGGAGGGGGAAGGGGAATGGGAAGAACCATAAGACTCCGTCTCCGGGAAAGAGGTACCTTGGGGGGGGCATAAACTAAAAAAAAATAGGTCAAAAGGCCAACAATCCGCTCGAGAAGCCATGGCCAGGAAACTCTTTGTGGGGGGGGGATTTTAGGGGGACAGAAGAAGGTGGTGAGGAGGGACTTCAGCAGGAGAGGAATACGCACCGCAGGAAGAAAAAATGGAAGAAGAAACTGAAGGCCACCAAGAGAGGTGAAAACATGGGAGGCGAAGCGAAAAAAGAAGACCGGATGAGATGGGGGGGGGGAGGAGTTGCCGCAATTGTCGGTGAAAAACGCGGATGAAAGGTTGGAAGATCCCGAAGGGGGTGGGGAAGGAGGAGGTTCAATATCCAAAAGGACCAAGTCAAAAGAAAATTAATCAAACCAGGAAACCTTGAGACAGCTGGCGAAAAATAAAAAGGAAAGTTTCAGAAAAGACCAGCAATCCCCAGGGCAACCAAATGCCAGGGGGATGTCCCACAGAAGGGGGAAAAAAAAAAAGAAAAGGGGTAATGGAAGGTGGGAAAGACAGGAAAGAACCTAGGCCAAAACGGCGGGGGTGGTTGGTAAAAAGGCACGAAAAGAAATCACAGAAAGCAAAGTCGGGAAAATTCAAAGGAAGGTTGGGGGAGAACTTTTGACTTGGGAACGACGGGAAGCTGCGGGGAGTTGACAGAAACAAATTGGGACGGGTGTCGGCCAGAGTGTGTGAATCGAAGACAGAAGGGCCAATCCAAGGGGGCCCAGTGTCCACTCAAAAACAAGGGAGGGAAAAGGGAAGATATCAGCGAAAAAAAAGGGGGGATGCCAACGTCCCACTGGGGGGGGCCGAGTATTTCAAAAAAATCCGGAGAAAAAAGGGAAATTCCAAGGGGTTTGGGGAAAAAATGACAAAAAGCTGTAACGGCGGTGAAAGCGGAAGAAAGCCCCCCAAAAGGTCGTGGAAATGAAAGATATGGAAGAGGGAAAGTCTGAGGCAGGTACCAAAATCGACTGCATGCAGAAAGGACAGAAAGGAACGGAAATAATGGCGGGGGGGGAAGAAAAAGAGTGGAGAACCAAAATGGGGAAAGATTGGAAGGAGGGGCACTTAGAGGGGAGACGCAACTTGTTCCAAAGTTGAGGGGTGGTTCACGGAGAGTCTCAAAAAAGTGGGGCAGCTTCGTCAAAGGGGGGGGGGGGGGTCACATAAAGGGAAGGGGTGAGCTCAAAGACACGGAATGTATATCAATGCAGGGAAAATGAAATACGGGTTGGTTGAAGAACAAGGTTTCCTGAAAAAAAAAACAGAGCCTAAGCAGGAAAGGTCAAGAGGGTAATGGGACTGGAGAACGTCAAAAATGGGACTTTACAGGGGGAAAAGACACGAAGTTTCGCGGTTGAAGTGAATTAGAGGGGGACCAACAGGGTGGACGCATAGACAGAGGCAAACAGGCAGGGGAACACAGCGAAACACATCGGCGTACGAACCCAAAGACACATAAGTGGGAAAAGGAGTGGGGGCGGGGGAGAGCGGAGTGGTTTGGATCGGACAAGTGCCTTGAGAAAGGGGGACCAGGGGGAGACCTGGGAGGATTCAAGTCGTTAAAACACAACCCCAACTACCAGGCTAAGAAGTATTGTTTTTCACGGAAAAAAGAAATGAGGTATCCCGGGAAGGAAAGCTTTCGCGGGAAAGGCGATAGACATGAAAGAAAACGCCAGGGTTCTTGTTGGAAGAGGCAAGAATAAGAAAAACTATGCGGGTTTTTCAGGGGGAGCGCGAAAGCAAAACTCGGACTTTGAGGTGAAAAAAGAACCTTTTGGAAGATTTTGGAAAGGGTGAAGGGGGGGATGGGGGAATAGAGGTTTAAAAATTAAGGAACCACAAAAAAAAAAAAGAAAAGAGGTACCGCTGGGGCCGACAGGGGGGCGGACCGACCCACCTGGTAAATAAGTAACCAATTCAGGGGGCGCTACCATTCAGACTAGCCGGGGTTTTACTGGGGTGTGGACTAAACTACAAGAAGGAGAAAGAGAAAGGACACCAAGATTTGCTGATCATGATATAAAAGAATCGACTGTATCAGGGAAAAAAAAGCGCGCAAGTGCATCGGGAAAAAGGCAATCACAAGCCCCGAGGGACTCAAAAGTTTAGGTCAATTTTAGGTCAACCCAGTACATCGTTGGTGTTTGGGGGAAGGTTTGTGATTCACACCGGAACAGGAGGGTGAGGGGTCAAAGAGAGTGGGGAGAGAGAAAAATTTCAAAAAAAAAAACGGATACTGTTCAGGGGGTTACGCGTGGGGTTTCTAAAGGACAATCCCCGGAGGATTAGTGGAAGAGAGAGGGGAAATGCATCTGGTCGAAAGCGAGGGAGTGGCCACCTCTGAGAAATATTGGGCCTAAAGAAAGAAAAACAAAAAAAGATCAGGGGGAAAAGTCCTCAGGTGTTATAACAAAGAAATGGACTATAGCATGGTAAGCATGCCTCCTGTAAGAGTATTAATCAAAAAGTACACTGGTTCAGGCAAAACACGCAAGAAACGGGGGGTTGAGAGGAAAAGAAAAGATCGAGAAAAAGAAAAACAAAAAAGCGAAAAAGGAAATATCACTAAAAAATGACAGGCAGACCATACTGGAAGACTCGTTCGGGAGAAATTGCACAAATAATGGACAGGGGCGCCACAGGGGGGAGGGCCACAGTTTGGGGTTCGTTTCCTTTAAACAAGGGGTCAGGGAGTTCGGTGTCAACTTACTATAGATAGACGAAGAAGGCCAGACCATAAGAGGGGATATCGGATGAGAGATGGTTTGAAAATAGAAATGGGGAGGACTTAGAGATAGGAGGTCAAGGAAATCAACGCAGAACATTGTTCCCGTCGGGGAATCACTTAATAGTGGCAAAAGAAACAAGGAGCGTCACGAACAAATTTACCGTAATCACAGCCGCAAACAGATGCCGCAAGGGGGGGTTTTTGGGGGGGTAAAACCAGTATCGACTTGTGGGCTGACGGAATGGGGAATTGGAGGAGAGGTCGCGGACGAAAAACCAAAAAAGGTTCAGGGCCGGGGCGGGCAAAATGCAGCATCAATTGAGAAGGAATTGACCACCGCCCGAAGGCAAACAAGGGTAGGGGAATATGAAAGAAGCTCAACAAGGAAACACCGTGGGGGGAAAGGTCGCAGACGTTGGTTTTTGCTAAGGGAAAAAAAGGTACGTATGGTTTTGGATCCTAGGAAGCGGGGGTGAAAGGAAAATTTAACAAAAAACAAACCTGGAAAGGAGCACCACGCTCCAACGGGGGGACTTGACCTAGGAACCGGGGAAACCACCGAAGAAAGGACAATCTCCTGTGAAAGGCGGGGGGGTCCACGGATAGAAATAGCGAAATCAAATACAAAAAGGTTCACAGGAATTGCCCACAAAAAAATGGGGGTGGGGGGGGGGCCCAAAAAAAAAGGGGAGTAGTACCGGGGGGGATCAAACAGTGAATAAAAGTCAGGCCGAAGGACGGGGTGGGGTGCAAAAAAAAAGTTGAGGGAAATGGGGGGGTTTGGGGGGGTGTCCCAGAGGAAAAAAGGGTGAAGAAGTCTTGACCGATAGAACGGAGCAGCAAATCCGCTGGGTCAGGGGACACCTCCAGGTGGGGGCAGACCACGCAAAAGAAAAACCAAAACAGGGGGGTAAAAGGAGAGAGAAAAACGGGGACAAAGTGCAATGGGAACGACGAGAAGGGTGGGTTCAAACGAACTGGGAGGAAAGACGACCGGGTAAGGGGGGGGAGGTTTTGAAGGGCACTGCGGGAAAGGAAGTCAAATAACGGATTTCAAAAAAGGGTTTGAAAAAAAAAAGAATCGAAAGGGGGAGGCGAAAGCGCGTTAAAAAAGCAGAAGCCAGAAACACGAAGACCACGGCGTCAAAGGAAAAAGAAAAAAAAAAACGAGTTGGCGATTCCCGAAAGGAAGAGATGCCAAAGCCCAAAAAACTGGCGAAAAAAAAAAGCGTTCAGGGAATGGGAAGGACAGACAGGAATGTCCTCCTAAAAGCCAGGAGGGAACCGAAATCCAATACCGGACCGTGCAGCACAGAAGAAGACTATGAGCCCCCACCGAAGCCTCCCTTCAAAGTGTGGGATTGTGAAAAAACGGTGTCCCGTAGGAAGCGGCAACTAGAAGAAAGGCCAGAAAAAGAAATTTGAAAGAAGGAAAA
>Ga0179593_1460389_pt1 | contig 10980 bp, 8 predicted proteins | sample CZODoug2_1_08_16_FD_185931 | JGI IMG/M metagenome (GOLD analysis project Ga0179593, IMG submission 185931) | Vadose zone soil fungal communities from Angelo Coast Range Reserve, California, USA - CZODoug2_1_08_16fungal (PacBio error correction) | ecosystem: Environmental > Terrestrial > Soil >...
TATGTCCCTTTGGGTGTGGGAAGGGCCCTCTCCTTGAGGTCAGATAAGTAACATAACGGCGTACCAATCCGTTACAAGACGGTGGCAAGAAGAGGTCACGCGACTTAACGAAAGGAAAAGAAAAACATCAAATCTTTTTGAAATGGGGGGAGAGGAGGAGGACTGAGGTTATTCATCAACCCGATGGACAAAATCTTTGAGCGTGCTGAGAGGATAGCAAGGAAACCCAGGGGAATAGGCGAGATCTATTATAACCCTCCGAATTGGAGGCGGCTCGGGTGATACGATGCGAGTTGGGCAACCCAGAAGTTCGGGACGGGGAGTAACCGGCCACGAATATGTGGGGATGTAGGAGGAAACGCCGGGCAATGTCCGACGCGGGGAAGGGGGACAGGGGGGAAATGTACCTTGGTAGATCGGGTCAATGCCAAAACCGCATCCTCAGGAGGAAAGCCAAGCGAGTTAATCAGGAAGGGAGGTTGTTGGTGAAAAGAAAGCATCAACAAATGTCTAGCATAGGGTTGAGAATGGCGTTAATGTTAGACGCTCTGGGGAAAAGCCGAAAACAACGGAGAAAGGGTAACAAGAGGGGTTTCTCCCAATAACGCCCAGGGGAACTCGAAAAAAGCTGCTCGGGGCCATGGGGGGGGGTGATGGAATGATCACCACCAACACCGCCTAGGGGAGGAAAGCGCTGGGACGTCCCCGCAGCTTACTGGGAAGGGGTGGTTCACAAACATATGTCGGGAAGAGTAAAATCAAGGTAAAGAGACCGGCAATTGCAAAAAGCGAGCAGGATCGGAGGGGGCAGACGGCTCAGGTCACGAATCGACGTCTTAAAAGAAAGGGCACCCGAAGGAACGGGGTGGAAGCAAAGAAGAAATTCATACTCGAACTCAAAAAGGAGCGCAATCAAAGAAGGAAGCCATACAGGGAATTCCCTTAAAACTATTGCCAGAGCACTGGGGGGGTTTTAACCCGGATTCCCTAGCACGGGCTCAAAACACCTTTTGTGGTTTATCAATCTTTTGTTGAGGGGAATAAGAATACCTCGCTATCCAACAATCAAAACGATGTAAACTTAGGAATGCCAGCTTTGTGGGACGGGGCAAGGGTCGTCGGAGCGGATATCTTCTGCACCGCGGGAAACGATTGGTCTCGATCCCACCGAGGTAGGATAGAAACGAAAGAGAGGAAGGAACACAAGGTAAAATCCGATCCGGAGTCCGGAGGACTGGCTAACGGGAAAATACACCAGGAATAAAACGATGCGAAGGAGAGAGGGTCTCCGGAGTGTACACAGCCAGCAGGAACATTGATTCCGACTTCTGACAGCCCCCCATCTTCGAGAGGAATTTGGTTTCGTGCGTCTCGTTAGAGGTCAACGAGAGGGCAAAACGATTGCAGGCCTCAGGCCCGGGGATTATACGCCAAACCTGGGGGGGATAACCAAAAAATATGGCGTTGCTTGTGGTATCAAGTTTTCAAACTTAGTAAAAAAAAGACTGGCCCGGTCTTTGTCGGGGAAAAAGCAAAGAGTCCGACGCCCTTGGGCAAGCAGGGCAAACCGAGGAAAACCTTTTCACTGCTGGCACGAAATAACCTCCGTGGAAATATGGAAGGCCATTCCGAAGGGGGGGGGAGGGTCAGGGGGAGGGTCCAAATAAGTAACGGTTTGATAGAGGAAAACTGAAAAAAAGAAGATAGAAGGGGGCTGTAAAAAACAAGTGCACGCGGGGGTCCAAAGGAGAAAAACCCCTCTAAAGGGGTTGTCAACTAGGGCCTCACGCAGCTCATGCCAACCTTTGCGCGGGCAAGATGAGAAATCAAGAGGAAAAACGCCCGCCCTGAAGCTGCAGGGTCCAAAAAACCCAACCGGGGCAAGGGTTTCCAGTCCATGCCGCCGGACAAAAGAAGGATCTTCATAAAATGGTCGAGGTTATTTGTGAGGGGCAGGGAAAATGTAACGGTCGCGCGGGGGAAACATAACTCGCGAGACTACGGAGGGGTGGCGAGGGAAAAAGACCTATAGGGATAGCGATCCAGAAAACCCTTCGAAATCCAGGACCAACCCATTAACAGAAGTTACGGCGGATCGAAAATTGGGGCGCAGCCATCTCAGGGCGGCGAAAAGAGTAGGTATCAGATATGGCCGAGATCCTTGGCAAACTTGTAACAGATTCCGGTGATCCACCTCGAAAGAACCGGCGGATGGGGAAAAAACAAGGTTCAAGGAGGGAGTCTGTCAAACGACCCCGAAACAGGGGGCAAGGGAGGAGATTTGTTGTGGGGGGGGGGGGGGAGTATTCACATCGAGGATACCTTTAATGTCTACGTAGCTCTACTAAGGCCCGGGAAAGGAAGGGTAAAGGATGAGAGGGAGAAAGATCACAGGGATCTGAAGGAGGGGGGCAAGTCCCTTCACAAAACTGTTAGGAATGAAAATGAGGACGCCGAGGGACTAATCTAGGTGGGGAACCCATAGCTAAGGGGAACCATTGGCAGATATTCTAAGAAAAAGCCTGACCCGGATGATTTGGAAGTTTGTCATGTTCTCACCGGCATTGGAAAACATAACAAAAAAATCAAAATACCTACAGCAGCCGGAGGGGGGGGAGAGACAGCTGTATTTCATTGTCAACGTTGACGTAAAGAGACAAGTCGTGGTGCTGGATTCATAAAGAGAAAAATTAAACGCACGCACGAAAGTCCTGCCGTACAAAGAAGGCGGGGCAGGGAGGTCAAACAAGGGGGACTGTTTGGGTCTAGACCTTGACCGATAAGGGGGGCAACTGTTCTGATCAAACGTCAGACAGCGCGGAGGGACTGGGGGGGGACTAGGTCCATTGGGGGGGTTAAAACAGCCGGCATGACACGGGGGGAAAAAAAAGGGCGGCGCCAAAACCCGCACCAGGCGACATTAGTGGAACAAAACAAATGAAAAGCAAGAGCTCCGGACAGCTCCTCGCAACTGAGAAAGAAAAAAACGGCCAAGCGGATTATTTCGCCATTTCCAAAAAGATTTTCACCACGAATTGGGAGAAAAAAAACACTCTGGGGGTATCAGCCAAAATCATCAAAAAACAAAAAAAAAAGAATAGATTACATTTGAAGCCAGTGCCGCGAATTTATCGAAAGCCCTGCGTTTCAGGGAAAGAACCACCTCGGTACTGCTTCACGATAACGAGGAGACACGCAACGGGGGTTTGGTAAGGGTGCCTACAGTCTAAACCTTCGAGGGGCCTCGGCATGGGCTGGTCCGTTTCGGTCGCGAAATAAAGTCACCAACAGCCCAATACAAAGAATCATCGTAAACCTATGGCACGAAAAAAAAAATGTGAACCGGCCCAAAAGTCTCTGGATACGGGGGCATGGAAATACGTAGAGAAACAGACGAAGAATGTGAAAGGGGGGCAGCCAAAAAAAAAAGAAGCGCATAGGATTTCTTCACCTGCATCCATTTGAGGAGGGGGGCGGAATGGGCTGACAAGCTACTTATCGGGAAAAGATCCCGCAAAATTTCGGGCCGCGAGGTGCGCCCAGTCTTGCATCCGGTTCGAAGAGGTGGATTTCCAATTCACATTTCGAAGGAAGCAATCAAATGAGCCGGGGGTCCATCTCTCGCAGCCAAAGCCGCAAACCCTCACCAAGACGCAGGAGTTTGCGACCAAAAAAGAAAAGAGAGGGCGTGGGCCGAGAATTATCGCGAAAACAAAACCCCAGAGAAAAGGGAGAATGCAAAGTGCAAGCCCGGAGTTGGGGCAGGCAATAGAGTCGAGGTGTCTGAAGGACTTTTACCGGCTGAGGAGTCGAAATGCTCAAGGGAGAGAAATGTACCTTAGTCCATTGATTAGAAGAGGGGAAAAGGCAACAGAGGGATGACGTCACGACCCGCGAGGAGTTCCAAACATTTACTTGGATGGGAGAATGACAAAGAGGAGGGATGAAAAATAAAAAGCTCTGTTAATCGGGCAGGATAATTACGGCAGGTTTTTACCGGAGGGCATGATTTGAGTCAAAAAGGGGGAGGTACCCTCGTCCGGAACCACATTTGTTGGTGGGGCCCGATACAGGTTTAGCCAGCTACCTTCAGGAATTTAAAGGACAGAGAGGAGGATTAGGTATTGTTTAAGGGGTCTAGGCGGAAAGCGAAGTAAGCAGGACCGGGAGATCGGACCGAAATGCCCTTGTTGGGAAAAGTGGCGGACAGGGCAACCCGTAGACAATTTGGGAGCAGGGCCTATTCATCGTTGGTAAAACAGTAAAAGCTTAGTCCAACTACTGTCAAATAGAGCATTGACGCCAGGATGTTACTTTGCTGGTGATAGGAGTGGGGATGTTTGAACGGAGTAGAGGTGGGGAAGCACTTGTTAAGTGAGGGGGGGGAATGTGACTGGGCGAAGATGAGAAGAAAGCTTGGAGGGGTTACATCGGGACAATATGAAGTGCGAGGAGGAGTTATCTAGGAATTAGAGGGCAACGGGTAGAGGGAAAAACTGGGTCGGGGGGCTGGCCCGTACTGGGGAAAAGACTTATTGGTGGTTTGCGCAAACCTGGTCCTGGTAAGGCCGGATTTGCAAAAGGAAATCAACTTTCAACGCTACTGATCTCCAAAACAGGGTAGGGCCAAGGATCAGGGAAAAAGGGGTTCGATAAAAAAAGGAAGTGCAAACAAATCCCTGGGTGGGGTAGCGAGCAAAAAGGGGGGGCCCAAGGAGCGTCTCGCGAGCTTTTGGCAATCGGGGAAGTAAAAACGGGAGAAAAGGGAGAAAATTTACATTGAAAAGAAAGAGTGCCCCGAAACACTAGTGTAAGCTTGTGGATGGGGGGGAAGGGGCGTTTGAGTCAGGGAAAAAAAGTACTGGGAAAAGAATTAACGTAACATTTAAGAAGGGCGACCTAAATATCGGACAAAGGCGGGTTTCAATCGCGGCGGAAATACGGCTACCATGGGGGTGAGGCTAATGCCTAAAAAGGAAAGACGACCCAAAGATTCCTATACCGGAGAAGATTTGAGCTAGCTATGCAGGACCAGACCGCCACTCCGTAGAGGGGAAATGCGTAAGAAGTATTACAACGTTACCGGAAGGGCAGAGATGGAAAACCACAACCAGCAAACCGCCATGAGGTTAGCGAAGCGCGAGGAAGTTTTTAAACTCTGCTAGGTTAGAAACGGGGTGAAGTTGTTACCACATGAGGGAGTACCACAGGGATTGCAGCGGAGGAAACTATAGCATGGAGGAAGAAATCTATGGCCACAAGATGAGTACTCCGCAGTAAAGTGGCCACGGCAACACGGGTATGGATACATGGTTGACAGGGAAGGGGTCGAAACTCCTATTTGGTGTAAAGGCACCCGAAAGGAAGGCAGATTGTTCGGGTATAAAGAAGAGAAAAACCCCCTTGGGAGAACAGGCCGGCAGGGCTAAGACAATTAAGGCAGGAAAAGTCCGGAGGGTCGGGGGTCCATTCCTATTACCAGAAGGGCACAGGGGGGGGGAGGGGGCGAAGAGCTCTGGTATCATCAGCGGGGGTACGAAATTAGGGACAGAGAAAGGCGGGGGGACAATATTGCGAGCAGAGGGACATTTACAACCGACGAGGGGCTTTTAAGCGGGGGGAAACAAAGGGGCATGAAAATCCGTAAGGAGCTGAGGTGGGGAGCTATCACGTTAAGGAATTGAAAAGCCTGAATCGGAGGGGGGGAGGGGGGGAAGGGGTTCATGGGGAGGGGATCGGCAAGAGGTGGCAATTTTTTCACGGGGTTCGTTGCAAACTTGGGTTAGGGGGTGCTTAAAACTAAAAGGAATGGCCGACTCTCAATTGAACATGGATGACCGACCCTCCCGTTTTTCATTGGGGGGGGTCGTTATGAATGGAAATTCGGGCTAATTAAATAGGGGAAAGATCGTGAAGGGGCTGTAATAAGGAAGGAGTTGGAAACAAGCTGGGCGGTGTTAAAATCTACTTCAAATAGGGAAAGGGGTAGGCTGAAAAACTCGGGAAATCCAAACCTCTACTCTCAATAAATATGAAAATTATTATCCACCTACCGGTATGGGGGGGAGAGGTCACTTTGTGGTGGGGGGGGAAAATCTGTGTCGGGAGAAAGGGCAAAATAACAGGGGGTATTTACCAAAACATCGGGACTCCGGCCAATCTCCGATAGGAAAAACGAAACAGTCGGAAAGTACGAAAAGACGTGGTAAGGGAGTGGGAAGGAGGGAGAGGATCGATGGCGTTCAACATAAACCCTATTAAAACAGGGTTTGTGAGGACATGCTGAAGATGCCTACGGGGAACCAAAGGTGCTTCGGAGAAGCATTAGGATGGGCGATCAAAAAACGCGAGATTCGCTCTGTAACCAGGAGGGAAAGGAGAGCTGGTCAACGAAAACGCAGTCCTGAAAGTATTAAACCCAGAATACGCGAACGTGGAAACGGAGCACAGGGGACTAGACGGAAGCGGGAGTTACAGGGGGTAATATGACATACTAAGCGAACAAACCGACGCTAAGAACGCGGAGGAATCAGCATTCCTCCAGTATTTAGGGTGTTGTTGGGGATAGGCCTCAACAACAAACCTAAATAGACACTTGGATGCTTCGGGGATGGGGAAAAAGTAAAACCAGGGGAAAGAGAGATGTGTCTATCAACGAAGCATCCAAAAGAGGACAATGGTTTGTGCATGGAATCACCCAACAAAAACTAACCTAAACCCACCTAGGAAAGAATACTCAGGCGGGGAGTTCAGGTTTTTCGCCGTCCAGCTTGGCTATTCACGGTGATAAGAAAGTTGGAAGTCGGCGAAGGATAGTAGTTCACTTCATCGGTCAAAAAAGGGACAGTCGAGGGGAAAAAAGTAAAAAAAAAAAAATGATGGTGAAAAAATAATCGCATTAACAGCCGTTACAACAAGAAGGGACCGACCTGTGGAGAAGCCTTAAAGAATGCCTCTAGAAATTTCTAAAACCTGGTGGTCCAACGTGCATCAAAACTAACAAAAACAAAGTGTTGGTACAGTAGATAGAGCGACCCCGCAAAAGGCGCACAAAGGTCAAAACGATGTCGTTAATGCATTAAAAAAATTTTGGGGGGTTTAAGTTCGTAGCGGTGATTTCGGGGGGGGGGAGTAAACATGGGCGCGAATAACAAGATTCGACTTATCGAAACTAAAGAGAAAAAAACCAAAGGGAAAATAGAGCCGAAGGGAGAACAGAATCTCAAGAATCATCTTCCTATACTTCGGGAAGCCGATAGGAAAAGAAGGAAGCCATTGACCGCTGTAGAAAGGATCAAGCTCCAACCGACTAGATCGAAAAAGCTTGGGGGAAAAAAAAGATGAGGAATCGATTCATTAAAGAAGTACAAAAGCGCGATTTCAGAAAAAGGGCAGCCTGCAAAAATGGGTAGCAACCAAAACTTACTCGCAAAAAGACGATTCGGTTGTAAAAAAGCCCCGGAGCGGGGCGAACCGGCCATTCCTTTGGAGTTCCGGCTTTCAGAAAATGGTGGAGAGCCCCGCTGAAACCGGAAACTGCCTGTGCGAGAAACCCCAATCAGGGAAAGGAAGAAAGGACATGAAGGAAAGCGGGTTCAAACGGGGGCAGAACGTAACTTGCGATACTTACAGGGAAAGGAGCAAGGCGGGGGAACGGAAGGGGGATGTCCAGTCAGCGCGGTTTGTCCAAAAAAGAGGAAAAAACACTCGCGGCAGGGTTGGGGAAAGGTCAAAAAATCAAAAAGCGCTCGATGAACTACATGGACGTGTCATGAGGAATTCAAGAGGAAAGAAAGGAAAACACCCTGAATTAAAGACACGAAAGGAGGATCTGGGGAATAAAAGGGACCAAAAATCATCTGCAAATTCTGAGTGGAGGAAAGGCACGTAAAAGTGGTGCAAGTTCGCGCTCGAAAAACAAACTCGCCGATCCGGAGGGGGGGCTCTGGGAGATAGTCTCACTGAAAAGAAACAGGAGGGAAAAAAAAAGTGTCGGGCCTTGCAAACTGACTGCAGGCTTAAGCAAAAGGGGGGCGCCAATCATAAAAAAAAGCAAAAAATCGGTAACGAGCGAACAAACATGGACGAAAGGAAGGGACCAAGAAAAGGGGAACGGCAGAAAGCGAAGTGTTCACTGTCAGAGCGTCGACCATAGGGAAGGTGAGGGAGGTGGGGGGGGGACGGGCCGTACTGGGGGATTCAAATGAAGAATGCGAGGCATACGACAAAAGAAAAGTCCTGAAAAGAGGACTGAGAAAGATCTGGTCGGGGGGCGGAAAAAACGGCCCGGGAAGGGATGAAAAGAGGGCATCGTACACGCGAGGCACCCGGACCTCTAGGGGGAAAGGGTCAAGAGGCTCAGACGAACAGGTGCAATGATTGTACGGGCGGTAAAAAACAACGGCATTTGAACAATGACCACGGAAGTAAAGCGAAGCGGGGGGGTGGAGAACGTGCAGCGTGGTATGGGGCAATGTAAATTTCAAAACTTGTCATCAAGGGTGGAACGTGCGTCACTAGCTGTCAATACAAAGCAAATCTCGAGGAAAAAGGGGAAGGGGAAAAGCGCTCACACTGGAAAGGCCGGGAAAGTTACCCGGTAGTGCAAGAAAGGGGGGGGGAAAAACGATAAGGGCGACCTGTGTTGCAGCTCCCTGAGCGTGCAAAAAAGGCTTAGAGTATTCAAACATAAAGCCAGCACCAGAAAATGGAAGGCTCCACAAAATCATCCGGCATGGGCCGACACCAATCAGGGAAGCGAATGCAATCAAAGGCCGGGACAAACGAAATCCTCCGGGCGAGACCCGGCCCATTGATCGATCGGAAAGGCAGAGGGATGTGCACCCTCAATGTTGGCCAACGATGTATCGTCAATAAAATCAAGCCTCCATACAAAGGTAATAATTTTCAAGGCTCAATGGAGCGTATGGCCGTGGGCCGAAAAAAAGAGGGGAAGGCTCGGAAAACCGATCAATCCTCTAAGCGCACCTTGTTGTTGCAGACCTGGTTAACAAAGCAACATGGAAGGAAAAGTCTGAAAAAAGGCATGGAGGGAAAGAGGCGCTTCTTCTAAACATCCCGTAACCAAACAAGCCCCATTCAACAAAGGACCAAAGAGGGGGGAAAGAGATGGGAAACTGAAATGCACCTAAAAACCGGCCAAAAGGGAAGGGAAAAATAGGAATAGGACATCCTTGTAACGAAAAGGATCACCACAAAAAAGAAAGAAAAAGGAAAGGGGGGAAAAAAAAAAAAAAGCACAACTCTGGGATGGGGCAGGGGGAGGCTGCCCGCCTCTTTGCCTGCGAAGAAGAAAACGCAAAAAGTTGAACAGCCAAATGGTGGCCGGGCTACGGGTGCATCGGAGGGGCCGGGGGTGCCGAAATGAAACCCATAAGCCGGTCCATTCCTTCAAGAAGGAGGAACGCAGAAGAAAAACAAACGTCCAAGCCCCGCAGAAGCCTTAACCCAAAATCGCGGGCGGGGGGGAAGGATGAAGGAAACAACAAAAAGAGGAGGAGGAAAAGAGAAAATCCTCTCTTGGTGCACTCTCCCGGAGGGGCTGCGGAAGGTTTTTCGAAAGGTCGAGAGAAAGAGGAGGGACCGGAAGGGAGAGAACGAGGAAAATCCCTGGTCGGGTACGAGGAAGCAGGGTCCAAACGGGGGCCGGGAAAGAAACATTTGGGAGGGGGTCTAAGGGCGAAATCAAAAGCTTCTTTCATGCCGGAAAACCAAACCTCTTTTGAATGCGTTAACAGAGAAAGCTCTTCGTGGTTCCGAAGGGGGGAGGCGGGTGGGAAGGAACGCGGTCACCAAGAGGGTAAGAACCAGATGTTGCCGAGCCAGGTTTGGGGGGGGAGCAACGGGCGACAATGAGGAACCAAACGAGAGGATGGTCTTGTTTCGGGGAAAAAAAAGCGACCTGGAAGCGCCCGGATCGAACACAGAGACGCCCGGGTTTGAAAGGGAGGCGGAACCGGGAACAAAAGACGCAAACCACACAGGGGGTGAAGAGATGATGGTGGGGGAAGGACGAAAGAGTTTAGACACGGCATCTGAAATTGAGAAGGGACGGAGGCAAAATCAGGGAGGGGTAGGAGGGAAAAAAGGGAGGGGGACGAGTGAGCGCAGAGCAAAAGTTGCAAGTTTCTGGGATGAAGGACTGTGGGAGGATAAAATCAGGTGCCGTGTGCATAGCCTGCTCGGAGAGAGTTTAAAAGGGAAGTTCAGGTCAGGCATAGTCGTGGAAAACTCGTTTTGGATTCCTACTGAAAATGAGGTGGGAGGAAAACGACCTCCTGGGAACTGACTGCATTAGAATTATAGGCGCAGCCCGCTGGGGAAAAGGGGAAGCGTAGGGGTCAGGAAGCAACCAGGGGAGCCTTATTAGACAATTTTGAAACATCCCAGTCATCTAACAGGAAGACCGGCTGTGGCGCGCGCAAGATCAAGGGGAGTTGCTAAAAACGCCAGGGCAGTGAAGCCAGCATCACTACAGATTGACTCAAAAAGTATAAAAGGAACATGATCCCGAGCAAAACCGACGAAACAGAAATCAGTATGAAGTTTCAGCGGAGGGGGGGAAGGAAGGGGGGCAAATGTCCGGGTGAACATCAAGAAAAATAAGTGCACCGAAGGGGTCGGCCGATCGCCAAATTGGGGACAAAGCACGGGTCACTAGAGGCGGCTTTACCTCTTGAGGATAAGGGTACAATCTTTTGACAAGCGAACCGGGAAGGACAAAGGAGGGGTGTTTCTATACGGCAGGAGAGGTTCAAGAAGCTCTTTCATCGCATAAAACTCGGAAAGCAGGCGTGAACGGAAAAAGAGCACACGAAGTCACGAACAACCCACAAACCCTTCGAAGTAGTGCAGAAACGCTCGAAGGGTGGAAAGAAAGGGAAAAGGTTAGGACCTGTACCAGGGGGGGGGTAAGGGAAAAAAGGAGATGGGGGCGTAAGGTTAACAGGTGTCTAGGGT